>Ga0315274_10007271_pt1 | contig 16042 bp, 10 predicted proteins | sample YL17G02_20_MG_FD_203700 | JGI IMG/M metagenome (GOLD analysis project Ga0315274, IMG submission 203700) | Sediment microbial communities from Yellowstone Lake, YNP, Wyoming, USA - YL17G02_20 | ecosystem: Environmental > Aquatic > Freshwater > Lake > Sediment | place: USA: Wyoming | collected...
GCCGTCTCGACGGGGCCTTCGGCCGCGAAATCGGCCGGGAAAAACGCCCGGCGTCGGATATGGTCGATCGCGGCGTTGACCACCACCCGGTAGAGCCAGGAATTCAGGTTGGCGCCTTTCTTGAAAGTCCCGATCGACCGGAAGACCTTCATAAAGGCAACCTGGGAGACATCCTCGGCATCGGCATAGTTCCGGGTGAATTCGAAGGCCAGGCCGCAAAACTTCGTCTTGTAGGCTTCGACAAGCTCGCGGAAGGCCCCGGCGTCTCCGGCGGCCAGCCGATCTTCTAATCCCGGACTCAGGTTCGCGGTCATGTGATTGTCATTCTTGTCATCGTTTAGACGGCCTGGTCCTGGAAAAGGTTGGCAAACCGCGCCCTTTCATGGCAGCTGATTATGCTATATTCGGCCGTGAAAATCATCGCCGCCCCGATTTTCCCGGCGGATCTTAAAACGATGGCCGAAGGCCGCGCGGCGTAATAATTATATAATATTATATGCATATGCACTTATTATTGACTATTCGCTTTGGGTGTGATTCAATATTCACCGGAAAACACAATGCGTTATATCCTCGATCGCAAGGCCGTCGCCGAACGGATGAAAGCCCTCGGCTATCCGAACGCTTCCCAATTCGCGGCGCGGATCGGCGTCCACAGGAATACTCTCCTCGGCTATTACCTGGGAAAACCGGTCTTCGTCTCGGCTTTCCTGAAAATTGCCCGCGCCCTCGGCCGGGATCCCCTTGAACTGATTGTTCCCGCCGGCGATACACCCGCTTTCGTGGGGCCGATAAATGAAATCCGCCCGATCATCGCCGCCCTCCTCCGGCGAACCCCGGGAATCGCCGTCGTCCTGCTCGGATCGAGAGCGAAAGGCAGGGCCAAAGCTTTCTCTGATTGGGATCTCGGCGTCACTCGTCTATCGGCCCCGATCACGGGAGATGAATTTCTGGCTCTCCGCCGGGTCACGGCCGACCTCGCCGAGGACCTCGTCCGCAACGTCGACGTGATCAATCTGGACGCCGCCCCCGACTGGTTCTGGGAGGGACTCGATTGCGAACCCGTCCTCCTCGACGGCGACCGGGAAAGCTATTCGTTTCTGAAAGGGATCCTTCATGGAATCAAAAAGAACCGCCAAGTTGCGTGAATCGCTGGCCCATTTAGAGGAGGGCCTCCGGGCGTACGAACGGCGTCGAAAAGGCGATGCCTTGCCCCGCCTGGCCTTGACCAAGGCGTTCGAAGTCGCGGTCGAATATGGGTGGAGGGAACTCAAACGCAAGGCCGAGGACGAGGGGCTCGACGTGCCGTCTCCTAAAGCCGCCGTCCGCCAGGCGGCCCGGTTGAGCTTGATTACCGAACCGGAAAAATGGATGGAACTGATCGACGCTCGGAATTCCAGCGTCCACGACTATTTCGGCTTCGGCGGCGACGATATTGGCCGCCTGGCCAAGCTCTGCCTGGAACTCGTCGGGAAAATCGCGCCGCCGGCGGATTGAGGGTCGGCAGGAGCCGTCCGTATTCCGTCATGATCTCGGAGGGATCGGCCTGGCTTTGGCGGGAAACTCGGCCTCGACGAGGGCTTTCAAGGCCCGAAGCTTATCTCCGAGGCGTTTGGCCGACACCGGAAAGGCCGTCTTGATCTCCGGGGCAAACAGGAGGACCTTGAATTCTTCGACCGCGGAGCGGAAATCCTCCAGGGCGGCGGCAAGATCGGACGAGGATTTCCCGCCCGTCCGGACCATAACCTCCTCATAAGCTTGAAGATAAGGCGCCGCCTCTTCCCCTTTCTTCCGATCCTTCTCCGGGCTGTATTTCGCCCGATCAGACCTCAAACGAAGGGCTTCGAGATAGCGGGGCAGATGGGCCAGCCGCTCCGGGGAAGTGACTTCGAGGAAATTCTTCGGGATGAGCGCTTCGAGCTCGCGCCGGATCCTCTCCGCGGCCTCACCGACGGCCTTTCGCCCTTCCCCGCCCTTGAGGAGGGCGGCTAAATCCGTCCGGACTTTCCGATAGGCTTCGAGAATTTTGGTCGTCGCATCGAGGAGCGACTTTCCGACCTCAAATAGCGCCCTGATGACGCCGTCGGCGTAGGCCTTGAATTCCTCGGGCGTCCGAACGTTCGGGCGGAAAACCTGGACCTTCAGGCTCTCTAGGAGCGCTTTCTCGACCGCCGCTTTTCCGCCGAAATAGAGGGCGGCCTTCTGATGTTCCTCGGGCAGGGCGAGGTGCCGCTCCATGTATTTCAGGTCCTTGGCGAATTTCGACAAAAGGAGCGCCTCGACGCCCTTGGGATGGATGTCCGCCGCTTCCTCCCGGGTCTTGAAGAGCCGGATATTCACGCCTCCGGGCGTCGGTTCGAGGGCGGGGAACGCCTGCACTCCTTCCCCGAGAGGGACGTTCTCTGGAAGCGGGCCGAAATCCCAAGCCGTCACGCAGGACTTCTCCCATTGCTCCCGGGCTTTTTTCCAGGCGGAAGAGCCGGTATCGGCAGCGGGCACAGCCGGCTTGAATCCGCGGATAGCGTCGAGATCCCGTCCCGAGACGTCCTCCTTGCCGTCGGGGCCGATGACGGACAGACGGATTTTCAGATGCTTCGGGATATCGACTTGGGCCCATTCGCCCGCCGGAATCTCGGCCTTGAAGCGGCGCTTAACGAATTTCGCCAAGGCTTCGAACAGCGAGCCTTCGCCGCGCGGCATTTCCCTGACGATGACCGCCGTCCTTTCGGCCGCCGGGACGAGTAACTTCCGGAAACGTTGGGGCAGGCCTTGGACGAGTTCGGCGATCTTCTCAGGATAATAGCCGGGGATCCCCCACTCGATGTCCTCGACGCAAAGCCTTCCAAATTGGTCGGCCCTGACGCGCAGGGTGACCCCGTCGTCCTCTGCGCCCGGCAGGAATTTATAGACCGCCCGGAGCTTCAAATCGCCGGCCCGGATCTCGTCGGGGAAAAGGGCGATCTCCTGGTCCGTCGGACGGATACGGACGACGTCCTCCTCGCCCATGCGGAGAAAGTCCTCGTCTCCGCGCCGCTTGAGGACGTTTTTCAAGCCCTTGACGTCGTAAATCCCGGGAAGGCGCCGCGAATAGAACTCGGCTAGATCGTCTTCGTCGGCGACGATGCCGCGGCGGCGGAGCTTGTCCTCCAGCCCCTCGAACCGGGCCCGCAGGACCAAGTTGTGTTTTAGGAAGGCGAAAGGCTCCTTGACCTGGCCGGCCAGAAGTCCGTCCCGGACGAAAAGGAGATGTGACGCCTCCGGGTCGATCGGCCCGTAGGGAACCAGCCGGCCGGAGACGATTTCGAGGCCGAAGAGCGTCACCTGCTCTTTCGCCCGGACTTCCCCGCGGGCCTTGTCCCATTTCGGCTCATGGTAGGAATACCGGCACATCTCCCCGCCCAAGGCCTCGAGCCAAGCCGGTTCGATCCGGGCGGCCGTGCGAATATAAACCCGGGCCGTCTGGACGATCTCCGCGGCGACGATCCAATCCGGAGGCTTAGCGAAAAGCGACGATCCCGGAAAGAGCATCGTTTCCCGGCCCTTCGCCGCGGTGTAGAAAAACTTCTCCTTCAGAACGGCGATGTGGCTCAGAAGGCCGCTGGAGACGGATTTGTGGATTGCCGCGTAGAGCGGCTTCGTCATCTCGGTCCGAGACTCGCGTCCCAACGGCAGGCGGAGATCCCTCAGGATGTCCAAAATCTGGTCATGGATATAAACCCATTCGCGCATCCGCGGAAACGAGAGAAAATGCTCGTGGCAGAAGACGCGTTTCCGGCTCGTCGAGCGCATCCCGGCCCAGTCGCCGTGGTAGCGGTCCCAGATGTTCAGGAGCGTCAGGAAGTCGGATTCGGGATCGCGGAAGGGGGCGTGCATCGCGTCGGCCTGCTGGGCTTTCTCGGGCGGCCGCTCCCGGGGATCGCGGATGCTCAAGGCCGCGGCGATGATGGCCCCCTCGCGCACGCAGTCCTCCTGGATGGCTTCGAGAAGCATCCGGGAAATCCGGGGATCGAGGGGGATGCGGGCCATCCGCCGCCCCCGCTCGGTCAGAACGTACTCCGCCCCGCTCTGCCGGACCGCCCCCAGCTCGACCAGCGTGGCGAAGCCGTCTTCGACCATCCGGGCCGTCGGCTTGTCCACAAAGGGAAAGCGCGAGGGATGGCCGAGGTTGAGCGAGAGCATTCTAAGGATGACTTCGGCCAGGTTCGAGCGGAGGATTTCGGGCGGGGTGAACCGCGGCCTCTCCCCGTACTCCTTCTCCGGGTAAAGCCTGACGCACAGCCCCTTGGCCACCCGGCCGCAGCGGCCCTTGCGCTGGTCGGCGCTGGAGCGCGAGATCGGCCGGATCGGCAGGCTGTTGATCCCCGCCCCGGGGAGATACTGGGCGATGCGGGCTAAGCCGGTATCGACGACATATTTGATCCCCGGGATCGTGAGCGACGTCTCGGCGACGTTCGTGGCCACGACGATCTTGGGTCCGGTAACGGAATAGACCCGCCCCTGCTGAGCGCCGGGCAGGCGGGCGAAGAGCGGCAGAATGGTCGTCCCGGGGTATTTCCGGCCGCTCAAGATTTCGCAGGTCTCGAGAATGTCCTGCTCGGTCGGCATGAAGACGAGGACGTCGCCCGGCGGTTTTTCCTTCTTCAGATAGTCGACCGCCTCGGCGGCCATGTCGACGTAGTCGAGGTCTTCTTCCTCCTCCGGGTCGGGGACGCGGTATTCGACCTCGACCGGATACATCCGGCCGCTGACTTCGATGACGGGCGGCCCGCCGAAGGCTTCGGAGAATTTCTCGATATCGAGCGTCGCCGAAGTAACGACGAGCTTGAGGTCCGTCCGCTTGGCCAGGAGCGTCTTGACGATCCCGAGGAGGAAATCGATGTTCAGGCTGCGTTCATGGGCTTCGTCGATGACGATCGTGTCGTATTCGAGGAGGCGCGGGTCGGACTGCGTCTCGGCGAGGAGCATCCCGTCGGTCAGGACCTTGATGACCGATTCTCGGGAGGAACGGTCCTCGAAGCGGATTTTGTAGCCCACGGTCCGGCCGATCGGCTCGCCCATCTCTTCGGCGATCCGGTGGGCGATCGTGATCGCGGCGATGCGGCGCGGCTGGGTGACGGCGATCCGGCCGCGCTTCCCCCGGCCCGCCTCCAAGCACATTTTGGGGATCTGGGTGCTCTTGCCGCAGCCCGTCTCGCCTGAGACGATGACGACGGGATGACGGCGGACGGCGGCGACGATCTCAGCCCGTTTGGCCGCGATCGGGAGCTCGGGCGGGTAATGGATCCGCATCGGGGCCATTGATAGCACGCGGCCCCGCCTTAGTCAATTTGCGAGCGATATTCAGCATCCTGGAAGCGAAAACCCGACTTCCCTCTCCGTCCGAATCGTCAGATAGCCCAGGGCTGGCTGCCGAACACTTTTCTCTTTAAGCGAGAAATAGGCTATGGCGCGGCCGTGTCCCCCGTAGCGAGGGGGACCCTCGTCAGGGTGCGGAGCGAGGGGGATATGGCCGCGCCATGCGCCGACGAGGTCTAACCGAAGTCCTATTCGACGGTCAAGTCCCGGGGATCATTCCCTCCGGGCGGCGAGCTCCACGGGTTTATATCCTCCCTTGGCTTTGAAATAGAAGATCAGGATGAGAAAACAAACCAACATGACGGCCGGGAAGATCGCGACCGTCATCAGGGCGCTTTTCTTGGCCGAACCGACGGCCGTGTCGACGGACTGCATCTCGTCCGGAGAGAGGGTCGCGAGTTTCTCCTGGTCGATCGGCCTGTAAGCGCCGAAGACGCTGACTTTTTCCGCAGCGGCGACCTTGGCGTGCAGGGCGGGGTTTCCGGCGGCGAGCTCCCGGTCGATCTGACGGTCCTGGATATTCCCCATAAAGACGGCGCCGAGAACGCCCACGCTCAGCATCCCCATCCCGCCGATCGCGTTTATGGTCAACGCCCCCCCTTTGGGGAATCTCTCGGCGGCCACCCCCAGCATGGTCGGCCAGAAAAAGGATTTTCCGAGGGCGTAGATCGTAGCGGCGATGAAGATCAGAATCCCCGTAGCTTTAGACAGGAAGACCAGGCCGATGACCGCCACGGCGCTGCCGGCCGCCAGCAGCCCCAGGGGCGAAATCTTATGGATGATCGGTCCCGCCAGAAAACGGAGGATCATCATGATGCCCGCCGTGTAGATCAGGACCCAGCCGGGCGCCAGCCCCATTTTTCCCATGACGGGCGTCACGAGCTCCGTGATCCAGCTGTCCGTTCCCAGCTCCGTCGTCGCCAGGGGGAGCATGATCAGGATGAGGAAAATCAGCATGGGTTTTCCGAGCGTCCGCACGTATAGAGCATAGCCGCTGATCAAGGCCGCGGCGATGACGACCTTGAGCGTGAACGACCATTGAAAGATGCGGCCGATCTCGGCGATCATAATGACCACCACGATCAAGGCGCCGATAATACCGGTCTCCTGGAGCATGACTTTGTAAGGGACGCCCGCCTTGACGCGCTCTTGGACCGGGAACTTGGTCTTGATCAACATCGCCCCATAGACGGCGGCCGGGATCAGAAGGAGCCCCACTTTCCAACGCCAGCCCAATCCGGGCATCAGAATCAAGATGAGCAGTCCCCCCAGGACCATCCCGCCGGGCCAGCCGGCATGAAGGATGTTCAGCCACCGCGTTTTGTCCTTGGAGTACGCGGTCGCCACGACCGGGTTGATCACGGCCTCCACCGTCCCGTTCCCCAGGGCGAGGATGAAGGTCCCCCAATACAGCATCTGATAACCGGTCGCGAAGATCGTGACGATCGTGGCGGCGACATGGCAGACGAAGCCGAAGGCCAAGGCCCGTCCGTAGCCGATCTTGTCGATGACCAGGCTGAAAAGGATGATGCTGAGGGCGAACGGCCAGAGTCCCACTCCCAGGATTTCGCCCTTCTGAGTCTCGCTCAGGTTGAAGTGGACGCCGAGGTCGCCGATGATATTGGCCCGGATGATAAACCCGAACGATGTCGCGACCAAGGCGATAAAGCACGTCAGGAAGAGTTTCTTGGAAACCGTTTCACCCATTCTCCACCTCCCGCCGGAAATGCGATGCGGCCCCGAATCTCGGGGGCACGGATGGGACTTTCCCTGGACAAATCCGCTTCCGCATCTTGAGACCTTTCATATCATAAGAAAAAAAAGAGGTCAATTGACCGGCGCGATCTCATGATTCGACATTTCCGAGATTTCTCGGGGCCGCCCTCGCCCAAACGAAGTGGAAAGGGGAAATTCCGACCGCGGCGAATTGGGCCGCGCTCGTGGAAAAGCGGATCACGGAGATCGACTGGCCCAAGGCGGTCGCGGACGTCAAGCCGTTCGTGGAAAGGATCGCGGACCTGGACATGCTGACCAAGGAAGAGATCGTCCGGCTTTTGCGCCGGCGCTTAGAAATCCTCCTTAGTCCCTCGGCGCTCCGGATAGTCGAGGACAACCCGAAGCGTATTCCCTCCGAGGGCTGGGCGGAGATGATCCGCGTCTTCGACTCCCAAGGGTGGCGGCCGAGGAGAACGCGGACTATTTTTGATCGTCTCATTTTCACCGGAAGGGAAAGTCTATCGTCTTTTAGCCGGTGCGGCAGGGTTTTTCCCCCCGCCGGCTCTTCAGGCGCTGATTTCCGGGGCTGTTGACAGCGCCGTGTGGCCGGCGATATAGTATCGGCATGGTTAGGAGGGGGGATTCAGCGCCAAGGGCGGGAATTCAGCTCGCTCGGAAAAAGCAAATTCTTATTATAAGGAGTACGCCATGCGCGTCCGGCTCGATGGTCCCATCCTGGCGCTTGTGTTCATTCTGGGGCTTGGCTCGGTGGTCCCCGGCGTCCAGCAGCCTCTGACGGATCTTCTCGCGCGGGCGCAGGCCTTGGTCGATCGCGCCGAGTACGCGAAGCTGCGCGAACTGGCGGATGAGATCATCACGGCCTACCCACGAAGCAGCGACGCGTACCGGTTCAGGGGTATCGCCAAGCGGGGCCTGAAGGACGTGCAGGGTGCCCTGCCCGACTACGATCGTGCGATCGGGCTCGATCCCTCCAACGTGCGCGCCTGGCGAGGCCGGGGCCAGACAAAACAAACGGCCGGCGATCTGGCCGGCGCGCTGGCCGACCTCGACAAGGCGATTGCCCTGGCGCCCTCGGATTCCGGGAGCTACGACGTACGCGGCCAGATCAAGTCAGACCTCAAGGACCACAAGGGCGCCGTCGCTGATGCCACGCGCTCGATCGAGCTCAACCCGGACGTGTCGAACAGCTGGGTGTGGCGTGGGTACTACAGGGACGACCTCGGTGATGTGCAAGGGGCCGTAGAGGACTGCACGCGCGCCATCGCGATCGATCCGCGCAACGGTGCGGCATGGTTCAACCGCGGCGACGCCCGTCGGAAGCTCGCGCAATTCCCCGGGGCGCTCGGGGACTACCAGAAAGCGATTGACCTCGGGTACGACCTCCCGAATGCGTACTACGGTCGCGCGCGCACCAACGAGGACGCCGGCGCGTTCGAGGCGGCCGTCGAAGACGCGCGACAGTGCCTGACCCTGGCCCCCGATCACGAGCGCGCCCGCGAATTCCTGGCGCGCCTGCGCGATAAGGCGAAAGCGACGCCGATCGGCACCAGCCCGACGAGCCCTCCTGCCGGTCCTGCAGGCCCGCGCGAGGTCGTCCCGGCTTCGTTCGGCATCGTGACGACAGCCCGGTCCGGTCTCGTGTCCGGTGCGCCCGACGATCCCGCCAGGGACCCGACGGGCGACGTGCTCTGGAAACCACGAGCCGCCGGGGCGGTGCGTATGCCGACGATCCCGCCGATCGACATCCCGCCGACGCTGGAATTCGGCAGTCTGTCGATGTCGCTCTACACGTGGGCCGTCACCTCGGCGAAAGAGGGCATGCGGGTGATCATCGGACCGATGACCCCCGACGAGGAAGCGCGGTTCGAAGCCAAGTGGGCGCCCTACTACGACGCGCCCACGCTGGAAGTCGTAGGGTATCTCAACGATCTGAACCCCCTCCTCGTCCGGTTCCTGCAGGCCCGGTCGGGGTTCGTACTGTGTGCGCAGGATGCCTCGAAGGCCACCTACGAAGGGGTGGCGCTGTCCGAACAGGGACGGCACGACGTGGCCGATATCGCCATGGAGGCCGCACGGACCTACAAAGGATGGATGGACGCGTACGAGGCGGCGATGCGGCTTGCGCTCGAGGACATCGAGAAGCTGGGCCCGATGCCGAACCCGTACGCCGCGCGGCGGACCCGCGCGAAACGGCTGCAGGACGAGATCAACCGCTTGGCTCCCGCGACCCAGCCGGCGCGGTCAGCAGGGGCCGGCGAGTACTTCGTCCTGGTGAAGGTCGACAGGTTGTTCGGCAAGCCCCCGGGGCAGAACGATACCATCAACATTTCTGAAGGCGTCGTCGCCGCGTCATCGGTCGGCCGGCTGAGCGGTGACGCCACCATGAGCATCTCGGGCAGCGCGCGGTGGACGCCGTTTCCGCGGATCATCCAGGCGCTCAACAACGACTCCCCGCCGATCATCGCGTTGTCGGCGACCACGACGCTGGCGCTCAACAACATCTCGAACGAGAGAGCCGCCGTATTGGGACTGCTCGATCGCGGGACGAGCATCTCAATCGCCTCGACCGAATTCGGCTCGTCCGGCGACGTTTATGCCGCCGTCGATTCGTCCGGCCGGCGTCCCACCGGTCAGGCCGGCTGCAACCTCCTGGAGGCGCTTCATCGGTTGGGCTCATCCGGTCCATCCGATGAGCGAGTGCTGTTCCTGAATGTCCTGACGCAGCCCTCGCGAGGCGCGTTCGTCTACCACTACCGCAAGGCGGCGCTGACCTCCGATCAGGCGGCCGAGATCGCGGCGAAGGGCGCGGCGGAGGTCACGTCGCTCGGCGGCGCGCAGCAGGAGACGGAGCGCGTCGGCGCGGAGAACGCGGCGAAGGCCGCCCGCGTGCAGTTCCTTCTGGACAGTCGCCGGATGTTCGAGGCGGAGCGGGCGCGCGCGCGAGAAGATCTCAACGCGGCGCCAGTCAACGATCCCGCCCGCAAGGAACTGGAGATGCGGTTCCTGTACGCCGATGCACAAGGCCAGGCGACCGAGGACGCGATCGCGTACGCCCAGACCGGTCAGTGGGTGCGGACGCGCACGCTCTACGACGACTACGATTTCAGCCGCATGAACGAGCTCGGCCGCCTGGAGGCTGCCCGAATCGCCGGCCCCGTGAAGTCCATGAAGGCGACCGAGGCGCAGATCCAGCTGGCCCCGGAGTTCATGCGCCTCTCGTTGCGCAACGAGCTTCGCAAGGGCATCACGAGCGACATGATGCGCGGGCGCAATCCCGAAGGCCTGCGCGCGTTGGCCACGAGCATCGGCAAGCAGGTGCAGGACTACTGGGTGAAGCAGGCCGGCCGCGAATCGTTCAAGGGACAGGTGGCGGGCTTCGCCGAAGAGGGCACGTCGATCGCCGCCGGCACCTTGATTGTGGGCGCCGGCAGCGTCTACGTGGCGGGCCTCGGGGCCACTGGCGCAGCCCTCTGGGCGGCAGACACGCTCCTCGGCGCCGCGTACGGCGGCGCGAGCGGGTACGTGGAAGGCGGCCCTGAGGAAGCGGCCCGCAAGAGCCTGGAATGGGCAGGCCTTCTCGGCTTCAGCGCGTCGGCTGCCATCCAGAGTTACGGCGAGGGTGTGAGTGGCAGCGCAGCGCTCGGCGCCGCCGCGCGTGCCGTCGTGTTCGCCAAGACTCTGGAGTTTGCGGGCGCCTTCGTTGGCGGCTTCTTCGCGAGACCGACCGTGAAAGAAACGTTCGAGCTGGCCCGGTTCAACCAGGAGGTTGAGTGGGGCAAGGCCCTCGTGGGGCGCTTCGAGCGGGCCCAATCGGCGGCGACGATGGCCTGGGGTTTTGGGGCCACCAGAGGCCCGACGCTGACCCGGATCGAGCGCGAGTTGTCCGAAGTCACCGCAGCCGTCAATGGCTCGTGGCACGCGAAGGCCTTGCTCAAGTACGGGGGAAACGAGGCCCTGGGCCTGGCGTTCATCCGTCGCGTCGACGGCCTGTATGACGAGGTCATGCCGGATTTCCTGTTCAATCTCCGGGCCATGGGCTACCGCTCCGATCGGATGGGGTTCAGGCCGGTTCGCAACCCCTCCAGCGCCTGCTCGGTCGGCATGGACCTGGACCTGGCGATCACTCAGCTCGACCCTGTCATCACGAAGGGCGGCACGCGGGTGTCGATGAGCACCTTGAACGAGGACGCGCAGCGGGCTTACAACCGCGCCTACTTCCAGCGGACCGGCTACAGCGCGGAACAATCGCTGATCAACGTCACGTCCCGCGCGCATGGAGAGGCCTTCACGTGGCGGATGCGACAGTGCCCGCTCCCCGTCGAGGCTCTGACCGGCTGGGATCGGCAGCGGGCCGGAGAGGTGCTCGTCACCAAGGTCTTCGGCACGCCGCTGCCGGGGTTTACAGAGGCGGCCGAGGCGTCCCGGGCGCTCGAGAAGGAACTGCGGCTTCGGGTGCTCCCGGACCTGCGTGGGATGGCGGCCGTCGCCCTGCGCTCCGGTGACCGGGCGCAAGCACGTCGGCTCAGCGACAGTGTGGTCTACTGGGAGGGCATCCAGTCGAGGACCGCGATCATCGCCCAGGGCGAGACCGATGCGTACCGAATCTGGGGCATGATGCAGGACGTCACGGCGATCACGGGCGGCAAGGACGTCTTCGAACTCGCGCGCACGCTCTCGGCCTACTGGCCGAGCCTCGCGAAGTGGCGCTAGGGAGACACGGCCTTGGTCGGCAATAGAGGCTATCGCCGCTACCTGAAGAGCACCGGTCGTCGATTTGATGTAGATGACGCGACAGCCGGCTGAGATCTTCGCCCGGGAGGTCCTGTCGTTTCTCGTCGGCCGGGAGATTCTCAGCCCGGAACGGGCCGAGGGCCTTCTCTTCTGGCGGTACACCGGCTTCAATGTCCACAGTACTGACGTTTGCGGCGGCGAAGCCCCCGCCGCCTCAGGCCGTTTTCCAGGAAACACCGATGGCCGCTGATCCTCCGGTCGATTATTTTTCATGATCTTCTCTCAGGGCGGGGGGAGGTCCGGATGATTTCCGGCTCATCGGGCGCCGTTGACGATTTCTTAGTCGCCCTTACCCGTTTTTAAGGCGTCCTTGACTTATTCTGAGCCCCGATTTATGTTTCCGCCCGGAGGAGAAATGGGGCCATCGAGCCGAAACCGGGCCCGCAGGCAGGCGGAGCCGAAAAGCAAATTCTTATCCTTAAAGATAAAGAAAGGGAGAGACTTTTTATACGGAAAGGGACAGTCTGTATTTCAAGAATTATACAGACTGTATAATCATTGTTAGCCGGACGGAGGCAACATGAGCGCAGCGGATAGGTAAACGTGGAAAACAAGCGTGCCCACATCGAGATGATCCAGGCGGTCGTCAACCGGATGTCGGTCAACTCGTTCCTACTCAAGGGTTGGTCGCGGGTACAAGGCCTACAAGTACGTGGATCACGAGAAGCTCGGCAAATGGATCGAAGATGCCGCAAAGGCAGCCGGCAAGTGATGAACGGTCGGGGAGATGAGAGACAGTCTTAGTCCGGGAAGATGGGTGACACCGAGATGAAGGATCTCCAAGAGATCACGAACAGCAGCGCGGATGCGCTCCTGTCATCGATCGAGGCTGCCCGCCGGGACGCCTCGATCCGGCTGGACACTCGGCGTCGTACCCTCATGGGACAGTTCCTGACGCCCGCATCGGTCGCGACGTTCATGGCGGGGATGATCGAGTGCACAAAGCCCGTTGTCCGCATCCTCGACCCAGGTGCCGGACTGGGGGCGCTTTCCGCCGCTTTCGTGGCTGCGATGTGCCACAGGCCGCAGCGTCCGAACGCGATCGCTCTGACTGCATACGAGATCGATCCCTTGCTCGTCGGCTATCTCCGCGAGACGCTCGATCTCTGCCGGGCAATGAGCGAAGAGGCGGGGATTCGATTTGAGGGACGCATTATTGCGGATGACTTCCTGGAGGCCGGCGCGAGCACGTTCGCCGGCGATCTCTTCGGCACGGGAGAGAAGGAAAGATTCGACTGCGCCATCCTCAACCCGCCCTACAGGAAGATCCGAACGGAATCCAGGGAGCGGAAACTGCTCCGATCCATCGGACTTGAGACGACCAACCTGTACGCTGGCTTTCTGGCCGTGACCGCCCGGCTCCTCGCACCGCTTGGGGAAATGGTCGCCATCACCCCAAGGAGCTTCTGCAACGGTCCCTATTTCGAACCGTTCCGCCGTTTCTTCCTACGAGAGATGCGCTTTTGCCGAGTCCACGTCTTCGACGCTAGAGACCGCGCCTTCGCCGACGATAAGGTCCTGCAGGAGAACGTCGTGTTCCGTGCAGTAAAAACCGAAGACCTCGATGGCGACGTCGTTGTCTCCGCCAGCGTTGGCCCTGATGGGTCCGGTCTGCGCATGCGAACGATCAAACACGACGAACTCGTCCGGCCACGCGACCACCATGCCTTTATCCACATCGTTCCAGACGACGATGGGGGTCCGATCCGTCATCGGATGGCGAGCCTTGACGCGAGTCTCTCGGATCTCGGCCTGACCGTTTCCACGGGTCGAGTCGTGGACTTCCGGGCAAAGGAACTGCTCCGCGCCCAGCCCGGACGGAGCACCGTTCCCCTCATCTATCCCTGCCACCTGCGGGATGGATTTGTGGAATGGCCAAACGACCGCACACGCAAGCCGAACGCCCTCGCGCTTGGCCCTCGGGCAGAGGACCTTCTCGTTCCGGAGGGTTACTACGTCATCACGAAGAGGTTCTCAGCCAAGGAGGAGCGGCGTCGGGTGGTGGCAGCCGTCTACGACCCGACGCGCGTCGCAGCCGCCCGGGTCGCGTTCGAAAACCACCTGAACTACTACCACGTTCGGGGCTCCGGCTTGCCGGTGACCGTAGCGAAGGGGCTCGCCGCCTTCTTGAACTCGACGCTTGTTGATGCCTACTTCCGCCAGTTCAGCGGACACACTCAGGTGAACGCCGCCGACCTTCGTTTCCTGCGGTACCCGGCGTGGGACAGCCTCGTTGCACTTGGGCGGCATATCGGGAAGAGCTTCCCTCCGCAGGAGGAGTTGGATCGTCTCGTCGAGGAGGTTGTGTCTCGTGGCTGAGCGCGTACCCAAGAGGCGGACTGCTTCGGCGAGGCGCGTTGATGAGGCGCTTGATATCCTCAGGGTGTTGAATGTGCCGAGGGAGCAGCAGAACGAACGTTCCGCCCTCACCCTCCTTGCTTTGCTCGGAATGACGCCGCAGAAGCCGTGGAGCAAGGCCGAAGCCCCGATGCTCGGCATTACCGAGATGATGAATGTCTTCCGTACAATCGTTACCAAGTCGCCCCAACGCTCCTGAAGCTTGCGCGGACCTACGGCTCAGCCGCGTGGAATGCCTCGTTGACGGGCTTCCTCAGGAGCGCTGAATCGCTCGGTGAGCTTCAGTCGAAAGAGCGTGAGATGGTCCTGCTCCCGGTGAAGCTTCCCAGCGGAAAGAAACTGTCGCTGACCGCAGGCGGCCAGAACAAGCTTGTGAAGAAGATAGTCGAGGAGTTCTGCCCGCGCTTCACACCGGGCGGCGTCATCGCGTACTTGGGCGACGCTGGCCGGAAGCAACGGCACGTTGAAGCTGGCTATCTTGAGCGGCTCGGGGTAAAAATCGACGAGCACGGGAAAATGCCCGACGTGGTTGTGCACCTTACGGAGAAGAACTGGCTTGTCTTGATTGAAGCGGTCACGAGTCATGGTCCTATTGGACTCAAGCGCCACAACGAGCTGAAAACCCTCTTCGGAACAGGTCGGGCTGGGCTCGTATTCGTGACCGCGTTTCTTACCCGTCGAGCCATGACGAAGTACCTTGCGGACATCGCGTGGGAGACAGAGGTGTGGGTTGCCGAGGCGCCCTCCCACATCATCCATTTCAACGGCGAACGGTTTCTGGGACCGTATGAGTAAGGCGAGTGCGAAGCGGCCGGCTAACAACCGGTTGAAGCGGACGGCGCTGCGCGCCGCCGCTGAACCGGAGCGTTATGCGGCTAATGTGTCTGCGCGATGACAGGATACGCGATGCGACCAAATCATCAACCCATCAGCGGGAGACGAGCAGTGATACTCACTGCAATCCCGACAGAGTATCAGGCCGTTCGTGCGCATCTGACTGCGATCACAGAGACAACACACCCCCGAGGTACAGTGTATGAAACGGGAACCTTTGCGTGTCCTGGCGGCGAGCCCTGGTCTGTCGCGATCGTTGAGATCGGTGCCGGCAATCCAGGTGCATGATTTTCATCCCATTTTTCAGTAAATCTTTATCTTATCTAGGTCATAGAGAACACCGTTGTTGACGAAGTTATTTGGCACGATACGTTGGTCTTGACAGAAAGAACGAAATGATTATAATTCATACGATCTGCAATGAAAGACCTGACTGAATCAAAGGTTTATATCCTTCTGATCCAGGATAATCAAAACAATAATCGGGCGGATACCCCCGCCCATAGTACACTCTAACCCCAGCCTCGCCTTTTCACTCAATCCAATTTCTAAAAAGGAGAACAAATATGGCAAGAAATTGTCAAATTCCAGAAAATTACCGATCTGTTCTGGATGGGCTGGAAACCGAAAGGGCCATCAAATTGATCAAGGACTTCTTTCAGGTGAATCTGGCTGAAGCTCTGAATCTGAGGCGCGTGACTGCCCCCTTGTTTGTCAAGGCTGGAACGGGAATCAACGATGACCTGACAGGAGTGGAACGGCCGATTTCATTTGCCGTAAAAAACATGAACAACGCCCAGGCCGAGATAGTCCAATCGCTGGCTAAGTGGAAGAGGCTAACTCTTGCCAGCCTGAAAATCGGGCAGGGCGAAGGGATATATACGGATATGAACGCCATCCGGCCCGATGAAATCCTCGACAGCCTACATTCTCTATATGTCGACCAGTGGGACTGGGAAAGAGTCAT
>Ga0315274_10007272_pt1 | contig 16038 bp, 13 predicted proteins | sample YL17G02_20_MG_FD_203700 | JGI IMG/M metagenome (GOLD analysis project Ga0315274, IMG submission 203700) | Sediment microbial communities from Yellowstone Lake, YNP, Wyoming, USA - YL17G02_20 | ecosystem: Environmental > Aquatic > Freshwater > Lake > Sediment | place: USA: Wyoming | collected...
AACTCACGATATCGCATTCTACGAACGTGAGCTGACGAAAGCTTTCAGCGAAGGGCGGCGTGTGCTTCGCCCAGATGGCGTAGGAAGTATTGTGTTTGCGAGCAAGACGACGGCGAGTTGGGAGGCGATTCTGAAGGCTGTCGTAGATGCGGGCTGGATCATCACCGGCTCTTGGCCGATTGACACCGAAATGGAGACGCGCGTTGCAGCGATGGGCCAGTCGCGCCTGGCATCCTCCGTTCACATCGCATGTCGCCCGCGCGAAAACACGGATGGCTCACTCCGAACTGACGAAGTTGGCGACTGGCGCGACGTTCTGTCTGAGTTGCCTCGGCGGATTCACGACTGGCTGCCGCGCCTAGCCGAGGAAGGCGTGGTCGGGGCGGACGCCATCTTCGCATGCCTGGGGCCGGCGTTGGAAATCTTCTCCCGCTATTCGCGGGTCGAGAAGGCCAGCGGCGAGCAGGTTATGCTGCGCGAGTACCTGGAACAGGTCTGGGCGGCGGTCTCGAAGGAAGCCCTTGGCATGATCTTTACGGGGGGCGATGCCACGGGCTTTGAGGAAGACGCCCGCCTGACTGCCATGTGGCTGTGGACGCTCAAGGCAGGGAACGGGGAACAGGCGGCGGGGAACGGGGAAGAAGACGCAGAAGAAGACGAAGGGGAAGGCGGTGGCAAGAAGAAGGCCAGTGGCGGGTATGTCCTGGAGTACGATGCGGTCCGCAAGATCGCCCAGGGCCTAGGTGCCCACTTGGAGAAACTAGCCGGTGTCGTCGAAGTCAAGGGCGACACCGCCCGCCTGCTCTCTGTGACCGAGCGGACGCGGGCGCTCTTCGGCAAGGACCAAGCCGGCGCCCCGGCAGCCAAGCGGAAGAAGAAGGACACGCAGATAAAACTCGGCTTTGCCGCTGAGGTCGAGGCCGCCGAGGCTGCCGATGGCGGCTGGGGCGAAAAGAGCGTCTCCCGGCCCGGCGCCACGGCCCTCGACCGCCTGCACCAGGCCATGATCCTCTTCGCCGCCGGCCGCAGCGAAGCCCTCCGCCGCTTCCTCGTTGACGATGGTATCGGCCGCGAGCAGCGCTTCTGGCGCCTTGCCCAGGCTCTCTCGGCGCTGTACCCTGCCAACACGGATGAGAAACGCTGGGTTGACGGCGTGTTGGCCAGAAAGAAAGGGCTGGGATTCTAATGGTCGAGGATTTTGGAATGGACTCACTTCGGAAGACAGCAGAGCGAATCCAAAAGGATTTTGAGGGCATGAGAGCCACTTACGCGCCGATCGTGGAGTCCGTTCGCAGAATGCAGGAACAAATGCAAAAAACTCTTGCGCCGTTTAGGGCATTTTTCGAGGTCATCCAGAAACAGCAGGAAGCCTGGGCAAAGACTATCCGCGAAATGCAGCAGATGCCCGCGCATTTCAAGAAGGCACAGGCATATCTCTTTGGGCGGGGGTGGTACCTGGGCGCGGCCATGACCTTCCCTGGCGCCAAGATTCTTGCCAAGTTGGTTGACGAGGGAAAGCACGGCCAGATCGAATCAGAAATGCAAGGTTGGGCAACCAGTCGCATCGATGATGTCCTGGCCGACGTGGAGAAGCATTTTCCTTCCCGTCTAGGCATAGTCAAGGATGCCATCGATGCGCACAAGGCGGGTAAGTACACGCTGAGTGTTCCAGTGCTTCTGGCTCAGGCAGACGGACTGGCGCGCGAGATTGTGGAAACGTCGCTGTTCTACGGCAACCCGCGTAAGCAATTTCGGAAGTTCCAAGGCAAGCTGGGGCGCCCGGCATTGGGGCCGACGCTCGATATGCTCCTGACCCCTATGCAGTTCCACAGTGCTTTTGAGGAGAAGTCCAAGCAGGCCATTTCGGGAACGCGTGACCGTCTGGCGAACAGAGATGAAGTCATGCACGGCACGCAAACGGACTACGCCTCTGTGGGAAACAGTCTCAGAGCTGTCCTGCTTATCGACTACTTGCTGGGTATCAAAGACATGCTCGACAGCCACAAGGAGTGGGCCAAGAAGTGGCAGAAGGACTTCAAGGAAGCTCTTGCTTTGGTAGGCGAAAAGGAATCGGTAGATGGAAAGGTGAGCCGGGCATGAAAAAACTCTCTACGCTGACAGGCAGTCTGTTCCGTTACAAGATGCACCCTGACGGCGAGTTTATTGTGTACCCGCCGGATGGGAACGGCAGCCTTCAGGACAGGAGCGCGATCGTAATCACGCCGTTCACCGTGGTGCTTGTCAAAGATGCGATCCGAGGGGCGGAGAGGATCAAAATGGGTGCCTCGCGGGACGCCCCGTCGCCTGGGTCTCTGGGGGCACTGATCAAGCAGCAGAAGCAATCTCCGCAGCAGTTGAGTTACCTGATCCCCATTCTCGTGGCAGAAGGAATATGCCGGGTTGAGAGAGACGGCAAGGCATTTGTCGTTGTGCGGAAAGAAGGTTAGCGGACCTTGCCAGAAGACTTGGCCAATCTCTGGTACGGGGCGTTCATGAAGACGGTGCGGCAGGCTGAAAGTGCCGAGCCGCTTCGTGCGGCTGCCTTGGATGAGCGTCTGGCGACATGGACAGAGGAACTGACGCATGTGGTCGTTAGCACGTGCGTTGCTCTGGGCTGGCAGGCATCGGCCAAGGGGCATCAACTGGAACTGCTCCCCGAAACGCGGAGTGAGTACCTGGCGCTGGATGTGATGGCCTTTCCGGACGGGGAGAAGCGGTGGCGGTTTCCGGCTGCCATCATGGAACTGGAGAACAGCAAAGATGATGACCGCGTCGCGTACTCGTTATGGAAGGTGCTCTGCGTTCGGGCGGACTTGAGGGCGGTTTTCTGCTATAGGCGGAGCCCGGAAGAGGGTGCGGCCCTGGTTCGGTTCCTGCGTGACGAAGTTGTCCATGCGATGGCTCTTGCCGGTCGGGTAGGGCTGGAAGGGAAAACGCTTCTGGTGGTGGGCTGCAAGAACGAGTCCTCGACGTTTCCATACGGTTTCTTCAAGTGGTGGTGGTTGGAAACAAACACCGGGACGTTCAGACTAATGTAGGAGTTGATACATGGCGCTTAAACCGTGGTACAAGGTAGTCGAACCCCGCGAGGACCTCCGCGATGGCCGTCCGCTGGACGCTTCCGAATTCGCCGTGCATCTGGACAAGGTGCGCGAGGGCACGGCGCCCGAGGACTACAAGAACCCCAAGCGGTTCTTTGAGCGAACGTACCTGACAGCGAACCTGATGGACCTCGGAGCACAGGCCATCAGGCGGCTGTCGGGGATCAAGACCGAGACCTCGGCCGTGTTCAACCTGGCGACGCAGTTCGGCGGAGGCAAGACCCACGCCCTGACACTGCTGTATCACCTGGCCTTCAACGGCCCAAAGGCGGGCAAGTTTGCCGGCGTCGACCGCCTCCTACAGAAGGCGGGCGTGGACGCGGTGCCGCAGGCGGCTGTGGCGACGTTCGTGGGCACGGAGTTTGACTCCATCCGCGGCCGCGGCGGCGTGGATGGAACGCCGGTGCGAAAGACACCGTGGGGCGAGATCGCGTACCAGTTGGGTGGCGAACAGGCCCTGGCGGTAGTCGCTGAACACGAGAAACGCTTTGTTGACCCTAAGGGCGATGTCATCCGCGATTTTCTGCCCAGAGACAAACCGTGCCTGATTCTGATGGATGAGATCATCAGCTACGTCAGCACATATCGCAAGGCTGGCTATCACAACTCTCTGTACAACTTCATCCAGGCTCTGTCCGAAACGGTACGGGGGTTGAACAATGCCGTTCTCGTGGTGTCGATCCCATCTTCCATCATAAGTTACACCGACGCTGACGAATCGGACGAAAGTCGATTTCGGAACATGCTGGACCGTCTCGGGAAGGCCATCATTATGTCGGCCGAAGAGGAGACGTCGGAGATCATCCGGCGCCGGCTGTTCGATTGGGGCGGCATGCCGGACGAGGGGCGGCGCGTGGCTGCCGAGTACGCCGACTGGATCATCGAACACCGGGACCAGGTGCCCAAGTGGTTCTCGCCGGACAATGCCCGACAGACCATCGAGGCGACCTATCCGTTCCACCCGATGGTCCTCTCGGTCTTCGACCGGAAGTGGCGAGGGTTGCCGCGGTTCCAGCAGACACGGGGCATACTGCGACTCCTGGCATTGTGGGTTTCCAAAGCGTACCAGGACGGTTACAAGGGCGCGCACAAGGACCCGCTTATTGGCCTGGGGACGGCGCCGCTCGAGGATCCGATGTTCCGATCAGCCCTGTTCGAACAGTTAAACGAGCCGCGGCTGGAAGGGGCGGTTACAACGGACATTTGCGGCAAGAAGGATTCGAATGCGGCCCGGCTGGACAATGAGGCGGTCGAGGCGATCAAGAAAGCCCGGCTGCATCGCAAGGCGGCCACGGTGATCTTCTTCGAGTCTAATGGCGGGCAGGGAAAGGGCGAGGCGACAGTACCGGAAATCCGTTTGGCCGTGGCGGAGCCCGAACTCGACGTTGGAAACGTCGAGACGGTCTTGGAGGATCTCGGCGAGGCGTGCTATTACCTGCAGGTGGAACGGAACAAGTACCGTTTCGGTCTGGTGCCGAACCTCAACAAACTTCTGGCTGACCGGCGGGCAAATATCGAGCAGGCCAGGATTGAGGAGCGGATTCGGGCGGAGATTCTGAAGGTCTTCGAGAAGCAGCCGGGTGTGGAAATCGTGCTGTTTCCTGAGAAGTCGAACCAGATTTCCGACCGGCCCGTGCTGAGCCTGGCTGTCTTGCCGCCGGACACGTCGATGAGCGACCGAAAGACGCTCGGGCTGATTGAGGGGATGATCCGCGAGTATGGCGGTTCAGGCCGGACGTTCAAGAGTGCCTTGTTGTTTGCAGTAGCCGACGATGATGCGGCGCTGCGGGACGAGGCCCGGAAGCTGCTGGCGTGGCATGCGATCAAGGACGAAGAAGAGGACAAACTCGACGCCGCCCAGCAGGCCCAGTTGGCCGAGAACCTTAAGAAAGCCCAGCGGGACCTGAAAGAGTGTGTTTGGCGGACGTACAAGAACGTGGCGCTGCTTGGCAAGGACAACAAGGTCCGCGTGGTCGATTTGGGATTGGTGCACTCCAGCCAGGCCAACAGCATGGTCAAACTGATCGTGGACCGCCTGCGGCAGGAGGGGGACATTGAGACGGGCGTGAGCCCGAACTTCCTTGTGCGCAACTGGCCGCCGGCGTTCACGGAATGGAGCACGAAGTCGGTACGCGATGCGTTCTTCGCGTCGCCACAGTTTCCGCGACTGCTTGATGGTGATTCGGTGAGGGAGACCATTGCTCGCGGTGTAGCCAGCGGTATCCTGGCCTACGTCGGCAAGGGCGGAGAGGGGTACAAGCCGTTCGTGTTTGGCTCCGGCCTGACGGCCGATGAGGTCGAGGTTTCCGACGACATGTTCATCGTCACGGCTGAGGAGGCCAAGAAGCACGTCGAGCCGCCACGGCTGACGGCCCTGACCATTCAGCCCGAGCGGCCGCAGTTGAAGCCCGGCGCGAATGTGGCCTTTCACGTAAGAGGCATAGATCAGCACGGCCGGCCGATGGCCGTGCCGAAGGTTGGATGGACCGCTAAGGGCGGGAACATCGACAACAAGGGTGAGTTCACGGCCGGGAAGAACGAAGGCGAGTTCCAGGTTGAGGCCGTGGCCGGTGATGTGCGAGCACAGACCACGGTCGTCATTGCCGAGAAGGCCGTTCCGCAGCCTAAGCCTGACCCGCAACCTCCAAAGGAGATCAGGGGCCTGCGGTGGTCCGGCGAAGTGCCTGCGCAGAAGTGGATGAACTTCTACACCAAGGTGCTGGCCAAGTACGCAACTGCGGGAGGACTGAGACTAACGGTGACGTTCGAGGTCACGCCAGATGGCGGCCTCTCGCCACAACGAACCGAAGAGACGAAAGCCCTGCTTAGAGAGCTGGGGCTGGACGACGGCGTGGAGCCGCTGGGATAGACCTGTGCCGAAACCATCAAGAAGGCATTGGACCAGAAGACGCAAGGGGCCGAGTTACTCCGGGCGGAATGCGAGCGGCTGAAAGCACAACAGGCCCAGAAGCAGTAGATGCAGTAGATGGTGGCAACGTGACGCCTGAGGTATAGCAGCAGCGGGCCAATATGCCGACGGGCCGAGGGCGGGTTCCCGACCGCCTGCCCGACACGACTTTGTCTCGGGTTTGGATACGGAAGTCCGAGTCATGGCAAAGGCTAGGTCACGCAAACGTAAACCCGTCGCGAGGAAACCAGTCCGGGGGATTTCTCGGTTTGAGCGGGTGCGGCGAGCGGTCATTGCGTGGTCGCACGGACTTCCCATTTCCGTAGACGATGACTCCACCGAATATGAGGGGCTCTTCCTCAGCATTGATACGGACGTTGCGTTTCGTGGCCTCAGGCTCTGGCTGCTATCGCGATCACTCGATGGGTTGGCCCTAGAACTCGACCGCGGATTTCGTGATTTGGACAAGCTTGGCCATGAGATTAGCCAGTTGGCAGCGGAAGACAAACGTCATACTATGCAGCCATTGACGAGCGGCGACGGAGCTGTTTTTGCCGAAGTCCGGAAGATCAACGGAAGCATCCGTTGCGCCCGCATGTGCGCCGAGGAGTTCGTCAACCGACTCTGCGAGGTGGAGTCGCTCGTGACGCCCGATGAGGCGCTTTTCGCCAAGCCTTGGCAGAACCCTTATTGGGACCCGGAAGCACACCCCAAGGGACCCGATAACATTGAGCCAAGCTGGGTTGCAGGCGTGTTTCAGCTTACGGACCTCCACAACGAGGGGCATGGGTTAGGTGTGCAGGCGACGGAATTGTGGTCACCGCGGATGGCCTTGACCGAGATAAGGACGAAGATGGGCTCGAAGATGTCCTTGCGCAAGTTCAAGAAGCACTATCTTCCCCGCCTCAGGAAGATCAACCGGAAGATGTACGAGATTCGGCTGGACGGCTTACCGCCCCAACTCCAGGCGGAGTTCTTCGCACCCTAGATTTGGCCGGATTCGAGCAGATTCCGACCCGATTCAGTCATATTCAGACACAACTCGATATTACTGTTGCTACGCCACTTCATCATGTAGTACAAGTCCTTCGGAAAGATGGTACATTTCCCGGAGGATGGATGAGCGCTGACACAGCCGTTCGCCGCAGCAGTCCTAACGCCACCCCTCTGGCCGCCATCTGCTTTGTGCGTAACCGGTGGCTTAGTGTGATTTTCTGTGGAAAAGGTCTTGACGGGGCCGCATGTATAGTATATCCTACACACTGGACGCGAGACGGGGGTAAGCACGAGGGTGGCAGTCATGGGCGACAAAGGGGAAGAGCAGTTCGGGGAGGCGGTTCGGCGATTGCGCCAGGTGAAGGAGATCAGCCTTCGCAAGTTCGCCGTGCAAGTGGGCATGAGCCCGACCTACCTCTCCAAAGTCGAGCGCGGCGAGTTTCCACCGCCGGCCGAAGAGAAGGTCAGGGCGATGGCCAAACTGCTAGGCCAGAACGAGGACGAGTTTCTTGCTCTCGCCAATCGCGTGGCGTCCGACCTGACGGACATCATACAGGAGCGGCCGAAGATCATGGCCGATTTTCTGAGGACGGCACGTGGGCTTCCCCAAGATGAGATGAAGCGCCTGCTCGATCAGGCGCGGGAGAAGGCGAGCAGACAGTCATCGAGGGGGAAGTGAGCGTACCCCAAGTTTGGAGTCCCATGTATGAGCCGAGTGGCGGCCGTTGCGGTTGCGTCCCAGCCGGCGAGAATTCGCCGGCGATCCAACGCGGAGATTGAACACGAGGCCAATCGGCTTCTCACCGCGTTTGCCCGTAAGCATGGCCCGCTGGCCACACCGCCTATACCCGTGGAGGATATCCTAGAAGTCTATCTCAGGTACACCGTGGATTACGATGATCTGCAAGTCCACCTGGGCACGGATGCCGTTCTTGGGGCGCTCGACGCCACCAGTCGCCGCGTGATCATTGACCAGCGGCTGGACCCTGTGGACCACCCCGACCAGGAAGGCCGTTGCCGGTTCACGTTCGCACACGAGGGCGGGCATGCGTGGTTGCATGTGCCTCTACTGGCTTCGGGGAATGAGCGCGTTGGTCTGAGGCAGAGCCAATTCGTCTGCTGGAAGCGTGACACCAGTGATCCGCTTGAGACAGAGGCAAGTGTTTTCGCGTCGTGCCTGCTGATGCCGCGCTCTATGGTATGCCAAGCGTGGACCGAGCGCATGGGCAACCTTCGCCCCCTCGTTTTCACCGAGAGCATGGTGCAACCCAGGAAGCGAGGCGGATGGCCCGTCCTCATAGGGGAAATATTCGATGACATGATGTATCCTGGTACGGCGTGGTTCCGCGATGTGGCCCGAATCTTTGCGCCGGTGTTCCGCGTGTCGGTGCAGGCCATGATGATACGGCTCCAAACGCTGGGGCTGCTGCGGTACGGGTGTGTAACGGGCGTTGAACGCCTGTGGTTGCCGCGTGTCAAGGAGGGAGTTCTCTCGTAGGCGGTTCGCATAGGGTTGATGCCGCGGGGCACGGTGGCAGTCATGTCGATTCGCGTGGAAAGAATTTCTTTTCGGTGGAAAAACGTGGCCTTTCAGACACAACATGTTGTGTTTTCCCGACTTACGTGCCAGGTTCTATGTTACAGAATAGGGGCGGTAGAACGGCTCTAGGCCTTTGCCTTGACAGCAGTTACGTCTCTGGCTTAGCATACTGTTCGGGTTAAGTACGGTTGTACTCAAAGAAGTGCCCCGCGGGCTTGCACCCCGCGGGGCATGACAAGACAACACGGAACCCAGTCCTTGCGAGAACGAGGTGTTCACATGCGCCCTGTCTTCTGGACCTTCTTACCAGCCTCAGGACTCACGTCAAGCAAATTCGCGACGTTCCCCAAACTCAACTGCCCTGAGAGTCGGAACCACCCTTGGGATCGCTGCGGCTCCAGAGCAGCTCAGAAACACAAGGCCACAGGAGCCGAGGCATGACACTCGCCAAGGAAACCACCAAGACCACAACGCTGCTCGAAGGCGTCCAGTTGCTGGATGTAAGGCAACTGGCCACGACGCTGGGCATGCACCCCCGCAGCATCTGGCGGCTGGCAGCAATGGCCGAGGCCGGACAGGGGAACTTCCCTAGGCCGCTGCGCATCGGCCCCAAGACCATCCGATGGCGGCTGGCGGCCGTGGAGGGGTACCTCGCGGGCCTGGCCGGGGAGGGTGGCCGATGACCGGCGACTGGGTGCGCGTCTCGAAGGAGCAACACTGCCCCATCTGCGACCACGCGGATTGGTGCCTTATCAGCGCCGACGGCACGGCGGCCATCTGCGCGCGGGTCTCGGATGGGTCAGTGAAGCGCTGCGGCGAGGCGGGGTATCTTCACCGGCTGGCGGACCGCCCCGACACTTGGCGACCAGGGCCAAGACGCGTGGCGGTTCCGGCAGCACCGGCCGACGTGTCGGCCCTGGCCCTTGAGTACCACGCCGCCGCCGACCGCGAGGGGCACCCCGACCGGCTGGCGACAGACCTGGGCCTGTCGGTGGAGTCGCTACGGCGGTTCCGCGTCGGCTGGTGCGCGAAGGAAAACTGCTCGACTTGGCCGATGTCGGATGCGACGGGCCGCATCATCGGCATCACCCGCCGGTTCTGGGACGGCGCGAAGCGCATCGTGCCCGGGCACAAGGCGGGTCTGTACGTGCCGGACGACTTGTCGGTGGCGCCCGATGCCCCGCTGCTCGTCTGCGAAGGGGCCACCGATGCCGTCGCTGGGCGAGACTTGGGCTTTCAGTGTGTGGGACGGTTCTCCTGCACCCACGGGGCACGGCTTCTCGTTGAACTGGTGAAGGCACGCCGCCCCAGTCTCCTGGTTATCATCGGCGACACCGACGAGCCTGGCCGACGCGGTGCCCATGCGCTGGCAGTGGCCTTGCTCCCCTACGTGCCTGCGCTCAAAGTCATCGAGCCGCCCGCGCCCCACAAAGACCTGCGGGCCTGGCGCAGGGCCGGGGCGACGCGCCACAACATCGAGAGCCTTATTGCCAGTGTCGAGCCGCGTCAGCTGGCAGTAAGGGTGGTGACCGCATGACAGACCTTCCCATGGCCAACCCGCCACCGTCCGCTGCCGAAGCTGAACTCGTCATCGAGCCGCGTTTCACGGGGCGGTCGTTCGTGACCGTTCTGCGCGTGCTCGTCGGCGGCGAATCGGTGCTGGTCCACAAACTTGATCTGGCGAAGGATGGTGCCCGCAAGGCGCTCGTACAGATGGTCGCCGAGCGCCTGCCCGGCGTGAAGGCGGCAGATGTCGAGGCGCAACTGCTGAAACTCTGTGACGTCCGCGCCAAGTGGCTCGCCGCTGCCGACGAACTCGCCGCCGAGAAGGGCGAGGACCCGACGCTTGTGGACCTGCTCGTTGCTATCGCCGACGAGGCGGAACTCTTCCGCGATGCCGCCCAGGCGGCCTATGCCACCATCCAGGTGGACGGGCACTTCGAGACCTGGCCCGTGCGGTCGAAGGGCTTCCGCCTGTGGCTTCGCCGCCGCCTGCGAGAAGAGCATGACAAGGCCGCCTACGCTGAGGCCATCCAGAGCGCGATCGAGGAAGTCGAGTCGAAGGCCCTCTTCGAGTGTCCGAAAATGGAGGTCAGCGTCCGCGTGGCCGAGGCCGACGGCGCCGTCTGGCTCGACCTGGCCGACGAGGCGTGGCGGACGGTGGAGATCACCACAACCGGATGGCGCGTAGCCGAGGGCAAACCGCCGGTCCGCTTCATCCGCGCGCCGGGCATGCTGCCCCTGCCGGTCCCTCAGCCCGGCGGCCGCATCGGCGACCTGCGGCCGTTTCTGAACGTCCGCGACGAGGGCGACTTCGTGCTCTTGGTCTCTTGGCTCCTGGCATGCCTCCGGCGGCGCGGGCCGTTCCCGGCGCTGAACGTCAACGGCGAGCAAGGGTCGGCCAAGAGTACGCTCCAGCGCCTGCTGCGGGACCTGGTGGACCCGAACACCGCGCCGCTACGCAGCGAACCCAAGGAGGTCCGCGACCTGGTGATCGCCGCCTCCAACTCGTGGGTCCAGGCTTTCGACAACCTCTCGCATGTCCAGCCCTGGCTCTCCGACGCCCTGTGCCGCCTTTCGACCGGCGGCGGATTCGCCACGCGGGAACTCTACTCGGACCGCGAGGAGGTTATCTTCGACGTCCAGCGGCCCGTGGCCATCAACGGCATCACGGACCTCGCAACGCGGTCGGACCTTCTGGACCGCGCGCTCAACATCACGCTCTCGGCCATCCCGGAGGACCAGCGCAGGGACGAGCGGTCATTGCGGCAAGCCTTTGAAGCCGCTCGGCCGAGAATCCTGGGCGCTCTCCTAGACGCCGCGTGCGCAGGCCTGGCGAATGAGGCCAACGTCCGGCTCGACCGCCTCCCCCGCATGGCCGACTTCGCACTGTGGATCGCCGCCTGCGAGCCGGCCCTCGGCTGGACGCCAGGCACATTCATCGAGGCGTACACGGCCAACCGCTCGTCGGCGAACGATGCCGCTATCGAGGCCACCATCATCGGTCCCGTCCTTCAGGCGTTCATGGCCCAGCGCATCACGTGGCAAGGCTCGTCAACAGAACTGCTCGCCGAACTCGAACAAGCAGCGGATGACAAGACCCGCCACCGCAAAGAGTGGCCTGGCTCTGCGCGGAAACTCTCCGGCGATCTTCGACGCTTGGCCCCGAACCTGCGGGCCGCCGGCATCGACGTGGATTTCACGAAGTCCGGCAAGCGCCTCGTCCGCCTTGGGCGCATCTCGGACGGTTCGGACGGTATGGGCGCAGCACCGTCCGCCGACCGTCCAAACGATAACACCTTGCCTTACAAGGAGTTACAGCCATCCGAGGACGGTCTGGACGGTATGGACGGTGTTGCCCCCAACTTCTCGGAAGCCGAAGTTGAGTTCTCAGACGAGGTGATCCTATGACCGCGGCCCAAACGCTCCTGGCGGAACTCAAGGTCTGTGGCATCTCCATCCGTGAGATGTCGGGCAGTTTGCGCTTAAGGCCGCACGCGCGGATACCGTCCGACCTACTGGAGCGGCTGCGGTCCCACAAGGCGGCCCTGCTCCATGCCGTCCGCCTGGATCGGCTCTTGCGGCTGGACGATGACCCACTCGACGCCTGGACCGAGCGCGTGGCCATCTGCACTGTTGATGGGGGCCTATCTGACACCGCAGCCGAGGCCGTCGCATGGGCACAGATTGACGCCGGAAAGAGTGAGAATCTGCCTTCCCTTGGGCGGCAGAATGTGGTAGTGGATCAGTGAAGTGCCAACGGTATGGAGGAATGACAATGGCCAGCATTTACCGACGTAGGAAGAAGGGGCCGTACTACATCACGTACTTCGTGCGGCCGGGTGTACGCAAGACGCTCAAGGGCTGCAAGGACAAGGCGGCCACCGAGGCCGTCGCCCGCAAACTCGAAGGCGACGCCATGCTGCGGCGCGAGGGCGTCATCGACCCTAAGAACGACCGCTATGCGGCAGCCGAGGCCAAGCCCCTGAAAGACCACCTAGCCGACCTCGTCGTGGTCCTCAAGGCCAAAGCCGTCACTGTGAAGCAGGCTGAGACCGTCGAGGCCCGCGTGACGCACATCTTGGCTCTGTGCAAGGCTGAGCACGTCAGCCAGATCTCGCCGTCGGCAGTACAGCGGGCGCTCGGCACAATTCGAGAGGCGGGCGCCTCAAAGCGTAGCCGCAAGAGGGGCGCTTCGCTCCAGACCTGCAACCACTACCTGCGGGCGATCAAGCAGTTCACCCGCTGGCTGTGGCGAGACGGCCGGGCCCGCGAGGACCAGCTGACGCACCTAAGCGGCTTCAATGTGCAACTTGACCGCCGGCATGACCGCCGGGCGCTGACGGATGATGAACTGGCGTGGCTGATTCAGGGGGCCGAACAAGGCCCCGCGGCCTACGGCATGACCGGGCCGAACCGCGCCATCCTGTACGAGGTCGCGGTGGGCACGGGCTTCCGGGCCAACGAACTCAGAAACCTCGTGCCGGAATCATTCGACCTGGACGCCGACCCGCCCACGGTCACGGTTGAAGCGGCCTACTCGAAGCATCGCCGCAAGGACGTGCAACCGATCCGCCGCGACCTCGCCGACGCCCTGCGGCCGTGGCTGGCTGGCAAGCCCTCGGCGCAACCGGTGTTCTGCATTCCGCATGATGCGGCCAAGATGCTCCGTGCGGACTTGAACGCGGCGCGCGAAGGCTGGCTCAAGGAGGCTCGGTCGCCCGAGGAGCGGAAGGAGTGGGACGAGTCGGACTTCCTGGCCTACCGCAATTCCGCGGGCGATGTGGCCGACTTCCACGCGCTGCGGCACACCTATGTGAGCAGACTGGTACGCTCGGGCGCAAACATCAAGGTTGCCCAGGAACTGGCGCGGCACTCGACGCCGACGCTCACGCTCGGCCGGTATGCCCACATGGAGATCGTGGACCGGCAGAGGGCGCTGGACGCGCTGCCGTCGCTCGAACACGCGCCGGTACGCCAGGAAGCGGCACGGGCGACCGGCACCGACCACGCCACGGCGGCCCAGGCGCGCAGCGCTATTGCAGCGCGCAGAACGCCCGAGGCGTCACAACCTGGCATGAGCCGCCAAGACGAGCCGGAGGACGACGCGGCGGAGGAGGGCGACGTAACTCTCGCAACGGGGCGTACTTGTGGCCACCTGTCAACGGATGGCAAGAACTGGCGGAGAGGCCGGGATTCGAACCCGGGGTCAGGGGGTTACCCCCGACAACGGTTTAGCAAACCGTCGCTTTCAGCCGCTCAGCCACCTCTCCGCCGAAAGATAAGCCACGACGCAGATAGAAGTACTTACGAACGTCGCCTGAAACGCCGCCGCCGATCCGAAGAATCTCTGACGACAACCGGAGGCTGGGTTATCCTCTCCCTGTCAGACCCAAGAGCCCGAGTTGCCGTAAGGAGCGCCGTCATGTTTATGCCACGACCCCGAACCAAGCGGCGATGGAAGCCCGCCAAGCCGTACCTCTCGTTTCCGTTCACCCCGCACAATAACGGCCAGTGGTGCAAGAAGATCCGCGGCAAACTACATTTCTTCGGCGTCTGGGAGGACACTGATGCCGCTCTCGAGAAATACCTACGCGTAGCCACAGACCTACACGCGGGCCGCGAACCGCGCTCACCTACCTTATCGGCAGATGCCGTCACTGTCAAGCAGATCTGCAACCATTATTTAACCTACCAACACCGCCGGTCTCAATCAGGCGAGATCGGGCCTCGCTGGTTTGAGGACTGCCGGACGGTGCTTGAGAGTCTTGCTTCATTTGTCGGCCCCGGTCGGCTTGCTTCGGATGTCTCCCCTGATGATTCTCTCAGGTATCGTCAGAAATTCGCCCGCACGGGTCTCGGCGGGCGAAACCCCCTTGGCGTTCACGCGCTCACCCGTGCCATCACCGGTCGTACAAGGAGCAGGTGAACCTCATGATGTGGGAGACGCCGGGGGGACTGGAGGCCGAGATCGCCCGGTTCGTCGCGTGGTACAACACCGAACGGTACCACGAGGGCCTTGGCAACGTCACGCCGGACAATGTATGCTACGGCCGACGGGAACTCGGATGGACCGGTCCTAACTGTCAAGGATCCGTGCGGCCTCCTCTTGGTCGATATTCGTGACGTACTGTATGCCGCTGACCTCTGCCGCTTCGCGGGTGAGGGCGGCGAGGTCGTCCCGGGAGATGAACTCAATGGCGAACTTGCGGCTGCCGGCCATCAGTTGGCGAAGGCCCTGGGCCAGCCGCTCGTAGTATGTATAGAGGCCGAGGGCGCCGGTCGGGAGTTTCTCGAAGGCCTCGTCTCCCAGTTCCTTGCGCAGATGGCTGGCGGTCACGAAGATTTCGTCCCTCGTGGTGCCGAAGCGTTCGATGTACACCGGCATTTCCCCGCTGTCGACCGCGAGGCCGATGGTCTTGCCGACCATGGCGGCGGCGATGGGCGCGCGGGCCATACCGATGAGTTTCACGAATGGCGAGCCCAGTGCGAGGCCTTTGAAGATCTGGTCCTCGAAGGCGAAGCCACCGGCCAGAGCCAGGGCGGGCAGCCGCATGCCCTTCTCGGCCAGTCGTGCGGCGTACTGGCGGAGCAGCGAGTGCAGGTAAACCGGGGGCACGCCCCACTCGTTCATCATGCGCCAGGGGCTCATGCCGGTGCCGCCGCCGGCGCCATCGACGGTCAGCAGGTCGATCCCGTACTTCGAGGCAAACACGAGCGCCCGCGCCAGGTCGGCCGGACGGTACGCGCCGGTCTTGAGGAACACGTACTTGGCGCCGGCCTGGCGGAGTTCCTCGACCCGCTTGGCAAAACCTTCCTCGGTGACGATGCCGACGCGCGAGTGTCGCTCGAACTCCTTGAACGCGCCGCGCTGGAAGTCGCGGACAACGTCCGGGTCGGTCGGGTTCGGCATCACCAGGTAGCCGCGCTCGTGGAGGACCCGGGCCTTCTGGAGGTCCTTGATCTTCACTTCGCCGCCGATGTCCTTGGCGCCCTGGCCCCACTTGAGTTCGACGCACTGGACGCCGAGTTTCTCGATGGCGTACTCCTGGACGCCCAGCCGCGTGTCCTCGATGTTGGCCTGGACGACGATGGCGCCGTACCCGTCGCGCTGGTGGTCCTGGTAGAGTTTCACGCGGCGCTTGAGGTCGGCCGTGTCAACGACGCGGCCTTTCTTGATGACCGATTCCGGGTCCATGCCGACGACGTTCTCTCCGATCGTCAGGCCCGTTCCCGCCAGGGCCGAGCCGATGGCCAGGCCTTCCCAGTTGTTCTTGGCGATGTTGGTCGACCCGATGCCGGGGATGATCCACGGGTATCGGAACCGGATTCCCTTGTCGTGGCCGATGACAACTTCGAGGTTGACGGCCGGGAAGATGGCCTTGTCGCTGTCGGCCTCCACCCCGTGTGCCCCGATGACAGTGCCCATGATGTTGAAGTGGGAGTAGTCCACCGGATAGGTCTTCTCGGCCGCCGTCGTGATGACGCCGAAC
>Ga0315274_10007273_pt1 | contig 16037 bp, 11 predicted proteins | sample YL17G02_20_MG_FD_203700 | JGI IMG/M metagenome (GOLD analysis project Ga0315274, IMG submission 203700) | Sediment microbial communities from Yellowstone Lake, YNP, Wyoming, USA - YL17G02_20 | ecosystem: Environmental > Aquatic > Freshwater > Lake > Sediment | place: USA: Wyoming | collected...
ATGTGGACTTCACCGCGGTGCGCCAGGTGGCGGCGGCGATCACTCCGGTGCCCGGCGGGGTCGGCCCACTCACCATCGCCGGCTTGCTCCAGAACACCGTGCTCGCCGCGATGCGGCGGCGAGGGCTGTAGCGTGCTGCGCGTCGGCCTGAGCGGGGGGGTCGCGAGCGGCAAGAGCACCCTGGCCCGTCTGCTCGGCGATCTCGGCGCGGCCCTCTGCGACGCCGACGTCGTGGTCGGGGAGCTCTACCGGCCCGGACGCCCCGGCGCCCTCGCCGTGCAGGAGCTCTTCGGGCAGGGGGCGCTCGCAGGCGACGGCGGCGTGGACCGTGACGCACTGGCCCGTCTGGTGTTGAGCGACCCCGAGGCCCGGCGCAGGCTCGAGGGAGCCGTGCACCCGCTGGTGAGGAAGTCGGTGGAGGGGTGGTTCGCCGCACTCGCTCACGCGCCCGCGCTGCCGGGTGTCGCGGTCGTGGAGGCGGCGCTTCTCGTGGAGACCGGCGCCTACCGCGACCAGGACCGGCTCGTCGTGGTGAGCGCGCCCTACGAGGTGCGACGGGTGCGGGCGCTGGCCGCCGGCTGGACCGCGAGGAAGTTCGCGCAGGTCGTGGCCGCCCAGCTCGACGACGCGGCCCGCGAGGCGGCCGCGGACTACGTGATCCGCAACGACGGCGGGCTCGACGCCCTGGAGCGAGCAGCCCGCGAGCTCTGGTCGATGCTCCAGGAGGACGCGCGCCTGCTCGCCACCGGAAGGCCACTCCCACCACGACGCACCAATTCTTCTTGAGGCAAGCCTCGCGACCTGGCGTCGATTCGCAATACCTCTGATGTGTTCACTGCGTGAGGCTTTTTTGTTGCCCTGCGGGCTGGGAGCTGTTTCTCTTGTTGTCACTGCGAGACGGCTTTTGTTTTGCCAAGCGGGTGCGCGGCCGGCTCTTTTTTCACTGCGTGGCTGGTTTTTCTTTGCCCCGCGGGCTCGGAGCTGTTTCTCTTGTTGTCACTGCGAGACGGCTTTTGTTTTGCCAAGCGGGTGCGCGGCCTCTCGTCGCTTGCTCGCCCCCGCTCGCTGCGCGCCGAGATTCCCTTGACCGCGACCCAGCAGCGCGTTCCGTGCCGGGGCCCCTCGGTGTCTCCCGCTTCGCGGGATCACCGACACCCCGTCCCGGCCCGCGCGCTGGGTCCCCGCGGCCTCGGGAGACATGGCCGCTGGCACCCGCTTGGCGATTCGAAACCCCCACCCTTCGGCTAGAGACATTGAAGCCGGGGCGAACTGTTCGGTGCCAGGACCTCCCGAGCGCTCCATTCGAGAGGGAAGTTGGGGTGAAATCCGCCCCGCGGGCGACAGGAGCCATTGCGCCGGAGCGTGCGGGTCCCGAGCGCGCCGATCGCTGCGTGGAGACGTGGGCGGCCGAAGGCCGAACCACGAGGGTCCGCGCGGCGATCGGCACTACTCGGTCGCACGCGATGGTGGGTCGGAGGGCTGCGCTCGATGCGCAGCCCGAGCGACCTGGCTCCGAGCCCGCGGGGCAAAAAGAAGCCTCACGCAATGAAAGACAGTGGCCTGGCCGCGCACCCGCTTGGCAAAAGAGAACCCGCGGGGCAACAAGAAAGCCTCCACGCAGTGGAAAGTAAGAAGTTGGCCGGGTGCCCGCTGGGCTAGGGAAAGCCAGTCACGCAGTGACAGACTAAGGGGCGGCCTCCAACGAGCGCTTCAGCGCCGCGAGGGCAAGCGCGCGGTGCGAACGAACGTTCTTCTCCTCGGGGGAGAGCTCCGCGTAGGTCCGGCCGCCCCCCCACTCGGGGGCGAACACCACGTCCCAGCCGAAACCGGCCCCGCCGCGGGCCTCGCTCACGATCGTGCCCCGGACCTCGCCCAGCCCGAGCCACTCGCGCTGCCCGTCCCAGACGAGCGCTGCGCAGCGCGCCCGCGCCGCACGGTCGGGGAACGGGTCGAGGATGCGTGCGATGGCCTCCGGCCCGGCCGCCTGCAGTAGCCAGCGGACCAGCGGTCCCGGGAAGCCGCCGAGCGCCGCCAGCTCCAGGGAGGTGTCCTCGACCAGGACCGGGCGTCCGAGCAGCCGCTGGGCGGCCCGCGACTTCTCGCGCGCCACGGCGACGACGTCAAGCCCCTGCGGCTCCGGCAGGTCCAGGTCCTCGCGCTGCAGGGGGAGACCCAGGATCTGCTGGGCTTCGCGGTGCTTGCCGGCACTCGAGGTAACGAAGACGAGACCCTGCAGGACCATCAGTCGCCCGGGCCGGTGATCTCCTCGGTGAGCAGCCGGAACACCGGGAGCTTGCCCTGCAGCCCGCGCAGCAGGACGTTGCCCAGATGCTCGGTGGGGAAGAGGTGGGCCACCGCCCTCTGCGTGGCGGCGCCGATCACGATCTGCCCCGGCTCCGCCACCGTCTCCTCCAGGCGAGCCGCCACGTTCACGGTGTTGCCGAGTACGGTGTAGTCCACGCGGTTGGAGGAGCCGATCTCGCCCACCACCACCAGGCCCGAGTTGACCGCCATGCGCACCTCGACCAGGTCGAGACCCGCAAGCTCGCGCTCGTGGTTCCAGGCCTTGAGGCGGCGGCGCAGCGCCATCGCAGCCAGCACCGCGCGCTCCGCGTGGTCGGGTTGCTCGAGAGGCGCGCCGAAGAAAGCCATCGCCGCGTCACCGATGAACTTGTCGAGCGTTCCGCCGAACTCGAACACCGAGTCGGAGGCGAGGGTGAAGAATTCCCCGAGGAAACGCGCCACCTCCTGCGGCTCCATGGTTTCGCAGCGGGCGGTGAAGCCCACGAGGTCGGCGAACAGAACCGAGACCTCGCGGGTCTCGTGCCGGTCTCCGTCGGTGGTCGGATGCTGGCGGCCGACGATCGCCTCCACCACGGCGGGGGAGTGGTAGCGCTCCAGCCGTTCGCGGATCCGGCGCGCCTCACGGATGTGGTCGTTGAGGCGCGCCCGGTCGATGGCGACCGCGGCGTAGTTGGCGAGCGCCGTGAGCAGGTCGAGGTGCTCCGCGGTGAAGCAGCCGGTCGCGAGCGGGGTGTCCACGAACAGCACCCCAATCACCGCGTCGCGGTGCCAGAGGGGCGCACACATCGCGGAGCGGATCTGGTGCAGGCGCACGGAAAGCCCCGCCGCGAAGCGGTCGTCGGCCTGGGCGTCGGAGGTGAGGACGGCCACCCTCTGGCGGCTCACCAGGTCGAGGATGGTCTGCGAGACCGGCGCCTCGGCGAGTGGCGCGCCGCCCCGCGAGCGGGCGATGCGCAGCTCGGCCTGGCCCTCCGGGGAGAAGAGGAGGATGTAGGCGCGCTCGGCCGGGAGCTGCTCGAAGACGGCCTCCATCACCTTGTCGAGCACCGGCTCGAGCTCCTCCACCTCCAGGAGCGTGCGAGCCACCTGGGCGAGCGCCTCCAGCACGCGCTCGCGAGCGGTGGAGGCGGTGCTCTGCACCCCCTTCTTGCTGGGCTCCTTCTCGATGCGGAAGTCCTCGCGAAACTCCTCGAGGGTGCGCAGGAACGTGGAGGAGCTGACCGAGATCCCGGCCGAGGATTCGCCGCGGTGGTAGGAGAGGGTGAAGTTGCCGATCTGGACCTCGTCGCCGTCGGACAGCATCGCGTCCGTGACGTAGCGGGAGTTGACCTTCACGCCGTTGGTGGAACCGAGGTCCACCACCCACCACGTGTCCCCCCGGCGCTCCAGCCGTGCGTGGTGCCTCGAGACCGAGAAATCCTTCAGCACGAGCCGATTGTCCGAGGCCCGGCCGACACCGGCGGGGGACGCGTCAAGACGCAGGCGGTGCGGCACATCGCCCTCGACCCACCGCAACTCTGACATGAGCACATTCTACCTCGCATGGGCAAGCGAGCCCCAGAATGCAAAGGGTGGGGCGGGCGCCCCGCCCGCGCGAGCGAAGCGAGGGCAGCGGCGCCATGGCGCGCTGCTCCAAAGACCCTGCGCTACAATCTGCGCTCGGCCGACGCCGTGGCGTCGTGCTGCAGGCAGGGATGGGGGCCTGGCAGGTATGTCGGAACGCAACGTTTTCAGTTCGCAGCGACGGGGGATCGCCCCCCGGTGGGCTTCGCGAGCCTGCGGGCGCCGGCGGCGCGTGCTCGCGGTCGGCCGGGCCGCCACGCTGCTCGTGCTCGCCGTGCTCGCCGGGTCGTGCGCGCGTGACCGCGGCATCCCGACCTATCCGAATGCGCCGGTTGTCCTGATCTCGATCGACACGCTGCGCGCCGACCGCCTGCCGGCGTACGGCTACCAGCACGTGCAGACGCCGTACCTGGACCGCTTCCGGCAGGAGGCGTGGCTGTTCGAGAACCTCTACAGCCCCTGTCCCATGACCCTCCCGGGGCACGCCACGATGCTCTCGGGCCTGCTCCCGCCGGAGAACGGGGTGCGCAACAACGTGGGCTTCTCCTTCGACGGCCAGACCCACCCCAGCATCCCCGCGCTCCTGAGGCAGCACGGCTACGCCACGGGCGCCGCCGTGTCCTCGTACGTCCTGCGGTCCGAGACGGGGCTGGGGGCGCTCTTCGACTACTACGAGGACTCCACCGATCCGACGCCGGGCGTCGCCGCCGTGCACTACCGGCGCTCCGGCGACAAGACGGCTGTCTTTGCCGGGGAGTGGATCGCGAAGCACGCTTCCGAGCCGTTCTTCTTCTTCTTTCACATCTACGAGCCGCACCTGCCCTACAATCCACCCGAGCCGTTCAAGAGCCAGTACGGCGCCACCTACGACGCGGAGGTGGCCACTTCCGATGCGATCGTCGGGGCCTTCCTCGAGGATCTGAAGCAGCTCGGGGTCTACGACCGGGCCATCGTGATCGTGACCTCCGACCACGGCGAAGGGCTCGGCGACCACGGCGAGCAGCAGCACTCGATCCTGCTCTACCGCGAGGCGATCCACGTGCCGCTGCTGCTCCGGCTTCCCGGCTCCTTCGGCGCGGGGCTCACCGTGGCCACCCCGGCGCAGCTCTCCGACCTCCTGCCCACGATCACGGCCCTCGTCGGCGTCGAGACGCCGAAGCAGGTGAGCGGCTCGTCGCTGCTGTCGCTCGAGCGCGAGAAGAAGGCCGACCGCCTCATCTATGCCGAGACGCTCTACCCGCGCCTGCAGCTCGGGTGGAGCGATCTGCGCTGCCTGCTGAGCGCCCGGTATCACTACATCTACGGGCCCCGCCCGGAGCTCTACGACATCGTCGCGGATCCCGCGGAGAGGCGGGACCTGATCGGGAGCGAAGCCTCCACCGCGTCGCGCATGGCCGCGGAGCTGCAGCGCTTCCCGCAGGGCAACGAGAGGCCGGCGCCGGTGGACCAGGAAACCCTGCGGCGCCTGGCGGCACTCGGCTACATCGGCGGCCTGCGCGACCAGAGCGGGGTGAAGTCGCTTCCCAACCCGGTGGACAACCTCAACTACCTCGTCCGGATGCAGCAGGGGTGGCAGCTCGCCGAGAACAAGGACTACGCGAGGGCGGCCGCGGCGCTCCGCTCCATCCTCCAGGACAACCCGGGGATGGTGGACGTGTGGATCAAGCTCGGCGAGGTGCTGTTCGACGCCGGCTTCGACGAGGAGGCGACCGCCGCCTACCAGCAGGCGCTCGACCGCTCGCCGGTCTTCCTTCCCGACATCTCGATCTCGCTCGGCTACGTGGAGCTACGGCGGAAGCGCTTGCCGGAAGCCGATGCAGCCGCAAGGCGCGCCCTCGAGCAGGTGCCGACCAAGGCGCACGAGCTGCTGGCCCGCGTCGCGCTCGCCCGCGGGGACTTCGCCTCCGCCGCGGAGCAGGCCCAGGCCGCGGTGAGCGGGCGCAACCCCCAGCCCTCGGCCACGCTGATCGTGGCGGAGGTGCGGCTGCGTGTGGGCGATCCCGGGCAGGCGCTGGAGATCGTGAACCAGGCCGAGGCGCGGGCGCGCGAGCTCAAGCAGCCGCAGGTCTTCAACCTCGAGTTCCTCCGGGCCGACGCGCTGGCGCGCCTGAACCGGCCCGACGAGGCGGCGGCCGCCTACGGCCGGGAGATCGGCGCCTTCCCGGGGCACGCGCAGGCGTACGCCAACCTCGCGGTGATCTACTTCATCCGCGGCGATCGAGCCGGGGTGGATCGCCTCATGGCCGAGATGGCGCGCGCCAACCCGTCGCGGCGCTCATACCTCCTCGCCGCCGCGACCTACGAGGCGTTCCGGCAGAACGAGAAGGCCGCCAGATGGCGGCAGCTCGCCGAGGGTTCACAGACGCCCGCCACGACCCGCTAGGTCCAGCACGACTTCCTTGCTCCGCCTTTGAAGCCCGCCGCTCCCGGGATGGGCGTGCGCCTCCGACCGCGCGCATGTCTCTGTGGGGCACGCGCGGAGCTCCGGCCCCACACTTGCTGGAGAAAGAAGGTGCGCGGCTGAGGGCAGCCGCGCCACGAAAAGCGGGAAAGTAGCGCGGGCCAGACAAGAAGTGCGGCGGGCGCCCTCGCCCAGCCATGTTTCTGTGGGGCACGCACTCCGCGCGTGCCTGCCGGCCCGGAGCGCCGGCCCCACATTCGCCAGGGGACAACGTGGTTCGCGGCCCTTCCTGCGGCAGGCCGTTCGCGGCACAAGAAAAAAGGCCCCGGTCCGAAGACCGGGGCCGGGAGCTGCGTTCGAGAAGCGGTTAGAAGCGAACGCCGAGGGAGAGGACGAAGGTGCGCGGCGTCTGGTAGTCGGCCGGGGTGTTCGGCTTGCCGAACGTCGGGGCCTTCTTCCAGTTGGCGCCCATGGCGGAGCACTCGGCGGCGGTGGAGGCCTGCGGGCACTCCTTCGGGGTGTCCGTGAACGGGTTGAACGCGACGAGGCCCCTGCCGGCGTTCCGCGACGTGTAGACGGAGGCGTTCTTGTTCTGAATGCCCATCTGGTTGAAGGCGTTCCTGATGGCCGGCTCGATGAAGAACTCGAGGTTGCTGCTGCCCATCGGGACGATGAACGAGTAGGTGATGGCGAGGTCGGTGCTGGTGATGTTCTCGGTGCGGAACGCGTCGCGGTTCGTGAAGTAGTAGGTGACGCTGGACGGCGGCGTCACGTAGCCGGGGTTGGTCACGTACGAGCGGATCGAGATGGCGCCGGCCGCGCCGTACGGGTACCCGGAGTAGAAGTTCTCCATGAGGCTCACGGAGAGGCGGTTGTGCTTGGAATTGATCGCGTCCCATACCAGCCACATGCGGGCGCGCTGGCGCATGTCGGCGGCCAGGTAGCCCGAGGGGTTGTACTGCGCGAACGCCTTGTACTCGGGGTACGTGAGGGTGACACCCGCCACCGGCCCGGAGCCGCCGGTCTCGCCGTTGAAGTTGCCCTTCAGGGTGGACCAGGTGTAGGCGAGGCCCAGGTTCCAGGCGTCGGAGAAACGGTACCCGAACGACACCAGCAACCCGTTGTACTTCCGCTCCAGCGCGGTGTCGGTGTTCGTGGTGTCGCGGATGTCGTACGTGTTGCCGAAATCGTCGGTCACCCGCCCGGTGGTCATGTCGACCACGTTGGTGTAGAACTGGTGGTACTCGCGCATCACGTAGTCCATCCGGACCATGCCCTTGGTGCCCAGCCGCTTGGCGAAGCCGATCGAGGCCTCAGCGGCGTACGGCGAGATCAGCGACTTCAAGATCACCGCGTTGACGCCGGGGACACTCGCGAACGAGAGCAGCTCATTCTGCTGCGCCTGGGTCAGCGAGCTGAACCAGTCGTACGCCTTCTGGATCGCTGCCTTGTAGTCGAGCAGGCGGCCCGCGGCGATTTCCTCCGGCGTGTTGATGTCCGGCCCGTAGTAGTTGTAGTACAGGGAGGCCGGCTGGCCGCCCGCCGCGCTGGCGTCGCCCTGGCTGTTGGAGATCGACATCACGTACTCGCCGTAGCTCGCGTTGAACAGCCACTCGCCGTCGCCCTTCGGGTCGAACGTCACGCCGAGGCGCGGGCTGATCTTGCTGTCGTTGGAGGTGACGGCGCCGGAGGCGTTCACGCCGTGGTTCTTGTCGTAGCGCAGGCCGATGTTGAACGACCAGTTGTTGTTCAGGCGCCACTTGTCGTTGAGGAAGATCGACTGGGTCTGGAAGTTGTTGCCGGTGGTCAGCTCGAAGATCGGCGTGTAGTTGAACCACGAATTATCGGTGCCGCTGATGAGCACCGGGTACGGCGTGCCGGTGGAATCCACCTTCAGCGTGCCGTCGTCGTTTAGCACCTCGCCGTCAACGATCAGCTGGTAGCTGGAGCCCGACTGCCAGTTGTTGGCCTTGCGCTTGTCCTCGAACTGGTCGAAGCCGAGCACGATGTCGTGCGAGCCGGCGCCGGCGGTGGAGAGGAACCACGACCCCTTGACCAGGATGTCCTGGTTGTTGCGCGTCTCCCCGGCACCCGGGCAGACCGCGCAGAAGATCGGCGAGCCATAGACCAGCCCCTCGGCGTAGTTGCTGAAGTCCTCCAGGGGCGTGCCGTTCTGGATGTCGGTGTACCTCGATCCGGAGTTGAGGAACGTGAACTTACGCTGCGAGTACTGCGCCTCGACGAAGAAGTTGTCGGACAGCACGCCGGTGTAGTTGAACGCCATCAGCTCCTCGGGTTGGCTGCGGTCGTAGATGCTGGGGGTGCCCGCGAATTTGAGACCGCTGACGGAGAAGCCGTAGTTGCTCTCTTTCACCTCGCGCTGGAAATACGAGCCGATGAAGCGGTGGTCCGCGGTGAGGGACCATGTCAGCTTGCCCTCGTAGCGGGTCTGTTCCTGGTTGTACTGGTAGGGCTCGTCGGTGATGTAGAACTGGCGCGCCGCCGAGGTCTTGGAGGAGCGGCCGGCGCCGAAGAACCACAGCTTGTCAGTGAAGACGTAGCCGCCGAGGGTAGCCTCCCAGGTGTTGAGGATCTTGTCGTCGCGCACGGCCGTCGTAATCGGGGTTACGCCCACCCACATCTGGTTGTTCATGGTGTCGCGCAACGAGGCGTGGAACTCGTTTCCGCCCGACTTGGTCAGCGTGTTCACCACGCCGCCGGAGAAGCGGCCGTACTCGGCCGACACCGACGACACCGACGTGGTGGTCTCCTGAATCGCGTCCTCGATGTAGAGCGGCAGCGGCTGGCCGCGGAGGTTCTCGTTGACCACGACGCCGTTGACCATGAACAGGTTCTCGTATGACTGCGAGCCCGCGATCGAGATGCCGGCGTTGGGGCCGTTGCTGTTGACGCCGGCGGTCAGGAGCACGCTGGAGTTCAGGTCCTTGGCGATCGGGAGCTTGTTGATGAGCGACTTCTCAAAGGTCGTCGCGGCCGTGCCGGAGGCGGCGATCGTCTCGTAGGTGCCGGTCACCGTGACCTCCTCGGCAACCGTGGCGGCCGGCATCTCGGCGTCGAGCTTGGACGTCTGCGCCGCCGAGAGCTTGATCGTCGTCTCCAGCGTCTGGAAGCCCTGCAGCTCGAAGCGGACCTTATACTCGCCGGGCGGCAGGAAGTTGAGAATGTAGTCACCGGCGACCGTGGTCACGGCCGTGCGGGTCCCCTGCATGTTCGGCGAGGAAATGGTCACCGTGACGCCCGGAAGGGCCGTCTTGCCGTCCGTGACGTGACCGGTGAGGGTTCCGGTGGGGTTCTGGGCGAACAGTGGCAGCGCCACCAGCCCCATTAAAAGCACAAGAATCGCGAAACGCTTCATCACTTTCCTCCTTCTGGTTTATGTTCTACTCAGATGCGGCAGCTGCGGTACGACACGCTTACACTAACCCTTTGGGGGCGCTCGGCTTGGCCCCTCCTTTCCTGGAAGTTTGGTGGGACACCTTCACCCGTGCGGGCCGCAGGGGCGAAAGCAGACACAAATTCACGGTTCTTTACAGTGCAAGCGCCGTGCCTGTGTCCGACCTTGCCCAGGGCAGGCTCAGATGGGTCTTTGTCCGGCGACTTGGATGGAACATCCGGAATCACGAACGCCGCGCAGACTGAGACCGCGGCTCATGGCAATTCCGCCCGCCGATCTCGTTCTTTGCGGCGCACACAGGGCCTCTGACTCGTGCGGCAGCTCCCCGGCCGTGAGGGCGACGCGGACGGCCCCTGCCGCGTCGTCGGCCGCCTCACCACCCCCCTCCGCAGGGCACCGCCACCGCCCCCGGGAACTCCGCGACGAGGGTCCGGGCGGCGAGCAGCGCCTTCGGCTTCCCCTCGATGCCGGTGGCCCGCACGCGGGTGAGGCCGCCCCCGGCGGGGGCGAGGCGCGCGGAGAACCCCTTGCCTTCGAGGGCGGCGCGCGCACGGGCGGCGTTCTCCTCGCGCGCGAAAGCCCCCACCTGGATCTCCCAGCACGGCTCGTCGGGCATCCCGTCGCCGAGGGAACGGATCTCGAGGTGGACCGGGATGACGCCCGGGCCGATGGCGCCCAGCGCCTCGGCGGCGCCCCGGGAGAGGTCCAGGATCCGACCGGCCACGAACGGGCCCCGGTCGTTGATCGTGACGTTGGCCTCCCGCCCGTTGTCCAGGTTTCGCACGTGCACCTGCGTCCCGAACGGCAGCGTCCGGTGCGCAGCGGTCATCCCCCACATGTCGTAGCGGGTGCCTGAGGCGGTGGCGCGCCCGTGGTACGGCTCCCCGTACCACGACGCCAGCCCCTCCTCCACGGAGGCACCCGCTGCGGGCGGGGGCGGCACTGCCTTCCCCGACGTCGCCTTTCCGCTGGAGGCGCACCCCGCCACGAGCACCACGACGAGACCAAGGAGCGCCGCGCCGACGAAGGATTTCGCGGGTCGTGCCATTCTCCGGCCCCTGACCCCTGGCCCCTGGTCCCTGTTTCTCAAACCTGCGGCTCCTCGTCGCCGGCCCCGGGCGGGTGCGCGGCGAGCCACGGCTCGACGGTGCCTGCGAGGAACTCGTCCACCTGCTCCGGCGCCCTGCCCACGAAGCGCCGGGCGTCGAGCAGCTCCGCGAGCCGGCCCCGGTCGAGGCCGAACGCCTCCTCGGCGGCCACCAGCTCCAGCAGCGGGTTGCGCTCCCCGCCGTCCTTGACGCGGCGCGCCGCCTCGCGGGAGAGCACGCGCAGCTGCTCGTGGAGCTTCTGGCGGTCGCCGCCCCGCGCCGCCGCGGCCAGCAGGATCTCCTCGCTGGCCATGAACGGCAGCTCCTCCTCGAGGTTGCGCCGCACCATCGCGGGGTGGACCTCGAGGCCAGCGGCCACCGAGCGCCAGAGCAGCAGCAGCGCGTCGGCGGCCAGGAACGCCTCGGGCAGCACCATGCGGCGGTTGGCGGAGTCGTCGAGGGTGCGCTCCAGCCACTGCGAGGCGGCGGTCCAGGCGGCGTTGGGCTCGAGGGAGATCAGGTAGCGCGCCAGGGACGTCATGCGCTCGCAGCGCATCGGGTTGCGCTTGTACGGCATCGCCGACGAGCCGACCTGGTCCTGGCCCGCCGGTTCGTCGAGCTCCTTGAGTCGGGCCAGCAGCCTCACGTCGCTCGCGAACTTGTGGGCCGACTGGGCGATGCCGGACAGGCAGGCGAGCAGGTAGAACTCGGGCTTGCGCGGGGAGGTCTGGCCGGTCACCGGGTAGGTGCCGGGGAAGCCGAAGGCGCGGGCGATGCGGCGGTCGAGCTCCCTGACCTTCTCGCCGTCCCCGAGCAGCTGCAGGAACGAAGCCTGGGTGCCCGTGGTGCCCTTGGCGCCGCGCAGCAGGAGGCGCGAGCGCTCGAACTCGAGCCGATCGAGGTCGCCCAGCAGGTCCGCGAGCCAGAGGCAGGCGCGTTTCCCCACCGTGGTCGGCTGCGCGGGCTGGAAGTGGGTGTGGCCGAGGCAGGGCAGCTCGCGGTGGGTGCGCGCGAAGGCGGCGAGCGCCGCCACCACGCCCGCGGCGCGGTCGACCAGCAGGTCGGCCCCCTGGCGCAGCACGATGAGGTCGGCGTTGTCGGTCACGTAGCAGGAAGTCGCCCCCAGGTGCAGGAACGGCCCCGCGGCCGGGGCCGCCTCGGCGAGGGCGCGGATGTGCGCCATCACGTCGTGGCGGGTCTCGCGCTCGATCTGCGCCGCGCGGGCGATCTCCTCCTCGGTCGGCTCGAGGTGCGCCTCGAGCTGGATGAGCGCCTCGGCCGGGATCTCCACCCCGAGGTCGCGCTCGGCGCGCATCAGCTCCAGCCACAGGCGACGCCAGAGACCGAGCCTGACCGCGGGCGAGAAGAGCCGTCGCATCGCCCGCGACGCGTAACGGCCCGTGAGCGGGTGCACGAACTCGTGCATGACGACATTCTGACACGCCGGCGCCCCGCTCCCAACATCCTTGCCCTGCAGCGCGGGCCAATCTCGACCACTGGGCACCCGATGGGCTAGACTGAATGACGATAGTCGCTGCGGTTTCTCAAAACGCGGTCAGGGCCGGCACGAGGCGAGCGCGCCACCGGATCTTGAGGAGGAGGGAAGACATGGGAGGACGAGAGCGTCGGCGCTACGCGGTCGCGGCGGCGGTGCTGCTTGCCGTCGGCGGCCGCCTCGCGCTGGCGGCGAACCCCAACGGGCTCCCGCCCAGGACCGGCATGCTGGCCAAGAAGATGTACGCCATCACGGTCGGAAGCGGATGGCAGCCCTTTGGCTGGAACGGGCCCGTGGGGGTGGACTCCTTCGACAACCCGTTTACCTTCACGCTCACCCAACCCGGGTACCTCTCGGTGACCGACGTGTTCGTAGACGGTGACTCCTTCGAGGTCCGGGACGGCGTCACGCTGCTCGGAACGACCTCCGTGCCGCTCGACGACGGCCAGTCCCAGGCCGACCCCGACCTGACCTTCCGCACGGCGGCGTGGAGCTGGGGCCAGTTCCCGCTGGCGGCCGGCCTGCACTCGATCAACATCCGGGTGGTCGCCGAGGCGACGGGGTACACCAGGGGCGACGGCTACCTTCGCATCGACTACAGCCCGTACGGAAGCGCCGCGATCCCCGCCCTCGGTCTGGCCGGTCTGGCGGCGCTGGCGGCCCTGCTCGCGGGCATCGGCTACGCCCTCCTGCGCCGCGGGTAGGAGCCTGCCCGGGTAATACTCCGGCTGCGAATCCCGATGGCATCCGGCTGGCTGTGTCAGCCGTCGCGAAAAGTCCTCGACGTAGCTCTGGCTACGCCTCCGGGCTTTTCGCTCGGCTTCCTTGCCATCCGGCGCCCTCGGAATTCTCGCTTTCGTCGTTTACCCGGACAGGCTCCTGGAACCGGTCGGGCGCGACTCCCGGAAAGGACGAGGCCACCGGTCCGCGGGAGGATGGCATGGCCGCCAAACCCATGCCGTGAGGTGGGTTCTGTCTTGACTTCCCTGTGCCCGTTGCACACAATCACCGCCTTCAATGCGGGCACTCCCCGCAGCGGGCGGAGGTCCTGTGACACAGCAGAGGGACGCACGGCGGCCGGTGGCGGTGATCGCCTTCGGAGGGAACGCGCTGCTGCGGCCGCAGGACCACGGCACCCAGGAGGAGCAGTTCACCCTCGCCTGGAAGGCCACCCGCTGGCTCGTGGAGATCATCCACCGCGGCTTCGAGCTCGTGATCGTGCACGGCAACGGCCCGCAGGTGGGCAACATCATGATCCAGGTCGAGGAGGCGATCACCAAGATCCCGCCCCAGAGCCTGGAGATCTGCGTCGCCCAGACCGAGGGCTCGATGGGGTTCATGCTGCAGAATCAATTGAGAAATCGTCTCAATGAGGAGCAGCTCGCGAAGGAGGTCGTGACGGTTCTCACCGAGGTCGAGGTGGCGCGCGACGACCCCGCGTTCGAGAGCCCCACCAAACCCGTGGGACCGTACTTCACCTCCTACCGCGCCAACCTGCTCATGCAGGAGCAGGGGTGGCAGATGGTAGAGGACGCAGGCCGCGGCTGGCGCAAGGTCGTGCCGTCACCTCGCCCCGTCAGAATCCTGGACGCCGCCGCGGTGAAGCGCCTGGTTCAGGGCGGAGCGGTGGTGGTCGCCGCGGGCGGTGGCGGCATTCCCGTCTACCGGGACGTGGGCGGCTACTACCGCGGCGTCGAGGCGGTGATCGACAAGGACTACACGGCGTCTCTGCTCGCGCAGGAGCTGGACGCAGATCTCTTCATCATCCTCACCCAGGTGCCCCAGGTCGCCGAGAACTACGGGCGGCCGAACCAGCGCTGGCTCGACGCCCTCACGGTCTCCCGGACGAAGGAGATGCTCGAGCACAACCAGTTCCCCCCGGGCTCCATGGGACCCAAGATCCGGGCCGCCGTCGCCTTCGTGGAGAAGACCGGCAAGGAGGTCCTGATCACCGACGCCGAGCACCTCAAGGACGCTCTGGCGCGCACATCGGGCACCTTCGTCGTCGCCGACGGCAAGGAGGGCTGAATGTTTCGCAACCCCTGGCAGAGGCACAAGGACCTGATCTCCATCCACGACTTCACCGCCGAGGAGGTGGAGACCCTGTTCCAGCTGGCGGCCAACGTGAAGGCGCGCCCGGACCGCTACCGCAACGCGCTCTCGGGCCAGACCCTTGCGATGATCTTCGAGAAGTCCTCGACGCGCACCCGGGTCTCCTTCGAGGTGGGCATGTACCAGCTCGGGGGACTGGCCACGTTTCTCTCCAGCCGCGACATTCAGATCGGCCGGGGCGAGACGATCGAAGACACGGCCAGGGTGCTCTCGCGTTACGTCAACGGCATCATGGCGCGCACCTTCGCCCACTCCACCGTCACGGAGCTCGCGAAGCACGCCACCGTGCCGGTCATCAACGGTCTGACCGATCTGCTCCACCCGTGCCAGGCGCTGACCGACTACTTCACCGCGCGCGAGAGGTTCAGCAACACCCGCGGGTTGACCCTCGCCTACGTCGGCGACGGCAACAACATGTGTCACTCGCTGATGTTCGGCGGGCCCAAGGTGGGCATGAACGTGCGGGTGGCCACGCCCGAGGTGTACCGGCCCAAGGCGGAGATCGTCGAGTTGGCCATGGAGGACGCGGCCGCAGCCGGGACGACTCTCGAGATCTTCGCCAAGCCCCAGGACGCAATCCGGGGCGCCCACGTGGTCTACACCGACGTCTTCGCCTCGATGGGGCAGGAGACCGAAGCAGCGGCGCGCCTGAAGGCGTTTGCCGGCTACCAGGTCACCGCGGAGTTGATGGAGACGGCCGACAAGGAGGCGATCTTCATGCACTGCCTGCCGTGCCACCGCGGCGAGGAGGTGCACGCCGAAGTGGCCGACGGCCCCTGGTCCGTGATCTTCGACGAGGCGGAGAACCGCCTCCACGTCCAGAAGGCCATCATGCTCATGTTGATGAACCGTTGAGGCGGGGGCCGCTGGCCCCAGCCGTTCCCCACACGACGCTTCTCGTTCGGTTCTTCACTGCCTGAGGCTCTTTCTTGCGCCGCGGGCTCGGACCTGGCTTCTTCTCTGTCACTGCGTAACGGCTTCTATTTTGCCCGACGGGTGTGCGGCCAGGGTCTTCTTCTTCACTGCGTGAGGCTTTTTTCTTGCCCCGCGGGCTGGGAGCCCGGTCGCTCGGGCTCCGCATCGGGCGCAGCCCTCCGACCCGCCTGCGCGTGCGACCGAGCAGGCACAGCCCGTCGTGCGGACCCTCGCTGTTCCCCTTCCTCGCACGAGACGCTCGGTCGGGGCCAGCGTCTCCACCCGCCGGTCTGGCCGCTCGGTGCCCGCACGCTCCGGTGCAATGGCTCCTGTCGCCCGCGGGGCGGATTTCACCACCACCCTCCCGTTTGCCATGGCGCAGTGCCTGGGTGGGGGGTATTCAACCTGCCAAGCGGGTTCCCGCGGCCGAGGGAGTCTCGGAGCGCAGCGAGCGGGGGCGAGCAAGCAACGAGGGGCCGCGCACCCACTTGGCAAAACAAAGCCGTCAGGGAGTGAGAGAAAACCTAGGCGCAAGCCCGCGGGGCAAAAAACAACCACGGAGTGGCAACAAGACGTCAACTTGGCGTGCCGGGGAGGCAGGTGCGGATCTGGCGTGTGTCTCAGTCCATGGTGTAGATTGGCAGGCCAATTGCTTGGGGTCCGCCCCAGCGGGGACCGTCCCGCGCAGGCCGGGCCCGGGCGAGCCGGGGTCCCGGTCCGCCCGTGCGCACTCGGAGGTGACGT
>Ga0315274_10007275_pt1 | contig 16035 bp, 9 predicted proteins | sample YL17G02_20_MG_FD_203700 | JGI IMG/M metagenome (GOLD analysis project Ga0315274, IMG submission 203700) | Sediment microbial communities from Yellowstone Lake, YNP, Wyoming, USA - YL17G02_20 | ecosystem: Environmental > Aquatic > Freshwater > Lake > Sediment | place: USA: Wyoming | collected...
TCTACTCTTCGTTCTCCGGCGTGACGGACCTAAGATCCGGCATATTCCTGTGCGGCACACCGGAGGGCATCCTGATGGACACTGCCGGGATCGAGATGGCGAAGCATTACGGATTGCCTTCCTGTTCCGGCGGGCCGTCCAACGCTGCCCGGACTCTCTCCGCAGAGGCGGGATACCAGTCTGCGATGACAGCGATGGCTTCTATGTTGACCGGATCCGACCTCATGGTCGGGTTGGGAGGCCTCGACCGCGCGGCGATGATGTCCCTCGAGAAGATCGTGATGGACTGCGAGGTCTGGAGATGGATCGAGAGATTGAGAGCAGGGATCAATTTCGACAACGCGTCCATCGGATTCGATGCCATCAAGCGTCAGGGACCCGGAGGCGTGTTCCTATCAGATCCTCACACGTTGAGATTCATGAGGAAGGACTTGATGATCCCGCAGGTGACCGGATATCATCTACCCGGTGAGCCGGACTACTCCATCGACGAGCTCATAGAATACTCCAAGAAGAAGACCAAGGAGATACTCTCGACTCACAAACCCCAGCTGCTCGACAAGGACGTTGCCGACAGAGTCGGCAAGGTAGCTCAGAAGTACGGCATCGTGCTGAAGGACGGAAAGCAGATCTTCGAGCATGCGTGAAGAGTTCAGACCCTTCTCTTGAAAAGCTTCTCAAGATCGACTGGAGAGAGTACGACCATCGTGGGCCTTCCGTGCTCGCAGGTGAACGGACTCTTGGTCCTCATCAATTCGGACACCAACTCCCGCATCTCGGCCTCCGACAAGGCCTCACCCGCGCGCACTGCAGTGTGGCATGCGACTCTCCAGATGACATCGAGACCGAGCTTCTTCGAAGGGGCCATCCTGCTGAGGTCGCCGAGTATGTTCCTGAACGCCGATTCGCCCTGAGCTACGCCGAGCACGGTCGGGATCGAACGAAGTGCTTGTGCGCCTTTCCCGAACGGTTCGATCTTGAATCCGGCCTTCTCAAGCGTCTCGCGATTCTCCTCCATGACTCTTTCTTCGGAAGCACTGAGGCGAATCACCAAAGGCGTGAGAAGCATCTGCGATATCTCCTTGCGTGTCTCAATAGAGCTGAGAACAGTCTCGTACACTATGCGCTCTGAGGCAGCGTGCTGGTCGACAAGCAGAAGATTGCCTCTGGATTCCGCAAGTATGTATGTATTCATGATCTGCGCGAGCGGGACGATGAGCGGATGTTGATCCTCTTCCACAGACGGCTTCTGCATCTTGAGGGTCGTTTGAAAGGCATCCACGACATCAGACGGAGGCACTCGCGCCCCAGGCTCGAACGATTCCGCGAACTTCGTGAGGTCGTACTTGAACGACAGGTCCGGCCCTTCCACGGCTTTCTCTATCGCCCGCTTCACGGCCGCAGAGATCTTCGCTTCGTCTTCGAAGCGAACCTCTCTCTTCGCAGGGTGGACGTTGACATCGATCGAAGAGCTGTCAACGAAGATACGGACTACTCCGACGGGATACCTGTCCTTCATCAGTTTCGAGCCGAACGCGGCAACAACCGCAGAGGCCAGCTTTGTGCTCCTGACCGGTCTGTCATTGACGAACAGCTTCAGCTCGGATAGTGAGGAGCGCGTGTGCTCGAGCCTCCCAACATAGGCCTCGACTCTGATCCCTTCTTCCTCGGCCTCCCCGAAGAGCATGTTCTCCGCGATTTTGGAGCTGAAAGCCGTTGCGAGTGAACCTTTCATTCCTTCAGCGGGGACATGGACCAGCTCCGTATCCCCATCAGATCGGAAGGAGAATGATAGCCCCGGCCTGCAGAGCATGAAGTTTACAACAACTTCTTCGCAGTGGGCCAGTTCGACCTTGTTTGACTTCAAAGACTTCTTCCTGGCAGGCATATTACCGAACAGATCCTCGGCCAGTACCTCTGTTCCGGGCGGGCAGCCGACCGCGGAGAGTCCTCTGATCTTTCCGCGATCAACTACCACCTGCGTTCCCTCGCCAGAGTCGTGTTCTCTGGTCTTCAGTGTCACCTTCGAAACCGCTGCCAAGGAGGAGAGCGCTTCTCCTCTGAAACCGTAGGACACGAGCTTCTGAAGATCATCAATCGAAGTGATCTTGCTCGTTGCGTGGCGCTCAAAGGCCGCCTTGGCGTCTTCGGAGGACATGCCGTAGCCGTCGTCTCGGACAGAGATGGATTTCCTGCCGCCATCCTCGACAGACACGGATATCGCGGTCGCACCGGCGTCGAGCGAGTTCTCAACAAGCTCTTTCACGACAGATGCTGGCCGCTCTACCACCTCGCCAGCCGCTATCTTGTTGATAGTGGCCTCGTCCAAGGCCCTGATCCTATTTGCCACTCGATCCCCCTAGTTTCTTCTTCAACTCGCTGAGCTTCAAGTACGCCTCCATCGGCGTCATCTTCGAGATGTTGATCTTCCTCAGCTCCTGCTCGATGGTCGACTCCTTCTCAGGAGTTAGCAGGAACGCCTGTCTCTGAACCTTCTTGCCCGCCTTCACCTCAAGGACGCTCTCCTCTTCGATCCTGCTGAGCACCTGCTCCGCGCGGTCAATCACTTCGTGAGGAACGCCTGCGAGCTTCGCGACCTGTATGCCGTAGCTCTTGTTCGCCTTCCCCTGAACGACCTTTCTAAGGAAGATGACCTCGGAGCCCTGCTCCTTGACGGCCATCGCGTAGTTCTTCACGCCCTCCAGTGAGTCAGCCAGTTCGGTCAACTGATGATAGTGAGTCGCGAATAGAGACTTCGCGCCAACCTTCGAATGGTCATACAGGTACTCCGACACCGCCCACGCGATCGCGAGCCCGTCGAAGGTGCTGGTCCCTCTCCCAACCTCATCCAGCAGGATGAGACTCCTCTTCGACGCACTATTGAGGATGTTAGCCAGCTCAGTCATCTCGACCATGAACGTCGACTGCCCGCGCGAGAGGTCGTCGAACGCGCCGACGCGAGTGAAGATCCTATCCACAAGGCCGATCCTCGCCTCGGAAGCTGGGATGAAAGACCCTGTCTGCGCCATGATCACTATGTCGGCGATCTGTCGCAGATATGTGGACTTGCCCGCCATGTTCGGGCCAGTGAGGATCACGAGCCTGTTCAGGTTCGTGTCGAGATACGCATCGTTCGGAACGAACGATCCTCGCAGCGCTTTCTCGACGACCGGATGCCTGCCGTCCTTGACGATTATGGTATCCGAATCATTGATCTCCGGTCTCGAGTATCTTGATGACACTGCGACCTCCGCGAAGGAGTTCAACACATCTATCGCAGCGATCGCCTTTGCGATCTCTCTGATTGCCTCACCGTGCTTCGCGACCTCGTCCCTGACCCTTACGAATGCTTCGTACTCCATCGCGAACGAGCGCTCCTGGGCTGTAAGGATGGTCTTCTCCTTCTCCTTGAGCTCAGGGGTGACGAACCTCTCCCCGCCCGCGATGGTCTGCCGGCGCTCGTACTCGGGGGGGACTTGCTTGAGGTTGGATTTCGAGACCTCGATGTAGTATCCGAAGACGTTGTTGAACCCGACCTTGAGGTTCTTGATGCCTGCCCGCTTCCTCTCGGTCTCCTCGAGCCTGGCTATCCATTCCTGACCCTCTTTCGACGAATGCCTGAGAGAGTCCAATTCGGAGTCGAATCCGTCGCGGATCAGCCCGCCTTCCTTGAGCGTGACAGGCGGGTCGTCTACGATCGATCTTCCGATAAGGCTAGCCACATCGCCCACATCACTCATGTCGTCCGATAGTACCGTAAGAAGTCTGGATCTCATCTCTCCCAGAACGCCTTTCAGTTCTGGGACCGCAGTCAGGCAGGCTCCAATCGCGATGAGGTCACGAGCGTTCGCGCTTCCGTAGATCGCCTTGTTGATGAGCCGCTCTAGGTCGCGAATCTCTTCCAACGAGTCGGCCAGGTTCCTTCTTTGAATGGTGTTGGAGACGAGTTCCTGGACAGCGTCCAATCTCCTGTTGATGGATTCGACGTCCATCAGGGGCTCCATGAGCCACTTCTTCAGGAGCCTTGCTCCCATCGGAGTGAGAGTGCGATCAAGTATGGAGACGAGCGTGTGCTCTTGACTTCCATCTCTGACGTTCTTCAGGATCTCAAGATTCCTGAGAGTCGTTTGGTCGAGCACGAGCTTGTCTGAGGTGGAGAGAAATTTCGGAGGAGAGAGGAAGTCCAAGCTGCGCTTCTGCGTAGCTTCAAGGTATCGAAGGACCGCTCCGGCGCTCGATACGGCAAGCGACTTGTCCGCGAGACCGAGACCGTCGATGGACTGGACTTTGAAGTGCCGTTTCAGCATAGATTCGGAGGCCTCTCGGATGAACGCGATGTCTTCCACGAGAGTCATCGTGGCACCGGCCAGTGCGAACTCGTCTCTGAGCTTCTTCGACTCGAAAGCCAGCTGATGCAGGACCTCCTTCGGGGCTCGCTGCGCGAACTCCGCCAAGACCTTGTTCTCAGCGTCCTCGCCCTCGACCTGAGTCACGACGAACTCGCCCGTGGAAATGTCAACGAACGATAATCCAAAGGCTCCGTCGCCCTGCGAAATGGCCATCAAGTAGTTGTTCGTCTTGCTGTCCAGGACCGTGCTCTCGAGGACCGTTCCCGGCGTCACGATCCTGACGACATCGCGGTCGACCAGACCTTTCGCGAACTTCGGATCCTCCATCTGCTCGCAGATCGCTACCTTGTAGCCTTTGCTGACCAGTGTGGGCAAATAGGAGTCGAGCGCGTGCCAGGGGACCCCGCACAACGGGATACGCTCCTTCTTGCCCTTCTCCCGAGAGGTGAGAGTTATCTCGAGCTCCTTCGACCCGATGATCGCGTCCTCGCCGAACATCTCGTAGAAGTCGCCCATCCGGTAGAGCAGGATGCAATCCTTGTAGCTCTCCTTGATCCGGAAGTACTGCTCCATCATCGGCGTGGCCGCTCTTCCCACTACCTTGCTCCCCCGACGGAAAAAGACGAGCCGTGATATTTCTAATTTGGGGCCCGAAATCCGTGTCTTCAATTGTCACAGAGGCAACATCATCCTTATGTGGTCGGCAAGTGAACACTTGAGTACTGCGTCAGCGAGCATATGACATCTCGGAGGGATTTCATTGGGAGGTACCCTTAAGGCCGAATGTGGCTCCTCGACCTGGCCGTCAGCCAGGAGCTTGAAAACCTGCTTTCTCTTCATCAACACTAGCACAGGCGGGATGGCTCCTAATCGTTTCCGAAAAGGCAACGTTGACGAGAGAAGCTGGCTACGTCAAAGGAGGAGTTTACGAACTACTGAACCTGCTCGCCACCTCGGCAATGAACGACCCGAGGGTGCCGTTCTGAGAGCCGGTGAAGTGGATTGCCAGGCTCAGAGATAGGAACAGAGGCTCCAGCGTTATTCTCCTCAGGACGGAGATGTGCCAAGGGCATATGGGTGTCTCTGCTAGGTACGATTCGCTGAGGCATGAGGTGTTCAAGATGGCTTTCATACTCGATAGCTTCGGGGCAACAGAATGACGGGATACTCGTGCACTCCGAACACATGAACCACCAGCCGAGAAAACCATGTGTTATATAGCGTTGAATCGCCGATTGGCGCGGATACTTATAGTGAACTTCGCATCTGGGGCCGAGCATAACGGGGGGCGTCCACAGGCCACCTTCTTGACTGCTCGACAGTGCTAGGGGGAGAAGGCTTGAGACACGGTATGAATTTGAGCATCACTCGGATGCTTTCAATGTTTGTGATTGTAGCTATGGGAATGTCGACAACCCTGACTTTCGGGATAGGAACGCCGTCTCTTGAGAATGCAGCTGCGCAGGATGGAGATGACTACGTGAGAGTCGGATGGACGATAGACATGGCGTTCTGGAATCCTCTCACGATCCAGAACACAGCAGACTGGACATCGATCCTGAATATCTACAGCACTCTATTCATGTACCATGAGAGCTACGATTCGATTGTGGGCAATCTGGCGACCGATTACTATCAGGTAGTCGAGCCAAGCGGAGAGATGAGCACTTTCATCAACATAACGAAGAATGGGTATTTCAGGAACAGCGCGAACCCCGAGGATATGTCCAATCCTCTGACTGCTTTCGACATCGAATACACGCTTGACCTGATCATGACCACTACTGGAAACATGTGGGAATACTACCTGTACAATGTCACAGATGTCAGTGTCACGGACGATGGAGCCGCATGGGACTACAGCAGGACCGACCGCCCCTATCAAGTCCGGATAGACACGGAGTTCACGAAAGCCACGCTCATCGACGACCTGACATACGTCCCAATCCTGCCGAAGTACGTGTGGGAGGAAATCCCCACGCAGGATCTGCTTGGGAGGATGAAGCCGGCCGAACTGATAGGGAGTGGCCCGTTCTGCTTCAATGACATGGCCCAGGGACAATGGTACGAGTTCAACACTGCGCCGAATTACCATGGGACTGCCGATTACGGTGAGGAAAGGGACATAGACATTGACGGAGTACGTTACACCGTATACACGGACATGACGGCGCTCGCCATCGCTATGAACCAGGGCGACGAAGATGTAATCGATATCACTGGCGCTCAGACGTCTGTCTGGGACTATGTCGGTGGCAACGATGCCACGGTCAACGTCATCAAGCAGGTCACCAACGAGCTCGGAGCCATTGACATAGCGATAAACGCGATTCCCTTGGAATTCAGGACCAAGGACTATGCTGAAGGCGGCAATAAGATACTGCTCGATGATGTCGTCAGAAAAGCCATTGGAATGACGCTCAACAAAGAGGAACTTGTCACCAACTACTTCGATGGCTTGCCGACGATTGCAGACACGATGATCAACCCCGGCTACTGGCATGTGACGCCGCCTGACCTCTTGCCTTACAATCCTGTTTGGGCCCGTGAGAACCTTACCAATGCCGGCTACGCCGATCTTGACGGTGACGGCTACCTCGAGGTGACAGTAGACTCACTGGCATATGCCGAAGGATGGGCGAACGTGGGGGACAGATTGGAGTTCAGGCTCCATGTCCCTGATTCGGACCCGACCTTTGCTACTGTTGGTTCCGCCTGGGTAAGCTGGGCTAGGGAAGCTGGCATAAAGCTCAATTTCGAGGTATACTCGGCGGGTTATATGACTACGATCGAGTGGTACAAGCTGGACTACGACATCTGGGTGTGGTCGTGGTACTGGACTCCGGAGCCACTGGCGAGCCTCATGTGCTGGAGGACAGACATGATGTTCGCTGGAGGCTGGAACTGCGTCGGACCCATAGGTGAGTGGTGGTGGGTGGACGAGGAGAACAAGATCGCTCGCTCCGAGTATGACGATGTATTCGACGAGGCGATCAAGACCACGGACAGGGATCAGAGAAGAGACCTTGTCTTCGAGTTGCAGACACTCCTCTATGACTCCTGGACAGAGTTTCCGCCGTTCTACCCAGTCGGCCTTTACGCCATGACCGACCAGAAATACGAGGGATGGGGCGACTGGGCGAACAACCTCGGGAGAACGGTCATATCATGCTTGCCTTGGCTGTGGTTTGACTTGGAGGTAGTTGTGAACAGGTCGCCCGTGTTCAACGAGCCGCCCGAGGAGTCGTACACCGCGTACTTGGGCATGGCGAAGGAATTCGTCATAGAGGTGTCCGATGCCGAGGGCGACAGCCTCGACATCGAGTTCGACTTCGGCGACGGCAGCGCGCCCGCGGCCTTCGAGCTGACGGGCGACACCACCGTCCCGACCACCGTGACCGCAAGCCACATTTATGACACTGCCGTGGTCGGACTCACCCTCACCGTCACGATGACGGACAACTTCGAGGGGAGGGTGCCTCTGGTTAGGACGGCGACGGTCAATGTGTACACGGAGTACAACGCAGGCCCGATCCTCTCATTGGCGCCGCCCAACCCGCTCCCGCCCGTATACGTGGGCACCGAGGTCGAGTGGTCCGCCACCGCGAGCGACGCGGAGTCGGAAACCTCAGGGTACGGCCTGAATTTCACATGGAGCTGGGGGGACGGCACCTATGCCGTCGACCCCAAGACCGATGTGCCCGACGACACGGACGTGACGAGCACGCAGACCAAAACATGGTCGATGCCCGGCACGTACTACGTGAAGGTCAGCGTGTGGGACGGCTTCGGCGAGGAGTCCGACCCGGACCACAACGTGTCCGTAACCTTCCCGTTCGAGGTGATCATCAACGAGCCGCCGACGGACCCGGTGATACAGGCGATGAACGGGTTGGTCGATGTGGCCTTGACCTGCATGGCGTCCTCGTCGGACCCTGAAGGGGACGAGCTGAAGTTCACGTGGGAGTGGGACGACGGCACGTTCACGGTGGATCCGAGGACCCCGACGGGGCCGGACGTGCCGGTGACCTCCACGGTCACGCACACGTGGGACGCTGAGGGCACCTACCCGGTGACCGTGTACGTCGACGACGGCATGGGGAACAACGCGACCGCGTCCAGGGACGCTGTAATCATGGCGGAGGGGAACGTGCCTCCAGGCTCGTTCGCGCTCGACGTAATCCCGATGCCGCTCTACGCGGGCGAACTCGCGACGTTCGATGTGAGCGCTTCCGACGCCAACGAGGATGTTCTGACCGTCACCATCGACTTCGGTGACGACAGCCCCTTGGAGTCAGCCGACACCGAGGGAGGGACGACGGAGTCGCAACATGTGGGGTTCACGCACGCGTACGACGAGACGGGGACCTACGAGGTCACGGTCTGGGCGGACGACGGTGCGCACAACGAGTCCGCCTTGTTCTATGTCGTGGTCTCCGAGCCGGCTGAGAACAAGCCTCCGGTCCTGCTGCTCCAGTCCTCGTACCAGGTCAGGTACAACGAGACGAGGTCGTTCAAGCCGGCGATGCTGTACGACCCTGACGGTGACCCGATGACCGTGTGGTACGACTGGGGCGACGAGACCCCGATGACGCTCGGTGACCCGGTCGCCGACCACGCCGCGTCGCACAGGTACACCGCCATCGGCAACTACACGCTGAGGGTGTACGCGGACGACGGCATGGGGAACAACGCGACCGCGAGCGCGCCGGTGAAAGTCGTCGAGGGGAACCTGTGGCCGTCCATCGACACCTTCTCGAAGTGGCCAGCCATGTCGAGCTACAAGATCGCTGAGACCATCATGTTCAACGTGACGGTCAGCGACCTCGAGGGCGACACGGTCCTGGTGAGGATCGAGTTCGGCGACGGCGAGACGGACGATAGGACCGTCATATTGACGGCGAAGGTGCCCACGACGGTGACCTTCACGCACGAGTACGAGTCGTCTGGCAACTTCGTGGTCAACGTGACCGCGACGGACATGATGGACCACTCCGACCCGACTGTCCCCAAGAAGACGATGACCGTGGTCATCGACAAGGAGGTCGGGATCAGCATTGCCATAGTAGCAGGGATCGTCATCCTTGCAGTCATCATCATCGCAGTAGTGATCTGGATGATGAGCAGGAGGAAGGGTTCCTCGCCTTCGGGTACGGGGCTGGGCGGAATGGAAGGGATGTCCCCTGAGGAGGCTGGAGAGACCGGCCCCCGCCAGACAACACGCCTAAGGACTCATGGATAGAACGATTCTGAGGTGCTAGAAACCATCACAAACCCTTTGGAAAACCTCTTCCGCCGCCGCAAAACGGTACACGGGCGACCGCAACTGACAAATCTGCGTCAGGGATGCTAGCCCATCAGGAGGGGAAACTATCGGCAAATCCTTCAGGAGGATACTCGCGAAGCGCATCTTCAATGCATTCATAACGGTCATTCTAATCATGAGCTTCAACTTCGTGCTCTTCCGGATGGTCCCTGACAATCCAGCGCTGCTGATGATGCCCAGAGACCCCCAGACACCCATGTCGGTTTATTGGAGGAACGTCGAGACCATGGGGCTGAACGATTCCTTGTCAGAGCAGTTCGTGAAGTACATCGTAATGACGTTCACAGGGGATTGGGGGACTTCATATCAGTACGACATGCCGGTCTTAGAGGTGACCAAAGGGGCAATAGGTTGGACGATCCTGCTCGTAGGGACGAGCACGATCCTGACTTTCGTCATCGGGATGGCGCTGGGCAGGATCGCCGCCCTGAGGCGAGGAAGGACAGCGGACATGGGAATCACCGGGTTCGGCCTGTTCTTCTATGGCATGCCGGTTTTCTGGTTCGCAATCGTCCTCATGGTCATCTTCGCAGGCACGCTTTCGACACTCCCGGTAGGGGGCAAGATGGACTCGGGACTGTCGCCCTTCCCAATAAACCTCTCGAAGATACTGAACATACTGGAGCACATGGCCCTCCCGGTCGCCACGATGACGATTGGAGGCCTTGCTGGAATCGTGCTCATAATGAGGAATTCTCTAGTCGATGTGCTGACCGAGGACTACATAGTGACCGCATATGCTAAGGGATTGAGCGAAAGGGCCGTGATGAAGAGGCACGCCTCACCGAACGCTAGGCTGCCGATCGTGACCACGATCGCCATAGATACCGCGTTCATACTCGGCGGGGCGTTCCAGGTCGAGGTGGTGTTCAGCTACAGGGGCATAGGATATGTTTCAATGGACGCGATATGGAAGATGGACTATCCGATGCTGCAGTTCGTCTTCCTGATAGGGGGAACCGCAGTCGTTATTGCGAACCTGGTCGCGGATATCGTCCTGGTCAAGCTCGACCCCAGGGTCAAGATCACTTGAGGAGATGAGATTCTGAGATTCGAGGCAACTCTACAGAAGATAACGAGAAGGGCGTTCTCCTGGAACCCCGTCATCGCAGACAAGGCGGGCCTCTCAGCAAAAAGCCTCGGGAAGACCATAGACCTGTTCCTCGCAACGACGATTGGAAAGGCAGGTCTGGCGATAATCTCGTTCTTCCTGCTCCTCGCCCTGTATTCAGCCCTCTTCGTGCATTACGACCCAGCGGTCCAGGATGGAACGATACGTTTGCAAGACTTCAGCTGGGAGCATCCCTTCGGGACCGACCATCTTGGCAGAGATGTTCTGACCCGGACACTGGTCGGAACGGAACCATCACTGATAATCGGCTTCTCCGCGATGACAATCTCCATGGGAATCGGCACGCTGGTAGGCCTTGTGTCTGGATACTGGGGAGGCTGGCGGGACGAGGTCATAATGAGAATCAACGACATGTTCCTGTCAGTTCCGTGGCTCATACTCATGATCGTGCTCGCATCCGTAATAGAGACCAGGAACATGTCTGCCATGATATTGGTCATAGGGATAACAGGCTGGTCCTCGGTCTCGAGGATAGTCAGGTCCCAGGTCCTGACCTTGAAGGAAAGACAGTTCGTAGAGAGGGCGAGAGCCATAGGGGCAGGCGACTGGCACATAATGAAGAAGCACATATTCCCCAACGTAGTCTCGCTGGTCTTTGCCAACGCCATCCTGACGGTCGCCATCTGCATACTGTCGGAGGCGACTCTGAGTTTCCTCAAACTCGGCCCACAGAACACCGAGACCTGGGGCAAGATCCTATCAGATGCCTACGACCAGGGTGTAGCCATCGATGGCCCCTATGCGTTCATAATCATGCCTGGACTCTTCATCGTATTCGTCGTTCTCGGATTCACATTCATCGGCTATGCGATGGACGAGGTTCTCAATCCGAAGCTCAGGAAGAGATGAACAGGTATCAGCGGCGTCGACAATCCTATTCCACGAAGCTTCTGTGCAGGCATCCGCCAGGAAGACACGCCCTGAACGCTTTCCCACCAATGACCATATCGAACCTGACCCTCTCCGGCGAGCGTGGGTCCTCCCCGATCCTGAACGACCCGTCCGGTAGAGGCTCCATATGCTCCTCACCTGCGGAAGGACTGATGAACACCAGCAATCCGTCTCTGAGCACCACCCTGAAACTGAACGCCCCCATCAACGGGTTGTAGGACCTATAAGGTCCCACGAAAGCCGCCAAGCCTCCGGGAGCCATTCCCGCGGGTCGGTGGAGAGAAGCATCGTCTGGTCAGGGTCGTATCTGCGGAAGGTCTTCTCGTTCGGGGACATCATAGCATTTCAGGACGTCTGGCACAATAAAGAATCTTGAACCAGACTTGTTACCAGATTAAAATGTTGCGTGGATTATACTGCTAATGCTGGGACAGCCTCCACTAAGGGAGGGAAAGAGGAAGGGGGTTGTGGGGACGGACGGCATACTCGTTTCCGACAGGCCAGCCGGTTTTGTCGACCCGAAAACGGGCGCATATTTCTAATTATGCCAAGGGCAGGAGAACAGATCAGCGCGAGAATCGCGGCACAAAGGTTAAGTGGATTCCGATTCGTCTGCGGATTCACACAGGTCGGGAGAGCTTTGACAGAACTTTCAGTCTACACGGATGGCGCGTCGAGGGGGAACCCAGGCCCTTCAGCAATCAGCTACGCCATGTATGATTTCACGGGCAACCTGATCGAGAAGGGCGCGAAGTGCATCGGCAAGCATACGAACAGCGAGGCGGAGTACGAGGCCCTCCTGTGGGCTACGGAGAAGGTCAGGGAGAGGACCTGCGACCATCTGAAACTCTTCTCCGACAGCGAGTTCATGGTAAGACAGATCAACGGAGAATACAAGGCCAGCAACGAACGGATGAAGAAGTACCTGGCGATGGCTCTCGCAAACAAGAAGCTCTTCACAACCTTCGAGGTACGGCACGTGCCGCGCGACAATCTGAGAATACAGCTGGCAGATCAGCTCGCGAACGAGGCCTTGGACAGAGAATATCCCAGATGATTTCCAGTCCTTTGAATTGTAGTCCGCGGTCTTAATCACCGGTGTATAATAGATAGTGTGACGACGCGTGAAGAGAAGAGTAGCCCCGGGAGGATTCGAACCTCCGTCGCAAGATCTCTCTTTGCGAGAAGCAATCCAGAGTCTCGCATGATTGACCGCTACACCACGGGGCTGAGATGGCAGATGGCGCTATTCCAGTCCGCCTATTTAAGAAATTAGAACGGACCTAGGCGCGCATCGCGGTGGATTCATTTCTTCATGTTGCTGATGGCCTTGACCATCTGCGAGTAGACAGCGTCAATCCCGCCCGAGCCATCGATGTCCACGAGCTTTCCCTTCTTCCGGTAGTACTCGATGAGCGGGGCGGTCTGCTCCTGATAGATCTTGAGTCTGTTCCTGACAGTCTCTTCTTTGTCGTCATCCCTCTGAATCAGCCTGGAACCGCACTTCTCGCATACCCCTTCGTTCATTGGTGGATTGAATTTGATGTGATATACGGCAGAGCACTTCGGGCAAGTTCTCCTGCCAACAGCGCGCTCGACAAGCGCATCGAAGTCGACCACGATGCTGAGCACGAGGTCTATGTCAGTCATCCTTTCGAGTTCCTTGGCCTGGCCCATGGTCCTCGGAAAGCCGTCCAGGAGGAAGCCGTTCTTGCAGTCCGGTTTGGCGACTCGCTCCTTGATCAGTTGGACGATCACTTCATCAGGCCCGAGTTTGCCCTGGTCTAGATAGGACTTGATCTTGAGGCCGAGAGGGGTCTTATCAGCAACGGCTTTTCTGAGAAGGTCGCCCGTGGCGACCTGGGGTACGCTGTACTGCTTCGACAGCTTCTGTGCCTGGGTACCCTTGCCAGCGCTTGGCGGACCGAATATCACGAGCTTCATGCTAACAACCAGTCGATGCATCAAGCAGCGGGTACTTATTCGTTGTCGAGGAGCTTTTCGCACATCGAAACACCTTGAATCTCGATTGTCAGAGAAAATGTCTTTATGCGACTGGCGGCATTAGCCACGATTGGTATCCGTATGAAGAAGACGGTCCTCGGGGAACTGGAGAAGATTGTCGGAAAAGAACGCATGTCAGACAAGATCGCCGACCTCTATGTCTACGGCTTCGATGCTTCTATCCACCACAAGAATCCGGACGTTGTCGTCAGGCCCGCCAACACGCAAGAGGTCTCTGAGATCGTCAAGCTGGCCAATCGTACAAGGACTCCCATCGTCCCGAGAGGCGCTGGCACCGCGATGTGCGGCCACACCGTCCCCCTGAAAGGCGGCATCATGGTCGACATGACCTTGATGAACAAGATCAAAGAGGTCAGGGTCGAAGACCTCTACTGCGTCGTAGAACCCGGCGTCATCTACGACAAGCTCAACGCGGTCCTAGGCAAGAGGGGATTCTGGTTCCCGACTACCCCGGGAAGCGGCGAGGCATGCACGATCGGCGGAATGGTCGTCACCAACGCATCGGGGATGAGGGCGATCAAGTACGGGGCGACGAGGGACTACGTTCTCGGCCTCGAGGTGGTGATGCCGACAGGAGATGTCATCCACACAGGCACGAGGACACTGAAGAACTCCTCGGGATACCAGATAGACAGGCTGATGGTCGGGAGCGAGGGCACTCTGGGGATCGTCACCGAGATCACGCTCAAACTGGCGTTCAAGCCGAAAGCGTCGGCCATGACGCTTGCGGCGTTCAAGTCCCTCGAGGACGCAGGGAAATGCGTGTCGAACATCATAGCGAAGCCGCTGATGCCATCTGCGATCGAGCTCATGGACTCAGTATGCATCAAGGCGGTCAACAAGTGCATGAACATCGGCCTCCCTGATGTCGCAGCCATATGCATGATAGAGGTGGACGGGCACCCGGTAGCCGTAGAGGACGAGCTCAAGATAGTCGAGGAGATCGCGAGACAGAGCGGGGCGATCTCGACCGAGGCTTCGAGAGACAAGAAGAAGATCGACTACTGGACCTATGCCAGGAAGTGCATCATGCCCTCTCTTAGCAGGTACGGCGAGAAGTTCGTGTCCGTCGCCCTCGCGGACGATATGTCCGTCCCGATATCCAAGATACCGGAGGCCGTTGTCGCATTCCAGAAGATCGCAGAGCAGAACGGCGTGATCATCGGGACCTACGGACACTCTGCCGACGGCAACCTGCACACCAAGATGCTCGTGGAGCCGGGCTCGGACGATAGCTGGAGAAGGGGCGAGAAGGCGGTCGGCCAGATCTACGACAAGGTCCTGGAACTCGGAGGGACCGTCACCGGTGAGCACGGCGTGGCGATCACGAAGGCGCCGTACATGAAGAAGGAGCGGGCCGATTCGCTCGAGACGATGAGGAGGATCAAGAAGGCCCTGGACCCGAAGAACATCATGAACCCGGGAAAGATGTTCGACTGGGAGGGGAACGTCATCGCACACCTCAGGTACCCGGCGTTCAGCGAGACCGAAGGGTGCATGCCCTCGAAAGCCTGCGAGAGCCCGGCGGACCAGCACGCCGGTGGCAAGTAGATTCCATCTGGGTCCACGCGTCGGATAAGTTATTTAGATGCATTCAGCATAGCTTCGGCCCGTGAACAGAAGGTTCCACCAAGCTCCGAACGTCCTCTACTGGTGCGACAGCTGCAACGTCCCTCTGCTCGGCAAGACTTGCGGAAGGTGCGGGCAGAATGGACACGCTGTCGAGCTCTCTCCTCCAGGAGATGTGCGCCTGGCGCTGGAGGGGACCAAGCGCAGGCTGCGGTACCTGTTCCTCAAACAGTTCGGAGTTCAACAGCTGATACCCGACATCGTCGTGCTCAACAAGACCTCGGGAGAGGACAGGGCAGATGAGGTCATAATCAACGGCCGCAAGATCGCTCTTCTCACCTACGATCTCGAGAAGCAGGACTATTCGCTCACGCTCAGAATAGATGGTGCGCGCATGCTCGCGCGCATGAGCCCCAAGAGGTTGATCACTCTCAAGAAAGCCGAAGGCCACATGAAAGGCAACTACCTGCCGAGGGGGACCATCGCATCTGCGGATCCTAGCATCAGGGCGGGCGACGAGGTCGTCATCGAGATGGGCAAGTTCATCGGATGCGGCTCCGCCAAGGTCAACGCCAGCGAGATCAGGTCCTCCGACAAGGGAGTGAAGGTCAGAGACTTCTCGCAGGCAGGACCTCTAGGTCCTGGCAGAAAGGCCTGGACGAAGGACATCATCAAAGCGAACCTCCCGCACCTGAACGCGAGGCGGGCAAAGGCGGAGCACGAGCTGAAAGACTTACTCGCAT
>Ga0315274_10007278_pt1 | contig 16033 bp, 16 predicted proteins | sample YL17G02_20_MG_FD_203700 | JGI IMG/M metagenome (GOLD analysis project Ga0315274, IMG submission 203700) | Sediment microbial communities from Yellowstone Lake, YNP, Wyoming, USA - YL17G02_20 | ecosystem: Environmental > Aquatic > Freshwater > Lake > Sediment | place: USA: Wyoming | collected...
GGCCGGGTCGAGCTCCAGGATCTCGGCCTCCAGGCGGGCGGCGATCACCACCAGCGGCGCGCCGGCGGACCTGGCGACCGCGGCCGCCGCCAGAAGGTGGGGGTTCTCGGGCGGCGGGGCCGCGTCGGCGACGTTGGCCACGAACAGGACCGGCTTTGCCGTGAGCAGCGCGAGGTCCGCCGCCACGCGCCGCTCCTCGGGCGAAAGCGGCGCCGAGCGCAGCGCCTGCCCGCGGTCGACGATCGCCGCGAGGCGGTCGAGGGCGGCGGCCTCCTCCCGGTAGACCCGCTCGCCGCTCTTGAGGTGCGGCGCGATGCGCTCGCGGCGGCGACGCAGCGCCTCCAGGTCGGCCAGCGCGAGCTCGGTGTCGACCACGACCGCGTCGCAGGCGGGGTCGACGGTCCCGGCCACGTGGGAGACCGACGGGTCGTCGAAGCACCGCAGCACGTGGAGGACGGCGTCGACCTCGCGGATGTGGCCCAGGAACTGGTTGCCCAGGCCCTCGCCGCAGCTTGCCCCGGCCACCAGCCCGGCGATGTCCACCACCTCGAGCGAGGCGAAGGTGACGCGGCCCGGCTTGACCACCCTCGCGACCGCATCGAGGCCGGGGCTGGGGATGGGCGCCGCGCCCACGTGGCGGTCAATGGTCGTGAACGGGTAGTTCGCGACCGGCGCGCCGGCGGCGGTCAGGGCGTTGAACAGGGTGGTCTTGCCGGCGTTGGGGAGCCCGACCAGTCCAAAGCGCAAGGGCACAGGGGGTCACCTCACAGGCCGTCGGCCGGGCCCGGCGGCGGGCCGGCGGCGCGCACGACGGCGCGCACGCTGCGTTCGAAGCGCGGCCGCGGTATCATGACGCGGCGCCCGCACTTCACGCAGCGCAGGCCAAAGTCGATGCCCGTTCGCGTTACCTCCCACTCGTCGCACCCACAGGGATGCGTCTTGCGCAGCCGCACCACGTCCCCCACGGCGTAGCGATGCCCAGGGACGGCCACGCGCCTCACCCCCTCACCTGGCACGGATGGGGGATCTTGATGCCGGCGGCGTCCAGGGCCTCCTTGACCCGCCGCAGGAGCTCGCGCTCGACGTCCCAGTGCTCCAGCGGGCGGGTCCGCGCCCACACCAGCAACCCGACCCCCCACGGCGTCAGTTGGTCGACGCCCAGGACGCGCGGGCCTTCCGTCACCGCGTCGAGGTCCGCGGCGGCGGCGCGGCAGACGTCGTCGAGCACCGCCATGACCCGGGCGAGGTCCTCCTCGCGGGCGACCTCGACCGTGAACATGACCCGCGCCGGGCCGCGGCTGTGGTTGGTGACGGCATCGATGCGGCCGTTGGGCATGATGTGCAGGTCGCCGTTGAAGTCGCGCAACCGCGTCGACCGCAGGCTGATATCCTCCACGATGCCGCTTGTCGCGCCGACGGTGATGTAGTCCCCGACCGCGAACTGGTCCTCGAAGATGATGAAGAAGCCCGCGATGACGTCGCGCACCAGGCTCTGCGCCCCGAACCCCACCGCCAGCCCGACGATGCCGGCCGCGGCGAGCAACGACGCGACGTTGACGCCCAGCACCTGGAGCACGGCGAGGGCGACGAAGAAGTCGAGGCTGTAACGGATGGCGCTGAGAAGGAGAATCTCCAGCGTGCGCGCCCGCGCCGCCCGCTCCGGCGCCAGATGCGCCCGCGCCGCCGCCGCCCGGCCGGCCACCACCGCGGCGAGACGCGCCAGGAGCACGCCGGCGATGATGATCAGCAGGGCGCGGGCGAATGCGCCGCCCCACGCCACCAGGCGCTCGGCGGTGAAGAGGTCGAGGAGCGCCCCGTGCAGCATATGCTCACCCCCAGCGACCGCGCGGCTCACGTGCCCGCGGGACGCCGCCCGCCGCCGGCCGCGCCGTCAGAAGGTGACGACGCGCCGGGCGCTCGTGATCAGGTCGACCATCCGGTACATGTTAGTGGGTTCCCCCACCGATGGTTGCAGCCCGTAGTGATGCAGCGATTCGGCGCAGGCGAGGACCTCCGTCCCCTGCCGGTCCAGGGACGCCAGGGCGTCGAGGGCCGGCGCCCCCGGGCAGACCAGCCGCACGCCGCTGTTCATGAAGATGAGGGCGCGGGGCGGGGCCGTCTCCTGCAACGCACAGAGCATGTTGCGCATTAGGGTGCGCCCGAGCTCAGGATCGCCCCCGCCCAGCTCCGTCGCCGTGAACACGAGCACCAGGTCGCGTGCCCCGAGGCCCTGGGCCTCCAGTTCCCGGCTCAGCTCAGCCAGGGTCGTCCCGGCGGGGTCGATGCCCATCGCGTGTCCCCCGTTCATGACGTCACCCCCCGTGGCCTTCAGGTCCACCCTGGACGGGGCGCCGCTGCAGCAACCTCTTCCAGGCGCCCGGTCACAGTATGCGCTGCCCCGGCGGGGGTTACGCCCCGCCCGGGAACAGCGGCCGCAAGTAGCCCAGTATCCACTGCGAGATGGCGAGCAGGTGCCCGCCGCTCCAAGAGTTGCTCAGGGCCGCGGCCAGCCCGCGCAGCGACGCCAGGCTCAGGAACGGGACGGCCAGGCCGATGGCGACGGCCATCTCGGCCACGGCGACGACTGACCCGAAGAACAGCCCCAGGGCGCGGTTGGTGACGCCGCCCAGAACGTGGGTGAGCAGCCGCGCGATCGGCCACTTGATCAGGCCGACCACGATGCCGGTGGCGATCAGCATGAGCAGGAAGCCCAGGCCGTCAACGAGGGAGGCGGCCACCGAGTCCACGGAGAGCGTGGCGCCCTGCGGCCCCAGCGCCGCCACCAGGCCATACAGCGGGTCGCCCGGCTGGGGCAGGCGCAGCGGGTCGGGGAAGGCGGCGGTCAGGTAGACGACGAAGCGGGTACCGAGGTTGAACGTGTGATCCAGGAAGCGGGCGGCGACGTCATAGTAACGAGCGGCCACGACCAGCCCGATCACCAGGCCGACGAGGTCGAACGCCTTGGTGATCAGGCCGCGGCGCAGCCCGTCGACGGCGCCGAGGACGACCACCAGGGCGGCGACGATGTCAAACCAGTTCCACAGCATGCCTATCGCCTCCCTTGCACGTCGACCAGCACTGAGACGACGTAGGCCCCCACCGCCGGGAGGGCCGGATCCAGGAAGTAGCCGGTAAACCGCCGCGCGACAATGATGGCGGCAGCGGCGAGGACGCCGAGGGCAATGAAGTACCCGAACTGGCGGCCGTAGTCCTCAAGGAAAAGCGTCTCGTGCCGCCGCCACAGCCAGAAGCAGGCCACGTCGCCGGCGATCTTGGCGGCGGCGAAGACCAGGAGGCAGCGCGCCCACGGCGGCGCGACGGGCAGCCGGCCGGCCACAAGGGACGTGAGGCCCGCCGCCGCGGCGACGATCCCTAAAAGCAGCGCGCCGCGCAGGATTCGACCCGCCAAGTCAGTCACCCCCGCCGCTCGTCCCGGCGCCCGCGTCAGCGCCGGCGACAACGCACAATGTGCCGTCGGCGAGCACGGCAGCTACTCCCGCCGGGTTGCCCTGGGCCCGCACGACCGGGGCATCCCCCCGCCACTGCCACACCGGGCGGCCCCGGGCGTCGAGGACCTCCAGCCCCCCGGCGTGGGCGACGATGATGCCGCCCTGGGCCGGGAAGGATAGTGCCACGGGCGACCCCGGCAGCGTGCGCGCCCAGGAGCGCCGCCCGCGGGCGTCGAACAGCAAAAGACACGGCTTGTCCACCGGGCCGGTGACGGCGGCCACGCGCCCGCCGTCGTCGACGCCGATCGCCCCGACCCAGGGACCGGCCCGCGCCCGCCAGCGGACGGCCCCGGCCACGGTGTCCAGGCACACAATGCGGTCCTCGGCGGCCACGGCCAGCCAGCGGCCACCGGGGCTGAACGTGACCAAGTGCGGCGGCGCCTCCAGCCCCGCCACCTGCCAGGCCTCGCCGCCAGACCTGCGGTACAGGGCGACCCGGTAATCGACCCCGCCCCCGCTGGCGGTGGCGACGGCCACGGCCAACCGTCCGCCCTCGCGGTCGAGCCTCATCGCCAGCACTGGCCCCTGCGGCTGGAGGCGGGTCACTGCGCCGGCGGCGTCGGTCCAGAGGATCGCATCGACGGGCGCCGCCGGTGGTGCGGCCGCCGGTGGTCCCCCGGCCACGGCCAACGCCACCCCGCCCCGGGCATCGCAGGCGATCACCACTGCGCGCCCGCCGGCTACGGCAGCCGGGCGGTATGCCAGCCGCGGCGCAAGCCATGCCCCCCACGCCGATGCAGCCGGGTCACACAGGGCGAGGGCCGGCCCGGACGTCGCCACCAGCCCGGGGAGCCCCGCCGGGGCGGTGGCACCGAGGCTGAGGGCCACGCGGCCCGTCAGCTGACCAGGGGCGAAGAACGCCAATTGCACGCCGCTACCGGCGTCGGGAAGGACCACATACGCCCCACCCTCGACCGGGAAGGCGACGGCATTGGCCGGCAGCGGCGCGCAGGCAACCGGGACCGGGGCGTCCCCGTCCCCGGCGCCGGCACCAGGGCCCGCCGCGGGGGGCGGCACGGCCGGAAGCCGTGAGACGGCCGAAAGCGCCGCCGCCAGCAGCGCGAGGGCCAGCAAGCCGCGCCAGCCGGCGCCCGGCGGGGCCGACCGGGCCGGCCGCGCCGCCCCCGCTGCCCGCGCTGCCCGCGCTGCCCGCGTCACCTGGTAAGGGCGTATACGATGACGGCCAGGACGATGACCATGGCTACCAAGCATCCCCATTTACCCCTCAGTTTCCGGAACGTCTCGCGCGACTCGGCCCGCGACTGGCGATCCCACCCGCCCCGCTGCAACGCGTGGGCACGCTTGAGGGAGTGGACGGCGGCGCCGTACTGCCCGAGGCGGCGCAGGGCGGCGGCCAGGTTGTTGTGGGCGATGGCGTAGCCGGGGTCAATGGCCAACGCCTCGTTGTACTTGGCCACCGCTTCCTGGTAGCGCCCCTCCTCGTACCGGATGTTGCCGATGTTGGTGATCGCCGGGGCGTAGTGCGGGTCGCAGCCGACGGCCACGCAGAAACGCTCCTCCGCCTCACTGCGGCGGCCGAGTTCGACCAGTATCACGCCCATGCGGTTGGGGACGGCGGGGTTCTGGGGCTCGCGCTCCCGCAGGCCGGCCAGGGTTTCCAGCGCCTCCTCGCGGCGTCCCTCGGACTTCAATTGCTCGGCGTGCTTCCACAGTTCTTGCGCCTCAGGGCTGGCGAACTCTGGCACGTCAACTCCCTCCCAACTCCCCAGCAACGACGGTGGCGGACCGCGGCCAAGCGCAGTGGCGCAATTATACTTCGGCGGCGCCGGGCGATGTCCTCCCCGCGGCGAGGCAGGGTCCCGCATAGAGGGGCGCGCGTTGCCATATACTTCTTGTGCGCGCGATCGCGGTGGAGCGGGAGGGCGGGGGGTTGACCGAAGAGAGGGGCGCGGAATGGGCCGGCGCCGCGGGGGACGGGCGCGCCCCGGCGGCGGAGGCTCGCTTCTCCGCGGCCGGCGACGCGGCCGCCGGTGAGCTGGCGCACACCCTGCAGCGGCAGCTGGTGCGGCTTCCCCGCGACAAGAGGCAGCGGGTCGTCCTGCTGTGCATCGGCAGCGACCGGTCAACGGGTGATGCCCTGGGCCCGATCGTGGGCACCCTGCTGCGGGACGCGGGGTGGGACGAGGCCGCGCGGGCGCCCGGCGGGGTATTCCAGCACTGCGGCGTGTTGGGCGTGGCGGTGCGCGGGACCCTGGATCAGCCCGTCCACGCCGCCAACCTGGCCCAGACGCTGCGCGAGGTCGCGTGCCCGGACGACGCGGCGACCGTGGTCGCCGTCGATGCCTGCCTGGGGCGGGCCGAGAACGTGGGCACGATCGCCGTCGGGCTGGGCCCCCTGCGGCCGGGGGCCGGCGTCAACAAGGAGCTCCCGGCAGTGGGCGACATGTACGTCACCGGGACGGTCAATGTCGCCGGCTTCATGGAGTACGTCGTCTTGCAGAACACCCGCCTGAGCCTGGTGATGGGCATGGCGCAGGCTGTCGCCGGCGGCGTGCTCATGGCCCTGGGCGGCGTCGGCGGCCACCGGCTGCATGGCGCTGGCCCATTGCCGTACCCCGCCGCGTCCTGGCGCCGCCCGGCGCTCCCGCTTCAGGACTCCGCTGGACCGGCGCGGCGCCGCACCTCGCTGACGACATCGTCGGCGTCCAACCCCGCGGCGCATATCACCGGGGCCAAGGTCAGCGCCTCTTGTTCCCCCATGAAGTCGATGTCCCCGCCGGTGGTCACGACCGCGTCCACGCAGCCCAGGTCGCGCTCGTCGAGGCCGACCACCGCATAGCCGGCGGCGCGCAGTGCATCGCGAACGGGCGTCAGGCTGCTCTCTACAGCGACAAGGCGCGGCAACGCGAACACCCCCTCGGGCTTAGGCTGCCCGCCGGGGCGCGGTCCCTATTCCCGGCATCCGCGCTCGCGGCGCCGCGCGGGGTGGCCGTTGCCGCTGGCGAGGGCGTCGAGGAGGGCGATAACCTCGGCGTCGCGGGTCTCCTCGAAGCATTGGTAGAACTGGCCGACGGCGTAGAAGGGCTGGGGGAGGGCCAGGCAGACGAACTCGTCGACCTCCTGCCGCAGGGCCGGGGCGACCTCGGGGGGCGCGACCGGGACGGCGAGCACCAGGGCGCTCGGCCCCTCGTTGCGCAGGGCGCGCAACGCCGCCATCACGGTGAAGCCGGTGGCGACGCCGTCATCGACGACGATGACCGTGCGGTCGGCGATCACTGGGGGCTTGCGGTGGCCGCGGTACAGGCGCAGCCGGCGTTCCATCTCCTCGCGCTGGATCTGCACGGCGTCGGCCAGCGTCTCCTCGCTGTAGCCGAAGTAGCGCAGGAGAACCGGGTCGAAGGCGGGCGTGCCGTCGGGCGCCAGAGCCCCGACCGCCAGCTCGGGGTTGTGCGGGGCACCGATCTTCCTGGGCACGATCACATCGAGAGGGGCCTTGAGGTGGCGGGCCACCTCCGCCGCGACCACCACGCCGCCGCGCGGGATGCCCAGCACGAGGGCATCGTGGCCGCGGTAGTGGTCAAGGCGCCGGCCGAGCTGCTGGCCGGCATCGCGGCGGTCAGTGAAGAGCATGTCACATCCCTCCGGGTCTGCTCCTTATCATCCACCGTCCTTCGCGCCGCCTATTCCGGCTCGAGAACCGGCGACGGCCACCACGCGTTCAAAACCGGCCGCCGCGGGGCTGCCGGCCATCTCCGCCGCAGCACCGGGGGCCGGCGTAAGGTCGCCGCATTGCCTCCCCTTGCCGTCACCGCGGGGGGGCCGCCTTCGGCTCCGGCTTCTGGGCGCCCCGGTCTTCGCTGCGCATGGCGCTGGTGCCAAGAAAGATCGCGCCTTCCTCGATCACCAGTTGGTTGACCCTGACGTCCCCGGTGAGACGCGCCGAGGCGACGAGCTCCAGCCGCCCATCGGCATCGACGTTGCCGTTCACCTCGCCGGCGATGGTCACGTGGCGGGCGTGAATGTTGGCAACGACCACCCCGCCGGCGCCGACGATCAGGTCTCCCTGGTGGAGGACCTCACCCTCGACGCGGCCATCGATCCGCAGCACGCCGTGTGACTTGATCGTCCCCTTGAACTCCGTCTCCTTGCCGATGATCGTATCGACCCGGTCGGAATTCGCGGCCGGTGCATCCTTGGCCTTGAACATGCCCGCCCCTCCCCGCGTTCAGTAGCTGGTTCAGTAGCTGGTGCGGGATAGATACCGCCGCGGATCGACGAGGCGGCCGTTCAGGCGCACCTCGTAGTGCAGGTGCGGGCCGGTGCTGCGGCCACTCGTTCCGACATAGGCGATGATCTGCCCCTTCTTCACACTCTGGCCGACGGTTAGCGTGATGCGTGAGTTGTGCCCATAGAGGGTCGTGAAGCCGAACCCGTGGTCGATCACGACCGACTTGCCGTAGGAGGCCCGCCAGCCCACGAACGTGACCTTCCCGTCGCCGGTCGTGACGACCGGCGAGCCGTAGGGCGCGGCGATGTCGAGGCCCTCGTGCAGGTCGCGGCCGCGGCCGAACGGGGACGCCCGGTAGCCGTAACCCGAGGTGATGATGCCGACCACCGGCCAGACCGAGGGGCGGGCCGCGATGTACGCCTGGCGCTCAGCCAGGGCGGCGCGCAGGCTCTCGAGGCTGCTCTGGAGCGGGGCGATGTCATCCTGCATCTCCTCGAGGCGGTCGCGCACCAGCGCCGCGTCGCGCAGGGCCGAGCGGTCGACCAGGCCCACCGCCGGCTGCACGCGGGACGTTGACCCCTCCGCCGCCTGGCCCTCCCCCGCGGCCACGCGGTCGAGGCTGGTCAGCAGGTCCTCCCGGCGCGGCAGCGGGGTCGCGGACGGCGTATCGGCCAGTTCGGCCATTTCGCGCAGTTGGCGGTCGAGCTCGGCGAGGTACACCAGGCGCTGCTGCAGGTCGTCAGCCTCGCGGACCAGGATGTCGATCTGCGCCCGCTGCTCGCGGTTGACCCAGCGCAGCTCCTCCAGCTCGCCCATGTGCGCGGCGGCCGTGAAGTACGAGTTCACCAGCACCAGGATGCACACCCAGAAGACCGTGAGCAGGCTTGCGCCGACCTGTAGCACAGAGAAGGGGATGCGCAGGGACATGATGGCGTGCTCCGAGTGGGGCACGACCATGAGCGTCATGTACTTCCTCGCTTTGCTGCGCCGCTGCGACATGTGGCACCCCCTCCGCGCCACTTGCAGGCCACTTTACCCCGGGGCCACGAAGCACCTACTCATTCGTCCCCGGCGGGGGAAAATCCTGCTACAGCAGTACGAGCCCTGGAGGAATGACGGCGGATCTGGCTGGCGCAGGCGACATTGGCACGGCGTGGCGGCGATGAGGGGCCGCGCGGTCCGCCTGGGCTAGCGTCGCGATTGCCCAGTCGTCCGCCGTGGAAGCGACTTGATGGCCATCTTGAGCGCCTGGGATTCCTCGTCGGAGAGCGGGTAGGGCGAGGTCTGCTTGTCCAGTGGCTTGGCGTAGACGCGCGCCTCGTCCCGGCCGTAGAGGCTTGAGAGGACGATGCCGCTGCCCTCGGCGTCAACCATGACGATGGCGAAGCTGAGGTCGCTGCCCGTGTCGGAGAAGGCGTTGAACCGCACCAGCCCCACGCCTTGAACGGCTGACCGCAGCCGGGCGGCCATCTGCCGCATCTCGGTCGAGAGCGCCTCCAGCCCCTGCTGAAGCTCGTCGAGCTGACGGGTGTGGCCAAGGATGACGCCCTCCAGCCCGGGCCCCTGGTCCTGCCGCGGGCCGCGCTTGCCGAAGAGCGCGAGCACCCGGCGCTGGAGAAGCCACAGCCTGACATTGGCAACTACCGCGAGGACAAGGAGCAGCGCGAGCAGGAGCCCCACACCGGCCACGACCCCGGGCGGGATGCCGCCGGCGTTGCCCGCAAGTTGAGACAGGATATCCTGGAGTGCCGCCAACTGTCAGACCTCCCCCTGGTGCCAGTGAGCAACCGCCGTGCCGTCCGCGCCCGCGGTCCGCGCCCAGTGACCACTCACTGCCTGGCGCTGATTCTTCGGCGGCGGGCGAGCCGATTCCTGCCACTGCGGCGCGATAGGCCATTGGGCCACGAACCAGCCTGGGGCATGGGTCGGCGGCGGGGTGCATGACCGTAGCCGCAGCCGTGGACGCACCGGCCTCGGCCGTAGACGCACGCCCGCCGCTGGGGGCGTCGACAGGTGGACGCACGGCCCGCCTTTTGGGGCGTTGACACGCAGTGGCTGCCTCTGTATCATTTGATACGAGTCGCGGATAAGTGGATGGAGGGGAAGAACATGATCGGGTACTTCGACTGCATCGGTGGCGCCAGCGGCGACATGATCCTGGGCGCGCTTCTTGATGCGGGCCTTGACCTGCGCGACCTTGAGGCGGACCTGGCCGGCCTGGCCGTGGGCGGCTACCGGATCGTCGCCAGCCGCGCGAGAAGGGGGCCGCTGGCGGCGTCGCGCGTCGAGGTCGTGACGTCGCCCGCCCCCGGGGGGGCAGCGGTGGCCGAGAGACCGCTGGCGGAGGTCCTGGGGGTGATCGACCGCAGCAACCTGCCGGCGGCGGTGAAGACCGCGGCCCGGAAGGCATTCACCGCGCTGGCCGCGGCCGAGGGGCACATTCATGGGACCGCGCCCGAGGACGTCGGCCTGCACGAAGTGGGCGATGTGGACGCGTTGGTGGACGTGGTGGGCAGCATCGCCGGTCTGCACCGCCTGGGCATCGACAAGGTCTTCTGTTCCCCCATGCCCATGGGCAGCGGGACCGTGCAATGCCGCCACGGCGCCCTTCCGGTTCCGGCCCCGGCAGTGCTCGAACTCCTGCGCGGTGTCCCCGTGCGCGCGGGCGAGCCCGGCGTGGAGCAGGTCACCCCGACCGCGGCGGCGATCCTGGCCACGGTCGCCCAGGGGTTCGGCCCGATGCCGGACATGGTCCCGCGGGCGACGGGGTATGGCGCTGGCGCCCGCGCGGGCGGCACTGTGCCCAACGTCCTGCGCCTGGTGATCGGGGAGCCGTGGGACGCGACGCACCCCGAAGCCGGGGGCTCCGGCGCCCGCCGGGAGGAGCGCCAGGTGACCGTGATCGAAGCCAACATCGACGACATGAACCCGCAGTTCTACGAGGACGTGACCGAGAGGCTGCTCCAGGCGGGGGCTCTCGACGCCTACGTGGTGCCGCTGCTGATGAAGCGGGGCCGGCCCGCCGCCATGCTGGGCGTGATCGCGCCCCCGTCCCTGGCCGAGACCCTGGCCGACCTCATCCTGACGCACACGACCACCCTTGGTCTGCGCATGTTCCCGGCTGACCGGCGCATCGTTGACCGCGAGACGCGGCAGGTGACCACCCCTTATGGCGTCGTGGGTGTCAAGGTTGGGCGGCGTGGCGGCTGTATAGTGAACATCAGCCCCGAGTACGAGGACTGCCGCCGGCTGGCGGAGGAGTCCGGGGTGCCGGTGAAGGAGGTCCACGATGCGGCCCGCGCCGCCGCCCGGGCCGAGTTGCTGAGTCGAGACGGTCCCCGGGGGTGACGCCCGGAAAACGCGGGCAGGTCGCACGGTATTTCCCGGGGAAGCACCCGGCGAGGAAGGTTTGCGGGTTGGCAGGCCGGCAGCCGCGACCCATGGCCTGGGGCGTCTGAGATCGTGGAGGGATGGACCAACCGGATGCCGGCTCGGGCTGGGCACCCGGCGGTAGCCCGCCTCGCGCCGTGGTAATGTTTCACGTGAAACAGCCTAGCCTGAAGCCGCTGGCACAAGCGTTTTTCAGTGATCCTTAACCCCGAACTTGCGCCCCCGCGGTCACCGGACTACTGGCTCCCTGCGAACCAGTGCCCTTGGCCCGTCACCGCCGGACTTTCGCGCCAGGCAAGGTCTGCACCGGCCGCTCCCCTCTAGGCTGGCTCGCCCTCCCCTGGGTCGCCCGGCTCCCCCGGCAGCGACGCCCCCAGGGCGGCATAGAGCCGCTCGACGTCCTCCCGGCGCGCGTACCGGATGCGCAGGTACCCGCCACGCTTCGTGGGATGGAGCGAGACGCGCACGCCCAGGAGCCGCCCCAGCCCTTCCTCCACCTCACCCATCCACGGCTCGCGCCCCACCTTGGCCCCGCGCTCGGGCCGCCTGAGGGTCTCCGCCCGCACGAGGTCCTCCAACTGGCGCACGCTCAGGCCCTTCTCGGCAGCCATCTTCGCCAGGTCGCCCTGGCGGTCGACCTCGGTCACCCCGAGCAGGGTCCGCGCGTGGCCCCCCGTCAGCGCCCCCGAGGCCAGCAGCTTCCGCGCCACCTCGCCCAGCCCCAGAAGGCGCAGGGTGTTGGCCACCTGCGACCGGCTCTTGCCCACCCGCTGCGCGATTCCCTCCTGCGTCAGCCCGAACTGCTCGATCAGCGTCTGGTACGCGCCCGCTTCCTCGAGCGGCGCCAGGTCTTCCCGCTGCAGGTTCTCGATCAGGGCCAGCTCGAGGAGCTCAGATTCTGTGCAATCCTTCACCACGGCTGATATCTGATCGAGGCCGGCCAAGCGCGCCGCCCGCCAGCGCCGCTCCCCGGCGACCAGCTCGTAGCCCTCGCCCACCGTGCGCACGACCACCGGCTGCACCAGGCCGTGGGAGCGGATCGAGTCGGCCAACTCCTGCAGCTTCTCCTCGTTGAGGCGCTGGCGCGGTTGATGGCGGTTCGGCTGGATGGCGTCAATGTCGATGCTGACGATGCGCTCCCGGCGCTCGCCGCCCAGCTCCGGGATCAGCGCCTCAAGCCCCCGCCCCAGCGCCTGCCTCGGCACTCGCGATCACTTCCTTTGCCAACTCGTGATACACCACCGCCCCGCGCGACTGCGCGTCGTACACGTTGATCGGCTTGCCGTAGCTGGGCGCCTCGCTGAGCCGGACGTTGCGGGGCACGACCGTCTGGTACACCTTGTCGCGGAAGAACTTGCGCACCTCGTCGGCGACCTGCGTCGACAGGTTCGTCCGGCCGTCGAACATCGTCAGCACCACGCCCTCCAGCTTCAGCCCGGGGTTGAGGTGCTCCTGCACGAGGCGCACCGTGTTCATGAGCCGCGTCAGGCCCTCCAGGGCGTAGTACTCGCACTGAATGGGGATCAGGATCGAGTTCGCCGCCGTGAGGGCGTTGATCGTCAGCAACCCCAGCGACGGCGGGCAGTCGACGAGGCAGAAGTCGTGGGGCAGCCGCGCCGCGGCCAGCGCCCGCTTGAGCCGCGTCTCGCGCGACATCGCCGCCACCAGCTCGATCTCGGCGCCAGCCAGGTCGACCGTCGACGGCACCAGGTCGAGCCCCTCGACGGCGGTGGGGGTGACGGCCTCCTGGAGCCCGACCTCTTCGATGATGACGTTGTAGATGTTGCGGCGCACCGCCTTGCGGCTCACCCCGACCCCGCTCGTCGAGTTCGCCTGGGGGTCGATGTCGATCAGCAGCACGCGCTTGCCGGCGGCGGCCATGCACGCGCCCAGGTTCACCGCCGTCGTGGTCTTGCCCACGCCGCCCTTCTGATTGGCTATGGCGATCACTCTCGGCATGGCGTCCTCCCCATCCTCCCGGACTACGTCTCGCGTCGCGCTGACGACCGCCCTTCTAGCCGTCCCGTGTGCCTCAGCCCCCGGGTGCCTCCGCCGCCTCTTCCGCCGCCCCGCGGCGCCTCCGCCCCCGCCCCCCGCCAGCCGGCTGCCCGGGAGGCCGGGTCTTGGGGATGTTGACCCGGACCTCGATGCGGTCACCGGCGTCGTGCTCCTCCAGCTCGGCCATGACTCCGGCCTTGCGCAGCAGGGCCACCGCCTGGCGGAACGAGTTCAGGAAGATGCGCACGTCCTTGAACACGCGCACCACCCGCCGCCTGGCGGCCAACGTCGGCGTGCCCCCCGCCCCCAGGAGCCGCGCAATCAGGTCCTCCGTCTCCTTGACGGTGAGCTCGGCGCGCCGCGCCTCCTGGATGACGGCCAGCCGCTCGGCCGTCCCCGGCAGGCTCAGCAGCGCCCGCGCGTGGCGCTCGCTCAGCCCGGCCTCGCCGACCCTGGCCTGCACCTCAGGCTCGAGCTTGAGCAGGCGCAGCTTGTTGGCGATGCTCGGCTGGCTCTTGCCCACCCGCCGCGCCAGCTCCTCCTGGGTCAGGCCGAACTCCCCGGTCAGGCGCGCGTAGCCCTGCGCCTCTTCGAAGAAGCTCAGGTTCTCGCGCTGCAGGTTCTCGACCAGGCTGATCATGGCGACCTCGCCGTCGCTCAGCACGCGGACTAGCGCCGGTACCGTCTTCAGGCCGACCATCTTCGCGGCCCGCAGCCGGCGCTCGCCGGCGACCAGCTCAAAACCCTGCCCGAACGGCCGCACGAGCAGGGGCTGCAGGATGCCGTGCTGGCGGATTGACTCGGCGAGCTCGTCCAGCTCCGGGACGCCGAAGGTCCGGCGCGGCTGGTAGGGGTTGTGGAGCACCTTGCCGACGGGTATCTCGCGCACATCGTCGCGCCTGAATTCGACCCGCGACCCGGCTTCCCGGCCCTCCCCGGCTACGGCACGATCACGCATCCCGCAACCACCCCCGCCCCGGCGCGGCCCTGCGGCCGCCGTCTGATGGACCGGATGGACCGCATCCCCCGCGGCCCTGCCCCCGGTTGCTTTGCCCCTACTTCGCTGCCAGGGCGCCCACTTCCTTCCCCCAGGGCCCGGTGGACGGCTGGCGGCGCCGCAGAACGGTGGCGCGCGTGGTCAGTACTGTGGGCGCTGATGAGGCCAGGCCCGGCGGGCCCTGGCAGCGGGGGAGACACACGCTCAGACAGCCGCTGGCCGGTGAGGGGGGACGACTACGTAGCCACGGTCGAGGTGTGAGCGGCCGGACGGCACAGATGCATTGCGGGCCAGTGCTGCGCGTCCGTCGATAGGGGATGTGGAGCCTCTGCGCCTATGGCTTGTCTGGGCAGACTAAGCATGCTCACTCTGTTTCATCAGGACGGCAATCATCTTCCGGCACGCGCCGGCCTCTCGTTCCAGGCCAAGGGCCATCGCCCGTTCGAGTGCCCTGTTCACCGCGCCCACCGCCGCTTCCCTCTCCCCCCTGGTGCCCATCAGCAGGGCGAGCGCCATGTAGCTGCGCATGACACCCGCTTGGTTGCCCAGGCGCTCCTTGATCTCCAGGCTACGCTTGTATAGCGCTTCCGCTTCGTCGTACCGTCCACGGTCATGGGCCACCATCCCCAGTTGATGATAGCTTCTGGCCATGCCCGACTGGTCGCCCCGGCGCTCGTCTATCTCCAGGCTGCGCTTGTACAGCGCTTCCGCTTCGTCGTACCGGCCACGGGCATAGGCCAGATTCCCCAGTTGATGATAGCTTTTCGCCATGCCCGACTGGTCGCCCCGGCGCTCGTCTATCTCCAGGCTGCGCTTGTACAGCGCTTCCGCTTCGTCGTACCGGCCACGGGTATCGGCTATCATCCCCAGTTGATGATAGCTTGTCGCCGTGCCCGACTGGTCGCCCAGACGCTCAAAGATCTCCAGGCTGCGCTTGTACAGCGCTTCCGCTTCCTCGTACCGGCCACGGGCACCGGTTATCATCCCCAGTTGATTATAGCTTTTCGCCATGCCCGACTGGTCGCCTAGGCGCTCTGCTATCTCCAGGCTGCGCTTGCACAGCGCTTCCGCTTCGTCGTACCGCCCACGGGCATCGGCCAGGTTCCCCAGTTGCCCATAGCTACTCGCCATGCCCGACTGGTCGCCCAGACGCTCAAAGATCTCCAGGCTGCGCTTGTACAGCGCTTCCGCTTCCTCGTACCGGCCTCGGGCATCGGCCAGATTCCCCAGATTATGATAGCCTTTCGCCATGCCCGACTGGTCGCCCAGGCGCTCAAAGACCTCCAGACTGTGCTTGTACAGCGCTTCCGCTTCGTCGTACCGGCCACGGCCATAGGCCATCATCCCCTGTTGATGATAGCTTGCCGCCATGCCCGACTGGTCGCCCAGGCGCTCAAAGACCTCCAGGTTCCGCTTGTACAGCGCTTCCGCTTCGTCGTACCGCCCGCGGGCATAGGCCAGATTCCCCAGTTGATGATAGCTTGTCCCCATGCCCGACCGGTCGCCTAGGCGCTCTGCTATCTCCAGGCTGCGCTTGTACAGCGCTTCCGCTTCGTCGTACCGCCCACGGGCATAGGCCAGATTCCCCAGTTGATGATAGCTTGTCGCTATGCTCGACTGGTCGCCCAGGCGCTCAAAGACCTCCAGGCTGTGCTTGTACAGCGCTTCCGCTTCGTCGTACCGGCCACGGGCGTGGGCTATCATCCCCAGTTGATGATAGCTTCTGGCCATTCTCGGCCGGTCGCCCAGGCGCTCTGCTATCTCCAGGCCGCGCTTGTACAGCTCCTCCGCTTCGTCGTACCGGCCACGGGCATAGGCCAGATTCCCCAGTTGCCCGTAGCTTCCCGCCATGCCCGACTGGTCGCCCAGGCGCTCGGCTATCTCCAGGCTGCGCTTGTACAGCGCTTCCGCTTCGTCGTACCGGCCACGGGCATAGGCCAGATTCCCCAG
>Ga0315274_10007281_pt1 | contig 16031 bp, 9 predicted proteins | sample YL17G02_20_MG_FD_203700 | JGI IMG/M metagenome (GOLD analysis project Ga0315274, IMG submission 203700) | Sediment microbial communities from Yellowstone Lake, YNP, Wyoming, USA - YL17G02_20 | ecosystem: Environmental > Aquatic > Freshwater > Lake > Sediment | place: USA: Wyoming | collected...
CAGAATGTCGGGCAGGGCGGGATGCCACTCGGCGCCGAAGAAGTTCGCGATCCAAACGGCATTGGTGAGAGCGAAACCCGTGTACTTGAAGTAGAGGAGCGGCGCCAGGTTCATGAGGATTCCGATGGAGAGACGCCCGCCCGAAGCGGCTCGAGCCAGAACCCATCGCCCGTAAGCCCAGTTGAAAAGGCTCACGCCGAGCAGCAGAAAGCCGTATTCCCAGCGCCAGGAGCAGTAGAAGACGTAGCTGCACAGGACAAGAAAGGCCTTCCGGAAAGAGCGAGGAAGAAGCCAGTGCAGCGGGAAAGCCGCCGTCAGGAACAGGAGATACGCGTAGCTCGTGAAGACCATCGGTTCGGGCGTCGCTTTGCGCGTGGGCGGGTCTGGGTTTCGGAAAGAAGCGCCGCGGCCCAGAGGTCGCGCCGGAAGGATCCCAGCCCTGCGGCGTTTCCGGCGAGATGATCCCACCGCGCGCGGGTGTTGTCAAGCCCGCGCGGTCGGCGCTCCGGCGGCTTTCAACGAGGTCCTCGAGGGTTTTGGGCCGCTCGATCGCCGCGCCGCGCCGCGCGCCCAAGCCGAGCCGCTGCCCCCTTTTCGGCATTATCGGCCCCGGAGCGCGCGCCATGCGGGGCAGCGGGCAAGATAGCAGTAACAATTAAAGCAGAAGATCATGGAAACCCGGCGCGCTGCCTCGTCCGCGCGCGAATCGGCTCACCTTGGGGACCATTGAGGAGGGAGCGACAAACGCGAGGCGGCGATGGGGAGGGACTTCCTCCTCGGGGCGCTCCTGAACCCCGCTCCATCGCCGTCTCTGCGTCCGCAGGATTCAGCCTCCGCGCCGGTCAGTGGTACATCACCCATGCGCTCCCTGTCATCGGCGTCAGCGGCCCACCGCCGCGCCGTAACAGGCGGCAGGGCGGGGCGGCGGCCCGCCCCGCGGGATTGGGCGGCGCCCCGCGCGGAGCAAGGACGTTCGCGTCATCCGCGTCATTGGCGAGCCCACTCTCACGGCGGGCCGGCGTGTTCGATCGCGGATCAGTACTTGATGCCCAGCACGCAGCGCATCGTGTCGCGGGCGATGACGAGTTCTTCGTTTGTGGGGATGATCCAGACTTTGACCTTGGATTCGTCCGTGGAGATCAGGCCTTCTTTGCCGTTTCGGTCTTGGTTGCGCTGGTCGTCGAATTCCACGCCGATGATGCCAAGTCCCTCGCAACACTTCTTGCGGACGCAGACGGAGTTTTCGCCGATTCCGGCGGTGAAGGCGATGTGGTCGACGCGGCCCAAAGCGGCGGCGTAAGCGCCGATATACTTGCGAATGCGATAGGAGAAGACGTCAACCGCAAGGCGGGCGCGGTCGTTGCCGTCGCGCATGGTCTTCTCGATCTCGCGCATGTCGTTGCTGATGCCCGAGATCCCGCGCAGTCCGCTGTGCTTGTTCAAGAGACTGTTGGCCTGGTCGAGATCGATGTCCTCTTCTTGCATCAGGTACAGGATGATGGCCGGATCAATGTCGCCGGCGCGGGTGCCCATGACCAGCCCCTCGAGGGGCGTCATCCCCATGCTCGTGTCGATGCTCTTCCCCTCTTTGATCGCCGCCATGCTGCACCCGTTGCCGAGGTGGATCGTGATGATGTTCAACTCCTCCCTGGAGAGGCCGTTGAGTTTCGCCAGACGATAGCGGAGGTAGCGATGGGAGGCGCCGTGGAATCCGTAGCGCCGGATGCGGCGGTTTTCGTAAAGGCTGTAGGGGAGAGCGTACATGTAAGCATAGTCGGGCATGGTCTGGTGGAACGCGGTGTCGAAAACGGCGACATGGGGCACGTTGCGCAGTCTGCGGGACGCTTCCTCGTAGCCGAGGATGTTGGGGGGATTGTGAAGCGGCGCCAGGTCCACGCACGCTCGGATCTCCCCGAGCACGTCGGGGGTAATGACGGCCGAAGCGCTGAAGCGCTCGCCCCCATGCACGACGCGATGCCCCACCGCTTCGATGTCGCCGACCGAACGGATGATGCCGTGATCGGGATGAGTCAGGTGGTTCAGCAGTATCTCGACCGCGACCGAGTGCTCGAGCACCATCGGCGTCTCCCGGACGGTGTCGCCCCTGTGGTTCGAATAGCGAACCAGCGATTGCGCCATGCCGATCTTTTCGACGATCCCCTCGGCGAGGTGCTTCTCGGTTTCGTTTTCCATGTCCTCGATGCTGGTCTCGATCAGTTGGAACTTCAACGACGAGCTGCCGCAGTTGACGACCAGAACCTTCATGACTCACTCTCCCTCGCGCGCCGTGTCTGCCGACAGGCAGGCCGTCTCGCTTTGCTGCCCGCGCCGAGTTGTCAAAGGGCGCCCTCCGGCACTCCGATGATCTTGCCGTTCTTGTCGTAGCAGAAGAACCCCCGCCGAGTCTTCACTCCCAGGTGGCCCTCGCGCACCATGCGACGCAGAAGCGGGCACGGACGGTACTGGAGCTCGCCCAGAGCCCGGAACACGCGCTCCATGTTGCGCAGCAGGGTGTCGAGGCCCATCCGGTCGGCCATGGCCAAGGGGCCGATGGGCAGTTTGAAGCCGAGGCGGATGGCCATGTCGACCTGATCGGGCGTGGCGAGGCCCTCCATGACGATATGCATGGCTTCGTTCACGTACGGGATCATAATCCGCGTCGTGATCAGGCCGGGCATCTCGAAGACTTCGATGATGGTCTTCTTCATGATCTTGGACAGGACGCGGATTCTCTCCATCGTTTCATCCGACGTGTGACGGCCCCGGACGAGCTCGACGATGGGGCGCCTGGGGACGGGAATGGAGAAGTGCATTCCCGCGACCCGCTCGGGATGCCGGGCCTTGCGGGCAATGTCGGAAATGCAGAGGGCGGAGGAATTGCTGACCAGGACCGTATCGCGGGCGAAAAAGGCGTCCAGCTCCTCGAAGATGTCCTGCTTGTGTTCGATCGTTCCGGGAACGGCCTCGATGATGACCTGACACCCCTCCATCTTTCGCAAGTCCGTGGTTCCCGTGACGCGGGAGAGAATCAGGCGTTTCTCACTCTCCGTAATGCCCCAGCGCGAGATCTCGTAGTCCAGACCGTCGGAAATTTCCTGCAAGGCCTCGGCGATCTTCTCGCTCGAGATCTCGCGGAAAATCACCGTCATGCCGGAACCGGCCAGAGACCGGATAATGCCCTTGCCCGCCGTTCCGGCGCCCAGAACGCCAATCTCTTTCAAATCCATTTTGGACTCCCCAATCCCCGCGTGTGGCGCTCGCCGCCGATCCGGCCGGCGCCGGGTCGGGAGATTCGGTCCCTTCGCCGGCGTCAGCGGAGATTCCTCGGGCCCCGTCGGGGTTCTCTCGCACCGGGGCAAAGGAATCCACCGAGATCGTAAACTCCGCCTCGAAATCCTGTCAACGCCTTTTGTTCTTCTGAGCGGCCACAAGAAGCGTCACGCCAACGGGGAGGTTGAACCACTTCAGAAGAAACGCCTCGAGAGCCACCGCGGCGATGAGAATTCTGTTCGCCCAGCCCGGCAGAACGATCAGGTGCGTCTTGGGGCGCTCGGATCTCCGGAACCATCGTTGGAGGAGACGGAAGCCGACGATGAGGGGGAAGGTGAAACTGATGCAGTAACTGAGGCGGTCGATGACGAACCCCGCGGCGAGAACGCGGTCCCGGAAGGCGGAATAGGTGTAGCGCCGGCAGTGATAGAGGGCCTCATCGTGGTCGCTCCAGAGGAAAGGGTGGGCGGGGACGGTCATCACCAGAGCGCCCCCCGGCTTGAGAGCCCGGTAGGCCTCCGCGAGAAGGACGTCGTCGCGCTCGACGTGTTCGGCCAGATCGAGGGCAAGGACGAGGTCGAAACTCTCGCTTTGGATCGGCAGGCTCACGGCGTCGGCGCGCACGAGGTTCTGGGCGCCCCGCTTGCGCGAGAATTCGAGGGCGAGGGGCGAAAAATCCACGCCCACCGACCAGCTGTTGCGGTTCAGCCGCTCGAGCATCAGGCCCGTGCCGCACCCCAGGTCAAGCACGCGCGCCCTGCCGTCGCGGAAGGCGGGCAGCAGATTGAGGATGCGGACCACGATGTGTTTGCGCCCCTGGAACCACCAATACGTGTCCTCCAGAGCGTACATCCTGGCGTATTCGGCGGGGTCCATGACGTCTGCCCGATGGGGGATCCGGAGCGTTCCTGGGTGAGGGAGTGCGTTGCGGCCGTGCTTGCGCGCCGCAAGGACCTTTTGAGCCGGCAAGGTCTGCCAATAGGAACCGCTTTTGGCGGGAAATGTCAACGACGATCTGTTGACGGGGGGAAGGGCGCGGGCGTCGAGACGCTGCTCGCGAAGTTCTCGCGTGCGCGAAGTTTTCGTTGACGAAAAGCGTCGCCCCATCTATACGTGCTGGCACGAGCGCCGGATGGGACTCGTTGCACAAGAGACGGGGCAAGGGGATCCGTGCTTCGCTTGGAGGTTGCGCCCGGTCCGCAAGAAAGGGGAGGATTTTGCGCCATGAGTTTTCAGAAAAAGATCGTGAACCAGATCGACGTCCAGGGCAAACGCGTGTTTGTGCGCGTGGATTTCAACGTCCCGCTTAAGGATGGGGGCGTTGCGGACGACACGCGGATCGTCGCGGCGTTGCCGACAATCGAGTACCTGATCGGCCGGCGCGCGCGCGTGATCTTGGCCTCGCATCTGGGACGCCCAAAGGGCGGAGTCCAGCCGGAGTTCAGCCTCGCGCCCGCCGCCAAGCGTTTGAGCGAGCTGCTTGGCAAGGAAGTCAAGATGGCGCCCGACTGCGTCGGCGCCGAGGTCCGGTCGCTGGTGGACGCCATGGGACCCGGCGACGTCATCCTGCTCGAGAACGTCCGTTTCCATGCGGGCGAGACGAAGAACGATCCCGAGTTCTGCAAGCAGTTGGCCGAGCTGGCCGACGCCTACGTCATGGACGCCTTCGGCAGCGCCCACCGCGCCCACGCCTCGACGGAGGGCGTCACGAAGTTCCTCAAGCCGTGCGCGGCCGGTTTCCTGGTTCAGAAAGAGCTCGAGTATCTGGGCGGCGCCCTCGAGTCGCCCAAGCGGCCGTTCCTCGCCATTCTCGGAGGCGCCAAGATCGACACAAAGATCGGCGTTATCGAGAACCTGCTGGCGAAGGTCGACAGGTTGATGCTTGCCGGCGGCATGGCTTACACCTTCTACAAGGCCATGGGCCACGAGATCGGCAAATCCCTCTTCGACGAAGCCGGCTTCGAGAAGGCAAAGGCCCTCCTCGACGATCCGTCGGGCAAACTCACGCTGCCGGTGGACTGCATCGTGGCCGACAAATTCGAGGCGGGAGCTCGGACCCGCGCCGTCGGCGCCGATTCCATTCCCGCCGACTGGTTCGGCGTGGACATCGGCCCGAAGACGGTCGAGACGCTCAAGAAGGACATCGGCGCGGCGGGCACGGTCGTATGGAACGGCCCGGTGGGCGTTTTCGAGATCGACGATTTCGCCAAGGGCACCCGAGAGGTCGCCGAAGCGCTGGCCTCCAGCCGCGCCGTAACCGTGATTGGGGGCGGGGACTCGGTGGCGGCGGTCATGCAGTTCGGCCTAGAAGACCGGATGACCCACATCTCCACGGGCGGCGGCGCGTCGCTGGAGTTCCTCGAAGGCAAGGTCTTGCCCGGCATCGCGGCCCTCGACGACGCCTGAGACCTCCTCCCGGCGAACCGCTGAAGAGCCGGCGTCGCTCTCCCCCGGCTCGCGCGGCCGCATGACCCGTCAGATTCCGGAAAACCCGATCCAACGGGGCCAAGCCACTGTTGCTCGGTCTCTGCGCTTCCCTCGGGTCTCCTCGTGGTTTGTCAAGTCTCCGTAGCGCGTGTCAAGCCGACCGGGAAGAGGCGAGACCGAGAGGGCCTCCTGCCTATCAGGCCAGATCATGAAGCACACCCCTCAGGACGATTCCGTCGAACCGCGCGCTCTGCTCTGCCTCCTGACCACCATCGTCCTTTGGGCGGTGAATCCCCTTTTCATGAAATACTTCACCCGCTACTACGACGTGTGGACTCAGAACGCTTTCCGCTATTCGTGCGCGGCGACGGGGCTGCTCGCCTTTTCCGTCGCGACCAATCGTCGGGGGCTCTCGTTGAGCCGCGAGCAATGGGGCAAGCTCTGCCTCGTGGCGGCGCCGAACGTCTTCATGCAGATCTCCTTCGCCGGGATGTACTACTTCATCTACCCGTCGGTCGCCAGTCTGGTCGGACGGATCAACATTTTCATCGTCGGCTTCCTGTCCTTTCTTCTGTTCCGCGACGAAAGACGCGTCATCCGCGCGCGCGGCTTCCTCGCGGGATCGGCTCTGTCTCTAGCTGGGGTCGTGGTCGTGGTTCTGGCCCAGGATCCCGCGACCCTCGAGCGGCTCGAGGTGAGTCAGCGGACTTTCTGGATCGGCATTGCCGTCGTTGTCGCCAACGCTTTCTTCGGCGCCCTCTACATGTTGGCCATCAAGCACCTGGTGAGAGACGTCGATCCCGTAGTGTCCTTCACCCACGTTTCCTGGATGACGGCGCTTGCGCTCATCGGGCTGATGGCCGCCGTCGGACGGCCCTCGGACCTCTGGCGTCAGCCGGCGACGCCGCTCCTTTTCATGGTCCTGACGGCCGTCGGATCGATCCTGATCGCCCACACGACCTACTACGCCGCCTTGCGCCACATCAAGGCCGTCATCACCGTCTCGCTGATGCAGCTGATCCCAGTCGGCACGTGCGCCGTCTCGGCCTTCTGGTACGGCGATCGTCTCTCGCCTCTGCAGATTGGGGGCGGTTGCGCCGTGCTCGGCGGCGCCTGGCTGGCGGCCGTCACGCAAGCGCGGCTCGACCGGCGCGACCGCGCCCTTCTCCGCGAGCGCGGTCTTTGAGCGTTGGCCGGACCGCCCTCAAGCGTTTCAGGCGTCGAAGGATCGCACGGCGCCCCAACGCAAGCCCCCAGCGCCGTTGCCAGAGCAAACGGGCGTGACACTCCCACCCGGTCGCATACGCCGCCCGCCAGTCGGCTCGTCGCGAGTCGAACGGACCGGTTCATTGAGAGCAAGACGCCTACCTGTTTCTTGCCAAGCCCCAGGTCCGGAAACTGCACGGGCAACAGGGTGTACATGAAGACGTCCCCGAGAAGTGAGAAGGCCGTGGCCGCGGTGGCGTACACGTAGACCTGCCGCGGACCGGGAGTCTCCCGGGGCGCCGGTGGGTTGGGGGGTCTGAGGACTGAGCCGGTCATGTTGCTCTGCATTCCGAACCGACGTCAATGCGCATGTCCGCCACCTCACCACAGTGCGTTCGCACACCTTGGGAAAGAGGGGTCCGCAAGCAGGAAGAGCCAAGGGCGCTGGGAAGCGCGCTCATGGGCGCCGCGCCGTCGCGGGTTCTCGCGCAGTTTTTTTCGCCACGAGTTGTCGTTTTTTCTTGCGCCCGGCGCGCCCTTTCTGATAGGGTAACATTGTCTTATTCGAGGATCCCGTTCCTCGGGGGGGAGTGTGAAGCCGAGAGTGCGGATCCGACAGTCGAAAGGAGAGAGAAAGCAAGTCCAAACCTGCGACGTTGGTTCGGTCAGCATGTGGTGAGCCAACAGTTTCAAACCGGGAGCTTTACATTATTCCGTGGAAGGCGCCCTCAAGGTTCCGGCAAGCGGTTTTGCGAGCACCCACCTGGCGACACGGTTCGCCTACTCTGGCTGGACGGCGGAGCGGGTTTGTCTTGAAAGCCCCTCTTTTCCCGGATACAAGAACGGGGAAGAGGGGCTTTCTTTTTTCCCCCCGGCCGGCTCGTGAGAAGCGCGCCGGCCGGCGCCAAACAGGATAGCGGCGCCTATCGAAACGAACGGCGGACCCCATGGCCCCGCCCCACCACGACGCGAATCCCGACGACTCGCCCTTTCGCCCCGCTCCCGCCCCGGAGCCGGCGCCCACGCCTTTCCTCAGCGATCCGGACGGCGCCCACAAGCGCGTCGCCGGGGTCGTTCTCGCCCTCTTCTGCCTGCTTCATCTGCTCTTTCTCGCTCGCAAAGGACTCTGGAACAACGAGTTCATCACCCTCGACGTTCTCGATCTGCCGTGGCGCGACGTCATTGTCGAACGACTCCGCATGAACCATATGCCCGGCTACTTCCTGATGCTCAAAGCGTGGACTGCGGTCTTCGGGACGTCGGAGGCGGCGCTGCGATTGCCCTCCGCCCTGTTCAGTCTGGGGTCGGTCGCCGTGACGTGGCGCCTCGTGCGGCGCGCGTGGGGCGGGAGGGCGGCGATGCGGGCGGCCTGGATCGCCGCCGCGGGACAGAATCTTCTCAGCCTGTCGGCCGACGCTCGGATGTATTCCAGCGTCCTCTTCTGGTGCGTCTTGTCCATGGACGCCTATCTCCTTCTCCTCGATCGGCGTTCCTGGCGCGCGCGCGCCGTCTATGTCCTCGCCGGGGTCGGGGGCGTCTTCGTGCATCTTCTCTTCGCCATGACGTTCGCCGTCCAGGCGATGCACTGGCTGGCGTTGCGGCGCAGGGCGGCGCTCAGAGCGCGATGGTTGCTCCCCATGATGGCCGCGCCGTTCGTGGTCTGGCTGCCGTGGCTCATGACGTGGACGAATCTACAATACAAGATCGGTCGCGACGCGTGGGATTTCCCTTCGCCAGGGAAGGCGCTGCGCGAGTTCCTGCGCGTCCTCTGGGGCGACTATGACTTCGACTTCCTGCCCCGCGAAGCGTCCCGCGCGCTTTCCGTTCCGGTGGCCGTGGCTACGGTGGGGCTTGTGGTTTGGGCGGCTCAGCGCGCGACAAGGGCTTTGCGCCGCGCCGCGCCGGAAGGGAACGCGCGCGCCTCGTCCCGGGCCGGTTCGGCTTCTCGCTCCAGCACTCTCGCCGATTCTCTTCTGCCGTGGTGGCTTCTTGGCCCCGCCCTTTTCGTCTGGTTGACGGCCTTCAGATCCGACTCCGTCGTCGGTTCCCAACGCTACTACACGGTGGCGGCCGCGGCGGCGCCCATCGCCGTCGCGCGGGCCATGGACCTCATCGAAGCGGCCGGCTGGCGTCGCCTGTACATGGCGTCGGCCTTCGGCCTCGTGTTCTGGTACGGCGTTGCCTGGCTCGCCGACCCAGGCAGCGGGCTGCGCCAGACGGCGCGCTACATCCAGGCGCATGCCGACCCCAATGACGCCATTATCCTGAGCCACGACGGCGCCTCGCGCCGCGCCTTCGCCTACTACGGACTCGGACACATGCGGCCTGGGGCAATCAGCTGCGAAAGACCTGAAGGCTTGGCGAACGACGCCTGGCCTGGGTACCTGCGCGCCCAGGCCATGCGCCTGGCCGAGGGGCGCCGCGGTCTCTGGCTCGTCCTCTACCACGCGAAGAGAATCCCGCTTCCTGAGGCCCTTTCCGCCGAGGGATCGCCTTTCGAGTGGGTCGAGATCGAAGGGCGGCCCTACCGGCGGTTCGGTGAGTGTGGACTGTATCGCTACCGTCTTCGCTAGTTCAGAAGGGGCCGTCCCCTTCCGCATGCCGTCCCATTGTTTCGCGTGGTTCGTCATCTACCGGCCAACGCAGGTACGAAAGGAGTGAAGAGATGGAGAAGCGCAGGTGCGGCAACTCGGATATCGAAGTCTCGGTGCTCGGCATTGGCGCCTGGCCTTTCGGCGGGACGAACGGCGACTACTGGGGCCCGCAGGATCAGAAGGACGTCGACCGGGTCGTGCGCGCCGCTTTGGATCGCGGGACCAATCTCTTCGACACGGCGGAGATCTACAACGGCGGCCGCAGTGAGGAGTCCCTTGGCAAAGCCCTCGGCGGCCGGCGCGCCGAAGCCGTTATCGAAACGAAAATCGCGCCCTCGAACTGCTCCCCCGCCGCCATCCGCGAACACTGCGACGCCAGTCTCAGGCGCCTCAAGACCGACTGCATTGACATCTACCTCGTGCACTGGCCCGTCAGAGACTTCCCGGTGCCCGGCGTCTTCGAGACCCTCGCCGCGCTGCAACGGGACGGCAAAATCCGCTCCATCGGCGTGAGCAACTTTGGCGTTCGGCAACTGACTGAGGCCTTGCAGACCGGCGCGCGAATCGACGTCAACCAGATGCATTACAGCCTTTTCGCCCGCGCCATCGAGATCGACGTCGTCCCCCTCTGCCTCCAACACGACGTCGGCGTTGAGGCCTACATGCCTCTGCTCCAGGGGCTCCTCGCCGGCAAGTACAAGAGCGCGGACGAGATCCCCCAGAACCGCCGCCGCACCCGCCATTTCAACGGCCATCGACCCGGATGCCAGCACGGCGAACCGGGCGCTGAAAAGGAATGCTTCGAGGCGCTGGCCGAAATCCGCGGAATCGCCGAACGCGAAGGTCTCACAATGTCCGACCTCGCTCTCGGCTGGACGGCGGCCAAGCCCGGCATCGTCTCGGTCCTTGTCGGCGTGCGCAACATGCGACAACTGGAAGCCAACACCCGCGGCTGTTCCCTCAAACTGGCGCCCGACCTGATCGCCGAACTCGACCGCCTCACCGACCCAGTCCTCCAAAAACTCGGGTCCAATCCCGACTACTGGCAAGGCGGCCAGAACGCCCGGATATGCTGAGAGTGCCCGTCAAAGAGAACGGCAGGGGCGAGCGCTGAGGGCGCGTGTGCGCGAAGCGACCATCGCCCAGGGCACAACAAGCCAGAGATCGCCCGTCGGAGACGGCCTCCCACGGTTGGACTCCGCGGGGTCGAGGCCGCCGGAAGTCCAACCCCGTACCGCTATTCCCAAGCCGAATTCAGTTCGCGAACCGCGAGCGAGACGATCTCCACGGCGCCCCCCACGGCGCAGAACTCCAGAGGCGCGTCGCACGCATCCGGCAGAAAGCAGAAGGACGCCGAACTCTTGCCGTCGTTCGCAAACAGCTCCAACGACGTCCGGTCGACAAGCAGCCGGAACTCCAGACGTCCCTTCTCGGCAGCCGCGGGAACGTCTCTGCCCTGATAAGTGAACTTGCCCTCCGCTCCGCGATATTCCAAGACAATCCCCTGGACGATCGCGCGGAAAGCCTCGGCGCGCCCCAGGTCAATCTGCGCCCGAATATCGAACAGGTCCCACTCTGTCTCCGGGATCAGGTTCTTGGTCGGTTCGAGCGTCTCGTTCCGCCACTCGTGTGTCCTCTTGCGCAGCAGGTCGATCTCCCCAACGGGAACGCGGCAGAGACGAACGCCTTCCGGGAACGTGCGCAACGTGAGCTCCACCGGGAACGACATCTGCTGGTTGAAAGGCATGCAGGGATACTTGCCTCCCGCCATCCATGATACCTGGATGCGTCTGCCATTCTCCTCGGGGACGTCGCTCCACGTCTGGGCCGCATATCCGTTGGCGCCCAGCTCGGCTCGCAACGAGTCCGTTTCCGGGGTGAAGATCGCGCCGTCGAACGTCCCAACCTGGTAGACGCCCGCTCCTCCCCAGAAGACCCACTTCCTATTGGCCGGATCGCCGTCGACGGGCAGTTCGAAGAAGTCGGGACACTCCCCCGTCCCGGGCATCGTGACGCCGGACAACTCCCTCCATTCCCTCAGGTTCTCGGACCCCAGCAGCGCGTAGTCATTCTCGTCCAGGTATAGGGCCATGATCCACTTGCCGGTCGGTTCGTGCCAGACCACCTTCGGGTCCCGGTTGTGCGCGCGGATGTGTCGGACGACGGGATTGCCTTCGTACTTCGTCCACGTTCGCCCACGGTCGTTGGTGTAAGCGATGGATTGGACGCACGGCTTCTCCGGTTTGACGATGCTGTCTCCCGTCGTATAGAAAGCGACCAGCGCATGCTCATCCCCGGTCTGGAATTCCCCCGTGTTCCTCCAGTCGACGACCGCCGATCCGGACCAGATCCATCCCATCTCGTCCGGCTCGATCGCGTGCTCGATCTGGCGCCAGTGCACGAGATCGCAGCTGACGGCGTGGCCCCACGTGTTCGGCCCCCACTTCAGCCCGTGGGGATTGTGCTGGAAAAACAGATGGTACTCGCCCTTGTAGCAGACCAGGCCGTTGGGGTCGTTCGTCCAGTTCTTCCGGGGCGTAAAGTGGAACTGTGGACGATGGAGTTCACGGTAGACGTCGCCCGTTTTCATACCCATGCTCCTTCCCATTGCCGGCGCGGAACTTGCGCCCTACAGCCGAACGTTGTCAATCAACCGAGTCTCGCCCCACCAGGCAGCCAGGGCAATCAGCGTGTTGCCCGGCTCCACCTCCTCGATCGGCTGCACCGTGTCCATCGACGCCACCTCGACGTAGTCGATTCGCCCGCCGCTTTCCTTCTCGATCTGGTCAATGACGCCTTGGCGCAGGGTCGCGGCGTCTCGGACGCCCTCTTCCTCGAAACGCCGACGAGCGTTCTCGAGCGCCCGCGACAGCACGGGCGCTTCGGCCCGCTCCTCCGGCGAGAGGTACTTGTTGCGCGAGGAGAGGGCGAGCCCGTCTGGCTCGCGAACCGTGTCGACCCCGACGATCTGGACGGGGAAATTCAGGTCCCGCGTCATGCGGCGAACGACCAGCAGCTGTTGGGCGTCCTTCCACCCGAAAACGGCGAAGTCCGGCTGCGTCGCCAGGAAGAGCTTCGCGACCACCGTCGTCACGCCTCGGAAGAAAGTGGGACGAGAGCGGCCGCACAGGATCTCGGTCAACCCATGAACCCCGACGTACGTCGAGTAGCCCGGCGGATACATCATCTCGTCCGTCGGGTAGAAGATGAAATCCACGTTCTCCTCGCGGCACATCCGCACGTCCGCCTCGAACGTGCGCGGGTAACGGCCCAAATCCTCATGCGGAGCGAACTGCGCCGGGTTGACGAAGATCGTGACGACGAGAACGTCCGCGAGGGATCGCCCCCTGACGATCAGCGCCCGATGCCCCGCGTGCAGAGCGCCCATCGTCGGCACGACGGCGATTGTTCTCCCCTCTCGCTTCAGCGCGGCCAGCCGCCGCTGCATCTCTTCCGGCAGGCGGATGATCTCTGGTTCAGAAGACATGAGGCCGGGAGTCCTATGATGGCGCTTCCGCGTGGTGGCGGCAGAATCCCCCCGTCTTCCAGAACGGGGTCTTGCCTTCTTCTCTTCATAGTGCAAGCATGACGATCGGTGCAAGAGCAATGCGTTCGGATGCCTTCGGACAGCCCCTGCGTGAAGCCCGCTGGGCTTGAAGTCTTGTCTGGAGAGGCTTTGCCGAAGTCACGCCGGCGGCATCCCGAGATGCTCGGGAAAGCCCCCGCCGCGCTCTCCCGGGGCGTGGCATCGGTCGTCAATATCCACAAGCCTCTTCGAGACGCCGCTAACACTCGAGATCTTTGAGATTTCACTTGACTTTTATCTCGGAAAGAGCGAGAAGATGGGCAGAGCTGACGGCGCTTCAGAAGAAACAAAACGACGGACCCGTGAGGGTGAGAATGCGAAGCGTCGGATTCCGATTCTTTTTGGTCCTCCTCCTGACCGCAATCGCAGGCGCCCAGGGCGTCCGCGCCGGGAATATCGTCGTCACTGAACCCCTCGTCAGGTACGGGCTGGGCAACGTGGCCGCCGCCGCCCACTTGCCCGACGGCAAGACAATAGCCACCGCATCGGAGGCGGGCGTCTACTTCTGGGATGCCGTGACAGGGGACCATCTCCGAACACTCGATACGCAGGATCTGAGCGTTCGATCCCTTGCGTTTTCGCCGGACGGCAGCCTGATGGCCATGGGAGGGTCCGAACCCGTGCTCGTGCCGGAGTGGGAGCGCGGCAACATTGTAGGGTGGAGGGAGGTGATTGTTCCTGCGGTGAAAGTGTGGGACATTTCCGAGGGTGGGGCGATTGGGCCGTCATGGTCGTTTTCCGGCGGCGGCCTTGCCTTTTCTCCTGATGGGAGGAGATTGCTGGGGGCTAGTAGCGGGGAGGTGTACATCGCCCGCACCTTGACGGGCGACCCAATCGACCCAATGACCTGGCCAATCACGCAGGGGGCGATAGTGACCATACGCGCGTATGGGACATGCGCCGCTGTTTTCTCTCCGGACGGGGCCACCGTGTTGAGGGGAGACGGAAACGGCAGAGTGAAGTTCTGGGACAGTGAAACCGGGGGCGAACTCGGGACCCTTCCCGTGCACGACGGGCGGGTGCTGGCGCTGGCCCTCTCGGCGGACGGGACGCGGTTGCTGACGGGGAGCGACGACCGCACGGCCAAGCTCTGGGACATGAAGACCAGTGAAGTGATCCATACTTTTGTGGGACATGGGGGCCGGGTTGGGTCCGTCGCCCTTTCCGCCGACGGCACGAAGGTCGTGACGGGGAGCGACGAAGACGCATCGGTCAGGGTTTGGAACGCCGAGACGGGGAAGACGCTGGTCACTCTCCTTGGGCACACGGGACCGGTTTGGTCCCTCTCGTTTTCACCCACTGGCCGCCAGGTCCTCACGGTAGGCTCCGATCAGACGGTGCGACTCTGGAATCCCACCAACGGAGCGCTGGTCCGGGTGATTGCCGGATTTACGACTGCCGTCTACGCGGCCGCTCTTTCGGATAGCCGAACTCGGGTGCTGACGGGGGGACTGGACAAGAAGGCGTGGCTGTGGGATGCGGAGACGGGCGCGCTGGTTCAGGTCTTTGCGGGGCACACCGACGAGATCCGCTCCGTCGCCTTCTCGCCGGGCGGGGAAACGCCCCTGACGGGGAGTCTGGACGGCACGGCACGGATCTGGCACACTCCGAGCGGCGAGCAGATGAGAGTCTATGCCGGCCACGCGGCGGCTCTTCGCTCCGTGGCTTTTTCTCCCGACGGGACGAGGGTGCTTACGGGCGGGACTCTGCAATCGCCCGAGAGTCCGGGGATCGCGGAGCTCTGGGACGTGAACGACCAGGCTGCCCCGATCCTCACCTTCGGCGGGGACCGTCATCCCATGGCTTCGCTCGTGTGCGCGGCCTTTTCCCCGGATGGAACGCGGGTATGGACCGTCGCCGAAGACGGCGCCGTCAGTCAGTGGAATGCCGGCGACGCGACAGCGCCAACCAACGTGTTCAAGGGTTTTAACCGCCACGTGATATCTGCCGCGTTCTCCCGCGACGGCGCCAAAGTGGTAACGGGCGCAGCGGGCAGCCGAGGTATGATTGAGCTCTTGGACATCGGGACAGGGAAGCGTCTGTGGTGGTGGGAGTGCGCCAGTAGCTTTTGTAGTCTGGCTTTCTCACCTTATGGGGATGAGATCGTGACGGAGGCGACGGAGGCGGTGCTGTCGACCGGGCGCAGGGGGGCCATTCTTCGTCTTGCGAAATCGGGGGCGTGGCTTGGGGTGTTCAAGAAACACCAGGGCGCCGTCTCTTCGCTGGCTTTCTCTCTCGACGGGAAGCGCGTGCTAACCGCGGGCGCGGACGGCCTGGCGTTTCTGTGGGACAAGGAGGTCATCTCTCCGGCTCCCACCCTGACGCCGACTCCCAGCATGACGCCCACGGGCACACTGTCCCCTACCCCGACGGCGACCCCGATTGCGACCCCCACTCCCACACCGACTCCGCCGCCTTCGCCGGACCAGTTCGTGCGCGATCTGATCGCGTCCTTCTATCAACTGGCGCTGGGTCGGCGCCCCGAGCCGGGGGCGGTAGAGGCGTGGCATGAGGGCTATTTCCACTACGCCTTGACGTTCAATATCGACGTGCGCTTCATCCCGCGCGAGATGGCGCGGCTCTTTTTCCTCAGCGAGGAATACGCCGCGCGCGAGCGGACCGACGCCGAGTTCATCACGGACTGCTACCGGGTCTTTCTCAACCGCGGGCCGAACGAGTGGGAGCTGCAGAGCTGGCTGAGCGGGACCTGGGAACGCGCGCCCGTCATGACCGTCTTCTCGGAATCGGTTGAGTTCGCGGACCGGATCGAAGCGGTTTTCCCGCAATGGGTCGGGAACCGCGCGAAGAACTTCGTGACGACGATGTATATCGGTCTTCTCGACCGCCTCGTGGATGGCCCAGGTCTGGTCTACTGGACGAATCTGTTGCTTCACGCCTCCGACAAGCGGGCCCAGGCCAAAGACATGGCTCGCCGAGTGATTGTCTCT
>Ga0315274_10007282_pt1 | contig 16031 bp, 17 predicted proteins | sample YL17G02_20_MG_FD_203700 | JGI IMG/M metagenome (GOLD analysis project Ga0315274, IMG submission 203700) | Sediment microbial communities from Yellowstone Lake, YNP, Wyoming, USA - YL17G02_20 | ecosystem: Environmental > Aquatic > Freshwater > Lake > Sediment | place: USA: Wyoming | collected...
TGCCACACATTCTCGGCAAGACGCTTTTGATTAAAGATTTCACGACCCTGCTCAGCGGCCGACGTGAGACGTTGACCGAAATCTGCGGACAGCTCCGAAGCATCTACGATGGGCGGTATGATTCCGGTTATGGAACCGGTGCCCGGAAATCTTACACGGGCAAACTTGGCCTGATCGCGGGCGTTACCGACGCTATCGACAAACATCAGCACATTTTGACGCCGCTCGGCGAGAGATTCCTGTATTACCGGATGCCCCAGGTAACTGAGGCGGAGGAATTTGAGCGGTGCCAGCGGACGCAGATGAACATGGACGTGGCGGCCCAGAAGGCGGCACTGGCCCGCGCAGCTTTTCACGTTCTCGCTAACCCCGTAGCCGAACCTCCCGCCGTATCGAGTACCTTTACCGCCGAGATCACGCGGTTGGGCCTGTTCATCGCCAAGGCGCGGCACACGTCGGCGGAAGATCCATACACACACGAACCCGACATAGCCGACCGGGAAATCGCAACGCGCGTCACAAAGCAAATCAGGAGCTTGGCCTGCGGGATCGCCATGGCGCGCGAGCATTCGTTCGTCACACGGGACGATATGGACCTGCTCCGGCACGTAGCCTTTCATTGTATGCCTGTCCGGCGAAAGAAGATACTGGACTTTGTGGTAGCGAATTGGCCGGATTACGTTGAAACCATAGACATCGCCAATCATCTCCGCTGCAATCCCGGCGTCGTCGTCCGATGGCTGTGGGAACTCTACCGGGTCCGGCTCATCAAGCAGAGAAAAGAGGATCGTCCTGACGCGCGGTACGCAAGCTACTCTTGGCGACTGGCGAAGGATATCCTGCTTTCTCTGAGGGTCAAATCGTGAAAAATGGCGATTCTGGCGTAATTTCCCATTCACTAATAAGTCGTCAAGAGAGAAAAAAAGAGAAAAGAATATACATATATAGGGGTCGAACATTTCAGTGAGCGGCATTTTTCATGGGAGCATCCGCACATCGAAGGAAGGTGAACAACATGAAAATCGTTTGTATGACAGATCCATTTACCGGCGAGTGCGACGAACACGAGGACGACATCGCATCGGCTGTCTTGCTCGACATCGTGGAGAAGTACAACACGCCGCGCCTACCATGCACCGTACGGCTAAATGGTGAGATCGTTGCACCGGAAGCCTGGAGCACGACGCACATCACATCCGATGACCGAATTTCTATCCGCCCGGCCGTTTCAAACTTTTTGGCCCCGCTTATTGCGGCGCTGACCGTCCACATTACTGTCTCCGCTGAAATGGCGACATTCCTGACAGTGATTGCCCCGATTGTCACTGCGATCACCGTGGGTATTGTCGGCGGCATTATGGTTCGCGCTCTATCAGGCAAACCAAAATCGCCGTCAAGTTCAGCGTTTGGTGTCACGCCCCCCGGTACGTGGAACCAGCACACTACGCAACAGGAGAACACATCGCTGAGTCGTACCTACGGGCGCAATCGGCTTGCCGGAAATATCATCGGCGCATGGACAAGTATCGCCGACGTGGATCATGGCAACGAATGGTACGGTGAAGACGAAAGGTTGAGTCTCGTCATCGCACTCGGCCGGGGTCCCGTATCGGGCATCGTCGCGGGTTCCGAACTCATAAACAACTTTCCGCTAACAGAGTTTCCCAGCGTCACCAGCGCGGAAAAGCTCGGCACCCTGGATCAGACTGCGTTCACCGGACTCACGGAGCTTATCCTCGACTACCGCAACATTTCCGAGATCCGAAATGCTGACGGCTTTCGTACGTATACGCTGCCCGTAAACGACATGGATGACATCGAGATCATCCTCTGCCACGCGAATGGTATTTACTACTGGGATGGTCCCGACTTGTACCCGTGGAACGCATATGTAAAAATAGAGATTGCCGAAGTCGGTCAAGCGTATAGTACTCTGGTAAACGATACATTTTCTACCACTCATCTCATCCCGCTCTATCGGACATTTCGCGCCTCCGGGACATATGAGGGCGGATCTCCGGTGCCCATCACTCGTGGCAAAAACCACATCATCAAGATTACCAAGGTCAGTGGCGACGTCGATAGTACGATGAACACGAACGTCATGTACATCTGGGGCATTCGGCCGGTATATACCGGCGCGTTTACTTTCCCCCTGATGTCCGCCGTATTCGTGCAAGCCCTGTCGCCGAAGAACCTCGGCGGAAGGCTGGATTATTCCTGCATCCAGGACGGTGCGATCGTCAATACCTACAATGGCGCGATCTGGACTCTGCAATGGTCCGACAATCCGGCGTGGGCCATTTACGACATCCTGACTCAACCGGTAATCAGCGGCGTCGGTAGTGGCCCCGATCCATACGTCATCGAGCGGTACGAATGTTATGATCCATCTGAAATCGACACGGACTCCATCTATGCCGTCGCGCAGTATTGCGACGAAATGGTATCTAACCGAGCGGGGGGCACTCAGAAGCGGTTTACCTGCAACGGCATATTTGACGGAGCCGATACGACAGACGCGTGGAAGGCCGTACTGTCGATTTGTGACAGTATCCGGTGCGCGCCCGTTCACAACGGTAGCAAAATCGGTTTCATCATCGACCAGGCCGGCACACCGACACAACTGTTCTGTGTCGGGAACATCATCGAGGGTACGCTGCGCCAAACGTACCTGCCGACTATCGACCGGGCGTCGGAAATCGAAATTACCTACCGGAATGGAGATGCCAGCTATGAGAACGCTACGATTACTGTCCGGGATGACGACTACACCGGCCAGACGCGATCCGTGAACATTGTCTTGCCGTTCTGCACGCGGGAAGCCGAAGCCTGGCGGTACGGCGCGTTCAATCTGATGCAGAACCGATATATGCTGCGGGCCATCGAATTCCAGGCCGGCATTGATGCTGTCGTGTGTGACGTGGGGGACCTTATCTATTTCCAGCACGATGTCATTCTGCCTACGAGCATCACCGGGGGTCGTGTGCTGTCCTCGACGCCGAATACGATCACCGTCAACCGGGACGTGAGCCTTGCCGGTACGCTGAAGGTTCTGGTGCGGACCTACGATGCAAGCACCGGCACGTGGGCCATCCAGGACAGGTCCGTGGACAGCGTGGCCGCCGGGGTAGTAACGGTTTCATCCCCCTGGACGACTGCGCCGTACAGGAATGATCCATTTATCATTGGTACATCGGCGACCTACAACAAAATCTACCGCATCATTCGACTGACAAAAGGTTCGGACGACATTATCGCGATAGAGGCGGTAGAGTACAGCGCCACCGCATATGACGCGGACACGGATGCGGACATTGGCATTAGCTGAGTTGTGGACCATGAAGGCAACAAGACCCGGAGCACTTTACGAAATTGTACTGTCCGCTGACACGCGCCTGCGCTTGACCTGCTTGCAGCAAGGCGTCGTGTCCGCTATCAAAGCGTCCCCCTGGGGATGTGCCAGCCGTGAGGATCTGCGGGCCATCTTGAGGCATCCGCGCACCGGCAAGCCTTATGGCAGTGGCATCGACCACGCGATAGCGGATTTACAACGCCTGGGCCTCATTCGCCGTCTACCCGCTGCCGATGAGCGGGTTGCCCACTTGGCCTAAACCTCACGCCCATCACGATGTTCCTATCCTCCGCTGCCCAAAGTGCGACACGGGTAGGGGGCATCAATTATCTACCTTGACTGTCCGAAATACCGATGCCGCAAGCCCGCACTTTTTTTCGACAGTTTTCGGACCCTGCCCGACACCGGATGACCCTGTTCTGCGGAATTCTGGATAGAGATTGTAGTGTGTGACCCTGCCCGACTGCCGCACCGGCCATGTCACGAGCCCTGGGACCTCGTTTACCCTGAGATACTGTTGTCTCAGGGTTTTTCTTCTTTCCGCGTCCCCCACTTCCATCCTCACCTTTACCAGATACCATCCGCTGCTTTGCCTGCTCTGTGTAGAAGTCACGCGCATCGCCCTTGACCGCTTCCGGTAACGTTACCGGACCCGCTTGTCGCTTCACTTGTGGCACGATTACCAAAAGTAATCCTCTGTCTTCGCCCTTGACATCTGCGGGTCTACCATGTAGAGTATCCCATGCTTGCGGCTGTGCCATAGAAAGGAGGCTCACATGCACAGCACTCACATAACGCTTACTGCTTTGTTAGACCTGCACAATCAGGCGCACCCGGACTTGGCCGATGGTACGCGATACATGCGCAGGCTCGGCTTCTTCTACCTGGTTGAGACCGTCGGCGATAAGCTGGCGGAAGACTTCACCCTCCAGGATGCAGAGGCATTTCGAGCGGCACTATTGAGCCGGTGGAAGCCGGTCACGGCGGCCAGCTATCTCAAAATGGTTCGTCCGCCGTTTCGGTGGTATCAGCACAGGCACAAGGTACTGCTGGACTTCTGGGCCGACCTGCCCAAAATCAGGATACCGCGAACTCGACCTAAGATGTATTCCGATGATGAGATTGCGGCCATTCTGTCCGGGGCTGATGACGATGCTTTGCTGCAAGCCCGTGTCATTCTTATGGTGACTACCGGGATGCGGCGCGGCGAAGTTCTGAACCTACGGCGTGAGGACATTCAATGGCAGGACGGGCTTATCACGATTCAGACGAAAGGCGACTCCGCTGACGGCTGGCCCTGGTCCCCGAAGGACAAGGATTGCCGGATCTTGCCACTGACGCCACAGGCCAGGGATGCTCTCTTGAAGCGTCAAATGGCGCTGCCCTGCTCACAGCCATACCTGATGCTGACCGAGAATCGGTATGCATATCTTATGTGGCTCAAGAGCCGGGGCAGGCTCACCCTGCGGCGATGTACGTGCCCGGATGAGAACTGGCGGCCTTTCCGCAAGCTCCGTCGCAAGGTGGGCATCACGGACAGGAGCAACAAGCACTTTCGGAATACCTGTCTGACGAACTGGCTCCGGGATGGGCTCGACCTCGCTACGGTTCGCGATCTGGCGGGGCATAGCAGCATAGAGACAACGGAAGTCTACATCGTATCCAGCAGCGCAGTAAAAAAGGCGGGCGACTTGTCGGCTACCCGCCTCGCCAGGCTGCAAGCCTGACACAATCAAACTGAATCGGGGCGAGTGGACTTGAACCACCGACCTCTTGCACCCCATGCAAGCACGCTAGCCAAACTGCGCCACGCCCCGAGCAATGTGCTTCATTCTACCGTCATCGACGGCCGCTGGCAAGTGTCGTTTTCGCGAAATCGCGTTGGCCCCATTGTGGCATGAGTGTGGCGCGATAGGGGAGAGTAGACCGGATCCGTATCGGCTGACGCCTGGCTCAGTACACATTTGTCAACTGTCGGATTTGCTGGATCAGTTGAACGAATACGACCACAAGGAGATAGACGAGCAAGGCTGTCACGGCGAGAGTCACGACCGTAAGGACAATCTTCGTGATCACCCCGTAGCGGGGATTGGACCAGACAAGCGGCAGAGCGAACGGTCCCAGAGTGGCCAGAGCGAATGCGACCGTGTACTGGGAATGGTACCATCTCCTCTGTGGCCCGTCGCGAGGGCCAATCCGTTTGCCGCAGAATGGGCAAAACAGAAAGTGCTCGCTGAGTTCGCGACGGCAGAAGTCGCACCGCCGCACCGAGTCATCGCTGAGCGGTGTCTGCCCGTTGTGTCTGTCTGTGCCATCCACGGAACATCCCCCTGTGCATCCCTGCCTGTCCGGCCGCCTATCATGGAACACACTCTGTCAGCAGAGTATAGCAGCCGGACTGGGTGATGTCCCGATCAAAACACCGGACCCATTGCACGATAGGAGGAAATGGCCCCACCGCTATCGTCTATGGAGTCGGCACGGGTTGAGGCTGCGTCTCCTGCGATACCGGCCAGAAGACCTGATCGCCACCATTCTTGCCCTCGCCCCATTTGCTCGGCGCTCCGCCATCGTCATAGAAATGCGCTCCGCAACTGTAGAGCAGGAAGTTACCCTCGGTTCGCCTGTAGATGAGCGGCCCACCCGAGTAACAGTCCTGTGGCAGTCGCCTCGGACCAATCCGCAGGATATCCGCCGCGAACTGCGTTGAGTTCTCTCGGCATCTGAACCAACAGCCGGAGCGCCGTCTCGTACTCGATGCAGGCGTCGGCGTTTGGGTCATAATCAGCGGGCTTAGCCAACTGACTCATCTCGCCGATGTAGTCGGTCGTCACTCGAATGCGCATGAAGTCAAGCCACTGGGGCCATTGAGCAGTGCACGACAGCACGTTGATGACCATGTGAGCCAGGATGACGGGCACCAATGTCCTGCGTCTCCACCGCCAGGTACCGGTGATCAGCCCGAGGACGAAGACAGGGACAAAGCCGCCGAAAGATCGCATGTGAATTGCGCCGAACAGCAACGGCTGGGCCAATAAGCGGCCAAATCCACCGAATACTCGGCTGAGCGCTGTCTGGACGTAGCCTCGCCAGAAAAGCTCCTCTACGATTGGAGTCAGAACAACCGCTCCAATCGTCACAGTTGCATAGAAGTCCCAGCCCGGTTGATCACCCCAATAATAGATGTCTGGCAACATCTACAGACCCAGCCGTTGCATCTGCCGCGCAAGTAGAAGGTATGTGGAGAGTGCCACCAGAACCAAGAGAAATGTCCGCAGCCCCTCTGAACGACTCTGCCGCCACCATGCTATGTCCAGATCTCCCAAAATGCCTGTCCGCGCGATCACGAGCACCGTTGCCAGCAGAACCAGCAAGTACAGGAACGGGAGAGCCAGTTGGGTCACAAAAGCGCTTCTGCTGACTCCCTCGTCACTGTACAGAATCCTTGCGGCCAGCAATGGTGCCAGGGAAATCAGGATGGTTGCCGTTACGATCTCCAAGATTCGGAATTTGCGGGGATGCCCGGATGCTTGACTCTCTGTGATTGCGGTCGACTCTGACACTATCATGCCTCCACTCCCGATGCAAGTACTACCCGGGATCTGGAGGGTATTCTGCCGTTTGTCGCGACGCGGGGCCAGTCGTGCGTGGGCGGGCGAAGGGTCGATTGTGCTTGCTTTGGCGGCAGGCCGAGGAGTATATTGAGGGGCATGGCGAAGGGGCGCATTTATGGGTTGGATGGGGAGGGAATCGGGGGTCGTGAGCGCGCTGCGCGGGGCGGGGGCGTGCCGCGAGGCTTCACGCTCATGGAGCTTCTGGTGGTCATTTCGATCATTTGCCTGCTGATGTCGATTACGCTGCCGTCGTTGACGAGGGCGCGGGAGCAGGGCAAGCGCGTGGTGTGCCTATCGAACATGCGGGGCCTGACGCAGTGCTGGATGATGTACGCATTGGAGAACGACGACCGGCTGTGCTCGTCGGATACGGGCTGGGACGTGCCGCCGGCGTGTCACTGGGTGGCGGATGGGCCGATCATGCCGGGCAATGAGATCGGCGGTACGGCCGAGGCAGTCATGGCCGGCGTACTGTGGCCTTACACCGGCCAAATGCTCGATCTGTACAAATGCAAGAGCGACATCACGGACCTGCTTCGCAGTTACGCCCTCTCGCGGGCGATGAACGGCCAGGCGTACAATGTCGCAGATGACAGGATCAGGCCGTTCCGCGCGTGGAGCGAGGTCATCCAGTCCAGCGAACGGCTCGTCGTCATCGATGCGGGTTGCCGCACGCCGTGGATGGAAGGGTCGTTCTGCGCCGTCCGACAGCTCGACGCGCCCGCGCCGGAGTGGTTCATCACGGACAGCCGCAACATCACCGCCCGCCACAGCGATGGATGCAATACCTCGTTTGCGGATGGTCACTGCGAGTACTGGAGGTACAGAGATCCGCGGACGGTTCTGTTGGCCAACTACTCGATCGATCCGGCGGATGCCTCCGAATACAATCCCGACCTGGAACGTATGGTTCACTTGCTGGAGGGCCAACGCCAATAGAACGCGGTTTTAGAGAGCGATGTGATCGTTGTAGTGCGATGAAGGCGACCTGGTATGCTGCCCGAATGGTTTAAGATCGAGCTTCAGCGGAAATGGGAACGGCTCAGCGAGCGGCTCCGGCTGCCGATCGTGCGGAGATGGATCAATGAGTATCCGAGAGTCGTGTTCTCCGCTGCGGCGGTCTCGGCTATGTTGCTCCTGGCCGTTGGCATCTGGTTGCTGATCCCCGACAAACCGATCGAGGTGGTGACCATCGAAAAGGAGTGGTACTATGATCTCAACACGGGAGGACTGTTCACCGCCGAGAAGGGTCTTGAGCCGCCCATCGAGGCGCCTTCCGGGCCGTTGCCCGACGGCAAGCCTGCGGGCGTCCGAGCCTATGTCCTCAGCTATGCGTACGAGCCGAACGAGTCGGAGCGATTCATCGCCTTTCTGGAAACGACGGCCTCCGCGGAGATGTTGGCCAAGTGGCCCAAGCGGCGGGACAGTGTCAGCGCCGCCAAAAAATGGGGAAAGGGCAAGCTGATTCGGAAAGTCGATGACAAGCTCTGGATTCCCGCCGATAGTCCGCTCGGACTGCAAATTCTCCAGCAGGCCTTCGCCCCCAACAAAGACGGCGAGCGTCCCACCTATTGCCGGCCAAGATAACGGTCCGGCCGCGTGCGGTCAGCGCACGGAAATAGACATCGCCGTTGTACGACTACCGTATTGGAACCATGACGTCTTCAGGTACCGCATGGACTGACACGCAGCCGAGAGCTGGGCGAGCAGGGAAGGAGCTTCAGGATGATACGATGGACACCAAAGCAAGTGCCGCGGAATTCCTCGCGTGCAGAGAAGGGATTCACGCTGGTCGAACTGCTGGTCGTGATTGCCGCCGTGGCCTTGTTGTCGGCCATACTGATGCCAAGCCTGACGGGCGCGAGGCGACGCACGAAAACCGTCGTCTGCCAGGGAAACTTGAAGCAATGGGGCGTCATTCTCAGTGCATACACGAGCGACAACGACGGGCGTTTCTTTCGGGGGATGATGGACGGGCAATGGAACGATTGGATCGAGATCCTGGAGCCTTTCTACGGCAAGGTTGGAGGACTCACGTGCTGCCCGTTGGCCACGAAAACACGCCGGGAAGGTGCTCAGGGAGTGTTCGCCGCTTGGGAAGACCCGGAAGGCGACTATGGAAGCTATGGCCTTAGTGCATGGGTCTGCAACGCCGACCCGGGGGCAGTGTTCGGAGACAGCCTTTACTGGCGCGACTCCGCCGTCGGCGGGACATCGAACATCCCGGTGTTCCTGGATTGTCTGGCGATCACCGGCTGGCCCGATCCCAGTTCGCGTCCGCCGGACAACGATGGACAACGGCCGGGGGGAGTCACTCTGCAGGAACAAATGAAGAACTTCTGCATCAACCGACACGGCAATGGGACGACAAATTGCCTGTTCATGGACTGGTCGGTCAGGCCGGTGGGATTGAAGGAACTATGGAAGTTGAAATGGCATCGGAGTTTCGACACGAGTGGGCCCTGGACGCAGGGACACGCCCCGCCGCCTGCGTGGCCGGAATGGATGAGGGGTTTCAGAGACTACTGAACGCCAGCTCCGCCCCGGATCCTCATCCTGGATCGGTCGAGTCCGAACTTCATAGCCGCGTGTTCTTGCGGAGCAGAGCGACGAGTACGCCGTCACCTGTGCCGGTCAGACGAGATCACTGTGTGCGGGGGCGGCCGCAGTAGTAGTTGACGACCATCATAAGCAATAGCAACGCGCCCCAGGTGAACTCCTTGGTGAAGTTGTTGATGTAGGGACCGACGGTTTCGTTCAGTTGGAGCATGTTCAGCCCGCTGGAGAGGAACTGTAGCGACAGGACGGCCAGCAGGACGCCCCAGGCGGAGCCGAAGCCGCCGCGCGGGTTCACGCCGCCCAGGATGGCCACGAGGACGGCCTGGAGCAGGTAGGAGCTGCCGTAGTCAGCCTTGGCGGAGTTTGTGCGAGAGATGATGACGAGGCCGGCCATTCCGGACAGCAGTGCGGCCAGGAGGTAGGTCTTGCTCAGCAGCCGACGGACATCGAGCCCGGAGAACCGAGCGGCGACGGGGTTCGTGCCCATCAGGTACAGGTGCAGTCCGAGCCGGGTCCGGCTCAGCATCACCTGCACGAGGCACGCCAGGAGCAGGAAGATGAGCAGAGGCACGGGGACGCCTGCGAGCGTGCCATTACCGATAAACTGAGCCGCTTTTGGGTAGCCGGCAATCGCGTGACCTTTGGTGATCACGAGCGAGATGCCCATGAAGAATTGCATCGTTCCCAGTGTCGCCAGGATGGGCGTGATGGCGAAGCGTGAGATCAGGATGCCGTTGATCCATCCGCACAGGGCACTCGCAGCGACGGCCGCAACGACTGCCCCGGCGATGTACGCGGCAAGCATGGGCGCGGACGGGTCGGCACCCGTCGCCTGCGTCAGAATCAGGGCCGCCAGGATCCCCGTGAGATTGCCGATGCTGATCACGGACAGGTCGATGCCGCCAGTGACCAGCGACACCGTAACGGCCAGCGCGAAGATCCCCAGCTCCGGGAACTGAAAGCACATGGAGGCGAAATTGCGGTAGGTCAGAAATCGGCCGGGATTGAGCAGGCTCATGGCGATAAACACAGCAACCGTGATGATGAGCAGGCGAACAGTCGCCCCCTCCGCGGGCAGACACCGCTGAAGCCGGGCCGGGAGAGCAGCCGGGCCCTTGCTCACGCTCACATTGTCACGCTCATCGCTCAACTTACCACAACTCCGTGCAAAGCCCGCGGGTTTCGGCGGGCGGTGATGCCGGTGCTGATGACGATCACAAGGCCCACCAGCACTTTCTGCCAATACGAGGGGATGCCCAACAGAATGAGACTGTTGTTGATTGTGACGAGCAGGAAGACGCCGAGCACCGTGCCGATGACGGTCCCGCGTCCACCCGTGATGGAGGCGCCACCGAGAACGACCGCCGCGATGACGACCAGCTCCGTGCCCACCAAGTCGAACGGATTGGCGTTTCGCATCATGCAGGCGTGGATCAGGCCCGCCACGCCGGAGAGGAATCCGACGAGCCCATAGATGAAGAACTGCAGGCGCGCGATGTTGAATCCCGCCCGCACTGCCGCCTCCGGATTGCCTCCGAGGGCGTAGATCCCTCTGCCCAGCATCGTGTACCGCAGCAGCACACATACCATCACGGCCGCGACGACAAACAGGAGAAACGACGCGGCCAGTCCGGTCGTCTCGCCGCCGGGCAGCGTGGTCGCAAACAGGGACCGCTTCGAGAACTCAACCATGCCTGCGGGCAGGCTCGTCACGATCTTCGTGCCGATGAAGGCCAGCAGAAAGCCGCGAAAGACACTCGCCGAGCCGAGCGTGACGATTAGCGTCGGCAGGCGGTAGCAGGAGATGAAGAAGGCGTTGAACAGGCCCAATAGGAGGCCGAGGCATCCGGCGACGGCAAACGCGACGATCACGGGGCCCGAATAGTCCACGGCCAGAAGGACCCGGCTCGTGACATACATGCTCAGCACGGCGATGGCCGTGAACGAGATATCGATCCCGCTGGATAGCAGGACAATGAGCACGCCCAATGCGAAGATCCCCAGCACGGTGCTACTCTTGCACAGGTCGAAGAGATTCGACAGCGAGAGGAATGCAGGGTTGATCAGAGCGATGATCGAGGCCAGCAGCGCGAGCGTGGCGGCGAGGTAAAACTCGTGTCTGTGCAATGCTCTCGACAGGCGGTCCACAGGCCTACTCCAATTCGCTCAGACGGGCGGCTAACGCGTTCTCAGCCGCTTCGGCCATCGCAAGCTCATCGACGATCCGGCCCCGATGCATGACCAGGGCGCGCCGGCACAGGCTCGCCAGCTCGGGCAGATCGTCCGAAATGACGACGACTCCCATCCCGTTACGGGCAAGCTCCATCAGCTTGCCGTGAATCTCGGCCTTGGCGCCGACGTCCACGCCGACGGTGGGTCCGTTGAGGAGCAGGATTCTGGCCTTGCCCGCCAGCCACTTGGCGAGAACGACTTTCTGCTGGTTGCCGCCGGAGAGCTTCTGCACGGGCAGAGCGGTGGAAGGTGCGGTGATGCCCAGGGCCGCCATCCACGTGCGAACGACCTCCCGCATGCGACCGAAGTCCAGCCAGCCGCCCCAGCGAGCAAAGGATTCCAGGTCGGCGGCAGATATGTTTCGCTCGACCGATTGTTCAAGAAACAGTCCCTCAATCAATCGGTCTTCGGGGACATAAGCAATCCCTCGCGTCATGGCGTCTTGCACATTGCCCGGCTGCACGGTCTCGCCGTCGATCTCGATTGTGCCGGCGTCGACCGTCGTCAGGCCGAACAGGGACATCGCCAACTCGGTTCTGCCGGACCCGAGCAGGCCCGCGATTCCCAGAATCTCCCCACGGCCCAAATCGAAGCTGATGTCACGGAAGGCATCGCGCCGACAGAGACCTCGCACGCGCAGCAAAGAGGGACCACGCTCACCTTCGCACAAAGAAGCACCTTCGGCCGTGCGTATCCCTTTGCCTGTCATGTGACGCACCAACGTGCCATAGTCAAAGCTCGAAGCGTCGCCCTCCGCTGCTTTGCCGCCGTTGCGCAGGACTGTGATTCTCTCGCTGATTTCCAGGACCTCCGTGAGCTTGTGGCTGACGAAGAGGGTTGAGATGCCGCGAGCCTGGAGATTCCGGATGATGCGAAACAGCGAATCGATCTCCCTGTGCGTCAGGGCGGTCGTCGGCTCGTCCATGATGATGAGCCGGGCGTCCTGAAGCAGTGCCCTGGCAATGGCGACGAGCTGTCGCTCGGCCACGGAGATCCCGGCCACTTCCCTCCGCAGGTCGATCTCAAACCCCAATCGTGCAACCGCCTCCGAGGCCACCCGGCAAATCCGTCGGGGCGTCGCCCAGCGGCCCTCGCGTTCCATCAGCGTGTTGATGGCCAGGTTCTCCGCGACGGTGAGATTCGGGAACAGGGACAGGTCCTGGTAGATCACCTGGATTCCCTCGCGGACCGCGTCGATAGGTCGAAGGCATTCCACGCTCCGACCATTCACGACGATCTCGCCCGAGTCCGGCCTATAAACGCCCGCGACGATCTTGATGAGCGTCGATTTGCCGCTGCCATTCTCGCCGGCGAGGCAGTGAATCTCGCCTCGACCGACTGTCAGTGAGACGTCCCGCAGCGCCTGCACGCCGCCGAACCGCTTGCTGATGTGCCGGACATCGAGGAAAGCATCGCGCATTCGCCGCTCACTTAGAAGTCATAGGCGTCCATGTTCTCCTTCGTGACATCGACCCAGGCGGAGCCGTAGAAGAGGGTGGGCTTTTCCCGGCTCCTGTGCACCGCGTGGTAGCCCTCGGCCCCGAGGTCCATCCCATCGGTGAGCTCCTTGTGCTCCAGGAGCATGACGGCCAGCCTGTTCATCACATAGCCGGCGTCCGCCGGGTCCCAGAAACTGATGAGCTTGGCGCCGCCGCCTTTGAGGTACGGCCCGCACTGCGAGGTCAGGCCGGTGCCGACCACGGCGATCCTGCCCTGCAGACCTTTCTCCTCGACGGCCAGCCCCGCGCCCGCCGCCGTGGTCGAGGCGCTGCCCTGGATACCCCGCAGGTTCGGATACGCCCGGATCAGCTCCTTCGTCTTCTCATAGGCGATATTCTGGTTATCGTATTCCTCGATCCGCTCCGTGACGAGGACCATCTTCGGGTAATCCCGCCTCTGCCTGGCAATCGCGGCGTCGATCCATTCGTTGTGCGACTTGGACGTGAGGCTGCCGACGAAGACGGCATACTCGCCTTGTTCGCCCATGCAACGGGCCAGGTGGTCCATGAGGTGCGCGCCGTACGCCGCGTTGTCGAAGGCCTCGATGATCGCATCTGCGTTCACCTGGGTGGACGCCTCGTGGCAGACCACGACGATCCCGCGGTCCCGGGCCTTCTTCAGCACGGGCTCCACGGACTCCACGGAAAATGGCACGACGCAAATCGCGTCGACGCCCTGGGCGATCAGGTCCTCGATGATCTGCACCTGCAGGGCAGCGTCGGCCTGGGAAGGCCCAAGCTGCAGGCAGCGGTGCTCGGTCTCGCGGCCGAATCTCTTGACCCCTTCCTTCATCCGGTCGAACCAGGCGATCCCGTCCAGCTTGACGACCGTCGCAATCGTGTACTGCCTGCTCGCAGGGGCAGCGACCGGCTTTCTGTCCCTGCAACCGGCGAACAGCAGCACTCCCGAGAGCAGCCAAAGTGTCGCTCTTCTCATATTCTCACCTGCCGTTTCCCTTCCATGGTTGACCGAGTTGAGAATTGGAGTTCCCCAAAACAGAGATCAGGCTCAGAATCTCCCTTTTGGAAACCTCCCCTTATGGCGCCAGCCTGCGAGCGATCTCATCGAAGACCAGTCGCTTGGCGTTTTCGATCGGGCCGGGCAGAAACGTGCCCGACGCCATCTTGTGGCCACCGCCGCCGAACTTTGCAGCCAGATCACTGACGTCCACCTCGCCCCGGCTTCGGAGCGAGCACCGTACCCGGCCGTCTCTCTGCTCGACGAACAGCGCCGCGACCCTGACGGACCCGATGCGCTGACATTCGTTGATCAGGTTCTCCGTGTCCTGGTGAGCCGCCCCCGTCTTCTCGAAGTCTTCCAGGACGATATGCTGCGACGCGTAGCGGCCGTCAAGGTGCAGCTCGAGCGTGTTCAGCATGCGAACCATCAACTTGAAACGCTCGTGAGAGAAACTCTGGTACAGCTTCTTATAAAGCTCGGTCGGCTGGACGCCAAGATCGACGAGCTCGGCGCAACTACGGTACACGCGGCTGTCGGTATTGCTGAGCTGGAACCAGCCCGTGTCGGTGGCAATGGCGACGAAGAGGGCTTCAGCCACCGTCCGCGTGATCGGCCAGCGGGCATACTTGAGGAATTCGTACAGCACGAGCCCCGCCGCCCCGGCTGTCGCGTCGCTGATCTCGACCCGGCCCAGCTTGTCCGAGGTGACGTGATGATCAATCACCAACACCGGCCTGACTGACTGTTTGAGGTAATCCTCCAACCCCGTCAGTTGGCTGTAGCTGTTCGTATCGAGGAGGACAACGAGGTCAACGTCGGCAAACGCTCCCCGCGCCAGGTCCTCCACCTGAAGGTCCTTGCCGAGGACGGGGATCTGTTCGGCGAACACGAACGCATACCACTGCGGCATCGGCGAAAGCAGCAGCGCCTGGACCCTCTTGCCGGAGTTTCTCAGCACCTCCGTGACGGCCGCGACGCATCCGCATGCGTCGCCGTCCGGCCGCGTGTGCGTCGTCACGAGAATACTATGCGAGCTCTCTATCAGCGCAATCGACTGCCGATATACATCCTCTCTTGCCATGCGAACCTTTCAACCATGCGACTTTGGAGATCACTCGGAGCGAGTCCACCCGAGTGCTCTTAAAAGAGGATTATACGGATTTGGATGCGCGTCGCAATCGTTGACACAAGGTCGGACCCGCCGGAATGATTCCCGGCATCAAGCCGGTGGAGGCCATTCCCAGTCAACATCAATCAGGGAATTCGCCAGAAACAGGATGGCGAGAGCGATGAGGATTGGGTCCCGCACGGTCCGGCGAGCCGCATATCACCAGGCGAAGAGCAACGCGACGACGGATGCCTGATAAAGCATGGCGGAGAAATACACAGCCGGCTCGCTCCCCCAGTGGGAGTGCATGCCAAGCGCAAAAACGCGGACCGACAGGCCGGCAGCGTTGAACGGCCAGCCCATCCAGGGAATTAACAACTGCTCCTTGGTGGGGATTGTCAAGTAACTTGTTGGGTAGCCCCACCCTGTTATGGCTTGCCATATGCCGGCCGGCAGCGACAGGATGATCTGAAAGGCCCATCCCCAAAGGAAGCAGCCCCAGAAGCTGCGTAGCCTGTTCAGGCGGTACACGAGGTAGGCCGCAATCAGTATGAGTGGTCCGGTCGCAAGGCCAACCCCAAAGGCAACTCGGCAAATCATCAACATTGCTGGCTCTCCTTCAACTCGCCAGCGGCCCCGTGCAAAGGCGGGATATCAGGGATTCATCATGGGCCACCGGACGGATTACCCTGAGGCGGCGGAT
>Ga0315274_10007283_pt1 | contig 16030 bp, 8 predicted proteins | sample YL17G02_20_MG_FD_203700 | JGI IMG/M metagenome (GOLD analysis project Ga0315274, IMG submission 203700) | Sediment microbial communities from Yellowstone Lake, YNP, Wyoming, USA - YL17G02_20 | ecosystem: Environmental > Aquatic > Freshwater > Lake > Sediment | place: USA: Wyoming | collected...
TCACTCCTTTCACCCATAGGCTTAACTCGTCATGCCGTCGAACGCATCTTCTTCCTCTTGCCCATAGGCTACGCCGGCTTCGTCTTTGGCAAAAGGGGCGGGATAATCAGCCTGATAGCCGCCTCTATCATTATGCTGCCCCGCATTCTTTTCATTTCCGAATATCAATCCGATGCCTGGCTTGAGACCGCTGGCGTTATCGTCATCGGTGGTCTGATGAACTTATGGTTTGAGGGCTACAGGAGAGAAAAGGAGCACCGGCAGCAGATGCTCTCAAAGCTGGAGGAAGCCCACCAACAACTGCAATCGCAGGTCAGTATTATAAAAAGTAATGCCGAACGGCTCGCCACCTTGAATGAGATTTCCTCTCTTGTCAGCCGCTCTTTGGAGTTAGAAGATGTCCTGAACGTCGCCGCTGATAAGATTAAGGAGGTAATGAATTTAGACATTGTCCTAATTTTTCTTCTAAACGAAGAAAACAAGGAGCTTGAGCTTAAAGCCTATCGTGGCATATCAGATGATTTCGCCGCAGCTCTAAAGGGGTTAAAGGTGGGCGAAGGCTTCTGTGGCAAGGCAGCACAGACTGGTGAGCTGCAACTGATAGAAGATAATGCACAGGACTCCATATTCGCCGAAGAAACGGTGAAAAAAGAGGGGATTCGGGGCGGTCTTGTTGTTCCCCTGAAAGCTGAAGGCAAAGTAACAGGAATTCTCTGCGTGGCCATGCACGGCTCAAGGCAGTTCCTTGATGAGGAGATAGAACTGCTTATTACTATAGGCAACCAGATTGGGGTTGCCATTGAGAATGCGCGCCTTTACGAAAGGGAGCACCTGGCTGCCCAGCAAGCCCTAGCCTCGGAGAGCCGGTATCGTGAGATATTTGAAAACGCAAACGATGCTATCTGGATACATGACCTAGATGGCAATATTCTGGCAGTCAATAAAGCTGCTGAAAAGCTTACCGGCTATGGTTCTGCTGAACTATTAAAAATGAACGTGAGAAGCTTCCTGACTGAGGAAAGTCTTAACTTAGCGGGTGAAATTAGACGTGCGCTATTCCTAGGGGAAACTGTAAAACAACCCTATGAACAGCGCCTCATCAGAAGAGATGGCACGGAAGGCATTCTGACAATAACCTCTAACATGATTACGGAAAATGGCAGGCCAAAGGGCTTTCAGCACATTGCCAGGGACGTGACCATGGAAAAGGAAATGCAGGAGAAGTTGAGCGCTGCCTATCAAGAGCTAAGCGAATCCCACCAGAAACTGCAGGAAAGTCAGGAACAGCTCATCCAAGCCGAGAAGCTGACCTCTCTGGGTCAGCTGGCAGCTTCTATCGCCCACGAGGTGAATAATCCCTTATCCGGTATTCTTGTCTATACTCAGCTACTTGCCAAAAAGCTGAATGCCGATACTATTTCCAAGGAGAATGCCCTTAATTATTTATCGAAAATGGAAGCAGAACTCACCCGCAGCACCAGGCTCATCCGCAACCTCTTGGACTTTGCTCGGCAGTCAACGCCAACGCTGAGGGAAGTGAACCTGAACGATGTTATTAACCGCTCCTTTGACCTTGCGGCTCACTCTGCTGAGCTCCAGCACGTTCAGGTGATAAAAGAGCTTGACCCTGCCCTCCCCAGCATTATGGCTGACTTTGACCAGCTTCAGCAGGTCTGCACCAATCTTATTATTAATGCTATTCAGGCAATGCCTGAGGGGGGCAAGCTCATCCTCCGCACTTCAATCGATGACAGCCAGCTTAAACTGGAGGTAAAAGACACAGGTTATGGCATTTCTCCAGAGAACATGCGCAAGCTGTTTACCCCCTTCTTTACCACTAAGCGTGAAGTGAAAGGGGTAGGCTTGGGTCTGGCAGTGGCTTACGGAATTATCCAGCGCCACAAGGGTAGAATAGACGTGCAAAGCAACGTTGGGGAAGGCACTACTTTTGCCATTTATCTGCCCCGGTATCGTGAAGAAGGAAAGGAAAAAAACCAGTGACATAAGCTGATTCCTTCTGGTATACTGCAGGAGTGTCGGCTTGTTATCACAAGCCAAACTATCAACAAGCAGGCTCTGCCCGGTAAGGAGGAAAATAATGGAAGCCGAAGAAACCAGGAAAAAGAAAGTTCTTATTGTAGAAGATGAGACTGTGGTAAGAGAAAGCTTAAGAGATTGGCTTGTAGAAGATGGCTATGATGTTGAGTGCGTCGATACCGGCGAGGAAGCCTTGGAGAAAATCAAAGAGGAAGAGTTCGGTGTCATTGTTCTTGACCTGAGGCTGCCGGGAATCGACGGTCTGCAAGTTTTTGAGCAAGCTAAAGAGATTCGTTCTGACACGAAAGGAATACTGATTACCGCTTTTCCTTCGAAAGAGACTCGGCTTAAAGCAGAAATGCTCGGCCTCCTCGAATATCTATCTAAGCCCTTCAAAGTGGAGGATTTGGAAAAGCTGATTTCCGCAGCGCTCGGAGAGGCAGAAAGCAAAATAGAAGGAGAGAAACACCGCTGGCTGGAGCTTGGTGCCGTTTCGTATCGGCTTTGTGACCGCAGCTATGAATGTGGTAGCTGTGCCTTTTCTCAGGATATTCAGGATAGATTCGGCACGATAGCGGTTATCGGGGAAGACGAGGTCGCTAGATTTAAACAATTGCCCGGCAGTCAGAGACTTTGCCGCTATGCCTCAGTGCATTTTGTCAAGAAGGATAAGCCTATCTAGGCTAGTACCAACCGGACTGTTATGCCCTCCCCAAAAGCCGAGAGCAAGGAGACTATGTGATGAAAAAACGCTCGGTTCTTGTTGTGGATGACGAGCCAATCGTAAGAGAGTCGATACGTGATTGGCTTGAAGACGCCGGTTATCAGGTAGCCATGGCTTCAAGCGGAGAAGAAGCCCTGGAGATGGTTGCTAAGGAGGATTTCAGTATTCTGGTTCTGGATGTCAGGTTGCCGGGAAAAACTGGAATCAAGGTACTCAAGGAATTGAAGGAGCTTAAACCACAAATCAAATCTATTGTTATAACGGCTTATCCTTCAGTAGAGCTGGCAGTCGAGGCGATGAAGCTGGGCGCTGTTGATTATCTGATTAAACCAGTCGCCCCGGATGATTTGGAGAGACTTATTAGAGAAACCCTTCAGAAGATGTGAAGTGGGAATAAGGAGATTATGGTATGGATAAGAATTCGGTTCTGATTGTGGACGATGAACCAATCGTACGAGAGTCGATACGGGATTGGCTCCAGGACGCCGGTTATCATGTAGCCACGGCTGAGACCGGTGAGGAAGCCCTGGAAATAATTGACAGACAGGACTTTAGTGTTATGGTCTTGGACCTGAGGTTACCCGGGAAAACCGGCATTAAGGTTTTGAAGGAGGTAAAAACCCAGCGACCTTGGATTAAGGCTATTATCATAACCGCTTATCCTTCAGCCGAGACAGCAGAGGAAGCAACAAAGCTGGGTGCTGCTGACTATCTTATTAAACCCTTTGCCCCCGACGACCTGGAAAAGCTTATCAGGGAAACACTGAACTCGGTGGTTCAGGAGCCAAAAGTCCTTACCGAAGTACAGGTGTTGCCCAAGCCTCCTGCTCTTCCCACTGTTGAGGAAGTTGAGGTTAAAAAGGCTTTTGTTATCAGCAAAGACGGCTTAAAATCTCGGGTGGAAAGCCTGCTCAAAGTGATGGAGGTAGTCGGGGTCAAATCAAAGCATGGTAAATACGTTTACGATAAAATATCCAGTTTCGATGAGCTACATCTTGACTACGATGTTACGGTTATGCCGCCGACCAGGTATCTTTTGCCGGCAAGGGAAAACCTGCTCAAGTTCGACGTCGGTGCCAAGCCCAAAGTAAAGCCAGTAGTTGAAACTGTTCCCAGAGCTATTATCGGGGTACATCCATACGATATTAAGGCTATTGAACTGCTGGACAGAGTATTCTTAACTTCAAACACCGACCCTAACTACAGCACCAGGCGGCGGAACACTATCATCATCGGAGTCGACCCTCTTAATCCATCTCCTAAGTCCTTCGCTCCCAGCATGGGTACTGCATTCGCCGAAACTGGTTTTGACCTGCTGTTAACAGATATCGGAGATGATTACATGGTAACGGTAGGCTCGGAGAAAGGGGCTGACCTTCTCGCCAAGTATGCCAAAGTGAGGAAACCCACCGGAGATGAAATAGCAAAACAAAAGGCGGTGAGGGAGCAGGCGCTGGCTAAATACAAGCTCTCCCTCGATGTGCCTAGGGAAAGACTGCCGAAGCTGCTTGAAGAGAGCTACGACGACCCCTACTGGGAAACGAGAAGCAAGACCTGTCTTAGCTGTGGTTCCTGTGTCATGGTGTGCCCTACCTGTTTCTGCTTTGATGTGCAGGATGAGATAGCATTGAATCTGAAGGAAGGAGAACGTTTTCGCAACTGGGACGGCTGCATGCTCGTCGATTTTGCCAGGGTCGGCACCGGCGAGAACTTCCGCCATGACAAAGCCAGCCGGCTCAGGCACCGTATGTACCGCAAAGGCAAATATATCATGGAAAGATACGGCGTGGTCGGCTGTGTTGGCTGTGGTCGGTGTGCCACTGCCTGTCTGGCAGAAATCGCCAGCCCTCTGGAGGCTTTTAATGCCATAGCTGAATCTGCCAGAGTCAAAGAGGCAGCCGCACGTCTTCTCAGGGAAGCGAGACCTGAGACTGAGCTATATGTGCCCTGCCTGGCTGATCTGGTGAAAGTGGAGGAATTGACTCCCAAGGAGAAGGTATTCGAATTTAAGCTTCAGGACGGCAAGAAGCTGGGACACCGTCCCGGGCAGTTTGTCGAGGTCTCGGTCATGGGCATCGGTGAAGCGCCAATATCTATCTCCTCATCGCCAACCAGAGATGGTACCTTTCAACTGGCGATAAGACAGGTGGGCGATGTGACCAAAGCCCTGCATGCTCTCAAAAAGGGTGCAATTGTGGGCATTCGCGGTCCCTTCGGCAATGGCTTCTCGCTTGAGGCACTGGAGGGCAAAAATCTTCTCCTTATAGCCGGGGGCATTGGTCTCTTCCCGCTGCGTTCGCTCGTGCAGTATGTGCTTGACCGCCGGCGCTCTTTCGGCAAAGTTATCTTGCTCTTCGGCGCTAGGTCGCCATCGGAGCGTTTATTCATTGAAGAGCTTGCTCAATGGAAACAGAGCCCGGACATTGAGTTTCATGAGACGGTAGACAAGGGCGATGGAAGCTGGAAAGGGAATGTGGGCGTTATTACTACCCTTATCCCCAAAGTTGAGATTGAGCCCGCAAAAACCATGGCGGTTGTTGTCGGCCCCCCCATCATGTACCGCTTCGTCATCGGCGAACTGAAAAAGAAGGGTCTTGCCGATGAGCACATAATCATGTCGCTGGAGAGAAGAATGAAGTGTGGCGTTGGCAAATGCGGCCACTGCCAGATTAACGGAGTCTATGTGTGTCAGGAAGGGCCGGTCTTCAGCCTTGCCCAGCTAAGGAATTTGAGGGAGGCAGTGTAATGGAGCCTAAAGTAGCGTTCTTTGATTTCACCAGTTGTGAAGGATGCCAGTTGGATGCGCTTAATCTCACCGGGGAGGAGGCGGTTGCCCTCCTCAATGCAGTGGATATAGTCAACTTCCGTGAGGTCAAGACAGAGCGGGCAGACAATTATGATATTGCCTTTATCGAGGGTAGCATCACCAGAGAATCGGAGATACCCCGCCTCCAGAAAATACGTGCTCAGGCAAAAGTTCTAATCGCCTTGGGCACCTGCGCCTCCATTGGCGGCATCAACTGCCTGAAAAACCACCTCCCCATGGAAGAAGCGCTAAAGATAGTCTATGGAAAAGACGCCAGATACTACAATACCATACCCGCCCGCCCCATAAATGCTGTCATCCCCGTAGACTACTACATTAGAGGCTGCCCCCCCGTAACCACCGAAATTATAAAGGTAATCAAAGCTCTCCTTCTGGGTAAGAAACCGGATATCCCCAACTATCCCGTCTGCGTGGAGTGCAAGATGGCAGGCAATGTCTGCGTTTTCGAAAGGGGCATGACATGTCTCGGTCCGGTTACCAGAGCTGGCTGCGGTGCCATCTGTATCACCAGCGGTCGGCATTGCTGGGGCTGCCGCGGCTTGGTTGAAGACCCCAACATCGACTCTGAAAAAGAAATCCTCAAGAAATATGGCCTGACGGTAGAGAAAGTGATTGAAAAGTTCAAGATTTATGATACTTATGCGGAGGTAGCCAAATGAGGCAGGTCAACGTCAATGTTCAGCAAATCACCCGTGTAGAAGGCCACGGCAATATTCTTCTAAGCGCTAAGGACGGTAAAATTGAGAAGCTGCTGTGGGAAGTTACCGAGTCGCCCCGCCTTTTTGAAGCGATGCTCCGCGGCAGATATTGTGAAGATGTCTCCCACATCGCTTCCAGAATCTGTGGAATCTGCTCTATAGCCCATACCACCGCCTCGCTGCAGGCTACCGAAGCCGCCTTCGGCGTTAAGCTCTCCGAGCAGGCGCTGCTTCTGCGCAAACTGCTCTATGACGCTGAGCTTCTGGAAAGTCACGTCTTACATGTCCTTTTCCTTGCTGCGCCAGATTTCATGGGAGTGGATAGCGTTTTCCCCTTGGTGAAAACTCACCCGGATGTAGTAGTTATGGCACTGCGCCTTAAAAAGCTGGCTTATAATCTGGCTGAGGCGCTCGCCGGCAGAAAGACCCATCCCCTCTCCTGTGTAGTCGGTGGCTTTGCCAAACTGCCCGACCTCGCTGAACTCAAATCCCTCAGAGGCAGGCTTGAAAGCGCTCTCGTTGACTTGGATACCACCGTCAAGCTCGTTAAAACCCTGAAAATCCCGGATTTCACCCGCCAGACCGAGTATATCGCCCTCAAAGACCCGAAGGAGTATGCCTTTATCAGCGGCGATATAGCTTCGTCCGATGCTGCCATCACTCCTCTGGACAAATACCGCAGCGTGACCAACGAGTTCTGTGTCCCTCACTCCACCGCCAAGTTAACCAGAAACAAGCGTGATTCCTACATGGTCGGCGCTCTATCCCGCTTTAATCTCAACCATGACCAGCTCCTGCCCAAAGCCAAAAAGGTAGCCAAAGAGCTCGGCTTGACCGCTCCCTGCCATAACCCCTTCATGATAACTGTGGCGCAGCTCGCCGAAGCCTTTCACGCCGCCGAGGAAAGCATCAACATCATTGACCGAATACTATCCAAAGGGCTGAAAGAGGAAGAAAACAAAGTAAAAGTCAAGGCTGGGAGAGGTGTAGGTGCAGTCGAAGCCCCGCGCGGCATCCTCTTCCACGATTACACCTACGACAACAATGGAGTGCTCATTGAGGCGAACTGCGTCATCCCCACCAACCAGAACCACAATAATATCCAGAAAGATATGGAAGCCCTTGTGCCCCTTATCTTAAATAAACCTGAGGATGAAATCCGGCTCACGCTTGAGATGCTGGTCAGAGCCTACGACCCTTGTATCTCCTGCTCCACGCATTGAGATAGCTTCAGCGCTGGCTTACGTTTGTGCCTTAGCCTTAAATGGTACTGTAAAGAAGAGGGTTGAGCCTCAGAAGATAGAGCAACTACTTAACGAGTTTATATGGGCCGAAAGAGTATCCCATTTACCGATTTTACAGAAAGGAGAGAGCAATGGTCACAGAACTAATGGAAGGCGTTTACTGGGTCGGGGTTGTAGACTGGGCACTGCGTCACTTTCATGGTTTCGAGCTTAGCACACATAGGGGGTCATCCTACAATGCTTATCTTATTACAGATGAGAAAACTGTTCTTGTAGACACAGTTTGGGGACCTTTTCAAGACCAGCTTATTGAGAACATCTCTGAAATTATTGACCCCGCTAAGATTGATATTGTTGTTGTCAATCACTCTGAGGTCGACCATTCAGGCGCTTTGCCGGCGGTAATAAGGCACGCCCGTAATGCCACCGTCGTAGTCTCCAAGCGTGGCAGGGAGAGTGTTGAGGGACATTTCCATCAGCCATGGAATTTTAAAGCGGTGCAGACCGGGGAAAAGATTAATATCGGCAAGAATGAACTTGTCTTTGTCGAAGCGCCGATGCTCCACTGGCCTGATAGCATGTTTACCTATCTCACGGGTAAGAATATTCTCATGCCAAATGATGCTTTCGGGCATCACTATGCTACGGCTTTCCGTTTCAACGATGAGGTAGACCAGGAAGAATTATATGAAGAGGCGTTGAAATATTATGCCAACATTCTTACTCCATTCAGTGGTATGGTCTTGAAGAAGATTGAAGAGGTACTGGCTTTAGGTTTACCTGTAAATATGATTGCACCGAGCCATGGCATTATCTGGCGAAAAGACCCGCTGCAGATTGTGAAAAGGTACCAGGAATGGGCTGCACAAAAGCCTGAAAAGACGGCTGTGATTATTTATGACTCAATGTGGGAAGGAACACGCCATATGGCGGAGGCAATAGGTGAGGGGTTAGCGGCTGAGGGTGTCCCTCATAAGATATTTTACATGGCTACTGCAGACAGGAATGATGTAATAACTGAGATTTTTAAGACAAAGGCTGTTGTAATAGGGTCTCCTACGTTTAATATGGGTCTTCTGCCTACAATTATGCCCATACTCGAGGATATCAAAGGTCTAAGGTTCCAGAATAAGATTGGTGCTGCCTTCGGGAGCTACGGCTGGAGCGGAGAATCGGCGAAGATAATCGAGGAGCACCTCAAGAGCTGCAAGATTCCACTCGTTGCTGCGGGAGTGCTTGCTAAGTGGCAGCCGAAAACGGAAGACCTGGATAAGTGCCGAGAGCTAGGGCGCTCTGTGGGGAAGGCGGTTAAGGCAAGTTAATCTCGATTTTGGGGAGTGACATTATAAATAGTCTTTTTTACAGAAACAACTCGAAGCTAATCGAGGCTAGGATTTGTTTTTAGAGTTATGTAAAGTTGATAGATTTGTGACCTATCCCCCTTGGGGACTCGTGGGAAACGGTCTCTAAATATTTTCCTGATTGTGTTAAAATGAGGCAATAATCTGTTCTCTGGAGATTCCGATGATTCCCGTCAAGCTAAGAGTGCGCAATTTTATGTGCTACCGTGAGAACGTGCCTCCGCTTTACTTCGAGGGCATTCATACCGCCTGCATCTGTGGCGATAACGGCAATGGCAAGTCAGCCATAATCGATGCCATAACCTGGGCACTGTGGGGAAAGACCAGAGCTAAAAGCGATGATGACCTCATTCATCTTGGTCAAAGGGAGATGGAGGTAGAGTTTGACTTTGCGGTAGGGCAACAGCCTTACCGCATTATACGCAAGCACGCCAAGCCCAAGCGACGGCGCAGCTCTGGGCAAAGTAGCCTGGATTTCCAGATAGCCGCTGGAGACGGCTTCAAGTCAATTGCAGGCAACAGCATCACCCACACCCAGCAGAAAATTATTGATATTCTGCATATGGACTACAGCACGTTCATCAACAGCGCCTTTTTGAGGCAAGGGCATGCCGACGAGTTCACCCAGCAGCCTCCAACCAAGCGCAAGGAGGTGCTGGCTAACATACTCGAACTCTCCCTTTATGACCAGCTTGAGGAAGAGGCAAAGAACCTGTCCAAGCAGCAAGAAATGGAAAAGATGCAACTGGAGAGCGCCATCAGCGACATCGACGCTGAATTAGCCCAAAAGCCAACATACCAGGCTGAATTCGAAGCTGCTCAGAGCGAACTTTCAAGCATGGAAAAGGTGATAAAAGAACAGGAGGGGAAGCTAAGTCGGCTTCGACAGGAAAAGGAAACACTTGAAGGCAAGAAGGCACAACTGGCTCAGCTTGAAGGGCATATAAAGGACACAGAACGAGCGAGCGAGCGCTGGGATGAACAGATAAGACAACACCACTCCCGGCTCAAAGATTTCGAGGAGCTATTTGCCCAGCGTTCCGCCATAGAAAAAGGCTATGCGGAATTGACTGAAGCTAAAAAACTGTGTGACGCGCTCGACCAGAAGTTCAGAAAGGTCACCACACTGAATGAGCGCAAGCACCGCCTGGAGATGGCTATTACCGAGGCTGGACAGACACTGCTTGCCGAACATAAACTCACAATAAGCAAGATAGGTGAACTCGAAAACTTCTCTCAAAGAATACCTCATCTAAAAGGGGAATTGCCGAAGGTACAGGCTTCATGGTGTCAGCTAGCTGAGCAAGAGGAGGCGTTGCGCAGCAAAAGACAAGCAATCCAGGAACTCCAGACGAAAGTAAACTACCTCGAATCACACAAAATGCAACTAACAAAAGAAATAGCGGAGATAGAAGAAAAGCTAAAACTTCTGCTAACCCAGACTGACGCTAAATGTCCTTTATGCGAGACCGAGCTGGGCAGAGAAGGGCTAAAGCTAATCGAGACAAAATATACATCGGAGAAGCAAAGTAAAACGGAGGCTTTGAAATCGAATCAAGTGGAACTAGAGCGTAAGAAAACAGAACTGAGGGTGCTGGAAAAGGAATTATCTCAGCTAGAAACAAGACTAAAACAAGAGAGGGATTCTATCCAGAGCAAAGATGTCATTCTCAAGAAAGAGATTACTGAAGCTGAAGAGGCGGCGACGAAGCTCAATGAGGAGAGAACTAAATTAAGTCAGGTTGAGCAGCAACTTGCCAGAAGAGACTTTGCCATTGCGGAACAGGAAGCGCTCAAAGAGCTTGAGACCGGGCTAGCCGAACTTGCCTACGCCCCACAGCAGCACGAAGAGATACGAAACCGGCTGGGAGACCTGGAGCGATACGAAGGGCCGAATCGGAAACTGGATGATGCTGACAGGCTTTTCAACGAGGAAAAAGAAGCCTTATCCCGGGCTGAGGAATCCATTCGGGAGCTACACAATAGCCTTGAGGCAGATAATAAAAAGAGGCAAGAGCTAAGCCTAGAAGTTACTTCGCTTCCCCAGCTATCAAATGACCTAGCACAGGCGGAAAATGAGGGGCAGATAATTGCCACAAAGCAAAGGCAAGCCCAGGAAATAATGGGAACTGTAAAGGGAAAGCTTGAACGCTGCCGTGAACTGGAGATAAAAAGGAGGGAAAAGGGAAAGCTATTATCCAAGGCGTCCCAAGAGGAGAAGGTCTACAAGGACTTAGCCCAAGCCTTCGGGAAAAGGGGGATACAGGCTCTGCTTATCGAAATCGCACTACCTGAAATTGAAGCTGAAGCCAACAGACTGCTGGCGCGCATGACCGACAATAGAATGCATGTGAAGATAGAAACCCAGCGCGAGACAAAGAAAGGGGATACCGTCGAAACCCTGGATATTAAAATCGCTGATGAACTGGGCATAAGGAACTATGAAATGTTCAGCGGAGGAGAGACATTTCGCATTAACTTTGCCATCAGAATTGCTCTGTCAAAGTTGCTAGCCAGACGAGCTGGGGCACCACTCCCCACTCTCATAATTGATGAAGGCTTCGGCACTCAAGACAGCGCCGGGATAGAGAAGCTCAAGGAAGCGATAAATTCGATTCAGGACGATTTTGATAAGATACTGGTCATCACCCACATCGAAGAACTGAAAGATGCATTCCCCACCCGCATAGACGTGCTCAAAACTGCTGAGGGGTCAACAATATCGCTGAATTAGAGTTTATTGAGTTCTTGAGTTTGTGGAGTTTAGAGGGTTTGTTGAGTTGAATAGAACCCTATCCCCTGTATCCCCTTCCCCTTAGGAAAAATTGATAAGGGGAAGGGGTTTTTTGTTTTTAAGAGGGGGCTTCGCCCCCTCTTTTACACCCCGTTATATGAAACTTATCTTGCTAACATTAATAGATTGCTTTATGAGCTGAGTTTTCGTGTATTAGTTCATACTTTGCCACTGATTGGCTTTAAAAATAAGGAAAGTATCAATCCAGCGATACCGAGTGCAGCGAAGACCCAGAAAGCCAACTGGTAGCTGTTCGTTATGTCAAATATTCTCCCAGATACGACGGAGCCGATGGCACCACCGACCGAGAAAAGAAAGGTGTAAATGCCCAGAATTGCGCCGTGTGACCTCAGTCCGAATAAATCTGCTCCCACCGATGACATGAGGACTATCACGCCACCGTTAGCCAAGCCAAAGAGCACAGCAAAAAGCTGCAGCGACCACAACTCTCTGGCAAATTGTAACCAAAGGACGCCTGCTGAAAGCAGGACAAAAGCGATAATAAGACCACGCTTATTACCGATTCTATCGGAACCGACACCCATCACTAACCTGCCGACAATATTCAGTCCTCCGATAACGACCAAGATTTTAGCAGCATCAACCAATGAAATTCCCAAACCGGTAGCATGAATGACAATATGCACAGTAATAGCATGCATGCTATAGCCGAAGCAGAAAAACATGACACAGAGCATCCAGAACTGGCTGGTGCGAATCGTTTCCCGCAAGGAAAAGCCCTGGGTTTGAAGAGTTGAACTCCCTTGATTTACCTCGCCGGCACCATCCGGCAACTGCCCTACCTGAGCCGGGTCACGTCTGAGGAACTGAGCGGTAACCAAGGTAACCACAAGGACTACAATGCCAAATATGACGTAGGCGGTGCGCCAGCCATAGGCAGAAATGAGCTGGGTGGCGATGGGAGGCATAATCATAGAGCCCACGCCTATGCTCGAGACCATGATTCCAGTCATCAGCCCACGTCTCTTGACAAACCATCTGGCTATCGTAGATGTCAATGGGACAAAGCAACCACCAGTACCAATACCGATGATAACACCGTAAAAGAAATATAATTGCCAAAGGGCAGTGACTCTAGAGATAAGGAAATAACCTAAGCCAAGAAGGATGCTAGAAACTGTCAAGATTAAGCGGGGACCAAGTCTATCATTCAGCCTGCCAGCAAAAATGCCCAACACACCATATACCGTAAAGAGCAACGCATAAGCGCCTGAGGTTTGTGCCCTTGTCCAACCGAAATCGTCAAGGAACGGCTTAAAGAAGACACCGAAGTTGAAGATTAAGCCCATAACAACGGTGAGGATAATAAAACCGACCGCGACTATGACATAGCCATAGAAAAGCCTTGGTTTTTTGCTTGCTACTGAGGATAAAACCTCGTGATTGCTCAAAATAAGCCCTTCTAGAGATTGTTTAGGAACCCTATCCCCTGTGTCCCCTTCCCCAAGAAATTAATATGGGGAAGGGGAATTTTTACTTATAAGAGGGGCTAACGCCCCTCTTAAACACCCCAAATAGCTCCTAGTAAACACTCTCCTCATCTAATTACTTACATCTTCATATGAGACGATGGTTAGCTGGATATAGCATACTCAACATCTCTCGACAGCAACTTCGCTAAATATTGACCTGTAGCTGATGATTTCTCGCGGGCGATATCTTCTGGCGTACCGATAGCGACGATATATCCGCCACGGTCGCCGGCACCGGGGCCAAGGTCAATAACCCAGTCGGCATTCTTGATTACATCCATATGATGCTCAATGACAATCACGGTATTGCCGACATCAACCAGTCTCTGAAGCACACGCAATAGTGCGGCGACATCATCAAAGGAGAGACCAGTGGTCGGTTCATCAAGAATATACAGCGTTTTTCCGGTAGAGCGACGGGATAGCTCGGTTGCTAATTTTACACGCTGCGCCTCACCGCCGGAGAGCGTGGGAGCAGGCTGTCCCAGCCGGATATAGCCTAAGCCAACATCGTTCAGCGTTTCCAGCTTGTTTTTTATCTTCGGAAAGTGCTCAAAGAAAGTGAGTGACTGCTCCACGGTCATATCCAATACCTCCGCAATACTCCTGCCCTTAAACTTGATTTCAAGAGCCTCACGATTATAACGTTTTCCTTTACATACCTCGCAGGGGACAGTAACATCAGGCAGGAACTGCATTTCAATCTGAATAAATCCCTCACCCTGGCAGGCTTCGCAGCGTCCACCTTTAACATTAAAGGAGAACCGGCCGGGGGCATAGCCCCTCATACGAGCCTCAGGAACAGTGGCAAAAAGCTCACGAATGGGGATAAAAGTGCCGGTGTAGGTGGCGGGGTTACTGCGAGGGGTGCGCCCGATGGGAGACTGGTCAATATTGATTACTTTGTCAATATACTCCACGCCTATAATTTCGTCGCAATCGCCTGCTCTATCTCGCGACCGATACATGAGCTGCAATAGTTTTTTATACAGGACTTCATCAATGAGGGTGCTCTTACCGCTGCCAGAGACCCCGGTAATGCATACAAATTTAGCCAGCGGGATATTAACATCAATATTCTTAAGATTATTCTCCCTGGCCCCTTTGATTATCAGCTCCGCGCCCGAGCCGGGACGGCGCTTAGGAGGCAGAGGAATCTGCTTTGCCCCACTGAGATACTGACCGGTTATTGACCCTTTTGTATTCATAATATCGGACAGGGTTCCGGTAGCTACAATCCAGCCTCCGTGTTCACCGGCACCGGGACCCATGTCAATAATGTAGTCAGCAGCCCGCATCATAGCTTCGTCGTGCTCAACAACAAGGATGGTATTGCCCAAATCACATAACCTTTTCAATGTTTCAATCAAGCGGTAGTCATCGGCGGAGTGCAGCCCGACTGTTGGCTCATCGCAGATATAAAGCACACCCATGAGTCCACTGCCGATTTGTGTTGCCAGGCGAATTCGCTGTGCTTCACCACCACTCAGAGTAGCTGAGGTGCGGTCAACGGTCAGATAGTCCAGACCCACATCCTTAAGGAAGTTCAGGCGAGACCCGATTTCCTTAATAATCTCCCGAGCTATCATCTGTTCGCGTTCAGTAAGCACAGGCTTCTTGCCGTTCCCACTTAGATTCGAAACCCACTCTAGCTCCTGAGTAACGGACATTGCGCTGACATCGGCGATATTCTTACCGCCAATGGTTACTGCCAGCGACTCCGGTTTAAGGCGTTTGCCCTCACAGACAGGGCACAGCCGGGATACCATGTAGCGCTCGATGTAAGCCCGTGAATGCTCCGATTCGGTACCACGGTATAGGCGCTCCATGCGAGGGATTACGCCCTCGAAGCCTTCAAAGTATTCTCTGATCCGCCCGAAGCGATTCCTATGTTTATAAGATTCTCCGCCTTCTCCATAAAGGATGAGATTAAGTTGTTGCTGAGAAAGGTTCTTGACGGGGGAATGGAGGAAAAAGCCATGACGCCTGGCTAAGTCCTCAAGCTGGTAAAAATACCAGGTCTGCCATTGATAGGGATGAATAGCGCCTTCAGAGAGAGATAACTCTTTGTTGGGAAGGACCAGGTCGGGGTCGATTTCCATCTTGACACCGAGGCCAGTGCAGGCGGGGCAGGCACCGTGGGGACTATTGAAGCTAAAGGTTCTGGGGGCAATTTCACCAAGGCTGATACCATCGTAAACGCAGGCGAAATGCTCTGAGAAAAGCAATTCTTCACCTTCAACAATGGATACCAACACCACTCCAGCGCCAAGTTTGAGAGCAGTTTCCACCGAATCGGCAATGCGGCTCGGGCTACTCTGACCGATTACCAATCTATCTATAACCGCCTCGATAGAATGCTTTTTGTTCTTATCAAGCTGGAACTCCTCGGACAGGTCATGGATATTTTTGTCAACCCGAACCCGGGCATAGCCAGCTTTGCGCAAATCGTTGAAAACCGACTGATACTCACCCTTGCGGTCTCTGATAAGGGGCGCCAAGATGACGATGCGAGTGTTTTCGGAAAGATTTTGAATGGAATCTACAATCTGCTGAACGGTCTGAGCAGTAATCTCACGGCCACACTTGGGGCAATGGGGGTGACCGACGCGGGCAAAAAGTAGCCTGAGGTAATCGTAAATCTCGGTTACCGTGCCCACGGTAGAACGCGGGTTTTTGCTGGGGCCTTTCTGGTCAATGGAGATAGCCGGGCTCAAGCCTTCAATATAGTCAACGTCCGGCTTCTCCATCCGACCTAAGAACTGTCGAGCATAGGCAGATAGAGATTCCACATAGCGGCGCTGTCCCTCGGCATAGATGGTGTCAAAGGCTAATGAGCTCTTACCAGAGCC
>Ga0315274_10007284_pt1 | contig 16029 bp, 7 predicted proteins | sample YL17G02_20_MG_FD_203700 | JGI IMG/M metagenome (GOLD analysis project Ga0315274, IMG submission 203700) | Sediment microbial communities from Yellowstone Lake, YNP, Wyoming, USA - YL17G02_20 | ecosystem: Environmental > Aquatic > Freshwater > Lake > Sediment | place: USA: Wyoming | collected...
CTCTCGCCCTTCCTCGCCGAGGGAAAGGGGGGGGGGTCGAGGTCCAGAAAAGCTCATTCCCTCTTTCTTCTCTCTCTCGCTCCCCCCCTCAACTTTCACGAACACCAACCAAAAAAAAGGTACGCGGCCCCTGAAGTCGTCGCGGCAATGTCGACGACCGGAGACAGGAAGCTCGACGCCAAAAACGACGCCCGCGCCGTCGTCGCGGCGAGCCTCGCCGCGGACGCGTGGAGCCTTGGGGCGATCGCGTACCAGATCTTCACCGATGAGCCGCTGTTCGCGCCCGGGACGAGCGTCGCGGGGCTGAAGGAGGCCCTGTTGGGAGAAGGAGGAGGGAAAGAGAAGAAGAAGGCGAGCGGAGGAGGAGCTCTTGCAGCACCTTCTTCTTCTTCTAGTTCTTCCTCTGCGCTCTTCTTCCCCTGGGAAAAGGTCAAGGGTGGCCTCGCAGCGAAATTCCCAGATCCCGCCGTCGCCGAGGTCGTCGCGGGCCTGCTCAGGAGGGAGCCCGCGAAGCGCCTCGACGCCGCGGGGGTGCTCTCCTCGCCCCTGTTCAGGGGCTCGGGCCTGCGCGCGGCGAGCCTGGCGGCGACAAGGGCCGCGAGCGCCGCTGGCGGAGGCGAGAGGCGGCAGCAGGTCGAGGGCGGCGGGGGCGGGGCCCCTCCCTCGAGCAGGTTTGCGCCCGCCGCTCCTGTGCCGGCCGCTGCTGCTCCGTCTGCTGCCGCGGCGGCGGCCGCTGCCGCCTCCGCCGCGGCGATCGCCGCTGCCCGGGCCCTGCGCCCCGTCGCCGCCGCCGCCGCTGCCGCGAAGAGGAGCAACGACGACAGCAGCAGCGCTCTCCCCCTTCGCCCGCCGATGCCATCGACGTCCAAGGCCGAGGCAGCCGCCCTCTCAGCCGCCGCGGCGAGAGGAGGGAGCGCCGGCACGAGCAGGGGCACGATGGCTTCGAGGATGAGCGGAGGCGGGGACGCTGCTGCTGCTGCGGCCGGTGCTCCTGGCGCTTCCGCGGCTGTTGCAGCAGCTTCCGGCTCTCGCCCGACCTCGGCCAACCTCTCCCCTCCGCCGCTGCCTCTGCCTCCCAAGAGGATCGAATGAGAACTATTATTTCGTTGAAAAGAATTGTACTGACTGTTACTTGAATGAGTGTAAAAAGGGCCCGAAAGAGAGGAAAAAGAGGGATACTGCCACGAGGTGGAGAAGTGGGGGGGGGGGAGAGAGGGAGGGGGGAGAGAGAGGGAGGGAAGAGAGACACAATTTCCCACGACCAAGTCAGTCGAAGAAGAGAGCTCGCTTTCTCTTTTTTGCACTCTTCAATTGCTGCTTATCTAATCGAGTACTCCGCGTCTTCAACTCATGGACGCGGCCATGCTCCGTGACGAGGCACATGAGGCCGGGCGGAGGGTGAGCAGTAGTGTCGCTTGAATTTGACTGGGGGCGTCGATTTCGACGACGACGGCGACGGCGACGCTCTGCTCTCATGCGCGCGATTGACAGAGAGGCGTTCCCCGTTTTGAGCACCTTCGCGTCGTCTGCTTGTATTCTCATGACGCGTATGCGTCGAATACATCGCGTGGACGCGCTCTGTGACCTTGAGCCGTGCTGCATAACAATGGAGCGCGCGGCGAAGGCGAAAGAAAAAGATGCTTCATTCGAACATTTTGCAGCGACAGGTCTTTTCGATTGCAAATTTGTCCGTCTTCTTCTCCCTTCCTCACGCGCTCTCTCTCTCGCGCGCTCTCGCGCGCTATTCGTATCAACACAACTTATCGCCAACAACAGGAGCTCGAGGCGCTCGACCTCAACATCAGGCGTGCGACGGACGCGCTCGGGAAAGCGGCCGAGAAGAGAACGGCGGCGACGACACCGACGGCGAACAAGACGCCCGTTGCTTCTTCCGCTGCTGCTGCTGCTGCTCTCCAGCGGCGAGAAGCCCTCAGCCACTCCTCTCCTCTCCTCGACTCCGAGGACGGCGACTTTCCGAGCACCGCGGACAACAGCGACGACGACGGCGAGTACGGCGAAGAGAACGCCGCTCCTAAAGCTGCTGCTGCTGCTGCCGCCGCGTTGTTCTCCGACGACGACAATGCCGCCGCCCTCAACAACAAAAACAACAAAGCCGCCACCACCGCCACAGTCACCGCCTTCCTCGAGCGAAAGCTCCGCGCGGTCCAGGGAGACGTCGCGAGGCTCCAGGCAGCCCTTGCCTCCGCCGACGCTAGGGCATCCGCCCGTGAGAGCGCCTGCGAGGCCGCCCAGTCGGAGCTGGCCGCAGTCGCCGCCGAGGCCGAGGCGCACGTCGACGCCGCGAGGAGGTCGGCGGCCGAGTGCGGCGAGCGCGCCAGGGCGGCGGAGGCCGCCGCGGTGAGCCTGCTGGAGAGCCACGCGCGGGAGCTCGCGGCCGCGCGCGAGGCCGCGGAGCGAGGGTTCGCCCTCCGCGAGGCGGCGATCTCGGAGGACGCCAACCGCGCCGCGGCGCTCGCGATCGCTGGCCGCGAGAGGGACCTGGCCGCCTCCGTCGCCGCCGCCGAAGCCGCGTGCTCGCAGGCCAACGACGCTCTGGCCGCGGAGACCAAGCGGTGCGCGCTGCTGAGGCAGCAGCTCGCCGCTGCCCTGGAGCGCGGCGCGCAGGCGGACTCGGCCCGGGCCGAGGTCGAGTCCCTCCGCGCCGCCCTGGCCGCGGCCCGCGCTTCCGCCGAGACCGAGCGCGACCGCGCCGCGAGGGCCGCCGAGGTCGCCGAGGCCGCCGCCTCGGCCACCGCCGAGGAGCGCGCCCGGGAGCGCGAGGCCGCCCTTGCCGCCGCGGCGGAGGAGCGCCGGGCCGCGGTCAAGGCCGCCAACGACGAGCGCGTCGCCGCCGTGGCCCTGGCCGAGAAGCAGCGCGACGAGGCGGTCGCCGCGGCCAGGCTGAGCCTCGAGGAAGCCGCGGCGAAGTCCCAGGGCGCGGAGCACCGGACGGCGAGCGTTGTGGCCGACATGCGCTGCGAGGCCTCCCGCGCCGAGGCTCGCGCCGAGGCCGCCGGGGGGCGCGTCGCTCAGCTCGAGGAGGAGCTGAGAGAGCTCAAGGCCGAGAACAAAACCGCGGTCGAAAGGCTCTCGTCCGAGGTCGAGGCCCTGCGGTCGAGCGCCGCCGCCGCTGCAGCGGCCGCCGAGGACGACGCCGCGCGCGCCGCCGCTTCTTCCGCCGCCGACCGCGTGCGCTACGCCGCGTCGCTGAGGGACGCCACGGAGCGCGCCGACGCCGCCGCCGAAAGGGCCGAGGCGGCAGGCGCGGCGCTGCGCGGGGTCTGGGCGGCGGCAAGTGCGTGCCCCGGCTGGGTCGGGAGGAGAAACGGAGACGGAGACGAGGAAGAAGAAGGAGGAGGAGGAAACCCCCCTCGTCCTCCTTGTTCTCGTCCTCTTCCCGCTCAACCAGCGCACCCTTCCGTCGTCGCCGAGGCCGTCGCTGCGCTGGTGTCTCGCGTCGCGAGCGCCGGGAAGGGCTGGGACAGGGAGAAGTCCGAGCTCTCGTCGAAGCTCGAGGCCGCCGTCGCAGCGAGGGAGGTGGCGCAGGCACGAGCCGCGACCGCCGAGGACGCTGCCGCCGCCGCGCGCGAGGCCGCCGCCGCCGCTTCGAGGGAGGCGTCCGACGCCAGGGCCTCTCGGGACGCCGCGGTCGCCTCGGAGGCGTCCGCGCGCCTCTCGTCCCAGCGGGAGTCGTCTGCCGCCGACGCCGCCCGCGCCCGCGCCGAGGCCGCGACGGCCCGCGCCGCCGAGCTCGAGGTCGCCGCCGCGGAGGCCCTGGAGGCAGCCGAGGTCGCCGACGAGCGCTGCTCCCGCGCCAGCGGGGTCAGCGCCAAGCTTCGCGGGGGGGCCGCGGCCGCCGCCGGGCTCGTGAGGGCGCTCTCGAGGATCGCCGACGCTGCTGCAGAGGTCGTCGGCAGGAGCTGGAGTTTTTCTTCCTCTTCTGCTTCTTGCGACGACGAAAGCCGACCCCCTTCTCCCTCTGCTGCTCCTACCACTACTGCTAGCACCACTACCACGAGTGCTCTCTCCGAGCTCCTTGCCGACGGAGGCGCCGCGCTGCTCTCCGCCTGCGCCGCTGCCGCCGCAGCGGAGGAGGAGGGGGCCCCGCTCGCGGCGGCCGCCCTTGCCCGCCTCGACGACGCCGCGGCGGAGCTTGAGGCCGGGCTGGCGGCCGCGGCCTCCGCCGTCCCCTCCGCCAGGGCCGCCGTGCGCGAGGCCAGGCGCAGGGAGGCCGCGGCCTGCGACAGGGCCTCGGCCGCCGAGAAGCGCGAGGCGGCAGCCGCGGCGCGCCTGGCGACGGCCGTCTCCGTGAGCGCGCCCGCGATCCTCGGCGGGTTTGGTGCAGGAAACGAGGCGGAGGAGGAGGAGGGGGAGGGGGGTGCGGGGCAACACCAGGAAAGGAGGCGCTCCTTCCAAGGCCCTGGCTCTCTTGACCCTCTCCTGCCCGAGCTCGTTCCTCGAGGACGCTTCCAGGGAGGTCGGAGAGGGCTGCTCGAACGGCAGCGACAGCGCCGCCGCCACCCGGACGTCCCTGCCCCGGACCGTCGACGCCGCCGTCGCGGCGCTGGCCTCGGCGGCGGACCGAGCCGCCTCGGGCGACGCCGCCTCTGCCGCGGCGACGGCGGCCCTCGACGCCTCGCTGTCGGCGCTCCAGCGGGCGGACGAGATCATCGACCGCCTCCGGAGCTCCAAGAGCTCCGCCCGCGAGGCGGCCGCCGCCGCGTCGGCGCTGGCCGAGGACGCCAGGGGGCAGCTCGAGCGGGAGCGGGCCGCCTCGGAGGCCGCGGCGGCGCTGGCCGCGGAGCAGGTCCGCACCGCCCGCGCCGCCGCCGGGCAGCGCGAGGCCGCGGCGGCCGCCCGGGTGCGGGCGGCCGCCGCCGCCGCCGCCGCCTCGGACGAGAAGGCCGCGGAGGCGGAGGAGCGCGCTGCCGCCCTGGAGGCCTCCTCCGCCGCGGCGGAGGAGCGCGCCACGCAGACGCGGAGGGAGGCGGACTCGGCCGTCGAGTGCGCCCGCGCCGCCGAGGCCGCGGCAGCGACGGCCGATGCCGCGCGCCGCAAGGCCGACGAGCGCGCCGAGCGAGCCGAGGAGGCGCGGTTTGAGGCCGAGACCGCCCGCTCCGTCGCCGAGGTCGACGCTGCGAGGTCCAGGCAGGTCGCGGAGCACGCTCTGGCCGATGCCGCGACCGCGGCAGCCGCTGCCGACGCCGCGGAGGAGCGCACCTCCCTCGCGAGGGAGGAAGCCAGGGAGTGCCGGAGGGCCGCGGCAGAGGCCGAGGCGGCCGGTGACGACGCCGTCGCCGCCGCCGAGGCGGCGAGAGCGGAGGCCGGGCGGCACTCGCAGAGGGCGGACGAGGCCGGGACAGAGGCAGCGAGGATGCAGGCCGCTCTCGACGCGGTGATGAGCGAGCTCGAGGCAGCGCGGGGGGTGATGAAGTCTGCGGTGAGGGAAGGAAGAAGCAGCGGAAGAGGCGGAGGATCGGCGGCGGCGACGACGACGACAACGGCGACAACACCCGCTCGGAGGGCCCTGCGCTCTCTCGTCGACGAAAGCGGCACGCCCAGACAACACGGCAATGCTCCTGTTTCAGCAGCAGCGACTCCCTCATCTGCCCGCAAGGCAGTGGCCTCGAGCGCGAGGCGGCGGGTCGCGTTTGAGCGTGTGCTGCGAGCCGAAGAAGAAGAAGCGTCGGAAGAAGAAGAGATCGAGGTCGAAGAGGTCCAAGAGAGGCAAGAGACCGCTGCTCCTTCCTCAGCGGCACCTTCCTCTTCGAGCCACGCCTCTTCCACGATCGCCTCGTTGCGCGCCGCGCTGGCCAGGGCCCACGCCGAGGCGGCCTCGACCAGCGTCACCCAGGGAGCCGTCGAGGACGCCAAGCGCGAGGCGGCCTCAGCCCGCGCTGAGGCCGCTGCGGCGCTCTCGCAGCTCAACGCCCTGCACATGGCGGCGCAGAGGAAGCAGTCCGTCCTGGAGTCTGAGCTCGAGGAGGCGCGCACCGCCGCCTCTGCGGCCCTGCGGTCTGCGGACGAGGCCCGCACCGACGCCGCCGTCGCCAGGCGCTCGGCCTCGGCCGCGGGCGCCGACGACGTGCGCCGCAGGGCGTCGGCGCTCGAGGCGCGGCTCGCCGACGCCGAGGCGTGCCTCGCTGCGGCGGAGGCGAGGGCCGTGGCCGCGGAGGGCGAGCTCGTCGCCACGAAAAAGGCGCTCTTCGAGGCTCGCTCTGAAGGTGGAGAGCTGCGGAGGATGCTCGCGGCATGGGAGGCGATGAGGCTGGAGAGAGGCGGGGTTCCCGGAGTGCTGTAAAAATCAAAAAACTTCTTCTTTCTCCTTCAATGACTCCTTCGTTTTACATTTTTTGTTCACAGTATTATGTTCTTTCTTTCTTACTGGAACCAGAGCTTGGCCTGCGGGCCCTTCCTTCCCGTGACGCGGCGCAGGGCGGCGTGCGAAGCGGAGAAAGTTGCCGAGGAGGACTCGAGGAGGGGTTTGAGGGACGGCGATAAAGACGCAAAGGCGTTCCTTAGGGATTTTAACACCTCCGTCTCCGCCGCCGCCGACGACGACGACGCGAGGGCGGATTTTAGCGAGTGCTCGAGGCCTTTCGCCGCCGCCTCGAGGTTCCTCAGCGCCAGTCGCGCCGCAGACAGGGCCTCGATTCCGTTCTTTCGCAATGCACCGGAGACCTCGGAGACGGCAGCGACGCAGCTCTCGAGCGCCGGGCGCAGTCTTGCGGTCGCGATCGCTGTCGCTCGCGCGAGCGAGGAAACACCAGCGGGGACGGGGACGGCGGCGAAGGAAAGGGAACGGAGGCTCAAGAGCTCCGGCGGCAGCGTCGGCGTCTTCTCCGGAAGGTATCGGGCGATCGTCCCCGGTAGTAGAAGAGCTGGGAGAGCAGGCGGAGGAGGCGGAGGTGGCGGAGGCGGAGGCGGAGCTCGAAGCAACAGCCCGCTTTTCTCTCGAACGCGCACAAAAGCCTTTCTCGCCGGCGCGGCGACCACCGACAGAGTCGCCCGCCTGCTCCCCAGGAACGCTACCACGGCGAGCGCCAGCGCGCACGAGACGAGAAGCACGAGGAGCGCCGCCAGCGTCTCGTACCGCGCCCTTCTCCTCAGCCGCTTGGAGGCCGCCGCGGCGCCGCGAGGGACGTGCCAGAGAGCGGGGTTGAGGTCGCTGGCAGCAGCAGCGGCCGCGGACGCCGGCGACGGCGACGGAGTGGGGGACTTGGCTCGCACTGCTGCTGATGCTGCTGCTCTTCCTCCGCCGATCGACGCCTCTTCCTTGGGGGGCCTGCGGGGCCTGCGGGCGACCGGATGCGATCGCAGAGAAGCACGGGCTGCTGCGGGGGTCTCGTGCTTGACTCGCAGAAGGAGAGGGTGGGGAACACGTCGCTGACTGCTGCCGCTGCGGCCCGGAGGCAGCGAGTTTTCTCCGTTTCCTTGCTGTCGCGACCCCCCTCCCGCAGCCACCGCGGCGTGCAGCGATGCGTCCACGGCAGCCGCAGCCGCCAGGACGGACCAGAGAGCGGCCAGCGGGGTGTACCTCGGGGACAGGGAGAGGGACCATCCGAGCAGGGCGGCGAGGAGGGCCGTCGCGGCCCCGAGCAGCCCGTCTCGCTCGGGGTCAAACGGCGGGGGGAGGAGCGGGATCGAGGACGGAGAAGCAAGGGGGGCCGCTGCCAGGCTCATGCCGTTGCTCTTTCGAGCAGCTTCATGTCCTTTCCTCGCTTTGGTGCATTCGGCCTGGAGCTCCTTGATCATTCCAGCGGCCTGCTTTGCCATGAGGTGGGCGAGTAAGCCCGAAAACGGCGGCGGCGGCACAAAGGAAGGAACGGCGCGCTGCGTGAGCTCGACGACGCAAGACGACGAAGGCGATGACGATACTTCTGGTGAAGGTTTCACCTTCCATATCCCGGAGAACTCTCTCATCGCGCCGCGCTTGCATAACGAGTAGGAGATCGTCCGGTCGCGCGGGTCCTGGAGGAGTGAGAGTGTTTCGGGGAAGGGTCATCAGAGAGTCAGCTTTTTATTCTCCGCCTCGACCTCTCTCTCTTGAAAAAGAAAAACAGAACAAAAAACCCAACGCACCTCGCGGACCAGCAAGCGCGTCGTGACGCTCCTGAAAAAGGCCCAGTGCGCAGCCTGCTCCACCTCGACGGTCCGCGGCGAGAGCGACGAGAAAGTCGGGGGAGAGGAAGAGGAGGAAGGGCCGATCGAAGCGGAAGCCTCGGCAGCGGCGGCGGCAGCGGCAGCGCCGCCGGCTCCGCCGCCGCCGCCGGAAGAGATCACCCGCCTCCTCAGCACCGTGGAATGCCTCCAGGGGGCCGGCTCGGGGTCGACCAGCGTCGCAAAAGCCGTCTCCGGGTCGACGTCCAGGCGAGCCGAGAGCGACAGGTCCGCGACGAAGCCAGAGCGGGCGACGACGGTGACGCTAAAGCCCGGGCCCGAGACGCTGTGGCGGTCGAGGTTTGTTGCGGAGCTTTCGTCGCCGTCGCCTTCGGCGTCGTTGACGTCTCCGGTCTCTGCGCCGCCGCCGATGAGGGGGCTCTTGAGGAAGGGGAGCGAAGGCGAGGAAGACTGCGAAAGAGGAGGAGGAGGAGGAGAAGGGGCACCGGGCGAGGGGGAGAAGGAAAGCGAGCGGACGACAGAGTCCCTGCGAGGAGGTTGAGAGGTCGAGGGTGAGGGGGAACCCAGAGCGATCGATCGCGGCGACGACGCCATCGACGGAGGCGACGGCGTGTTTGCTGTTTTGCGCGCGTCGGATTCCTTTCTCTGCCGCTCGAGCTCCCAGGGAGGGATCGGAGGACTTGTATTATCCATCTCGTCTCAAAATAAACGAAAGAGAAGGCAACGGACGGCCTCGGAGAGAGGGGGGGAAAGCCGTGCCTTTTTGTTTCCCTCTCGAATTTTCATTCGTTTTTTTAGTGAACACGAGAGGGGTGAAAGTGTACGACCCCTTTAGAATTCTGAAGAAGACAAGGAGAAGAAGTCGGGTCTAGCCGTGCGGCGCATGGCGCAAACAGCGGCTTCAGAGGCGTCGGTCGCTGTCGCCCGCCGTCCCGCCGCATCGAGTGACGCCACCAAGAGCCTCCTCGAATGGAAACTGCTCGCGAGCGCGAAAGGAAGAAGGGACGGCGACGACGACGACGATGACGCGAGGGACCATCGGCCGTCGATGCCGTCGACCTCGACCTCGTCAGAGGCCTCGACAGTCACCGTCACGGCAGCCCGCTGCGCCGTCGAGGCCTACGCCCGCCTGCCCCCTCGAGGCAAGCCCAACCAGGGAGAGCACACCGTCATGGCCAGCTTCGTCGTGGAAGAAGTGCATCTGACTCCGAGCTCGACCTCTCCTCCTCCGTCTTCATCTTCATCGTCGTCGCCCTCATTACCCAACACTTCTTTCACCGCCGTCGCCGTCGCCACGGGCTCAAAGTGCGTCGGAGGCGGCGCCCGATCCCACAGGGGCGACGTCGTCAACGACTGCCACGCCGAGGTCCTGGCGAGGAGGGCGCTCTTGAAGTGGATGGTGGCCGAGATGGAGAAGGCAAAGGCGAACGTGGAAGAAGGGGAAGGAAGAGGGAAAGGAGCAGCATCAGGCTCGCGCTTCTTTGAGCGCGACTCCGCCTCTGTTTCTGCCTCCACTCCTTCTTCTTCTCCTGCACTTCCTCGCTTCCGCAAGAGGACTCGATGGAGGCTCCACCTGGTGACCTCTCAGCTCCCCTGCGGAGACGCGTGCGTCAGGCCGGGGGCGGTCACGGGGGCGAGGGCGATGATGACGATGACGATGAGGGAAGGGGGAAAAGGAGGAGGTGGAGAAGAGAGCGCTGCTCAAACGCGTCGCCCGCCTCCCCTCGAACCTCCTCCTCCTCCTGCTCCTCCTCCTGCTCGTCCTCCTCCTCGTCCTCCCCCTCCCCCTCCCCCTCCCGGGGGCTTCATCGACGTCAAGGACCAGCAGCCCGGGATCGCGAGGCGCAAACCCGGGAGGGGGGACTCGACGCTGTCGATGTCGTGCAGCGACAAGATCGCCAAGTGGGGCTGCCTGGGCGTGCAGGGCGCGCTGCTGAGCAGGGTCCTGGCGAGCAGCGACGACGCCGAAGAAGAAGTGGAAGGAGGAGGAGGAGGAGGAGGAGGAGGAGAACAAGGAGAGAGAGGGGGAGCAGTCTTCATCGACGAGGTCACCGTGGTCGTCACCGCCGAAAAAGACAAGGAAGAAGGAGACGCGGGCCGGATCGTTTTGTCCCTGCAGCGCGCCCTTGCGGACAGGACGAGACCGCTGCGGGCTTGCCTCGAGAGGCCCTTTCGGTGGTCGCCGCCGCAGAGGCTCTCGGTCGTCGCCGTCGCTTGGGCAAAGCAGGAGGAGGCGGAGGAGGAGCAGGAGCAGGAGCAGGAGCAGGAGGCAAGGGGAGAATCGCACCCTCGTTCTCGTTCTCGCAACCCGCTCGACGACCTCGGGCTCGACACTTCTGCTGCTGCTGGTTGCTCTTCTCGCGCGGCAGCAGCACCAGCGGAAGACGGACAAAAAGGAGGGAAAGAAAAGCCTCCGCACTCTGCTCGCAAGACGCCGAGCGGGCTCGCGCTGGCCTGGTCTGCGGTGAGGGAGCGAAACGGCAGTGGGAACTTTGAAAAGGCTGAGGTCTTGTTAGGGGGTTACGGGTGCCTCGCCGGGGTCAACAGGAAGCGGGAGGGGGAGGAGAAGAAGAGGAGGAAGAAGGACGCGGGCGGCAGGGAAGCGGAAGCGAAGGAGGAAGAACGACCCCACCGGCCGCCCCTGCCGCAGCTGAGCAAGCGCGCGGCGTTTGCGCGGTTTCTCGAGCTGGTCGGGGAAGGGAGCAAGAGCGAAAGTGAGTCGAATCCCGCTTTTCCCTCCCTGCTGCGACGCTCTTTGACGTACCGGGAGGCAAAGGAGGGCGCTGCGGGCTACAGGAGGTCGTGGGGAAGGATGCTGGGCCTCGGAGGAGGAGCAGGAGGAGCAGGAGCAGGAGGAGCAGGAGAGGGCGGGAGTGGAGGAGCTGGAGCCTCCGCACCTCCCTCCCCCGTTCTCGCCGAGGAGGCGACGACGACGGAACCGGCGGCGCGTTGTCGGCCGTCGCCGCCGCCGCCGCCGCTCCAGGGATGGTTGTCGAAGCCGGTAGAGCTCGAGGCTTTTACTCTTCTCGAGTGAGCAGAGAGGATGACGCCAAAGACTATTTGAGAGAGGCGCGGCCCGGCCGTATCGTTGAAACGAAGTGAAAACATGCAACCAACAGCGACTTCTGCGACAGCAGCGGCATCGTTTTCGCTTGTCGCCTTTCCCGAAAAAGAAGCCGCTTTTCAAGCTGTGGCGGCGGCGTTTGCGCGAGCCGTACAGCTCCGCGTTCGGAGGAAAAAATGGAAAAAGAGAGGTATGGAGAGTGAAAAAAGGAAATCTTTAGGGTTGGTTAATAAAAGGGTTGACTCAACAAAAAAAAGACAGAGAAATAAAAATATCTCACGTTGCTTCGAGCCTTCCGTCTCTCCTCCGCAAACGACCCCTCTTAAATGAAAAGCGACTGGTTTGGATTACAGAGCGGAGGAAATAAATAAAGAAACGAACAATAGAGGGCGAAAAGAAAGAAAAGGACGGACGGGTTTGTGGTTGGCCGAGGCGCGGCGTCGACGGCAAAGAGAGCTCTTTCACCCGCCGCCCCCGTCCTTCAGAGCCTCGAGCCTCTTCTGCACCTCCTCGTCGAGCTCCTCCTCGTCCTCGTCTGCTTCCTCTTTCTCTTCATCTCTAGAAGCGGCAGAAGCAGCGGCGGCGACGTCGGAGGGCTTGGCCCGCTTGGCCGCGGGCTCCCCCTCTCTTTCTTCTGGAGGCGGCGGCCTCGCTGCCGCCGCCGCTGCTGGCTCCTCCACCCTCGCGCCCTCCCGCTCTCCTTCTTCCTCGTCCTCCGAGTCGTCAAGCTGATCCCACCAGATCGGGCCGTCGTGCTTCCCCGCGTCGCAGCTCGCGCAAGAAACGCATCCAGTCTGCACCGACGGGTTGACCTTTTGCTGCTCGGTCCTCTGCTTCAGGGGGACGCGGCACAGCGCCGTCGTGCCGAAGGTCGTCCCGGCCCTCTGGATCGCCAGGAGAGAGCAGAGGAACTCGTAGCCGGGCTTCCTCCACTTTGCGATCAGGGCGCCGTCGGCGACCTTTTCCCGGACGAGCCAGTCGTACTGTTGATCGAGTTTGGTTTATTTTGGTTTTTCGAGTGAGCACTTTTTCGAGCACTTTTTTCTCTCTCTCTCTCTCTCTCTTCTCTCTCTCTCTTGTCTCTCTCGACTCCTCTTCCCCTCTTCCTTCCCCGCGTTAAACTCAAATCAAAATACCACCACCACACACACACAAAAACTCAAAACTCACCAGCTCCCTCGACATGACCTTGCGCACGTAGACCAGGTCGAAGATGAAACGGTTCTTCTCCCAGTGCACGCGGTGGACCTTCCACGACAGCGCCGCGCGCCGCTCGCCCTCGTGGCCCTCGGCGACGACGTCGCGCATCTGAGCCTCGAAGTCCTCGATGGTTTCCTCGATCTTGTCCCAGCCGGCCGGAGGGCGCTTGTGCTTGAGGCGGCGGCGGAAGGACATTTTTCGTAGAGGTGCGGGTTGGGGTGGTGGTGGGGGGTTTGAGGAAGAGGAGGACGAGGGGACGGCGACGACGACGGCGACGACGAAGATTCGACGGTTCTTTTTCCCTTGTAAGGTTGGTTGTTCCTTTGCTTCCTGTTTTTGCGTCTGTTTTTTTGTGCATGCGCAAGCGAAGGTGGCGTCCGCAGCTCGTGCTGTGAGCGACTGGACCGAACTGGAGACGGCCTTGTGCGAGTGCGGAGCGGAGCAAAGCGATGGCGACCGAGCCTGGCCGTCGTTGCCGGCAAAGGAAGATCGAAATCGATGCCTCCCCCCACCCGTGCGCTCCAAACGGCGAGCTGCGTGCGAGTGCAAGGGCAGCGAGGCGGCGTGCGAGTGCGAGGGCAGCGAGGCGGATGGCGAGAGCCGCGAGCGCTGAGACGAGAACAAGACGGAGAGAGCGGACCTGCGAACGGGGGAGAGAGCGAGAGCAAGGAAGCAAAAGAGGCAATCGTCGAGCAACCGTCGACAGGTCTGAGTCGTCTGCACTGTTCTCCCTTTGTTTTCGACTCGAGCGAAAAACAAGAACAGAAACCATCGTGCTCCGTCTCTCTTTCGTTCACGATGCCCTCTCTCTCCCCTCAAGCGACGCCTTCGAGCACGCGAGCGCGATAAGGAAAGCCACCTGAGCATCGAAAGCCGCCAGCAGCAATGCTCCCTCGAGCCTCTGGAGCGCCGAATAAGGCGAAGAAGAGAATTGTCGACGACGCTGGTTCAGTGGCATTGGAGGCTTCTTCTGCCTCTTCAGCAGCCCAAGCAGCGGCTCTCTCGCTGCTGGAGAGCTCCGGTGACGAGCAAGCTCTCGAGAAGCTCGTGACCGAGTGCAGGGAGCGGGTGGACAACGGGTGAGAGTCGATTTGTTTTGGTTTCGAAAATGGGGAATCGAGATCGACCAAACGGCGACGAGCACGCTTTGCCCTCTCTCTCAACCTCGAGACCTTTTCATTCTCCCTCCGAAACAGGTCCCTGCCTCGCCCCGCGCTCGCCGCTGCGCTGCTCGGAGCGATGAAATGCAGGAGGCAGAGGACCAAGCCCTCAAAGGAAAATTCCATCGTTTCCTCTCAAGAAGAAGGAGAAGACGATGCGGCTCCTAGTCCTCCTTGTTCCTCCTCCCCAACGGCGGCCACCGCCCCGCTGCTCTGGCTGCTTCACGTCTCGAGGCTCCTCCCTCTCGACGACGCGTGCCTCGAGTGTCCAGTGGCTGTCGCGTTTGCTGTGGCCGAGGAGGCTCGGTTCCTCGTCGGGAGGAAGAAGGAGCACGCGGGGGGAGCGGGGGGAGACAGCGAAGACTTTTTCGACCCGATGTCTTTTACCACCTCGTCGTCTTTGTCCTCTTCATCTTCTTCGTCCCCGCGCTTTTTCACTTCGATCGCCTCCTACCTCGTCGCGGCGGCGCACGCCCCGGCTTCGGGGCCCGCGGGACCCTGGAGGGCAGCGGCAGCGCAGAGGGTGCTGGCGGACCTGGAGGCAGGGAGCGGAGAGGGTGGTGGTGGTGGAAGGGAAAACGGAGGCGAAGGAAATGACGACGACTCGAATGCTCTCATTCCTCTTTCGAACAAAGGCAGCCTGCTCGTGACCGTCGCCGTCGCTGCCGCTGCTTTGAGGGAGACGGCCCCGAGGTCTGCAGCGAGGGCCTTCTCGATGGAGACGCTCAGGGAGCTGCTGCGCTCGGGAGAGAGAGGTGGGAGGGGCGGCGTCGGAGGAGGAGGAGGTGGAGGCGGAAGCAACGTTGACGATGACGACGACGGCGACGGCGGCGGCAGCTACGGCACCAAAAAAAGGCGGCGAGAGTCGCTTGCTCCTTCCGCTTCCCTCTTCCACGACAGGGACGCCGCGGCAGCTGCGCTCGTGCGGCTCCTGACTCAGGCTTCGTCGGCGTTAAAGGAGGGGAAGAAAGGAGGAGCAGCGGCGGCGACGACGACGACGCCCGCCTTTGCTCCGCCCGCCTTCGCTCCGCCAGCCTCTGGGCTCTCCGGGTCAGAGAGGGGCTTGCTGATCCGGGCCTCGCTCTCCCGCGGGATGACCCAGGTCGCCTGCGAGCTCGCGAGCCGCCCCGGCTCCCGAACGAGTCGTCCGAATCAACAGCAGCAGCAACAGGGGGCGCCGCAGCCGGCCTCGACCGCCGTCATCGCGGCGACCGCTGCTGCTCTCGCCGCCGCGGCGGCAGAGCTCCCTTTGGGGGGTTCGACCGACGGCCTCTCCTCGATCGTCTCTGCTTCCGCTCAGGCCCTGGTGTGCTGCCCCCGGGTGACCGGGAAGGCCCTGAGGGACTGGAGCCGCGTCGTCACCGTGTCGCTGCGTGGCGTTGGCGGCGAGGGCGGCGAGGGTGAAAGCGAAGCCAAAACCGTTCTCGCTTCCTCCGCGCATCGGCTCCTTGCAAAGGCCGCCGTTGTCGTCGCCGCGCCTCACTCGGCAGCAGCAGCAGCAGCAACGACAACCACGATCGACCTGCGCGGGGTACTCTCCCGCGCGGCTCCCGCCATGGCCTCCGCGGCGCTGGCGCTGGAGCGAGCCGCTGTCGCAGCTTCTTCTTCTGCCTCTTCTGCTGCTCAAAACGCTGATGCGGCGTCGCGGGCTCTCTCGGCCGCGGCGACGGCGCTCTCCGAGGCAGCCGCGGACGCGTGCAGATTGAGCTCCGCCTCTGATTTTTTCTCTTCCAGGGCAGCAGATACTACTACTCTAAGCGTCTGCGCGGATCTTCTGGTCGTCTCGACCATCCGGGCCTGGCTTCAGCGCTCTCGGGGGGCCTTGTCTTCCTCGTCGTCGGCGTCGTCGGCGCTTTTCTCGTCTTCCGCCGCCGCCGCCGGTGCTCCCGGCAGCAACATCAGAGGCTTCGACAAAAACAGCGGTAGGTTTGTCTCTCTGCCGCCTCCACCTCTAAAGGACGCCTCCTGGTTTGTAGCAGCAGTGCGAGGAGCCCTGGAATCCGGGGAGGCTCTCCGCGCGGCCTGCCTGCGCTCGGCGAGGAGCTGCCTGCTCGGCGACGTCTCGTTTTCTTCTTCTTGCTCCTCCTCCTCTTCTTCTTTTTCTTCTTCTTCTTCTGCTGTAGCTGATGGGATGGTGACGATGCCGCCTCCACCGCCGTTTTCGAGGCAGAATGCTGCTGCACACCAGCAAAACCACGACGCTGCTGCTCACCAGAAGCAGCTGATGATCGCCGGCGCGGGGGCCTGGTGCGCCGTGGCCGGGGCGATGCTCCCATGGTTCCTCCCGGGCCTGATGGAGTCGCTGCCGGAGAGGAGCAGGAGGAGGAGGGGGAGTGGGGGGCAGAAGAGGCAGCGGGACCAGCAACAAAGCCCGCTTCTCCAGCACCACCACGGCATCACCGCCACGGTCGCCGCGGCGGCGTCGCTCGCCTCTGCCGCGGCGGCGCTCTCGACGATGACGACGACTTTGGCTTTGGCGACGCC
>Ga0315274_10007285_pt1 | contig 16027 bp, 10 predicted proteins | sample YL17G02_20_MG_FD_203700 | JGI IMG/M metagenome (GOLD analysis project Ga0315274, IMG submission 203700) | Sediment microbial communities from Yellowstone Lake, YNP, Wyoming, USA - YL17G02_20 | ecosystem: Environmental > Aquatic > Freshwater > Lake > Sediment | place: USA: Wyoming | collected...
CAGGGGAAGCGCCCGACACCCTCCCTTCAGTATCCTGAAGCGGGTGAAGAGATAGTCCAAGCCCAGAAGAAATTTTGGGGCGCTTGTAACCACTAGGTTCCAGGTTCGAGTCCTGGCCGAGGAGCCAAAATTCAATCCGCCAACTGCGGCGTTCCCTGCCTCTACCGCCGCGTCCTGGTCCCGGTAAGTATCTCTGGGCAGGCTTCCTTGGCATGGGTATACGTTGGCAACCCCAATGGCCGGAGTTTGAGACCCATCCTGAGCGGAACTTGGCCTGAAGGAGCCCTGTAGGTTGCCAGCCCCAACCTGAATCCTTGCATGTAGGAGATTTCCGGAGATCCGGAATTTCGCCGTTTGTCCTTGACCGAATAGGGCCAGTTGTGTATACTTATATCCGGTTTCGTTGGTGTTCGTAGGCATCTGACCGAAAACTGGCGAAGAGGAATGAAATGACCGCTGAAGAACGATGGGTCGGGGTCGAGGATGTAGCTGCGCATCTCGGCGTCAACAAGGACTCTGTATATCGATGGATAGAGAAGATGGGGTTGCCAGCCCATCGCGTCGGCCGGCTTTACCGGTTCAAGATTTCGGAAGTCGATGAATGGGTTCGCGCTGGCGGAACGGGTGAATCAAGCGATCCATCTACCACACAAAAGAAAACCGATGAATAGATCAATAAACAAGACTGGAGCATCTGCAAGATCAGCCCCGGCACAGGGCACAAGTGACAATGGCAGGAAGGGGCTGATCGGCGCACCACCATACAGCAGTAAGATCATCAAGGCGGGAGCTCTGCTTCCAGATACGAAAGCGCTTCTGTCCACCTGGGACCCAGGGCTTTCCGTCGGCGAAAATCTCCAACGCGTGCGTCGCCAGAACCTGCTGGGTAAGACGTCGCGGTCCCGGGCCGAGGATATCCTTGCAATCTTTCGGCAACGGTATCTGGCTGAAGAGACCGTTGCTCGGGCTTTGGCGACTCTTGTGAGGCATCAGTCCAACGGCAACACCCTTGATCGCATTCTTTATTTCCACGCAGTGCGCGCCGACTCGCTCCTGCACGATGTAGTGATTGAGCTCCTGGTCCCCCATTGGTCACGGGGGACTATGGATATTGATGTGCGGGAGATTGAGCGGGCCTTGAGGAAATGGGTTGAAGAGGGAAAGACTTCAGGTGCCTGGGGTGATTCCACCATACGACGGGTCACTCAAGGCGTGCTCTCAACACTTCGCGATTTTGGCGTCCTTCAGGGAGCGGTCAACAAGCGCATCGCCCCAGCCTACTTGTCTGTCCAAGCTTTATCGTACATCGCGTTTTACCTGAAGCAACACCAGCCATCGGGGACCAAACTGCTTGACTTGGTTGACTGGAAGCTGTTCTTCCTGCCCCGCGAGGGGGTGGAGCGTTTTCTTCTGGAAGCGCACCAGCATCGGCTACTTGAGTACCATGTTGCAGGCAGCGTCACTCGCTTGACGTTCCCCGCATCAACCCTTGAGGAGTATGCGAATGTCCTCACTCAATAGTCGAATTGAGCTGCTTGAGAACGATCTGATAGCCGAGCCGCCTCGGATCAGTGTCTATCACGACCTGCCGTTCGCCATTTTTCGGTACAACCCGGAGGAGGAGTGGGCGCTTCGCCGGGAGGCGGGGTTGCTGGCAACAAGATTGGGAGAAGTAGGAAAAAGCACTTGCATAATCCATATGTCGGAACTTCTCTGGAAAGCAATTGAGCATACGGAAGGCATCGAGGCAATTGTTGATCTTGAAAAACAACGGGGCTTCCTTGCAGCTCAGGAACAAGTGACAACATACCTGTCTGACCGAGATTGGCGGCCGTTGGCGGGTCTCCTAACGGAAAAGCTTCAAACGTTGAATGACTCGACGGAAGTTGTCTTTCTGATGCGAGCAGCGGCTATGGCCCCCGGCATATATCACATGTCCAAGTTGCTCGATCAAATGCAGGGGAAGACATCAATTACGACGATTCTTTTCTATCCTGGCACTATTGAGGGGACAACCGGGCTGCGGTTCATGGCCCTAAAGGACCGTGATGCATTAGGCAACTACCGGGTCAAAATCTACGGGTAATACCGAGGAGGGCATATGAAAACAATCGGCGACCTCCTTTTACGAGATTTGAGCCGGAAGATCGAGGAGATCATCCAGGTCGACCAAACAGACGAGCAGTCAGTGTATTCGGAAATCACCGAGTACATTGCCACGGATAGCATCCGCGATCAGTACGCTGTTCTCCTGAAGGCCGTTGCGGAAGCCCCGTCTGAGCCTCATGAGAGTGTGGGTGTCTGGATTTCGGGGTTCTTTGGTTCAGGCAAAAGCTCCTTTGCAAAGAACCTCGGGTATGCCCTGGAGAACAGAAAGGTCCTGGGATACAAGTTTGCAACCTTGTTCAAACAGCAGATCGGGGACGAGCAGGTTGCCAATCTGCTCGACCTTATCAACACCCGGTTTCCAACCGAAGTCATCCTTTTTGACATCGCCAAGGAGCAGGATACCCGCCGCGTTACGCAACGCATAGCGGAATTCATTTATACGTGTCTCTTGAGGGAACTCGACTACGCCGAAGATTTTGATATCGCTGAGCTCGAGATCGAGCTCGAAGCGGAAGGCAAGCTGGAGCCGTTCGTCGCCAAGTGCAAAGAGATTCACGGGCAGGAGTGGCGCATCGTCCGTAAAGGTGCGCAACGGCTATCGCGCGCAAGTGCGGCCCTGCACGCTCTTGATCCTGTGACATATCCAGCCGCCGACTCGTGGGCACATACCCAGCGCAGTCGGGATGCGGCGATCAGCGTCAGCAAGGTCGTCCACCGCACGTTCGAACTCTTTGGCCGCAGGCGTCCTGGGAAAGCCCTTGTTCTCGTTATCGACGAGGTCGGCCAGCACGTGGCCCGGAGCGGCGACAAGATCGAAGATCTGCGGGCCACAATCGAAGAGTTCGGTAAAGTTGGGAGGAATCTGCTGAAGGCAAGAAAGATACCAGCCCCGTGCTGGATCGTCGTGACTTCTCAGGAAAAGCTGGATGAGATGGTGGCCGCCATCGACTCGAAACGCGTCGAACTGGCAAAGCTTCAAGACCGGTTCCGCCATCGTGTCGATCTCGCCCCATCGGACATTCGCGAGGTGGCCACGCGGCGGGTTCTGGCCAAGAAAGATGAGGCATTTCCGGTTCTCCGGAAGCTTTACAACGGGAGCCAAGGCGCTCTGAATGCTGCGCTACGGCTTGAGCGCACCCAACGCCGAACGGACGTCAGCGAAGAGGATTTTATCCAGTTCTACCCATACCCGCCGCATTATATTGACATCAGCATCAGCATCATGTCGGGAATTCGGCTTCAGCCGGGAGCGCCCGGGCATCTTGGAGGAAGCAACCGGACGATTATCAAGCAGGCATATGAGATGCTTGTGTCCAATCGGACGAATCTCGCCGAGTGTCCGATTGGCACCCTGGTTACGTTGGATCGCGTGTACGAGCTCGTTGAGGGCAACCTTTCGAACGAGCGACGTACCGACATTCACGAAATCAGCGAGCGATTCAAGGGTGACCCGGATAAGCAATGGACGCTTCGGGTTGCCAAGGCAACCTGCCTTCTGGAGTTCGTCCGTGACCTGCCTCGAACGGAGGCGAACATCGCCGCTTTCCTGATAGACAAGGTCGGCGACCCGGCACCGGTTGCACAGGTCGAAGCAGCCATCAAGAAACTCTATGATGCGCAGTTCATCCGCAACACAGAAGACGGGTGGAAGCTCCAGACCGCCCAAGAGAAAAACTGGGAGACCGAGAAGAAAGCCCTCGATCCCAAACCCCGTGATCGGAATGAGATCGTCCGTTATGCCCTGCGGGAGGTCTTTGGCGAGCCTGTGCTTCGTACCTACCGGCACAAGGATTACCGCACTTTCCGGATCGGTATCAGCGTAGACGGCACGACTGTGGGTGATGAGGGCGATATCAGGGTGTCCTTGTCCATGGCCGAAGACGACAGTGAGATGTCCAACCGTATCAATGAGACGCGGGACGAAAGCCGCAAGAAGGCCCACGAGAATGATGTCTACTGGGTCTTCTCGCTCGCGCCGGAGATCGACGAACTGGTCGCCCAGCTCTTCGCGTCCAGGAAGATGGTTGAGAAGTATGACCAGCTTCGGGCGCAGAGCAAGATCGCACCTGATATGATCACCTGCCTCCAGGATGAAAAAAACGCCGTCCTGAATACTCAATCACGGTTGCGGGACAAGATCACGGAGGCGCTCGAGCGAGGGACAGGCATGTTCCAGGGTGTGGCGCGTGATGCCTCGTCACTCGGCAAGAGCCTTGGTGAGATCATCAAGAAATTCTTGGAACAGGTCGTCCCCGACCTCTATCCCAAGTTGGAGATGGGATCACGCCCCCTGCGTGGGGATGAACCCGACGTCTTTCTCAAGGCGGCTGATCTCAAGGCGCTCCCTCAAGTTTTCTACGTCGGCGAACGCGGCTTAGAACTGGTCACCAAGGAAGGTTCAAAGTATGTGCCCAATCCGAGTGCCGATGTGGCCAAGGAAGTTCGCGACTACCTCGCCAGCCAGCATGAGTATGGCAACCGGGAGGCCTGTCTTGGTAAGGCTCTTGAGAATCGGTTCAACGGCACCCCTTACGGGTGGGAACGCGACGTGCTGCGTCTGGTCCTTGCCGTTCTCTTTCGTGCAGGGGTCATCGAGGTTTCGTTCGGTGGCCAGAAGTCCGATTCCTACTCGGAGCCGCGAAGTCGGGAGCCCTTCGTCAACAACACCAAGTTTAAGTCTGCTGTCTTTACCCCGATCAAGCCGATCGATCTCAAAACACTCACCCAAGCGGTTCAGAGCTATGAAGGCCTGACGGGGAAAACGTTGGATGTGGAGAAGAATGCCATCGCTGCGGCCGCAAAACAGTACGCTGATGCTGAAACAAAGGAAGTCGTGCCCATCGTTGCTGAGGCCAAGGCCCACTATCTCCCTGTGCTGTCCATCGTCGAGGAATACCGGGAGGCACTTGCGAGCATCGAAAATGGCTCCGCTGACGACTGCGTGAACCTTCTGGCCGGCGGCGCAGCCTCTCTTAAGGAGGGCCGTGAACGCATCCGCAAGATCGCCGAATGCCTGAACGAAAAAGGGCTGGCTACCTTGCAGAGAGCGCGACTGGCCGCCAACGAGATGACGCGCCTCCTTGAGGCGCATGGCCAGGACGAGATCGCCGAGAAAGGCAAAGAGCTTCGTGAGCTATTGCAGTCCGAAACCTTTTTCGAGTCCATGGCGCAGATCGAATCGACTGCGCAGGAAATCGTGGCCGCATATCGTGATCTCTATGAAAAGACGCACGCCGAGCGAGCGGCTCAGTACCGGGATGCTGTGGAGAAGATCAAGGGCCGTAAGGAATGGGAGCAGGTGCCCGAGTCCATGCGAGAACCGGTGCTCTCCCCGCTGACATCGCGCGGCTGCAACGAGACCGATTTCCCGGTGACGAGCCTCGTCTGCAACGCATGCCGCGCCAACGTGAGCCAGATGGAATCGGACATTGAGGCCCTTGGCGGCCTGTTTGCCAAGGTAGTCTCTGAAATCCAGCGGTTGACCACCCCGCCGGAGATGAAGATCGAGCGCGTGCGGGTCTCCGAGTTTTTCTCGGGGTCCTTCGAATCGGCGGACCAGGTCAAGAAGGCCGTGGCCCGTCTGCAGGACCATCTCCTCAAACTGCTCGATGAGGGCGTGAAGATCGTGGTGGAGTGATATATGGACCAGGCCATACGAAACAAGCTGCGCAACATCGTGACCCAGTGCCGAAAACTGCTGGAGGAAGCCACGGCCCAGGCCCTCCAAGGACGATTCGGCATGTACGCGGCGCGCAAGAAGGGCGAGGTCCAAGTCGAGGAAGAGTCCCGCATGGCGCACCTCGCCGAGGAGGACCGCGCCTGCCGCCAGGACCTCCTGGACCATCTGGAGCACATCCAGGCCATCGGCTACAAGTCGAGCGAGGCGCTGGAGCAGCTCATCCGCGAGATCGCTTTCACACACCTCAACCGCCTGTGCGCCTATAAGATGATGGAGGCGCGAGGCCTCATCCGCGAGGCAGTTAGCCGTGGTCTCAAGTCCCAGTATTTCTTCTTCTACCTCTCCGACCACCCCGAAGACGAGAAGCTCCATAACGGCGGCCGGCAGGAGGCAGCCTACCGCAATTTCCTCGACTGGCTGGGCGGAACGCTCTCGCAGGAGATCGGCGTCCTCTTTAATCCCAATGACCCGGCCAACCGCATCTACCCGCCGCAGCGCGTGCTGGACGAGGTGCTGGAGCTGATAAACGACGGGGAACTCTCTGGAATCTGGTCCCAGGACGAGACCATCGGCTGGGTCTACCAGTACTTCACGCCCAAGGAACTGCGCGACAAGGCCCGCAAGGAAAGCCAGGCCCCGCGAAATTCCTACGAGCTCGCCTTCCGCAATCAGTTCTTCACGCCCCGCTACGTGGTGGAGTTCCTCACCGATAACACCCTCGGCCGCATCTGGTACGAGATGCGCAAGGGCAAAACGGTCCTCAAGGACCGCTGCCGGTATCTGGTCCGGCGGCCGAATGAGATCTTCTTGAAAGAAGGCGAAGTCGCGCCAGTAGGCAGTATGCAGAAGGCAGTAGGCAGTGAAGAATTGAATCAGGAGGAGCTCCTGAAGCAGCCCGTATATATCGAACACAGGCCGAAGAAAGACCCTCGGGACTTCAAGGTGCTGGATCCTGCTTGTGGGAGTGGTCATTTCCTTTTGTATGCCTTTGATTTACTGGAAAAGATTTATCAGGAATGGAATGAGGAAGTGGCAGCGGCGTCCCGCCGCTGTGAAGACCAGAGCCGAGACGGCTCTGCCACTGCCTTCATTGGGTATTTCAGCCCAGATGAATCTGTGACAAACCTTACGGGCGATTTGCCACACTGGCGGCAGGATAACGTTACCTATTTCGTGACGTTCCGGCTGGCGGATTCCCTGCCTCAAGAGAAACTCAGCCAGTGGCAGAGCGAAAAGGAGCAATGGCTCAAAAATCACCCCGAACCTCATAATAAAGATGTCCTGAACGAGTTCTACCGGCTATTCCCCGAACGCTTGCAGCATTGGCTGGATGCAGGATACGGTTCATGCCTGATGCGCGATCCTGCGATTCGAGGCGCCGTGGAACAGGCTCTCCTGCATTTCGACGGACAACGCTATCGCATTCACGAATACGTGGTTTCGATCAACCACGTTCATGTCCTCGTTACACCCTTGCCGGATTATGATTTATCTTCCATTCTGCACTCCTGGAAGTCTTTCACTTCTCATATCATTAATAAGAGACTTGGAAAAACCGGCGAGAATTGGCAAAAGGAATCCTTTGATCATATTGTGCGGCATGCGGAGGCCATGCAGAAGTTTTCAAAGTATATCCAGAAACACCCATCATGGCGTCCCGTAGTACCAGCAAGAGTAGTGGAAGCGGCGGCCCGCCGCTGTGAAGACCAGAGCCGAGACGGCTCTGCCACTAGTTCATCCACTATACCTCCCAATATGATTCCCAAGTTGATCATTGAGAAAAACCTTCATGGTATCGACATCGATCCCCGCGCTGTCCAGATCGCCGCGCTCGCCCTCTGGCTGCGGGCGCAGAAGGCCTGGAAGAACCTCGGCATCAAACCCGGCGACTACCCCCGCATCACCAAGTCCAACATCGTCTGCGCCGAACCCATGCCGGGCGAAACGGACCTGCTGAAGGAATTCACAGCCACCTTGCATCCCAAGGTGCTGGGACAACTTGTTGAGGCGGTCTTCGAGAAGATGAAGCTCGCCGGCGAAGCGGGAAGCCTGCTTAAGATAGAGGAAGAGATTCGAGAGGCCGCATCGACCGCCAAGAAAGAATACCAAGAGGAATTGCGGCGGCGGAAAGAACAGGCTGGATATCTGCCGGGCATGGGTCCACCGAGAGAACGCACACTTTTCGATTTTTCCGACATGACCGACAGCGAGTTCCTGGACCGAGCCGAGGAGGAGATTGTCGCGGCGTTGCGCCAGTACGCGGAAAAGACAGCCAACGGTAAAGCCTTCCGGCGGAGGCTTTTTGCGGAGGATGCCGCACGGGGGTTTGCCTTTGTTGATGTGTGCCGCAAGAAATTTGACGTGGTGCTGATGAATCCGCCGTTTGGCGCATCATCAGTGCCTGCCAAAGACTACCTAGTCAAAGAATACCCTTCTTCCAAGACGGACATCTATGCGTCGTTCGTTGAGCAAGGCGTCAATCTGCTGCTCCCAAACGGTACCTTGGGAGCAATCACAAACCGAACTGGGTTCTTTCTGTCATCGCTGAATACTTGGAGAACACAGCTTTTCCTCGAAAAAACATATCTCACTTGTTTCAGCGACCTGGGGCATGGCGTACTCGACACCGCCATGGTCGAAACCGCGGCATATACTGCCGTCAAGCAAAATAGCAAACTACTAACAACGTTTGTCCGAGTGATTGATGATCCACCCGATACCAAGGGCCTTGCACTTGCAACTGCTCTTTCAACCGGGTGCGAATTACAGAATGTTTATTTTCTACCGGCTTCCTGTTTCACGGAATTACCTGGTAGTCCCTTTGCATACTGGGTCGATGCTGCAATAAGATCGCTTTTCAAGTCATGCGATTGCCTTGAAACGAGAGGGTTTAAGACTTGTCAAGGATTGATTACTGCAGACGATTCCAGGTTCTTGCGGCTGGATTGGGAGCGACCAGGGAGACGAGTGAAATCAGCCGCTGATGTGTATGGTGTGGACCGCTGGGCGTCTTTTGCAAAGGGTGGCGATTTCTCACCGTTCTATAGTCCCTTATATATGATCGCTGACTGCGATAAAGGGTTTAAACCGCTAATTGATAATGCTAATGCAAAGTATCCGTATCTGAAGGGTGGCGCACAGAAAATGCTCCATGCCGTACCCGAACTCTTTTTTTGTCCCGGGCTCAACTACACTCGGCGAACGACTAGTGAATTTAGCGTAAGAGCCTTACCCGCTGGGTGTGTATTTTCAGATAAAGGACCAGCGATCCTGCCCTCTCGTGACAATGAGAGAGAGCTACTTTCACTCCTTGGGATTGTCAATAGTGCTGCGTTTCGGGGGCTACTTGCTTTGAGTATGGGGGCTGCTGATGCAGCGGCACGCTCGTATGAAACTGGAATAGTCTCAAAGGTGCCGCTACCAAAAGTGAAAGGCGCGGAACGACGTACTATAGAGATGCTCACATGGGAGGCCTGGGACATTCAACGTTTTCGGAATTCATGGGATGAAACATCAACGTTTTTTGTAGCACCATGGTTATTGATTGCATTGCGGAACGGCAAAACAGGTCCTTCATTGCACATCTTGGCCAAGAAAATAGAAGAAAAGCTTTCTCAGAAAGCGGTGCGATTATCGGAAGTAACGAAGGAAATAGACGTGATCGTGTGGTCAGCCTATGGCCTCGGGCTAAGCAGTCAACGACGCCTCGAAACAGCAATCACAAAAGATGATAGCTTGGTAGATGATGAAGGCGACGATGATGGGGAAGAATATTCAAAACGGTCACTTATGGATTTGCGAGGTCATGTTATCGACGTGGTCCAATTTGCCGTTGGTGGAAATTATGGCCGCTGGGATATTCGCTTCTCCACCGGCGAGCGCCAGCCGCCGAGGCTTCCTGACCCGTTCGATCCGCTGCCAGTCTGTCCACCAGGCATGCTCCAGGGGCAGGACGGTATGCCTGCCAAGCCCGAAGATGTTCCTCTGGATTACCCGATCCGCATCGACTGGGATGGAATCCTGGTAGATGACCCGGGGCACGAGGATGACATCGTCCGCCGTATTCGTGGCGTGTTGGAGGTTATCTGGAAGGACCGCGCCGAGGCCATCGAAAAAGAGGCCTGCGATATTCTGGGTGTGCGGGAACTCCGCGACTACTTCCGCAAGCCGGGCAACGGCGGCTTCTGGATGGACCACGTCAAGCGTTACTCCAAGAGCCGGCGCAAAGCCCCGATCTACTGGTATCTGCGCTCGGCCAAGGGCAACTATGGCCTCTGGCTCTATTATCACCGTCTGGACAAAGACATCCTCTTCAAGGCGCTCCTCAACTATGTGGAACCCAAGATTCGCCTTGAGGAGGACCGCCTGAACTCGCTGCGCGCTCGAAAGGAAAAGACGGGAAGCTCCGGCCGCGAGGCCAAGCAAATCGAGAAGGACATGGACCGCCAGGAGCAGTTCGTCTCCGAGCTGCGCGACTTCGCGGACAATCTCCGCCGCGCGGCGAACCTGCACATCGAGCCGGACCTCAACGACGGCGTGGTCCTCCATATCGCCCCGTTGTGGGAGCTAGCGCCCTGGAAGGAAGCCAAGCAATACTGGGATGAACTCGTCGAGGGCAGGTACGAATGGTCCAGCATCGGCAAACAACTGCGCGAGAAGGGGATTGTGAAGGAATGAGAGCTGGTCAATTGTCATATGGTGACGCGATTAGAACTGGTTTATGGACAATTGACATATTTCCTGAAAATAGCTTATTTTCTTGCTCAGGAAAATCGAAAGATACAGTAAAATGCCAACGGAAAGAGGGATGATCAAACAGCTACTTAGAGGAAAAGTTTTTCTGCGTCGGATTTCTTTGTGTATTTTGGAGGGGCGGCCGCCGATTGAAGGGAACGCACCGATGTGATGTAAGGAGAATGATATGAACGACGAAATTCCTGTGAAGCTAAAGAAAGAACCGCTTCTTGAAGCGGTGTGGGAGATCCGTTTTTCGAGCGACAAGCCTTCCGTCGCTGAATTGCTGCCCGGACTGCTCTTTAATACTCTGCTGCAGAAATACGGCAACATCGTCCGCTTGCCTGCCGCGGACATTCCGGCCCCTATCGTCGAGCACGATCCGAATCTGCGGTATGTACCAAGAATTCGCTTGGAGGGCGGCAATCAGGCCGTTCAGATCGGCGAACACGTCGTCTCATTAAGTTGCCGCCGCCCATACTCCGGATGGACTAAGTTTTCGGAGGATATACGGGGTCTTATTGCTGCGATTAAGAATACTGGCCTGATCGGCAGACTGGAGAGGTTTTCACTGAAGTACATCGACCTCATAGAGCTGGACCCTCCAGCGGACCTCGGCTGTCTCAATCTGGAACTGAAATTGGGTGAGCATGCAATCAGCACACGACCGGTGCATCTTCGGACTGAAATTCGCGAGCAGGATTTGATCCATATCGTTCAAATCGTTTCACCTGCGGAGGCGGTTATCCCGGGAGATGAGAAACGAATGGTAGGCGTTCTTCTGGACATCGATACCATCAAGCCGTTGAGTGAAAGCGAGTCATGGGACGATTTGGAACGACGTCTTGATGATGTGCACCTATCCTGCAAGAAGATGTTTTTCAGCCTGCTGAAACCGGAAACGGTCATCAAGCTGGAGCCGGAATACGTAGGATAATGTAATGGCTGCAACTTTGACTTTAGCATACGACCTGATTGGCCGCGCCAGCAGCGGGGTGACGTTCCCGCCTCCGTTGTTCGCTAAGTTTGGACGACGTGAAACCGCGATGCCTGCATTTCGCGTTGCTTCTCGGTGGGTCGATTTCGTGTTTCCAGTCGGCACGGAGCGAAGCACAAACCAGACGACGGAAGTAAGAACCACGGAATGGGCAGGCCGGTTTATTCCACGCACGGAGCTGGGGAAACGGCTGGTGGCTCTAAGGAGCAAAGCGATTGCCGCGGGTATGCGGCTTCTCGATGAAGACGAAGTCCTTGAAGAAATCAGACGGCGGCGGGGAGAGCCTGAAAACGATGAAGCGGACCTATATTGACGCAAGCGTGCTGCTAGCGGCTTTCCAAGGCGAAGATGACACTTCGCGCCGAGCGCTGGAAGTACTGGACGATCCTGGCCGCATATTGGTGGTTAGCGATTATCTTCGGCTGGAAGTGCTGCCGAAGCCGACGTTTTATAAGCGGTACGGTGAAATTAAGTTCATGAACTTGGTACTGGAAAGCACTTCGGAAAACGTATACACATCTCCGCAACTGACGAGACAAGCGGTTGGAATTGCCGGAAAATACGATATGACCCCTATCGACTCGCTTCATGTTGCAGCGGCCGTCGTCGCGGCGGTGGATGAGCTGGTGACGATGGAAAAACCGACGAAACCGATGTGTCGCGTCTCGGAAGTCAAAGTGATTTCATTGTATTCTTCCGGCGGGGGCGGCTCATGAAGTTCAGCTTATTCCTGCACAAGCCGGTCGACTTCCTCAAGAACAGTTGTACCCGTGTGCGATCCACCTTCATCCTGAGCCGGACCTCAACGACGGCGTGGTCCTCAATATCGCCACGTTGTGGGAGCTAGCGCCCTGGAAGGAAGCCAAGCAATACTGGGATGAACTCGTCGAGGGCAAGTACGAATGGTCCAGCATCGGCAAACAACTGCGCGAGAAGGGACTGGTGACGTGACGAATCGGCAGTAAATCCCAAGAAAGGACTTGCATATTTTCCTGAATAGTGATATTTTCTTGTTTAGGAAAATGGAAAGAATCAGGAAAATGCCGACAGAGAAGGAGATGATTGAACAACTGCGGAGAGGCAAGGTTTCGCTGCCTCCGCTCTCTTTGCGATTTCTGGAAGGGCAGCCGAAGGCAGGCGGAAACCGCCGTTTAGATGCATTGGTTGAGACATCATGGAGGGATAGCATCGCAAAGTTTGTCGTAGAATGCAAAGCTCTTTCGACGCCTAAGGCATTTCAGGACGGGCTCAACCTGCTGAAATCTGCGCCGCTTCCCAAGGGCTACCAGCCCCTGCTGTTTCTGCCTTTCCTGAATGAATGGCAATTGCGGGAGCTGGAGCGAGAAGGGATCAGCGGAATCGACCTGTGCGGCAATGGCGTGGTGGTCGTCCCGGGAACGTTTGCCGTATTCCGCAGCGGTGAGAAAAATCGATTTTCCTCCTCGGCCCCGATCAAGAACATCTATCGGAAAAACAGTTCCATGGTGGGGCGCGTTTTCCTCGTCCGACCCAGCTACGATGCGGTCCAGGAGATTCGTTCGGAGATCAATCGGCGAAACATGCTGGTGAACCGCTGGGATAAGAAATCCATGAGCCTCTCGACAGTGTCAAAGGCTTTGAAAACGCTGGAAGAGGACCTGATCATCGCGCGCAAAGATACCATGCGCCTCCTTCAACCCGACAAGCTATTGGATAAATTGGACGATAACTATGCCCTTCCAACCATCAAGGAGCGGGTCCGACTAAAGGTGTCCCAAGAGCGTGGGGCGATCCGGGAATTGCTGATGAAGCTGTCGCAGACGCTGGACCTGCCCCTTGTCGTTACGGGGACATCATCGGTTGGGCAATACACCGTGATGCAGCGGGGGGATCTTTTATCCGTCTACTGCCCGCGTCTGGAGATGTTGCTTGAGCGGCTGCCTGGAAATCAAACGGATCGCTTCCCGAACCTCGAACTGGTCGAGACGGAAGATGAAACGGTCTATTTTGATGCCCGGCAGGAGGGAGACTTTTGGTGGGCCTCCCCTGTGCAGGTATACCTGGAGTTGATGGCCGGCGACAAGCGGGACCGGGAGACCGCCGAACAGGTGAAGTCATACATCCTGAAGAATCTTCAGACGGTGCAACAATGATCACGATCCCCGATCTTCAGACAGCGCTGCTCGATCTGCTCCACGAAATAGATGGCACTGATATCAAACTCATCATCGGCGGCGGTTTCGGCGTCTATCTCAAGATCAACTACGTGGAACGGTTGGGTACGCGGACACTTTTGCGGGAATGGCCCGAATCGCGTTCCACCAACGATCTCGACTTGTTTTTGCGGCCGGAGCTCCTCATCGAATCAGGAAAATTGAAACCTCTGGCAGAGGCTATTGAAAGGCTGGGGTATCAGGTTGTTCCCGGCGCGGAAAAATACCAATTTGTCAAACCTGGGCCGGAAGGAATCGAGGCAGGCAGCGTCAAGATAGATATCCTCACCGGACCGCAGAGCCGTTTTAAGGGCACAAAGGTAAAAACGGACGCCCGCCGCGCCCGGCCCAATCCTTCCGTTGGTATTCACGCCCATCCTGTTGACGAAGCGCTGACATTGGAGGAAGGGCTGTTGCCTGTATCGCTGGATGGTCAACTCGGCACAGGCGCGCCATGCCGCGCTGAGGTTTTTCTGCCGCATCCGTATACATTTTTGATGATGAAGCTGTTTGCCTTCAGGGACCGGCTCCGCGATACGGACAAGGAATTCGGCAGTTACCACGCCCTGGATCTATATACGATCCTGGCGACGACGACCGAGGAGGAGTGGGGAGACGCTCTCGAAATGCGTGATAAGCACGGTGACGAAACTTTTATAACAGAGGCGGGGCGCCTGGTCTCGAGGTGCTTTTCTGCGCTTGACCGTCTCGGTATGCTCCGCTTGAGAGAAAGCCCCTACTATCGGTCCGAATTGCAGCTTGACGAATTCATGTCAGCCATGCGGGAACTGTTTCCGGCAACGGCCGAAACAAATGCTGAAGGAAACTGAGCGATGGGTATAGTTTCGGCATACATTCGCAATCTGATCGTCAAGCAGGTCGATGACAACGGCATCGTGGTCTGGTACGACCCGGACGGCGCTTATACCGAGGCGGTCGAGGCGCTGGCCCTGCCCGATACCGCTGTCCTCCGCTATGCAGGAAGCTTCGTTCATCTGCGCTGGGAGATCGATCAGAAGAAGCTCATGGACGGCGAGGAGCCACCGCGTCTGGTGGTTTACGTGCCTATGTCCCAGGACCAGACACACCACGCCCTAATCGAGCTGGAAGCGGCGGGCGTGGTCATGCAGCCGGGTCAGCAGCCGCCGGCACGCAACACCCGCCTGGCCGTTGTAGCGCGCAACGCCCTCAAGAACGTCCTGGGCGACGAGACCGCCGCCCACGTGGAGAAGCAAACCGAGGCAGGTAAGCTGACCTTGGCCGACCTCAACGCCTTGGCTGACAAGGGCTGCGAGATCTCCAAGGGTGTGATCGCCCTTATCTTCGGCGCCGGCAATCCACAGGAGGTTGCCCTTTCATTTCTCGACAGCGACCGCCTTGACGAGAGCATCACCAAGAAGGATGCAAAAGGCGAACTTGCAGAGCTCTTGCGCCAGGATTTCGGCTTCGACGCGCCAGATGGCACGGAGCTTACCGACGTTCGCCAGCGCCTGGCTCGACATATCCTTATGACCGATCTCATCTCGGGCCTCGGTGACGCTGTCCCGTCAAAGCTGACCTCGGTTCCGGTCGCCTCCACGCCGGCAAGCACTGATGCGTGTAAGGCCCTGGCCAAGGAGTGGCGTCTGCGCCGAGATACGCGAGAAAGCTATGTAGCTGCCGCCCGGCAGGTCGAGCAGGATTTTGGCCTGTCTGCTCTGGAGCTTGACCCGAAGGCGATTGAGGAGGTCGAAACCTTTCCGGCCATCGAGAAAGCGCTGCTGCATCATGCCGAGGCTCGACTCCTGAATAAAACAGACGGTGAAATTCTCATGCTCGCCGAGTCCCGCCTGTCACGCTTCTGGTGCGATGTTGAACCCAGGCTCCAAGCCCGCTGGGCGCTCATAGCCTCCGCTGCCGAAGTCCTGTTGGAGGCGGACCGCGTGGAGCAGGCGCTCAAAAAGGCCCCGGCCTACGTAACCGGCATGATCAAGGAGTACGCCGAGGGCACGGAACCCTGGTGTCTGCTGGATACCCATCATCGCCACATGGAGAGCCGCTGGCACAACTTCGAACCGCACGGCGATGGCCACGACAGCATCGAAAAACTGGTGATCAGAGCCAGACATCGTTATGTAGAAGTGGGCTCCGAGATCGCCCGGCAATTCCTGACGCAACTTCAGAAGAAGGCCCCGGACAAAAGCGTTGCGCGCCAGCGAGAGGTTTTCGAAAAGCACGTGAAGCCTTCCCTGGGAGAAAAAAAGATCGCCTACGTGTGGGTGGAAGCGCTCCGATTCGAGATGGGCCGGGAACTTGCGTGCTTGCTCAAGGAAGACT
>Ga0315274_10007286_pt1 | contig 16026 bp, 15 predicted proteins | sample YL17G02_20_MG_FD_203700 | JGI IMG/M metagenome (GOLD analysis project Ga0315274, IMG submission 203700) | Sediment microbial communities from Yellowstone Lake, YNP, Wyoming, USA - YL17G02_20 | ecosystem: Environmental > Aquatic > Freshwater > Lake > Sediment | place: USA: Wyoming | collected...
GCCGAGCGGCGCGCGGTTGCGGTACCGTGACGCCGGGACGGGGAAGAAGCGTGACCGAGGAATGCGAGGAGGTCGCAGCAAGCTCCCTGTTGTCGTGAAAGGTCTTTGCATCAGCAACCTCTGCTTCGACCCTTTCCGCGGGTTATCTTCGCAATTGCCAACACCACCCGCTGGCGCGGCAATAGGCCGCCCCAGCCTATCAACTATTTGGACTCGGTTTAATCAGTTGGCTTTTATTCCGATCAGCTCAGGTGTTCACTTGACCAGTGATCAGGCTCAAAGGTGAACTCTCCCTGCCCGTGTCGCGGTGGCGCCCTGGGCGGAGGCTCGTAGTCTAGGCCCACGTGTTTTAGATAACGTCTAGCTTGCATGAGGTCTGTGACGGCGCAGACTTTGACAAGGTTGCCACCGCATTGCTCGGACTTAAGGACGTCAATCTTAAACACGTGGGCCAGCATCTTCGACCAGGTATGGTTTTTGAACGTCCGCGTTTTCTCTGCAATGGCTTCGTCGTTTGTAAACTGGAATCCTTTTTTGATCTCGGGCCTGACGGTGATGTCTTTTCTGTACGGTGAATTGGGGGGCAAACACCCCAGCGCGCTTATTCGTGTGCAGCCAGTAACGCAGAGGGATGGGGAACGACACCACAAACTGACGGTAAGGCACCAGATGCAGTACATTTTGCGTCAGATGAGTGGCTGCCTCGGCCATTCTTTTGGCGCAGCATGAAGGACAAAAGCCTCGTTTTTTACAGCTAAAGGCGACCAGTTTCTCTGCACCGCAGGTAGTGCATTTGAGCCGTATAAAGCCGTAGGGCGCGTATGCGCCTGAGGCTTGGTTGGTGGTGAAGGCCGACATTCGCGAGTCAGAAAAAATACTTGCAGTAATTTTTCTAATGAGCAAACCTTCATGCACGTCGCAGGGCGTCGGGTCAGGAACTGGCCTAGGTGTGGAGAGTGGAGATGACTCCCTCGTTGAATCACGAAACTCCATCCATAACTTGTTTGGATGGTAGTAGTTCATGTTCAAAAAGACCATGCCCCTTTCAGATCTTAAGCGTGACATCAACGACTCGCTTGGCGAGTTGCGAGAGGACGACGCGCTACAATTGAACTGATCCGCTAAAGATTCATAGTGCGGGGATTCACTTTCGTATGCCAGAAGAAAAGGGCAAAGGCCAGGTACTTAACCACAGCTCAATTGAGCTTTATGTTCTTGAGACCGATTCGGGTCCGCCCGTCGTTCATCGCGTCGGTCCAAAGAGAAAGTCGCCCGTGAGCGTTGACGCCGACGGGTTCAAGCGTGCTGACGGCGAAGCGATCCTGCTGCACAGCGGTTGGTGGAAGATTCCTGACGAATTCAAGGCCGACATTTATCAGCTTGGCGACAATGTCTTGATCCCCGTCAGCATCATGGCTCCGGTTCCAGATCTTCATTTTGGCAACTATGAGATCCGACAGGAAACCGATTGGGGCAAGAAACTGACCTACGTCACGGGCATTTTGAAAGACAAACGCGGAAGAACAACCGGCTACATCATCGACGGGCGCGGCGAAGTTAGCGTTGCAGATGCCGTTAAGCTGACCAACGAAGGAGGGATCGACAATGTCGTCCTGGTTACCAACAAGAACGGACAGACTTTCCTCCGAACAAAGAAAAACGCCACCGACGAAGACAATCTCACCGCGTAGTTTATTGGAGCTGACAGCGTTCGTTACGAGCTTGATTCCCTATATTTGGACACTGGGAATCATCGCATTGGCTGTCCGCGCCCGACTCTACCTCGACCACTGGCCACGGCCTTCTCATCCCGATCCCAAGCATTTACCGTTCGAGTTCCATCACCAGATTCTTTGGGACGTTTTCGAAGGCATCAAATGGTCAATCGTGATCGTGCCAACTCTCTATCTTACCAGCAGGATATTCTTGAAGCAAAATCTCTGGCGCGCGCCGTTGCGCATATATTTGTTTGGTTGGCTCGTCATCGCGGCGATGATATTTGTCCCGCCTATTGATTTTGTGATGTGGTTTATGGATTGACGTTGTGTGGTTCGGGGTGGAGAAGTACTCAGCAAAGGGAGTATAGGCTTGTAGTACTTTCGATAGGGGCAACTTAAGTAGCCCCTATCGAAAGTACTACAAGCGATCCTTAAAGAGAAAGTCGCTCACCAGATGTCTCCCTTGGCGACTAGGTCCACGGCGACGCGTTCAATGCGCTCTCGGATGTCTTCAGAAACTTTTTGATCTTCGAGGGTCATGTGGACGTCAGCTTCTCGAACGATTCGGGTTGCCTTGGCCACGGCTTTCTGTTTGAGGAGTGCGTGTAGCTCCTGCCTGGGAATAATGGCGTAGACAAATTTGCACCATGGCTGCGGCTATTTTTCGCATGGTCTCGATGGTGACTTTGCCGGCAGCTTCTCGCTTCTCGATCTGCTGAACGGTAGCTGGTGCTAACCCCGCGGCTTTGCCCAATGTACTAAGGGTCATGGACATAGCTTGACGCATGTATGCGATCCAGCCGGTTCGGGCCTGCGCATCTTTGGCAAAACTGCTCAGGTTTTGCAGGCGCTTTTCGATCTGCCTCATAGCCAGGTTGGCCGGTGGTTTCACGACGTTTCCAAGATGAATATATACATATATAAATTCGGACGGAGTGAATGCGAGATGAGTGATGCCGTTTGCCCACGGCGTTTTGAGTGCTAGCTTTACGTCGCCATTTGAGCCGTATAAAGCCGTGGGCAAGAATGCCGCATTTGAGATACGCCTCGAACTCGTTGATCACATAATCGGGTAGGGGACGCTGCTCGGCTTCGCGCTCCGCGATAAAGGTATTTAGATGACCTGCGATGATTTGATAGCAGGGTGTAAGCTCCGGGCGTCGCCTTTGATAGGCGCAAGATTGGGCGGCAGCAGTTGACACGCCTGAGCTTTGATCACGAGCTACGGGGAGTGAGGAAGGGACATGAGTATGAGCAGCTTAGATGTCACCCAGCGTCGGGAATCGGGAATCGGACAGCAGTATTTTCACCTATGGCTTCGCCAATCTCCGCAAGGGCACCGTTCAGTGCCTCCTGCATTCTTTTCCCCAACGGCAACACTTGGTGATCGGCCTTAAGATAGAACGTCGTGACCGCGCCCTTTACCAGATATGACACGCCTAAAACCGATGGGTACGTGTCAGTGAACCCGGTGCATTCTATGCCCCGAAGGTACCCTGGATGCGAGGTGGTCACTGGGCAGCGCATAATTTGCTGCCAATCGGCATTGCAGAGCTTCCACTTCTGGCCCAGATATAGGCCGTCGCCAGTTAATCTGAATGGGCCTCGAGACACCGGTTGGCTAAGCAAGGCGCTGAGGTGCAGGATGGGGCTTCCACCCTCTTTGCATTTGCGAATGCGGGCTTTGTGCTGAAGCTGGCCGTTCTTTAGTAAGTCTACGCGGGTTACTTGATCGGATGTCGCGAACTTTTTTACTAGCTCACGCATCGCCGGTGTCAGCGTTATGACTGAGTCGTAGCGACCAGCTACAGTGTGGCGCATATGTACGGCTTCGCTGATGCTGCTGCATTTACCAAAGATACTGTAGCATGCGAGGTGAATAGCAGCCTGGACCAGAAAGTCAGCGCTGTAGCCGCGGGCTTTGCATAGGTCGCCACCAAGTCTGTCGCTGTCCCATGTGACTAGGCGAAAATTTGCTCTGATCTGACTAAAAGCTGTTTTAGCCGCAGTGATCGCGTCGTTGAGCTCTTGAGAACGGCGAAATTCAAGCCGTGCGGTAGGCAGTGGAGTGCCGCGATCAGGAGCCGTTGGCAGGGTTGCATCAGTCAGATACTGCGCATATTTGAGCGTGGGGTGACCATCTAGAAAGGAGTGGTCGCGATTGATTCCGGCGATGCCGTTACTGGTGACTACGATTTGGTGGCTTTTGTCGAACCAGCGATTTTCTAGATGACCAAAGGCCAGATTGGCCATGGCCTCTGTGCGATCCGCTGGAGCCGCGTCAAGATCCAAGGCGATGAGGAATAAAGCGCTGTCCAGGGCTTTAATTGCGGCGCTGTTTTGCTCATCCAGCATCATCCTCTGTCGCCATTGGCCCCACTCGATTCTGGACAACGAGGTCAGCAGACCAAAGGAGTCGGATGTTGGCTTGGCTTGTGCCTCTATAGTAACGAAGGTTGCGTATAAATCCTCGACTGATGTTGGCTCGCTTGGGATATCGACTCGAAAGAATTGACCGCGGCAACTCACCATAAAATGACCGGAGTCAGCGGTATACTGCATCTGGTCTTGATCTTGACCTGGGACTCTCGATGTCCCAAAAAAATTGGGATATTGAGACTGATCTAGCCGTTGGCTGCCTTCAATCTCAGGTGCCAGGCGGCCCTGGGCTAAGTCGTCGTGAAACTGCAAGGCCCTGTGTGCTAATACTGCTGCCCGCAGCACCCCATCGGTCGCGCTGGGATCAGATTCGAATAGGTAAGAGACGTTGGAGAAGAAGGCCAAGGACTCGCGGCCCTGCAAGTATCCAATGGTCATAGCCTCATTCTGCCAAGCTGTGCCCTTTGCTACGAGGCGGCCCTGCTCAGGTTCTAGAACGAAGGCTGCAATTTTATAAAAAATCCGTCGCCGCCAACTGTCCCGCCCCTCTAGGGTGATGCCGTAGTTGTGCAATTCACTCAGTGTGTTGCTAAGATTGGGGACAGCCCTCGGCAGAGGTTCCTTCCATTGCAAAGTACAGCACTCCTTGATGCGTTGCCAACGAACGGCGATTACGACTCACTTATTTTCCAAATCATAACGCTCACGAAGCACATTGTAATCGTTATTTTGCTTCAGGTTGCGTATGCAGCCATCCATTGAGCGTGCGAATCAAATCTGGTTTGAATAGCGCAGGATAACTTTCCACGCAGACATCGATAGATGGACCTTCGTCTGACAATATCGTTTGGCCGGTGTAGTAGGGGTCGAAGTTACGCCGCGGTTTTCCGTCCCAGCGCTGCGGACTGAAGGGGGGCGGGGTAGTACCATTTGTTTTATCTGAATATCCCACGATCACGTCGAGGTTCAGCTTTTGCATCCGGCAAAATTCGGGATGGATGGCCACAGCTGCGGTTAAGACGTCCCAATAGTAATATTCTCCGGAGTCGACAAACCATTTGATCTTTTCAAAGACCTTCGCAAAGAAGCGCGCCCCGGGTGTCTTGGCTTTCTTAGTGAACTGGCGAATATCTTGCCGCGTTACTTGTTGCTGTTGGGTGCCGTCTAACGGTACGAGCGTCACCGGCACTCCTGATCTAAACACGATCCTCGCAGCAACCGGGTCGATCATGATGTTCCATTCAGCCACTTTGTTCTTAAAGTGATCGGTAAAGCCTTGCACGATGATATTGCCGGGATGCCATATCGAGCCGCCCATGAAAAAAATGCGCTCGATCTTGGACTTGATGTCTGGTGCTTGCTCCATGGCCAGCCCAACGTTAGTCGCGTTGCCGAGGATGAGAAGCCTTACGGGTTGCGTCGCTTTGCGTAGAGTTGTGACTAGTAACTCGGGCGATCCTATGGCCACTGGGCGGCGGTTGCTGCGGGTGAGGGGCACGCCGTAAAATGTGTCGGCATCATGACGCCACGATTTGGGGAATTCAAAATAGCCGTCCATCGGCTCGCTCGGGCCGCAAGCGACTGGGGTGCCGCGGCTCGGAGTGATGTCTACTAAATCAACGGCGTGTTGGGCTCCGGGATCACAGTGTGCCTCGCCGGCTCCTGTGACCGTAATCGCCAGGACTTCTGTCTCTGGGTGATGCAGCAGGTAAAGCATCGCCGGCCAGTCGTCGATAGCCATATCGGTATCAATGACTATTGGCGTTTTTGCCTCACTCGCTGGTGCATACGTGAGGACGGAGAGCAGGAATAATATGCGGACGACAGTCATGCGAGTAAAGGTCACTAATTGAAAAATTAGTAATAGATAGTTAGCGGACCAGCTCCACACCAAACTTCCGTCCTTTGATGCTGCCAAGGCGAAGGCTGTTGATCGCCTGCTCCGCAACTTTTTTATCTACGGCGACGTACGAGAAATAGTCGTGGATTTCAATTTTACCAATGGTGGAGCCACTGAGGCCGCCGGACTCGCCAGTCAATGCACCGAGAATATCTCCTGGACGCATCTTTGCCTTGCGACCGCCGGAAATATAGAGGGTCACCATCGATGCTGGGGCCGGAGCCGCTGGGCGAGGGGACTCTTTATTGGCTAATTTAACGCGGTCGATGGTGCGGCCTATCAGCGCCTCAATCGCCTCTATTTTGTGGCTTTCATTGGGATTGACTAACGAAACGGCGTGGCCTTTTTTGCCGGCACGGCCGGTACGGCCGATGCGGTGCACATAAGTTTCAGTCTTAACGGGAAGGTCGAAGTTGCAGACTAAATCCAAGTCGGCCACGTCTATGCCACGCGCTGCCACATCAGTGGCAACTAATACGCGAATACTTTGATTGCGAAATTTGGCTAGCACGCGGTCGCGTTCTGGTTGCAGCAGATCACCGTGCAGAGCGTCGGCACTAACTCCAGCATCCTGCAGATTTTGCGCAATTTCTGCGGTAGTGACTTTCTGATTGCAAAACACTATCGCCGAGCTCACCGCTTCGCGGTTCAGCAGGGACTGCAGTGCTTGCCATTTCCTACCTGCAGCTACTTCGTAAAGTTCTTGTTTCACTTCGGGCGCAGCGGCTGCTTGAGCGTCTTTGCTGACAGTGATGCGCACTGGCTCTGTCTGACGCGCCTTACTCATGGCTGCAATAGTTTGGGGATAGGTGGCGGAGAAGAACACGGTCTGCCGTACCTTTGGTAGGGCAGCAAAGATCTGCTCCATGTCTTCTTCGAATCCCATATCGAGCATCCGGTCGGCCTCGTCGAGGACGATGCAGCGCAGGCGGCGTGCGTTCAGACTGCCGCGCTTTAAATGATCTAACACTCGGCCCGGTGTACCGACGACGATGTGCACGCCTTTTTCTAGCGCTGAAAGTTGCGATCTCGCTGGTTGGCCACCAGAGAGAATCATGACCTGCAAGCCCGGTAGGCGGCGACCGAGTTTGCGGACTTCGCGAGCAACCTGGCTGCAAAGCTCACGCGTTGGGCAGAGTATCATTGCCTGTAGCTGACGACCTTCGATCCGAATTTTTTCTAAAATTGGCAGAGAGAAGGCGACGGTTTTGCCGCTGCCCGTTTGCGCCTGTCCCACGACATCGCGGCCACTAAGTAGAAGCGGGATGCTTTTCGACTGAATCGGTGTCGGTTGGCTGTAGCCTAGCTCTTGCAAGACTGCGAGCATCTCGGAAGATAGATTTAAGTCATTAAATCCATTTGCGGATGGACCGGGTGCGTTGTCAGTAGTCATGCGATTCTAGCTCCTGGGAGGAGGGGTGGCGGGCGTCGCGGTCCAATACCATAAACGAATAGTGGGGTCAGGCACTTATTATAAACCCACGGAATTACGTATAGTTTATTGCTATTGTCAGTGGTTTTTTGGGGCGCTTTAAGCTGCTAAAAGTCGCCCGGCGACATAACATGCTGAAACACCATGGCTATCACTGCGGTGTGCAGGATGCTCCGCTCGCGGAATTCCCTATTTTGGGGTAGTTGCATAGAGCGCCCTACCCCACTACTTTACTACACGCCCCTCTTGGCCTTCCTTTTTGCCGTCTTGGCTTTGCCCATTGGCTTGGCAACAAGCGGGAATTTCTCCGGTGCCTCTAGCGACTCAATCGCCAGATCGACGTCAAGCTGGGGCCAGTACAGATGCCCTGGGTGTGGCTGATCCACATCGAGAACCTGACCTATAGTCGCATCCTTGAACCAAGGAAAATCCGCATAGGATGCGAACAGTTCCTTGTCACCCACGAGCAGCCAAACTCCGAAGGCTGAGACGTTCTGCACCTCAACTCCCGAAGTGTTTTTCCCACGCGCTACTGATCTCATTCTGATGCCTTTCTACGCGCCGATGCAGGTCACGTAACTGACGCTTTGAGTAACCTTGCGATGACGCCAACGCGACAATAGGCTCGAGCCAAAACTTGGCTTCACCATCTCCCGATGTCACATGGACGTGCATGCGTGGCTCTTCGCGGGAAAAAAAGTAGAACCGATAAGGTCCTTCCGTAAACACCGTTGGGCTCATGTTGGCTCCGACAATTCCAGACTCAACTCAGGGTACTCCTCTTGGAATAGTGGGGTCAGGCACTTATTATAAACCCACGGAATCACATATAGTTTATTGTAACTATCAGTTGTTTGTTTGGGGCGCTTTCAGCTGCTAAAAGACGCCCGACGACATAACATGCCTAACTACCATGAATATCACTGAATATCACTGCGGTGCGCAGGATGCTCCGCTCGCAGAATCCCAACCCCAACCGTTGTTTTTGTATGCATCTTGATAGTTGCAGCGGGGTGGGCATGCGGTCCTGGTGTATGGGTTCCAGCCCCAGCCATTATTTTTATAAGCATCTTGGTAGGTACAGCTGTTGGCTGCGCCATTGCTTCCTGGCCAAGGTGTCCTGCGGTTGGCGGGATTACCGACGCCAGGGTTTCCAGCCGAGGCCGATCCGGCGAATGCGGGGCTCGACAAGAGACAGACGGCTAAAGCACTCATCATGAAATTTTTCAGCATAAAACACCTCTTTTTAGTCAATTTGATTCGGTTAAGTTCGGGACACGCGAAGTCCGCTTTTTGCAACATAAGTGGGCTCATGCATAGGTCGGCAGTATGACCTGAGTTCCCAGTACTACTATTTTGGGGTAGTTGCATAGAGTGCCTGACCCCCTTTCACCCCTTTCAAAAACAAAAAAACCACCCAGTTTCCTAGGTGGCTCTAATCGATAAAGTGGCGGGATGGACGGGACTTGAACCCGCGGCCTCCGGCGTGACAGGCCGGCGTTATAACCAACTTAACTACCACCCCGCATAGATGGTTCCGAGCGGTTGTTATGTCGTTCGGATGCAGGAAATTAGCAAGACTCATCCGGGGTGTCAACGGCCTTGTAAAAAAAATTGCACATCGTCCTATCTTCGCGACGGGACAAAAGGTTCCACCTTGGGCTAACCTAGTGTAAAGAGGTCCTGTCTATAGGGGAAACACTCTGTGAATTTGACGCGTACCGTCTTTGTAGTCGACGATCAGGAATCTATTCTTTCGGCCGTTGCTTCGGTGCTCAGCGATGAGTCCTACCATGTGCAAACTTTCACCAGTGCTGAGGCACTGGCGCAGGGGCTCAGCGAGGGGTTGCCGGACCTGATTCTTCTCGATATTTGGCTGCCCGGAGTTGATGGTCTCGAGGCCCTGGTCAATCTGAAGCATACTCATCCAAATCTGCCAGTCATTCTCATGAGTGGTCACGCGGGTGTCGATATCGCCGTCAAAGCGATGAAGATCGGAGCCAGCGATTTTCTTGAGAAGCCGCTAAATTTAGACCAGCTTTTGGAAAAGATTGCCACCCACTTGCCGCCAATCGATGGTGGCAAAGCGGCTCCTACTAAGTCGGCCGCAGCACCGTCTTTGGCCAGCGATAATGTCGGGGCGGTGTCGTTAAGCTCGTCGCAACATCGGCAGCGGACGTTGCGTGGCAATGCCGTATTGAACGGAGTGGGTCTACTCAGTGGTCGTCCGACTGGAATTATCATCACGCCGGCGCCAGTCGACACTGGGATCGTCTTTCGCACCCTAGACGGTGTGGTTATTCCAGCTCACATCACCGCCCTAGAAAACTTCGATAGCATGACCGGGCAGGCTAAGACCTTCACGGCGAATTCGACGACTTTAGCCAAGGGCGGACGGCACATCCGGACCGTCGAGCATCTGCTGGCTGCTTTGCACATGATGGGAATCACTAACGCTCTGATCAAAGTCGATGAAGAAATCCCCAACGTAGACGGTTCGGCTGCTGATTATTGCCGCATTATTGCTGCAGCCGGTATTGAGGAGCAAGAGTCGCCTCGCATCGACCTTGTGGTGAATAAAAAAATCGGTGTCGGCAACGAAGACCTGGCGGAAAAACATGTTTATGTTGAGCCATTTGCAGGCTTCGAGGTGATCCTGAGAGTGGATTATCCAGCGCCGATTGGTGAGCAACGCTTCCGGTTCAATCCCAGTAAACAAAGTTTTACCGATGAGATTGCCCCAGCTCGGTCGTTCAATACATTCGAAAATATCGATATGGCGCAGCAGCGCGGCATGGTTGGATCGGGCTACCTCAATTCCCATATCATCATCCATGACGGCAAAGTGATCAACACCAAGCTCAATTTTCCGGATGAGTTTGTACGCCATAAGATCCTGGACTTATTGGGGGATCTGTTTTTGCTCGGGCACAATTTGCGCGGTCGGGTGGTCGGTAATATGACATCCCATGGGCTCAACCAGTCTTTAGCACTGAAAATTCATCAGGAGCTGTCGCAGCGCTAGCCCGCCCGGACAGAGATTTAGCTAAGTATGCAGTTTGCAATATAATCATAGGTCGAGTACTAAAGGGCCGCCGTCCCATGGATTCACAGCCGACAAGGCGCGCCGATGTTACTCATTCAAAGCATACTTTTTACTCTGATCGGAGCCGTCGGTGCGGCTGTGCCGCTACTCATTGGGCGGCAACGCGGCATCCCTCTATGGCTCTTGCCCTTGGCGACGGGCGTCATGATCGGGCTCTGCGGCTTCGGGCTGCTACCAGAGGTGCTGCACGAGGGCGGCAGACTTAGTGCCGAGGTCGTGCTGACTGTGGCAGTGGTGTACTCGATTGTTCATCTACTGCACGTAAGTCAACATGCTCACCTCACGCATGACCATACCTCCGGTCATTGCGATCACCACCATAAGGGTGAATCAGATATCCCATCTGGCGACAATGCTAAGCCGCTGCTTGTATTCTTTTGCTCGATTTTGCTGCATTCGCTGTTTGATGGCGCGTTGCTAGTCATTTCCAATAATTTGGTCAGCACAGCTTTTCTCACGGTCATATTTTCGCTGGCGATTCATAAACTTTTTGAAGCGATGTCCGTTTCGTCGATTGTCCTTGGGCGTCGGGGTAGTGTGAATCAAGCATTGCCTTTGATTGGGCTTTATTTACTTAGTTTTCCTTGCGGTGTGGTCGTGGCGACCGTGCTGAAACTTTTTGTTCGTGAGGAGCTACTGCACCCTTTTGCTCTGGTCGTTATGGCTGCTGCGATTGGGAATTTAGTTAGTTGTCTGCTTTACGACTTCGTCCTGCCGAGTCTGCGTCGATTCCGTCAGGCTAGGGTAGAACTAGCTTGGCTCGCTTTTGGAATTGCAGCCGCTGCCGCACTTTTGTCGCAGCTTTAATGCTCCAAACGCAGAAAAGCCCTGCCCGCAATTAGCGGTCAGGGCCTTTAAAGGAACCATGTTGATTTAGGAGCCGAGAGATCCCACTTGCATGGGACCCCATTTTCTTATTACTCAGCGAGCAGCGGGGTGGTTTGACGCAGCCCGAGTTGGAAGACTAACTGAGCTTGCTGGTTAGCTTGGTTTTGGGTCAAGCCGCGGATCTCTTGGATAACGGTCACTTCGAGCATGCTGCTGTTACGGTATGGGTTGCCTGCAATCCCGCATTCGCTGCCACTCCAACCGTTGTTGAAGCAGACTAGGTTAGGTAGCGCTGTTGCACTGACGTAGAAGGTGGTGATGTAGGCGTTAACCCAAGATGAACCAGCTGCAGTTAGACCACCGACGACCACTGGCGCTTGGCAGCTTAGCATCACGGTGTGTACCGCTTTACCCCAGAAGCTCGGCATGATTGGGATCACTGGAGTGGCTTGAATCAGTTGTCCGGCGCAAAGAAAGTCGAATTTGCTTCTGCCCTTCTCTTCACCGTGTTCGTAAGGGAGCGTTTCGTCGAACAGGTTAATGTCGATGCTGTTCCACGAGGTGCCTGGATTTGAGGCAACCAAAATGTGATTCAGCGCTTGATGATTCGACATGACCCAGTTTTGCATCCCGAGAAGGTCAGTCGGGGGAGCAGTGTAGCAGTAAGATAGCGGATCATGCACAGCGTTCGGGATGATTTGAGCGATATCGAACGGTCCTGCACAACGGTAGTTACCGATATAGGAAGGGTCGTTGTGCACCATGTAGAATTGTGGTGAACCTTGAACGTTCCAGTTGGTGGTGTACTCTTGCATGTGCATGCTTGGCGGCACGGTAAATGCGTAGTAGCGACCGACACTGAAAGTTTGTGGCAGTGCGGGAGGAGGAGGTGTTGCGGCAACCGCTCCACCTGCTACCGTGACCGATCCGCCACTGACGACTACGCCGCCACCGCCACCACCAGCTGCAACGTTTGCACCTTGTGCAGCGATAGAAGCAACAGCATTTGCGGCAATGTTTGCCCCGATAGGTTGCTCAAGTTGCGCACCTGGGATGTTGGCGCCGATCGGAGCACCATTGAAGTTTTGGCTAACGGGACCAGCGCCGGCGGGTACATTTGCCGTCTGGTTAAGGGGAGCCGTTAGCGGCGAAGTAGCAGGCGATTGGCTGCTGCTTTTGCTGCCACAAGCAATGCTAAGAACCGAAAAACCTACAAACACGGAAAGACGGGTTAGGTTGGTTTGAATGCTCATGACAGGCTCCTTTAGTTAGGGAAACTAAATCATGGTTCGGCTTGGCTATGTCAATCAACGAAAGCCATCTTATGACAACTTTTTATTAAATGCAATAGAAACTCTATAAAAATTATTAAAGTTTTAAAGTTAATATATATACTATTGATATTGCTGGTTTTTATTAATGGCTTTGTGGGCGGGGGGCTAAACTAAGGCGCTATATAACTGAAAATAAGCCCCGTTTGCCGCGAGTAGTTTCTCGTGGGTGCCACTCTCTACGATCTGGCCCTTATTGATCACAATGATCTGATCGCATTGACGAATGGTGGAAAGACGGTGGGCGATCACAATGACAGTTCGGTCTTTTAACAACCTAGTCGTGGCCTCTTGGATGACCGCTTCTGACTCGGGATCAATCGATGACGTGGCCTCGTCCAATACCACTAATGCAGGATTCTTTGCCAGCGCCCTAGCGAAGGCCAGTAGTTGTTTTTGTCCTTGTGACAGATTACTTCCATGCTCTCTGATTTCGAAATCGTAGCCGCCTGGTAGGCGTTCGATGAATCGTGCAGCCCCAATCTCGCGTGCGGCTTTTATCACTTGTTCGCGAGTGATGCCGGGCGTGCCTAAGCTAATATTAAACTCAACGGTACCGTCAAATAGCACAATGTCCTGCGGTACGATGGCAAGATGCTGGCGTAGCGACTTAGGTTCGATATCTTTTAGATCGCAGTCGTCTATGGTGATGGTGCCTGAATAACCATCGTAGAGCTTGGTGAGAAGTTTGATGATCGTCGATTTACCGCTTCCAGTCGCTCCCACCAGAGCGACTGATTTACCTGGCTCTAGGACAAACGAGATGTCTTTTAAGACAGGGATCTGTTGATGATTGGCAGAGTAACTAAAGCCGACATGGTCGAAAGTAACTTTGCCTGAGATGTCGCGTACGATGGTCTGGCCAGTGACTTTTTCGTCTTTATCTAGGATGCCAAAAATTCGGTCTATAGAGCTAAAGGCGCCTTGAAGCATCGCCATTTTGTTCCCGAGCTGTTTGAGAGGCTCGAACAATTGCTGGATATATTGCACAAAGGCTACCAGAACTCCGGCGGTTAATGCTGAGCCCCAACTCCCCATGCCGCCTGCTGAGTCGACGACGCCACCCACGATCAACCAAAGGACCAGCCCTAACGTGATTGAGGCAATGCCATCAAGCACCGCAAACATCACGGCATCGAGCACCACGCTCTCCATCTGTGCATCGCGGTAATCGGTGTTCAGTTGGTTGTACTGCTTGATTGCAGCTTGCTCGCCATTGAGCAACTTGACGGTGGCATGACCGTAAAAGCACTCCTGCGTGTAACCATTTAAAGCGGCGATTTTCACCCTCGCCAGAGTCATCGAAGATTTGAGGCCTTTGGAGAACCATTGGACGATCCAGGTCACCACCGGTAGTACTAAAACCGCTGTAAGCGCCAATTGCCAGTTCAGTAGGAACATACCTATGACGCAGCCGAGGAGTACGGCAACATCAACGATCGAGTTCAGAACACCTAGGTTGAGCGACTCGCTCAGATTATCGAAGTCCCCTGTGGCGCGGGTGACTAGGGCACCACTCAAGGCCCGGTCATGGTAAGCGGCTTTTAGATCGAGCACATGATCTATGAGTTTCATTCGCATGATCCGAATCATGTTTAACACAGCCCTCGAGCTCGCAATCGACTGCCCAGCCCTGGCAAGATACTCCGCAATCACCACCATTAAATAACATGCCGAGCCAAGGAACAGATTGGTCAAGTTGCCGCTTAGTACGCCCTTGTCGATGGTCAGCCTAAGGAGTAGGGGTAGGGCCATCTGTAGTCCAGAGATGAGCGGAATCAGGACTGCAGCGGCCAGAATCATACTCTTGTCTTGGACTAAATAGGGCCAAAGTTTGCGCAGACCAGCAATGTCCGCCATAAAGCCGCGACTTTTATCGCTGGGGTGTTCAACCTGGGCGCTGCTAGATTTTGCTGTATGTCTCATGGCTTTAACCTAGCAGATCACCTTTGCCGCAGCCAAGTAAAGCTGAAGAATTGCTTGGGGCGAGCCGCCAGTCTTATGCCACCTTTGCCGCAGTCTCTGCTCTCTTGCCGATAACCACGAGGCAGATATCGTCCTCAGCCGGTACATCCAGCGTGTGATTTTTGAAGAGTGTGAGGATTTCATCACGGAGCTCACTAGCGGTCCTGTGAGAATTAATTTTTTGTACATAGCGGTGAAAGGGGCGGGCGAAACTGCGTCCGTCCTTGCCCACCGCTTCCGTTAGGCCGTCCGTGTAGACCACAAGTAAGTCGTCTAATCCCAGGGTGTAGATGGCGTCGGTGTATTGGTGGGGCACGCTGCCGTGGGTACTGTCATCACCAAGCATGTACTGTTGTTTGCGTGCGAGAGCCTCGATTTTGCGATGGCCGTCAGATCCCTGTCTTAAGATCAGCGGAAATGTGTGGCCAGCATTACATATGGCTAGTCGACCGCTTTTAAAGTCAATCTGGGCTGCAACACATGTCATGCGTAAATTACTAGTGCCTATGAGTTTGAGAATGACGTTATTTAGCTGACTTATAATTGCTGCCGGAGTCATGATCGATGTGTTGTTGAAATCATGAATGAGCGACTCTACTAAGGTCATAGCTCCAGCCATTGCAGTCGTAATAAGTCCCTGCGCAAGGCCATGCCCTGTAACGTCTCCCATGATGACGTAGACACTGTTGCCATCGCGTGACTCGATCACGTTAAACCAGTCGCCACCCACGCGCAGGACAGGTGCGTAGTGATAGGCAATGACGGCACTGCGCGGTGGTTTGCTTTCTTGGTCTACCAGCATTGAGCGTTGAACCGTCTCAGCAACCTGAAGTTCAGCTGCAATAAAGGCGCTCTCGCGGATGAATGATTGGCGAATTAAAGCCTGCGTCGACAAGGACATTAGTGAGCGCAGAAGGGCGGTAATCGTGGGGTCGGGGACAGAAGCAAATGAAATAGTAATACTGCCAATCGTCTGAAATCTTGATTTGATCGGGAAATTGAACACGCGCCGGTCGTCTGCAGGCTCTCGATTTAGTTCAATACCCGCTTCATGAGCCAAGAATACTTGCCCACGTACGGCTACTAAAGGAGAGAGAGAGGGGGCTCCGTTATCTGAGGTTAGCTCGGGGGTGCTGCTAAACTCAGCATGCTCGGCACCGCAAACACGGAATGCCAAGGTCATCGTCTGCTTGATTAAACTTTCGGTGTCTGAACAAGAAAAAATGTCCAAAATTGCCTGGTTCAAAATCTTTAGTTTGCTGCGATTGCTCTCAAGTGCCGATTCGCGTTTGGCAATCTCGCGCGCCATAATCATTATTTTTTCCGACATATCGCTTATTTCAAGCTGTCTAGCCGCTGGCAGCTGA
>Ga0315274_10007290_pt1 | contig 16023 bp, 14 predicted proteins | sample YL17G02_20_MG_FD_203700 | JGI IMG/M metagenome (GOLD analysis project Ga0315274, IMG submission 203700) | Sediment microbial communities from Yellowstone Lake, YNP, Wyoming, USA - YL17G02_20 | ecosystem: Environmental > Aquatic > Freshwater > Lake > Sediment | place: USA: Wyoming | collected...
TTGCCACTGGACGACCGCAAGCTACGGGTGCGCCGGGGCTTGCTCAGCCCATCGCCGGAAGGGGGTCGGCTGCTATTGCCACTGTTCTGGGCAATCTGGTCTTCCAGAGCTTGCACCCTGGACTCCAAAGCACGGATCACGGCCAGCAATCCGTTGACCCAGGCCAGCACAGCTTCCTCCCCCTGTTGGTAGGCAGCGTGGATATCTTCGGGTGTAGGTAACAGTGATGGTGTCACAACGGTATCATAACTGGCTTTCGTATAATCCACATCTCATTTGCATGAGAAAACCGCTAGAACTTGGCTATGCCTGAACAGTTACTCTATTTCTTGAGTGATGGCGACCTGAGCGACATCATCGCCTATCTGGAGACGGTATCGCCGGTGGATAAGGAATGGGATGAGCCCCAGTTGAGACCGGCGGCGCGTGTCCTCATTGCTCTTGGAGCTTTTGGCGATGTGATCAGCGCGGAACGGCGGGGCGCGCTGGACCGCGCCCTCTTGCTCCGGAATCGGGTGCGACGGCCCAGTACGGTGAGTATCTGGTGAGAGTCAGCGGTTGCGCGACCTGCCACGGCGCCGGTCTGGCCGGTGGCAGGGATCCGAACCCCTCCGCGCCGCCCGTCCCGAATATCACGTGCGGCGGCGAGCTGGCGAAATGGTCAGAGGCAGATTTCGTTGCTACAGTGCGCAACGGCGTGACCCCCTCAGGCCATCGGTTGACCGAGTTCATGCCGTGGAAGGACTTGAGCCACATGACGGACGACGAGTTGCGGGGGATATGGCTGTACCTGCAGTCGCTGCCGGCGAAATAGACCGTGCGGCGGGGCAGGGGATGCCCCACCTTGCTTACCGCAAAGGTCGCAAAGAAGAAACAGGACATAGGGATGTCCCGCCTACGGGGAACTGGCACGATCAGGTCGCCGGTTGGAGCACGAGCTGAGCGGTCGGCTGGCCCTTGAACTGGCTCATGTACAGATGGTGGTAAAAGCCTTGCTGCGCGAGCAGCTCTTCGTGCGTGCCCCGCTCAATGATCTCTCCTCCGTTGATCACCAGGATGTTGTCGGCCTCGCGGATGGTGCTCAGGCGGTGGGCGATGACAAAGCTGGTGCGGCCCTCCATCAGGCGCAACATGGCTTCCTGGATGTGCTTTTCGGTGCGCGTGTCCACGCTCGATGTCGCCTCGTCGAGGACCAGGATGTCTGGATCGGCGAGGACGGCGCGGGCGATGGCCAAAAGCTGGCGCTGTCCCTGGCTGAGGTTGCTGGCCCGCTCGGACAGCTCGGTCTGATAGCCCTGTGGCAGGCGGTGGATGAACAGATCGGCGTTGGCCAGCCGTGCTGCGGCGAACACCTCCTCGTCGGTTGCCTCCAGGCGCCCATAGCGGATGTTCTCCATGACCGTGTCGGCGAACAGGTAGGTGTCCTGCAGCACGATGCCCAGCTTGCGGCGCAGGTCGTCCTTTTTCACCTGGCGAATATCTGTGCCGTCGATGCGGATGCTGCCGCTGTCCACATCGTAGAAGCGAGTCAGCAGGTTGACAATGGTGGTCTTGCCGGCCCCCGTCGGCCCGACCAGGGCGATGGTCTGCCCGGGCCTGGCATGCAGGCTGACGTGCTTGAGCACGGGCACGGCCTGGTCGTAGCCAAAGCACACGTCGTCAAAAAGCACATCGCCCCGGATCTGGCCCAGCGGCTGCGCGTCCGGCGCATCGACCTCGGGGGCCTCGTCGAGGATCTCAAAGACGCGCTCTGCCCCGGCGATGGCCGACTGGATGGTGTTGTACAGGTTGGCGATCTGGTTCAGCGGCATCGCAAATCGCTGCGCATAGTTGACAAAGCTGGCGATGGTGCCCACGGTAGCCTGGCCCTGCACGGCCATCCAGCCGCCCGTCCCAGCGACCATGGCGAACCCGATGTTGTTGACCAGGTTGTTGAGCGGGCCCATCGACCCGGCAAAGATCTGAGCGTAGGTGGACGCGCGTTGCAGCTTGCGGTTCGTCACCTCAAACTGGCCAATCACCGCTTGCTCGCGCACGTAGGCTTTGACCACGCGCTGACCGGTGACCGTCTCCTCGATAATGCCGTTCAGATCCCCCAGGTATTCCTGCTGCTCGCGGAAGCCCTTGTGCGTGCGCTTGGACACAAACTGGCTCAGACCCATCATCATGGGGATGATGATCAGGCTGACAATGGCCAGGCGCACGTTGATGAGGAACATCATGATCGCCACGCCGACGATGCTCAGGGCGCTGGACATCAACTGGGTGACGCTGTCGGCGAGTACCATGCTGATGTTTTCCACGTCGTTGGCCAGGCGGCTCATCAGCTCGCCATGCGTGCGCCGGTCGAAAAAGCGCAGGGAAAAGGTCTGCAGCTTGGCGAACAGGTCATTGCGGATATCGCGCACGGCACGCTGCGATGCGCTGGCCATCACGTATATCTGCACCCAGATGGCGACCGCGTTCACCACGTTGATGCCGATCATCAGCATGGCGAGCCGGCCCAGGCCGGGCAAGTCGTTTTTCAGGATGAACTGGTCAATGGCCTTGCCCAGCAAGTACGGTCCCAGCAATCCCAGACCAGAGGTCAAGGTGACCAGCAGCAGGGTGATCGTCAAGAGCCCCTTCTGTCGGCTCAGGTAGCCCCAGATGCGCAGAACGGTACCGCGCACATTTTTGGCGCGCTCATGGGGACGCATTCCAAAGCCGCCCGGACCACCCGGACCGCCAGGGCCTCCTCCGGGGCGCATCATCGGTGGTTGTCCGGCAATGGGTCTACGCTCCGACATCGGTCATCGCTCCATTCCCCAACTGGGATTCATAGATCTCGCGGTAGATCGGGCTGGAAACCAGCAGGTCGCGGTGGGTGCCCTGGGCGGCGACCATGCCATCGTCCAACACCAGGATCTTGTCGGCGTTGAGCACGGTGCTGATCCGCTGGGCGATGACGAAACTGGTGCGGTCGCGCATCAGCTCCTCCAGCGCGTTTTGGATCTCGGTCTCGGTTTCCACATCCACCGAGCTGGTGCTGTCGTCGAGGATCAGCACGGCGGGCCGGGTGAGCAGAGCGCGGGCGATGGCGATGCGCTGTCTCTGCCCGCCGGACAGGTTGACGCCCCGCTGGCCGACCACGGTATCATAGCCATCCGGAAACTCGGTGATAAAGCCGTGCGCCTGGGCTGCCCTGGCCACGGCGATGACCTCCTCGTCGGTGGCATCGGGCCGGCCGTAGCGAATGTTGTCGCGGATGGTGCCGCTGAACAGGACCGACTCTTGCAGGGCGATGCCGATGGTGCGGCGGAGCGCTTCGTTGTCCATGTCGCGCACATCAACGCCGTCGATCGTGACCCGGCCCTCGGCCACGTCGTAGAAACGCGGGATGAGATGAACCAGGCTCGACTTACCCGATCCCGTGGCCCCGAGGATAGCCACCGTTTGCCCTGGCTCGGCCATAAAGTCGAGGCCCTTGAGCACGGGGTCCTCATGCCCATCGCGGTTGTAGGTAAACGTGACCCGATCAAAGGCCACGCGGCCCTGCGGTGCCCGGGGAGCGATGGCATTGGGCCGGTCCTGGATCTCGGGCTCGCTGTCCAGCACTTCCTGGATACGGTCGGCCGACGCCTGGGCGCGGGCCAGGCGCATCACCATCATGCTGACAAACATCAGGGACATGAGCGTGCGCATGAGATAGTTGATAAAGGCGATGAGCTGCCCGGTATGCATCGTGCCAACCGTGATCTGGCGGCCGCCGAACCAGATCGCGCCGACCACGCCCAGGTTGATGGCTGTCATCATCGCCGGCATGGTCACAGCCACCGTCCGTGCGGCGCGGACGGTCTGATCCGTCAGGCTGTTGTTGACGGTGCCAAAGCGCCGAATCTCGTGCGCGGCGCGCACAAAGGCCTTGACCACGCGCACGCCGGCCAGGTTCTCCTGCATAACGGTGTTCAGATCGTCGAGCTTTTTCTGCACCAGTCCGAACAGGGGGTACGCCTTGGCGATCACCCAGACCACGATCCCCATGACAAACGGAGCCAGCGCCAGCAGCAGCAGCGCCAGCTTGGGGCTGGTAAGGATGGCCATGATCAGGCTGCCGATGAGCAACATAGGGGACCGGATCATCATGCGCAGCATCATGGACACCATTTCCCGCACCTGGGTGACGTCATTGGTCAGGCGGGTGATGAGCTGGCCGGTTTCAAGCTTGTCCAGGTTGCCGAAGGAGAGCGACTGCACCTTGCGAAAGAGGACGCTGCGCACATCGGCACCGAACGCCTGCGAGGCCAGCTCGGTAAAGATGGTGCACCCGACTCCGCCGACCCCTCCGATCAGGGCAAAGGCGATCATCAGCAGTCCGGTATGGAGGACCACTGTCATGTCGAGTTGGGCAATGCCCTGGTCGATGATGCGCTGGATCATGCGGGGCTGCATCAGGTCCATCGCCACTTCGAGGATCATCAGCAGCGGGGCCAGGAGGGCCCAAAGCCAGTACGGCTTGAGAAAGGCGAGCAACTTGATGGTCGAACGCAACGTATGCCTCCAAGTCAACAGGCGTGCCAGGGGCTCTGACAGCAATGAGCGTACATGACATGATGACGCGGGTCAGTCTTGACCCGCGTCATCATTGACTGTGGTCATATTTACCACATCTCAGCCGGTTTGTCAAATCAAGTACGCAGTGGACACCCTTGCGAAGGTTGGGCCAGCGGAGCTAGCCTCGGCCCTTCGCAAGGGTCAGCTATTCCTGTCCTCACCCGGCTGCCTTGAGCTCGGCGATGGCCTCTTCTACGGCCTTGGCCTCGGTTCGCAGCGTTTCCAGGTATTCCTCCAGGCGTGCGATGCGTTCCTCGCGCGTGAAGAAATGGCGATGCCAGCCCGGGTGCTGACCGCAGCACATCCCGTGGCCTTCAGCCCGGCCACAGCCGTGGCGGTGACCATGCCCGCCGTGATGCCTCTCGTGTTCAAACACTTGCCTCACTTCCTTTCTGTGTCTCAAAATGATGCTCGTATTCCGCCAAAAAGCGGCCCAGCCGCGCCTGGGTGTGGCGGATGTTGAACGCCCAGGCATGAAGATATTCGATCCCCTCGGCGGTGATCTCGTACACCCGCCGCGCCGGGCCAGACCCTGCGGTATCCCACGACGAATGCACCAGCCCGTCTGCCTCCAACTGGCGCAGGGTGCGGTACAACAGGCCAGGGTCTGGATCGGGGATGTCCTCGCGCTGGGCCAGCCGGTCCATGAGCTCATAGCCGTGGGCTGGCTTTTGCGCCAGCGACAGCAGCAGCCAGGGCTGCACGAGGCCACGTATGGGGTGCATGGGAGGGCCACAGGGCCCCTCACCGCGCGCGTGTCTGAAAGGTCCACGCATTTCCTCACCTCGTTGCTAGGGTCTTCTATATGACCTAGTCATATATTGTACCACCGGGCACGGGCCTTGTCAAGTCGGTGCAAAGTAGGGGTGCATCCGCAGTTGGGGCATCGACACCCTCCCGGAGGTTCAGAATATACTCGACGTACATTAGCGCGTCCCAAGAGTACAGAGCAGATGGCCACAAGCACGCACAACCTAACCTCCGGGAGGGTCTGGCACTCTGCCCGGCATAGGGATGCCCGGCTTGACAAGGTGCCAAGATGCTACAATTGCGGCAGGTATGGAAGACTGTTGCCGGTAGAAGGATTTGTCCATCGCTATCGACGGAAGGAGGACGATATGGAAGATTTGCTGCACAAGTATTGGGATAGGATTCGCAAGGGCATCTTGAGCAAGTGGGGCAGCAAGGTCAAGGAAGCCGACCTGGAGAAACCCATGAGCCATGATCAGCTCTGCAAGTACTTTGGTGAGCAGTGCCAGCTCAGGAACGAAGAGGCAAAGACGGAAGTGAGGCGTCTGCTCGACGAGGCGCAGTACCACCGCGGCTAGCCGATGATGTCCCACCCACAACCCGCTGTCCACGTGGACGGATGTAATCTGGAGCGAAAGCTTGCCGCTGCTCCCTTGTGCCGACCTCGTGTAGGGGCGCATTTGTACCCAAATGCGCCCCTACACAACCTCGCTGATGCAGCCCCTGGTCAACCGTAGCACGTGAGTGATGACCGGCAGCAGCTCGTCGGCCTCGTGCGTGACATAGATGATGGTAGCGTCTGGTTGGTGCCCAACGGTAGCAACGGCGCGCAGCACGCGCTGGCGGTTGCCGGCATCGAGGCCCTGGCATGGCTCGTCCATGATCAGCAGCCAGGGCTCCTTGACCAGGGCCCGGGCTACCAGGGCGATGCGCTGCTCTCCCTCTGACAGGGCAGCCAGGGGCGCTTGGGCGTGCTCCCACATGTCCAGGCGCTCCATCCACTGCCGGGCCACTTGACGCTGCCCGGCGGTCGGGCGGCAAAACAGGCCCACCGAATCGAAAAACCCCGAGCACACCACAGCGAAACAGGGAAGGTCTCTAGGGTAATAGAGGTGCAGCTCGGGAGCCACCCAGCCGATGTGCTGCTTGATCTCCCAGATGCTCTCTCCACTGCCCCTGCGCCGGCCAAACAAGGTCACGTCGTTGACATAGGCCTGCGGGTTGTCGCCCAGGATCAGGCTGAGCAGGGTCGTCTTGCCCGATCCGTTGGGCCCGAGCAGGGCCCATTTGTCCCCACGGCGAACCGTCCAGTTGATGCCGTGCAGGACCTGTACGTCGCCATAGGACACGTCCACGTTGCGCATGCGCACCAGCACCGGGCGTTCTGCGCGCGTTGGCTGCTGAGCGCTGACCGTTGACCACTGACCGTTGACCGCTGGGAGAGGGTCGGTTGCACCCAACCGCGTGCTCTCTTCCGCTGGCTGCTGACCGGCGACTGCTGACCGTCGACCGTTGACCGGCGGCTGCTGGCCCAGGACCGCTCTGCGGGGCCCTGGGCGATGACCCGGTGCTGCTCGACACGTAGGACGTGCGTGATGCCCGGAAGGATCTCGTCGGGACGGGCGGTTACCACCATGATGCGCATCTCGCCTTGCATGAGGCGGCGGATAACGCCCTTGAGACGGGCCCGGAAGCGCGTGTCCAGGCCGGTAAATGGGTTGTCCAGGATGAGCAGGCGCGGGTTTTTGAGCAGCGCCCTGGCAATCAGCACCTTGCGCATCTCGCCGTTGGAGAGCTGGACGATACTGCGCTCCATCAAGTCCTCGATCTGGAGGAGCTCGAGCACGTTTTGGCGGTGCGCGGCGAATGCTGGATCAGGGCGCACAGGCGAGGAGGGAAGAGTGAGAAGTGAGGAGTGAGGGGTGAGGGGTGAAGAATGAGGAGTGAAGGGGTTGGACGGACGGATGCGCTCTTGGGACAGGTATTCGGACACCACAGGGGCCGTTTCGCTGATGCGGCTGTCCCAGCGGGCCTGGTAAAAGGGGCTCTCGTGCGCGAGCAGGGCCTGCTGGAACTCAAAGGACACATGGGCAATCGCCGCTTCCGGCCGGGCGGGAACGCCGAGAGGATGGCCTGATGCGCCGTCCTGGAGCAAGTGATAGTGGATGTGGCCCTGGACGACCGGGACGCGACCACAGATGGCGTTAACCAGGGTTGACTTGCCAGACCCGTTCGGGCCAAGCACAGCCCAATGCTGGTCGCTGCGGATCTCCCAATCCGTCCCGGCAAAGAGGATCCGGTCGTAGCAGCGGATTGCGACGCCATGCAGGGACAAGAACGGCCGGGGTGAGTCAGAAGAAGGTGTCAAGGCTGGCCCTGTGTCGATGACCCGCCCCAGCAGCGGGCGACCAGCGCGGCCATGTCGGCGTGGCAGGCCGCCATGGCCCCGGCGGGCAGGTGGTCACCCCGCCAGGCGCGATAGGCCAGCGCCGCTTCCTCGACGCACAGGGCATCGTGCATGGGGTAAAAGTGCTCTTCGAGGAAATAGGCGTAATCGACCAACTCGAAGGAGCCCCAGGCTTGCATCGACGCCGCGCGGCCGGTGAGCGAGGTGTTGGCCGGCGCGGTCGGGGCGACGGTGGTGCAGGCGACCGACCAGCCCTCGGCGATGGCCTGCAACACGCCGGCGGGCGATGGCTCGGTGGCGAAAACGAGTGTCCAATAGAGGCCATAGGTGTGCTGGGCCCCATGCGTGTCCGAGTTGCCGACGATGGGCAGGGTGCGGCCCGCAGCGCGCAGGTCAAGATAGCGGGCCAGCGAGCGGACATTGTCCTCGTACTTGACCTCGCCGATCAGCTCCAGCCCGTCCAGGATCCCTTCTTCCAGGATGCGGTCGTAGAGGGCGGTGGGCATGTTGAACCCGCGGTCGATGGCCCAGTAGGGATGAGCCAGGTATGCGCGTCCGCCATGGGCCTGGGTGGCGCGAATGGCCCAGCACAGGGCGTCATAGTCGCTGAGCCTGGCGTCGACCGTCGGCTTGTCCGCGCCCACCAGGCCGAACGCCTCGAGCATGCGATCATAGATGCCGGTGTCGGCGTTGACGGCGACGATGTGCCAGGTGGGGGATGTCACCTCCTCGCCGGGCATGTCCACCAGGTTGAGCCCCAGGCGGGCGCGCTCGGCTACCGCCTCGGTGGCACCGGTATAGTTGTTGTGGTCGGTGATGGCCAGCACGTCGAGGCCCAGCTCTCGCCCGCGGATGACCATCTCGGCCGGCGAGTTGCGCCCATCCGAGTAGCGGGTGTGGATGTGGAAATCGGCGCGCAGCGGACGGCGGGCGAACAGGTCGGGAGGCACGACGAAAAAACAGAGGCGCGCCAGGCGGCCGCTGGTGGAAGGGGCCGCGAGGTCGACCGTGTGCTCGCCGGCGAGGGCATAGGTTCCTTCGATGCACAGACAGCCGGTGCCGTCGGCTGACAGTTCACCGTCCAGAACAGGGGTCACCTGGCGGCGCGATCGAACCTGGATCGCATAGCGGGAACCAGGGGTCAGGTGCTGGACGGTCAGCCGGGCGGGCTGGCCCAGGGGGATGACCAGCGGCAAGAGCTGGATGGGCATGGATGGATATCCTCCGGTGCATGGGATGGGCGATCCCGGCTATTCTAGCCTTTTCCGGGCCCAAGTCAACCTGGCTGTTTGGGCCGTGGGGATGCCGGAGGAGAGTACTCCTCTCCCCCCGTACGGGGATCCTGCGGGAGGCCAAGGGATCCGCCGGATTGACAAGGATCTGGAATTGTGCTAGTATGGCCCGAGCCCGAACGGATCGAGCACATTAACCCCTTTTTTCGCAAGGAGAACAGAATGCCCCGGAAAATCGACCCCAATGAGTGTATTTCGTGTGGTTCCTGTGCAGAGGTCTGCCCAGAGGAGGCCATTAGCGAGGGAGAAGAGTCCTACCAGATCGATCCCGAGAAGTGCATCGACTGCGGCGTGTGCGAGGACGAGTGCCCGGTAGACGCGATCTCGGAAGAGTAACGCATCGCCTGCCGCTGAGTGGGTGAAAAAGCCTGGACAGATGTCCAGGCTTTTTCGATGGTGCGCTTGTTCGGGCCGAGATCCATGGTATAATGGGAAATGGAAGGAAACGCTACACACGCAGGGCAGGAGCGGGACATGGAAGACGGCTTTGTAGTACGCTTCAGAGGGGTCAGAGGAGCGCATCCGGTCCCTGGCAAGGCAACCCTCAAGTACGGGGGAAACACGCCGTGCGTTGAGGTGTGGGCCGGCGGCAGGCTGCTGATCCTCGACGCCGGGACCGGGATCATCAACCTGGGAGACAATCTGTTGGCGCGGCACCGGCAAGCGGGCAAGCCGATCGTGGCCTCGATCCTGTTCAGCCATGCGCACCCCGACCACACGCAGGGATTCCCGTTTTTCAATCCCGCCTACGAGGGAACGAGCACGCTGTATATGTTCGGACCCAAGACCTTTGACCAGGACCTGGAAGAGGCGCTGTCGCGGGCCATGCTGGCCCCCACCTTTCCCGTGTCGCTGGAGGAGCTGCCGTCGCTCAAGATCATCAGCACGATCACCGAGAACGAGGTGATCCTGATCGGGCCGGAACACGAGCCGCAGGTGCGCAACGTCTACCGCGAGCCGGTTACATCAGACCCGGACATGGTACGGGTGGATGTGTACCGCAGTCCCTTTCACCCTTCCGGCAGCGTGAGCGTGTTCAGAATCGCGTGGGGCGGCAAAAGCATGGTCTATGCCACGGACACAGAGGGCACGTACGGCGGGGACAGCCGGCTGATCCAGTTTGCCACCGGGTGTGACCTGCTGATCCACGATGCCCAGTACACGGCCGAAGAGTATGTGAACGGCCCCAAGCAGGGGTGGGGACACTCGACGCTGGACATGGCTGCTGCGGTCGCCAACCGGGCAGGGGCCAGGCAGTTGGTGCTGTTCCACCACGATCCGGCGCACACCGACGGCGAGCTGGATGCCATGCAGGCGCGGGCACAGGAGTTGTTCCCGAACAGCCTGGCGGCGTATGAGCAACTGACGATCCGGTTGTGAGGGGATAATTCTGTCAGGGGGCCAGCCCCCCGACACCCCCCAGGCGCGACCTCGTAGGTCAGGTGATGGGCACGACCTCAGTGTTAACCTGCGTCCCCTCTACCTTCACCTGGATATAGTGATACATGGCCCCGGGGTGCCCGGCTGTGTAGAGGGGTGCCCCGGCTCCGCCGGTGATCACGTACGTCGTCCCGTCACGCTCGGCCTGGCTGTAGGCATGGATATGTCCGGCAAAGACATAGGCCACCTGGTGCTTTTGGGCCAGGGCCATGAACGCAGCATTTCCTGAGCCCAGGATGTGGTTGGTGCCGTCGGGGTCGAACGGCGGATGGTGGAGAAAGACCATCTTGACGGCGCGGTCTGTGGTGGCCAGGTCCTGGTCGATCCAGTCCAGCTCCGCCTGATCCAGGCCACCGGAGGCACTGTTCGCCATGGTCAGGTGTACCGGGCCGGCATCAAAGGAATAGTGGGCTGCCGGCGCGCCACTGTAGGAAAGATAGTGGTCCAGAGAACCGCCCAGGCCCCGGTCATGGTTGCCCGGCACCGGGTGAAAGGGCAATGGAAAGTCAGCCATGAGCTGCTGAAAGTGCTGAAAGTTGCCTTCGCTGCCAGTGTTGACCAGGTCGCCGGTGTTCACCAGGAAGGTGTTGCCGTCCTGCGCCACCCGCGCCAGCACCTTCTGGTACATGGCATCACCGTCCCGGCTGTCGCCGCACACGGCAAATGTCAGGTGGTCAGCTGCTGGGGTGAGCGGGGCCAAAGAGGTTGGCAGGCGAGCGACCATGGTGAGCCCGTCCACCGCTGTCAGGGGTGTGGCCGTCGAGGAGGGCCCTGCGATCGGCGTCCCCATCGGCAGGGCACCGATCGATCCCTGGAGTGACTGGGAGGTAGTGGTCAGGGTGGGCGTCGGCGTCCAGGTGGGAGAGGGAGAAGGTGTCGTCACCTGCACCGTGTTCGTTGGCGTGACGGTCGGCGTGCGGGTCGGCAGCAGGGCAGGGGTCCACGTGGGCGGCCAGGTGGGCGTGGGTGTGGCTGGCTCTCGGAACAGCACTGGCTCCAGCAGGCTGAGCACCATGCTCATGACGACGAGGGCCGAGAACACGTAGGCGATGGTTTGGAGCAGGCGTTTGTCGCGTTTGCGGATCATAGGTGTGGCAGGGCCTCCGTTGCAGACTGGGCACGTGGCGATTCACATGCCTTATGGATTATACCATCCCTGCGAGGCCAGGGCAACACTCGACGATCCCTGCTCCTGTCGGGCGCATCGGTTCCCGGAGGCAGGGGCTTTACCTCAAGCAACAATACGCGCGGTTACGGCTGGAAGGAGGGTCGAACGATGAGGTCGTATGGCCATGGAAAGGGCGCCCGGTCGCTTGGGGCGGCCGCAGCCTTGCCCGGTCTGAGCGGTGCGGCGGAGCATTCGCGAGCCGAGGGCAACGATGTGATGCTGGTCTCACGGGGCAAGTCATCCCACGTGATCTTGGTGGCCGAGGAGTCGTCTGACTCGGAGAGATTCGCCGCTGAAGAGCTTCAGAGGTACCTTGAACGGATGTCCGGGTGCAGGATTCCGGTGGTGTCGGAACTGGAGGCGCCCAAGGAGGGGCCCTGGATCTGCGTTGGGGTTTCCGCCAAGGTGAGAGAGCTACTGCCCGAATTCGAGGTCTCCACGCTCAAGGAGGAAGGAATCCGGATCAAGACGGTGGGGTCGAGCGTGATGCTCCTCGGCTCGCGGGAACGGGGAACGCTGTATGCCGTGTACAGCTTCCTGGAAAGACTGGGCGTGCGGTTCTTTGCTCCGCATGCGGAAAAGGTCCCTCACGCGGAGACGATCCGAGTTCCCGAGATCGATGGCATTCACTTGCCGTCCTTCCGGTACCGGCTCGTGACGTACCCGGACTATCTCCGGCCAGACTATGCGCCCAAGCTCAAGATCAACCTGAGCCCTGACCTGGATGGGCGGCATGGGGGAAAGATAGGCATCGCGTTTCCCCATATGACCCACACCTTCTACCAGCTCGTGCCTCCGGAGACGTACTTTGCATCGAATCCGGAATGCTTTGCTCTGGTCAATGGGCAACGGCAGCAAGAGTCCGCTCAGCTCTGCCTGACCCAGCCGGCAACGATCCGGATCGCGGCCGCAACGGTGCTCCGTTGGATGGAGGAGGAGCCAGGCAGTCACAGCTTTGGCGTGGTCCAGAACGATTGGCTGGGTTTCTGCGAATGTGACGCCTGCCAGGCCCTCGACGAACAGGAGGGATCGCACGCCGGGTCTCTGATCTTTTTCTGCAACGAGATCGGGAAACGCGTGGCGGAGAGGTACCCCCAGGTTGGGCTGGATGGTGTGCCCGAAAAGATGATCCACACGATCGCCTACACCTATACCGAAAAACCTCCCAGGTTCATCCGCCCGGCCCCCAACGTGGCGGTGGTGCTGTGCCACATGCACCCGTCTTGCGACAGCCACCCCATCGAGACCTGCCCCCAGAACGCCGCTTACCGGGAGCATCTGAAAGGTTGGTTGGCGAAAACCCAGCAGGTGCTGATCTGGCACTATGTGGTGGACTTCTCCCACTTTTGCCTGCCGTTTCCCAACCTGAACTCTCTACGAGCGGATCTCCCGTGGTATAACAAGATGGGCGTGAGGGGGGTGCTGTGCCAGGCGACGACCATGCCCGGGGCCGGCAAGGAAATGAGCGAGCTGCGGAACTATGTCTGCGCCAAGCTGCTGTGGAACGCGGGCGAGGATGTGGAGGCGCTGTTGGGGGATTTCATGGAGGGGTATTTCGGCCCGGCTGGGGAACCGATGCGGAAGGTGTTCGACCTTTTGCACGAGAAGGTCAAGGACCCCAGCCTGCACATGCACCTCTACTCCGGGCTCGAAGCTGGCTACCTCACGCCAGAGGTGATCGAGGAGATGGGCCAGCTCTTTGAGGACGCCGAGGTACGGGTGAAGGACGACCCGGAGCTCCTGAGGCGGGTGCGAAAGGAACGGATGGGCGAGTGGTACGCCCGGCTCATTCAGCATCCACAGTTCGTCGCCCAAGACGGCCTGATCGAGGCTGCAGATCGGGCAGAACGCCAGGCCTGGCTCGAGAAGTTCCTGAAGGCCGCCGAGGAGAACCAGATCGTGCGCCACTGTGAGGACCTGTCGCTGGATGTGTTCGAACGCCGGCAACGGTTCCTGTGCGAAAGCCACTCGATCCTTGCCCTGGCCGAGTTTGCGCCCACCGTGATGGCGCTGATGGATGCCGCGTTCTGCGAAGCCCAGTCACGTTCCACGGTGGTGGAGGGCAGACCCCACGTCAACGTGGTCGAGATGCGCCACGCCGAGATCGGGAAATGGTTCGGACCTGCTGGACTGGTGGAGCTGGAGCACTATCTCAACGAGTACAACATCACGCAACGCTCGCCCTTCAATATATGGACTCGCTACCTGTCGGAGAAGGACTATCGATCCTTCCAGGAGCCGAGGCTCAAGGGGTGAGGACGGACCTCAAGCGGTAGCCGCTCACGATGTAAGGAAATTGCTCACACGAGCCGAAAATATGGTATAATAGGCTGAGTACAACCACAACAATCCTGTGGTTGTACTTACAACATCGCACTCTCCTCGCAGCTCTGAACTATGGAAGACTGGAGGGCTGGAAGGCTGGGCAGGGCCTCCTGCAACCTTCCATGCTTCCATGCTTCCATCTTGCCTTCCACAGGAGTCCATGATGGCGCGCCTGTCTCTCTCCTTGCTTGGGCCATTCCAGGCCACATTAGACGGAGAGCCAATCACCGGCTTTCCCTCGAACAAGGTGCGAGCGCTGCTGGCCTACCTGGCCGTGGAGGCCGGGCGACGGCGACCGGGGACGGTCGTACATCCGCGCGAGACGCTGGCCGGGCTGCTGTGGCCTGACTATCCGGAGCGCTCGGCGCACACCAGCCTGAGCAACGCCCTCTCCCCTTTTGTGTACCCTTCTCCATGAGCGCCAAACCGCATCTCCGTGCTTGACCGTCGACCGTGAGACGGTGCAGTTCGACCAGGGCGGCGACTGCTGGGTGGACGTGGCCGAGTTCACAGACCTGACGCACGGCGCAGACCTGACGGGTCTGGGAGACCCGTCAGGTCTAGAAAAGGCAATCGCCCTGTACCGGGGCCCGTTCCTGGAGGGTTTCTCGCTGCGCGACAGCCCGGCGTTCGAGCAGTGGGCGCTGGTGATGCGCGAGCGGTTGCAGCGGCAGGCGCTGGAGGCGCTGGGCAGGCTGAGCGGGCATTACGAGGGGCAGGGGGAGTGGGGGCGGGCCATCGAGGTGGCGCGGCGGCAACTGGAGCTGGAGCCGTGGGACGAGGCAGCGCACCAGGCGACAATGCGCCTGCTGGCCCGGAGCGGGCGGCGGGCCGAAGCGCTGGCGCAGTATGAGGCATGTCGGCGCGTGTTGAGCGAAGAGCTGGGCATGGAGCCGTCGGCGGAGACGACCGCGCTGGCCGAGCGCATCCGCGGCGGAGAGGTGGAGGAGACAGGAGGGAAAGCGGCAAAGGATGGGGAGCGAGCAGCGGAGAGCGAGAGGGTGGAAGCGCCCGATCTGCGGCAGCAGCCCAGCCTGCTACGGCAGTCCGGGCTGCCGAGTTGGCTGACCCCCTTTGTCGGGCGGGAGGAGCTGCTGGCCGAGATCCACGAGCGGTTGAGCGACCCGGGCCGTCGATTGCTGACACTGGTGGGCCCGGGGGGCAGCGGCAAGACCCGCCTGGCGGTGGAGGCAGCCCAAGGGGATGGGTATGCGCACGGCACCTTTTTCGTTGCCCTGGCCCCGCTGCAGTCGGCAGAGGAGATGGCGGGGAGGACAGTACTCATCCCAGCCATCGCCCAGGCGATCGGCTTTTCCTTCCAGCGGGAGGGAGAGCCGAAGCAGCAACTGCTGGACTATCTGCGGCCCAAGAGGATGTTGCTGCTCCTCGACAACATGGAGCACCTGCTGAGCGGCGTGGGCGTGGTGAGTGACATCCTGCAGGCTGCGCCAGGGGTCAAGGCACTGGTCACTTCGCGCGCGGCGCTGGAGCTGCAGGGCGAGGAGCTGCTGCCGGTGCCGGGGATGAGCTATCCGACCCTCACTCCTTCGCTGCCGCTCAGGACAGGCCCCGGCCCCTCTCCCGATCTCGGGAGAGGGGAGGTCGCCGATGCTGCGCAGTACAGCGCGGTGCAGCTCTTTACGCAGGCCGCGCGGCGGGTGCGGCCGGGCTACCAGCCGACGTCGGAGGAGCTGGCGCAGGTGGTGGAGCTGTGCCGCCTGGTGCAGGGCATGCCGCTGGCTCTGCTGCTGGCGGCGGCGTGGATGCGCCTGCTGTCGCCGGGCGAGATCATGGCCGAGGTGCGGGGCAGCCTGGACTTTCTGGCGGCGGAGCAGCGCGACCTGCCAGAGCGGCAGCGCAGCATGCGCGCGGCCTTTGACCACTCGTGGCGGTTGCTGGGCGAGCGAGAGCAGCCGGTCTTTGCTGCCCTGTCCGTGTTTCGGGGCGGGTTCACGCGGGCGGCGGCGTTGGAGGTGGCGGGGGCCACGCTGCGCGATCTGATGGGGTTGGCGAACCAGTCGCTGCTGCAGCGCACGTCGGCGGGGGGG
>Ga0315274_10007292_pt1 | contig 16021 bp, 18 predicted proteins | sample YL17G02_20_MG_FD_203700 | JGI IMG/M metagenome (GOLD analysis project Ga0315274, IMG submission 203700) | Sediment microbial communities from Yellowstone Lake, YNP, Wyoming, USA - YL17G02_20 | ecosystem: Environmental > Aquatic > Freshwater > Lake > Sediment | place: USA: Wyoming | collected...
GCGCAACACGCCGCCCCAACCGTATTTACCCGGGCCAACCGCGTCGGGGATGAACGGCACCCAGTTTGCCCGGTTGAGGTAAGCTAGCCCTACTGCGATGAAGATGAGAATCACCGCGAGCTTGATGGCGACGATGATGTTGTTGAACGTCGCCGACTCTTTGATGCCCAGGACCAACAGAATCGTGATGACCCCGACGATCACCATGGCCGGCACGTTGAGCACCGCGCCGGTGCTGGTCCAGCCTTCGGTAAACAGACGCCAGATGTTCCACCCCGCGTCCGGCGGCGTCACGTGCGTGTACGGCGCGGAAGTGAACGCCGCCGGAATCACGATCCCCAGGTCCCGCAGGAAGGACACGACGTATCCTGACCAGCCGGCGGCAACCGTTGAGGCGGCAAACAGGTACTCCAGGATCAGATCCCAGCCGATAATCCAGGCGACAAACTCACCGAGGGTCGCATAGCTATAAGTGTAGGCGGAGCCGGCAATCGGGATCATGGCGGCGAACTCGGCGTAGCATAGGCCCGCGAATGCACAAGCCAGCCCCGCCAGCACGAAGGAAAATACGATGCCCGGCCCAGCGTAGTTCGCCGCCGCCTGACCCGTAAGCACGAAGATGCCGGCGCCGACGATGGCCCCAACGCCCAAGGCAGTGAGATTCACCGGTCCCAGCGCCCGATGCAACCGCTGGTCGCTCGCGGCCTCTTGCTGCAACTCGGTGACGCTTTTTCGACGGAGTAGGTTCATGGAGATGCTGGGCTCCCCTCGCCGGTCCGTGGACGCCTCACAACGCTCAAGGGTATGTAGATCAGCACGACGAGCCTGGGTTTGGTTGTTGGAGTCGGTTAATTAACCGTCCTGGAACGGAAGTCAAGAAAACGTCCTGCCAGAAAAAGACAGGAATTCGTTGGCCCCGACTGCAATCGGTCAGCGCGCGCCGCGGTTCAGCGTCACGGCGCGGCGCGGTAGAAGCGCTGCGTGACGCCCTGGCCCAACACGTCGGTGAACTCGAACTGGTTGGTGGGCCCGGGCGCTGTCGCCAGGGTTACCCAGCTCACCAGGTCCGGTCCGGCCCAGGCCCCGCATCGAAGCTGGCGTCCAGAGAACCATCGGCGGTCAGCCGCGCGATATTCCCCGCGAACCCGGGCGCGAGCGGGCCAAACGCTCCGCCTGCCAGAACCTTGCCGTCCGGCTGCAGCGCCAGCGCAGTCAATCTGCCCGCCACGTTGGTGACGGACTTGAAGGAGGCATCCCAGCCACCGTCGGGGAGCAGTCTGCGCAGGCCCACTCGGTATTCGATCCAGTTCCCCGCGTTGTAGCCGACCAGGATCCTGCCGTCCGCTTGGACGGCGAGGGCATAGACCCGGCCGAGATCCCCCGGTGGGTTGAACTCAGTATCGAGGGAGCCGTTGGGGTTCAACCTGGCCGGAAGGCGGATCACGCCTTGGTCGAGCACAATCGGCGAAGGTCCCCCGACCAGTATCTTCCCGTTCGGCAGGACCGCCAGAGCACTGACCTTGTCGCCCGAGAACCGCTGGAACGACGCGTCGTCGGAACCATCCGCGTTCAACCGCACGATCTCGTCTCCGACCGCGGCCAGGATTCGGCCGTCGGATTGGAGAGCGAGCCGCGTGCTCGGCGCGCTGCACCTGAAATCGCGAGGCTGAAACGTGGAGTCTTCGGAACCATCACCCTGCAAGCGAACGACCATGGCCGACGTCCACGAGCCCAGCCCGATCACCAGTCTGCCGTCCGGTTGGACCACGACCGCGTCCACGCCAAGCTGAGGCCGCAGCACCGGGCGGAACGACTCATCCGGTGGCCCGCCGGGATCGAGTCGGATCAGGAGCGGCTGCCAACCGTCATTCGTATAGATCACGCCGCCGATGACGATTCGGCCGTCGCCCTGGAGCGTCACGCAACGCAGGTCGCCGACCGGACCAAGCTGGGGCGCGAATCCTGAATCAAGGCCCCCGGTTCGCTCGTCGTCCGCGATCCGAAGCCGGGCGGCGATACGGCGAAAAGGAATGGCGACGCCGGCCGGGCTTCCGAGCGAGAGCTCGACGATTTCATCAGGCTCGGCCAGTCGGTCATCCTGGATCGGAAGGTCGAGGGCCTTGGCGGTTTCGCCCGGGAGAAATGCCAAAGTCGCGCGGAGCGCTTTCGAGCCGATGCCCACCGCGGCCGTTTCACTCTGGCTGCTGAACTCGACACTCGCCGATTCGTTCGTCCGCCCGAAGCGGTGCACCAGAATCCGGGCGTTTCCCGCGGCCTCGCTGACCACGTACAGCGGCGCGGCGAACTCGATCGTGCCGACGTCATCATCGATGCGAACCTCAGCGACGTTCAGCGAGCCGAGAGCAGCCCCGGCGCTCGGGTTGGTGAGGGCCACCTCCGATCCGGGTGCCAGGCTTATGGTGTGGCCCCTCTGTCGGCGCCGGCGCCGCCGCGCCTCTTCCACAACCAGTAAACGGGCGCCCCGGCCAGCACGATCACCAGACCCGGCCACGTGTTGGCCCGCGTCTTGGCCGACACCAGCAGGTCCAGTGCGATCAACGAGGCCAGGACTATATAAACCGCCGGCAAAACCGGATACCCGAAGGCCCGGTACGGGCGCTCGACCTCGGGCCGTTTCCGACGCAAGACAAACAGGCCGATCATGGTCAATACATAGAAAATCAGCACGGCGAAGATTACGTAGTCGAGCAGGTCGCCGTAGGTGCCGGACACCGTTAGCAGACATGCCCAGACGCACTGGACAACCAGCGCGTTGCCTGGCACGCCGCGACGGTTCAGCTTGCCGACGCCCGTGAAGAGGAGTCCGTCTTGGGCCATGGCGTAGTAGGCGCGGGGTCCCGCCAGCAGGATGCCGTTGATGCAGCCGAAGGTCGAAATCATGATCAGGACCGCCATGATCGCGGCCGCGCCCGGCCCAAAAACCACCGCCGCCGCCGCGGTGGCCACGCGCTCGTTGGCGGCGAATTGGATCCCGCGCGCGACTACCGTGGCGCCCTCCGGCGATCCCGCCAGCGGCAAGGTCACCAGGTACGCCACGTTCGCCAGTAGATAGATCAGTGAAACCAACCCTGCCCCGAAGGCCAAGCTGAGCGGCAGCGTGCGTCGAGGGTCTTTGACTTCGCCCGCGGTGAAGGTGACGTTGTTCCAGGCATCCGCGGAAAACAGGGAACCGACCATGGCGGTGCCCAGCGCGAGCAACAGCGTTTGCCAGGTGTGCGCCGTTGTCACCCATTCCTTGGCGCCGGGAGCCGCGGGTTGCGTGAGCGTCGCCGTCCACCAGTCACGGAAGTTGGCTTGGATCGCCGCGGCGTTGGCCCCGACGAACAGTCCGAGCAGGATCAGTCCCAGCAGCGCCACGATCTTGGCGACCGTGAAAACGTTCTGCACCAGTTTGCCCGCCTGCAACCCCGTCGAATTCGTCCAGGTCAACAGGACCAGCACCCCGATCGCGACCAGAGTGGTTGGCGAGAGTGAGAATCGCCACCATTGGACGAACTTGTGGCTCTCGGAGATTTGGGGGAGGAGCACGCCGAGGAATTTCGCGAACGCGACCGCGACGGCGGCGATGGTGCCCGTCTGAATCACCAGGAAGAGCGTCCAGCCGTAGAGGAACCCCCACAACGGACTATACGCCTCGCGCAGATACACGTATTGCCCGCCGGCCCGCGGCAGCATGGCGGCCAGTTCGCCGTAGCTCAACGCCGCGATCACCGTGAGGACGCCCGTCAACAACCAGACCACCAGCAGCCACCCGGCCGAGCCGACCTGCCGCGCGATGTCCGCCGAGACGATGAAGATACCCGACCCGATCATCGACCCGGCCACGATCATGGTCGAGTCCAGGAGCCCCAACCCCCGGACGAATCCAGGGCTCCGGTCGTCCCGGTTGGCAGTCCGTTCGCCCATGGGGATTACTTCGGCACTTCGCACCCCGCCGGTTGGGTTCGGCCGAGCCGGCTGCGCCCGATGCCGTACAGGAAGTAGATGGCCAATCCAATCACCAGCCACAGCACGAAGCGGATCCAGGTCACCCGGGGCAGTTGGAGCATGAGGTACAGACACGACGCCACCGCGCCCAAAGGAACCAAAGGCACCCACGGCGTCCGGAACGGCCGCGGTCTCGCCGGGTCCCGGTGACGCAGGATCATAATGCCGACCGCCACGAGGATGAAGGCAAACAAAGTCCCAATGTTCGTCAATTCCACGAGCTCGTTGATGTTCGTGGCCGAGGAGCAGAGCGCTACCAGGCCGCCGGTCAGGAGCGTCGTCACGTGCGGCGTGCGGAATCTGGGGTGGACCTTGGCCGCCCAGGCCGGCAGCAATCCGTCCCGGGCCATCGAGAAGAAGATGCGCGGCTGGCCCACCTGGTACGGCACCATCGCCGAGGTGGTGGCCACCAGCGCGCCCGCGGCGATGATCCCCGCCGTCCAGGTCATCCCCAGCGACTCGAAGGCGTAGGCCAGCGGCTCGGCGTTGCCCAACTTGTCCCACCTGACCATGCCGGTGAGCACCACGGCCACCGCCACGTAAAGCACCGTGCAGATCACCAAACTCGCCAGGATGCCAATCGGCATGTCCCGACCGGGGTTGCGCGCCTCTTCCGACGCGGTGGACACTGCGTCGAAGCCGATGTAGGCAAAGAAAACAATCGCGGCCGCGCTGGAGATGCCCTTGAAGCCGTTCGGCGCAAAGGGCGCCCAGTGCTCCGGCTTCACATACATCGCCCCCAACCCCAGGAAGAACAGGATGATGGCTAGCTTGGCCACGACCAGTCCCGTGTTTATACCGGCGGCCTCCCGGATCCCAATAAGCACCAGCCACGTCACAAAGACCACAATCGCGAATGCCGGGAGGTTGAAGACGATCGGCACGCCGAACAGGTGCGGCGCGTTCTGGAATGCCTCGACGCCCCGTGCCACGCCCGGGCCCAGATCAGTGAGGTTGGCCCCCGCCGCCTGTGCCCTGGCCACCTCAGCCGCCGCCTGCGCGGCTGACCGGTAATCCGTCGCCAGCCACGCGGGAAAAGGCACGCCCAAGCCCCGCAACAAGACCTGGAAGTAATCCGACCACGACACCGCCACTGCAGCGTTGCTGATGGCATATTCGAGGATCAAGTCCCAGCCAATCACCCACGCCAGCAGTTCGCCCAGCGTCGCATACGCATACGTATAAGCGGAACCGGCGACGGGTACCATCGCGGCGAACTCCGCGTAGCACAGTGCCGCAAAGCCGCAGGCCACCGCCACGATCAGGAACGACACCACTAACGCCGGACCGGCCCCGATGTGCCCCGCCCCACCCGCCGCCGCGGTTCCCGGCGTGGAAAAAATGCCCGCCCCCACAATCGCCCCGATGCCCAGGAAGGTGAGTTGGACCGGCCCAAGCACACGTTTGAGCTGGTGCTCCGGCCGCCGGCTCTCGGCCAACAGCCGGTCCAGGGGTTTGACGCGGAACAAATCAGGCATCGGCTTGCGCGCTGGTGGGCGTCACGGAACCGGGGTGTGCGTTCGATGCAGCGGCAAACCTGGCTTGGGCCGGAAAAACCAAGCCTGGGTCTGAACCGTTGATCGCCGTCGGCACGGGCGGATGCTGCCCCAGCCCAGCCCGCCAATGCAAGTCCGCCGTCGCTCGGTGAAACGAAAACGCGCCGCCCATCACGCCCATCTGCTTGACGGACTGGCTGGAATCGTGTTCGCCTTGTCCCCGCCTCGAAGCACTGCCAGATGCAGGCGACAATCATAAACAACGCCCTGAACGCGCCACAGCGCGATGAAGACCTGCTGCGTCGCGCCAAGGCCGGCGACCTGGGCGCCTTCGAGACCCTGACGACCCGTTACGAGCGGCAGGTCTATTCCCTCGCCTTGCGGATCTTGCGCCAGGAACAGGACGCCGAGGATGTCACCCAACAAACGTTCTTGAGCGCCTTGGAGAATCTGGCCGGGTTCCGCGAAGAAGCCGGTTTCTCGACCTGGTTGTTCCGCATCGCCACGTACGCCGCGCTTAAGGTCATCCGCAAACGCAAGGGCCTGGACACCGTCTCCCTCGAAGCCGCCACCGAGCCTCAGGACAGCTATGACACGATCCCGCATCCCGAATTCATCGCCGACTGGCGGCAGTCGCCCGAGCTTTTGGCGCAGCAGCACGAAACCCGGCAGCTCATCGACGAAGCGCTCGCCCAACTGAACGAAAAGTACCGGTTGGTCTTCCTGCTGCGTGACGTGGAAGGCATGTCGGTCAAAGAGACGGCCGAGGCCTTGGGGATCAGCGACACCAATGTGAAGGTGCGTCTGCTCCGGGCGCGGCTCCAACTGCGCGAGCAACTGACCCGCGCCTTTGGGGATGAGCGCCGACGGTTGGCGCCCCACAGGCATGATGAGGTCTAGCCGTATGCGGAACCGGAGGCTACCCAGGCGCGCCGCTCGGATCGCCTTGTAACCTTTTCTGCGCGGTTGGCTCTATCTGCTGGTACTGCAGTCTATGAAGTGCGACGAATTGCTGGCGCTGCTTAATGGGTATGTGGACGGGGACATGGCGCCCGGCCTCTGCGAGGAGCTGGAGAAGCATCTGGCCGGATGCAACCCCTGCCAGGTGGTCGTGGACAACATCCGCAAGACCATCACACTCTACAAGGAAGGCAAGCCCTGCGAGTTGCCACTCGATTTCCGCGAGCGGCTTCATGTGGCCCTGCACGAACGCTGGAAACAAACCCAGATGAACGGCAGGTGAAGCCCACCTGAGCCGGCGGCGTTCCGTCCACGCCCAAGCTACGACATGTAACATGACCCTGGGCCTCGGCTTCGCCTTCGCACTCGCGGCGCTGATCGGTGTGTCGCTGGGTTTGTTGGGGAGCGGTGGGTCCATTGTCACTTTGCCCGTGTTGGTGTATGTGGGCGGCATTCCGGTGAACCGGGCGGTGGGCATGTCACTGGCCATTGTCGGCGGCACGGCCATGGTGGGAAGTTACCTGCGTTTCCGGCGGGGAGAACTTGCGGTCAAGGCAGCCGCTCTGTTTGCGGTCAGCGGAATTGTGGGGGCTTTCTGTGGGGCCAGGCTCACCCACCTGGTCGCCCCGCGATTGTTGATGCTGCTCTTCGGCAGCCTGATGCTGATCGTGGGCTCGGCCATGCTCCGCCCGCGCGACCACCACGTCCTCGCCGAGTCCTGCCGTCCCGCACGCTGTCTGGCCGTGGGCGCGGCGGTGGGCGTCCTTACAGGCTTTCTGGGCGTAGGCGGCGGGTTTCTCATTCTTCCCGCGCTCGTGTTGTTTGCCGGCGTGGAAATGAAACAGGCCATCGGCACTTCACTCGCCATCATCGCCCTGAACAGCTTTGCCGGACTGGCCGGGCAGCTTCACTACGTCCGCTTCGACTGGTGGTTTACCTTCGGCTTTTTCGCTGCGGCAGTGGCGGGCATGTTTGGCGGCCTGGCGGTGGCGAACCGGCTTTCATCGCCGGCACTGCGGCGGGCTTTTGCCTGGAGTATCCTGGCGCTGGGCGTTTTCGTGCTGGCCAGGAACATGTTGTAGTGGCAACCTTTTGTTGCACCTGCAACAAAAGGTTGAGCACCCAGCCGCCAAGGTTTATGGGAAGCCTTGACGCCAGAATTAGCGCGCATTGTGACCATGAACCGTCTTTCGCTCTTGGTAGGGCGAGACTGCGACAACAGAATACACGGTCATGTTTCTTCTTGTCGCGGCGCTCATCAGCATTTCGCTGGCTCACTGGGTCAGCGCGTATTGGCTGCTGCTGACGGCCTTTGTCGGCGTAAACCTCATTCAGTCCGCCTTAACTGGTTTCTGCCCGGCGGAGATCAGCCTGCGTAAACTCGGCGTCGGCAAGGAGACCAGCTCATGCGGTTGCGGCCCATCCTCGGTGTCGTAATCGGCACCGGTGCCGGCGTGGCCCTGGGCTGGGTCGCTCAGAGCTGCGGCAGCACCTGAATCCTCACCTCAACCTGGTGGCATGGCGCCATCGGTGGGGTCGTGGCCGGGCTGCTTTTTGCCCTGTCGAATCGGAAACGATTATCCTGAAGGAACGAACCCTGGAGGCATTGAACATGAACCCGAGGCAAGCCGTTGCTTTCCTGGCGGTCGGTTTGGCATCCGCGCCCCTGACCGCTAATATGAAGAGAACCTTCCCGCCCGGGACGGATTCCCATCCTGCCATGTCCGAACTCCTTGTTCGTGGACGGCCTCGATCCTCCGTTCTGGCGCGGCGAGACTCCGGCGATCCTTGGAATCCACGCACGCCACGGGAAGCCAGGGCCCGACGGAGTCTCGCTCTGACGCCTCCCCTGGGATCCGCGTTGGGCGGTTTCCTTGGCGCCGTCCTTTTGCTGAGCGGCTGCGGCAGGAAACATGAAGCCGCGCTGCCAGAGCGCTTCCGCATCGCCGAGGCCGCGCTTACCGAAGCGGCGACGATGCTCGGCTATGCCAGAGTCACTGCGCCGTTCGACGGCGTGGTCAGCCACGAATCCGCGGGGGTGGGTGACCTGGCTATACCCCGGGGCGTGCCCTGGTGGAACTGGAAGATCCCAAGGAGTTGCGCCTGGAGGCCGACGTGCCGGAGGCCCTCCTCGGCCGCGTGCAGTCCGGCGCCCGCATGCCGGTGCGCGTGGCGGCGGTGCCGCTTGAGCTGGAAGGCGTCGTGAGCGAGATCGCACCCGTGGCCGACCCCAACACCCGCACATTCTGCGTCAAGCTCGATCTGCCCTCGGCTCCGAACTTGCGGCCGGGGCAGTTCGGACGCGTCGCCGTGCCGTTGATGGAACAGGGGTGACACCGCTTGAGAATCGTCAAGGTTACCCAGTGGGTGCGTCGGTGCGAGCCGATCAATCCCAGCCGACCAAAGGCTAGCCACCGGGTCGGCAGCCGAACCGAAGTGCGATCGCCGAGACGCGGTGTGCGAAACAGAGAGGACATTACCGGGGTCTGAGAGCGGGGCATGCGCTCACGGGGGTAGGCCAGGAACTCGGGAGAGCCCGCCATCTCCTTGGGGCACAAGGGCCGGGACGCCAAGCGCGACGCGGGCGGTCTGAGTTTCCACTGTCTGAGACACACGGCGACCTCTCTGCTGAAGACCGCCGGCGTGAGCGACGCGGTCGCGCGTGAGCTCACCGGCCACGACTCGCCCGCGATAAGCGCGGCCTACACCAACATCGACATGGAGGCCAAGCGCCGGGCCGTGGACAGACTGCCGGACGTGGTCAAGTGAACCCTACCGATAGATTTCTCGCCGATGCCCCACTTTGACCACCAACACCAGCAGCACGTCATCCCGAATCTGATAAACGATGCGGTAGTCGCCCACGCGGATGCGCCAAAGGGATTCCTCGCCGGACAGCTTCACGCAGCCCGGTGGACGGGGATTTTCGGCCAGCGCCAGAATGGCGGGGTCAAGGCGGCGCTGAATGTCGGCAGGCAGGTTGCGAAATGCCCGTGCGGCCCGGCTGCTGAACTCCAGGTGATACATCAGCGGTCCAAGCCCGCTTCACGTCGCAGTTGTTCGTATGGGATGGTTGCCGGCTCGGCGGGCTTCTCACACGCTGCCGTCTTGGTGTTGGCGAAGAGGGGCGTGCGCGCAGCCTCGACTTCGGCCAGTGCCTCGCGGCCGTCCTTCAAGTCAGCCGCGTTCTCCAAAGCTTCAAGCTCAGCCAGGTCCTCAATCAGGGCGCAGACCTTGCCCGCCCTTTCCTCGGACAGGCTTTGCAGCTTCTTGATGGCTTCTGCCGAACTCATGCTCGTAAGCTGGCAGTGCATCGGCTGCCGGTCAAGAACATCAAATGCCGCACTCGCCAAGGCGCCACTCGTGCACATGAACTTCGGCGGGCTGAAACTCCCCTTCCGAAAGGCCAACGTGCTGACATGGCTGGGCGTGCTCCGCCGACGCAACGGGCTGAAGGCTTGGCGGGATTACTTCACGCTGTACGTAGAGGGGTACGTAGAAGGGGCAAGTCCTATTATTCATTCTGCTGAAAAACCCCCACGCCCGAAATCGCGCAAATTGTTAACGATACAAAATCGGTTATAGACGACTTTGATTTTCGGGGAAGGTGTTTTTGATGGTGTCGCTTTTCGGTCTCGGCAGCGGGTAGCAGCCTAAAGGCTGGACAACGAACGAGAGATCTACAGAGAGGGCCGATGGATCTGGCCGTCCTTGCGGCCTACAGTAACGGATCACTCTTCTTCAGGCACGTTCAACAACTCCGCCGGGTTCCAGGGCGTGAACTGGTTTTTGGTCTTTTCGCGGACGTCTTTGACCCGCTCGGGCTTGACCGCCGGCGCATTATTCCCCCACTCCTTGCGGATACAAGTGAGCACGGCGGCCAGTTCTTCATCCGTCAGCAACTCCCGCAAAGGGAACATGACGTTGTTGTAGGTCTGGCCCTTGACCTGGATCTCGCCCAGGGCGCCGTTGAGCGCGATGCGGATGATGCGACCAGGTTCGGCCGCCAGCACCCATTCCGAGCCTGCCAGGGGCGGAAATTGGCCTGGAATACCTTGGCCGTTGGCCTGATGGCAAGCGAGACAGCCCTTGGTGGTGAAGAGTTCACGGCCGAGTGCCAGCACGTTCCTGCCCAGCTCACGGTTCGCCAGCTTCAGATCCCTCAGTGAAGTAAACGGGCTATAAACTCCCGCCGCGAACTCGCCATCGTGGCGGTCCACGAACACTTGAGCCCAGTAAAAGAACACGAGGGCGAGCAACACCAGCCAAGCCGGGAGCGGACCGGATCCGACCGTCGGCTCGACCTCGTCCGGGCCCGGCGATTCGGTTCTGGCGGGGTCGGGCTTCATGGCACAGGACCGTTCCCGAGTGGAGCGGCGGACGCGCTCAAATCGGCCGTGACTCCGGGTGGCGCGGGCAGCGGCGCCTCGTAAAGCGGAACGTTCACTTCGAGGCTGAACAGGTAAAATGCCAACGCCACCGCCTCCGGCTTGGGCACAATTTCGAGCCTCGTGTCAAGGTCCACCCAGGCAAGCTCGTTTGTGTTGACGGACTGGCCCGGTTGAACCCGGCGCTGGTCGAAGAGGAAGCGGTGTGCGGGCATGGCGGAGCCTTCCGCGACCGACGGCGGGTCGTACAGGTGGCGCAGGTGCCACAACAGGTTGGCCTGCACCGGATCGTTGGGGCGGCGCATACCGATATTGGTCAGATCCGGTCCCACGCGGCGGGAGCCGATCATGACGGGCTGGTCGCGGAGATAATCCCGGGCCACACTTAAGCGCTGGCCCCAGCCCCGCTCGATGTCGGCGCCCAGATAACGCACGATCGCATTGGTCGTCTGGAACTCAGGCGCCAGGCCGGTGGCCCGAACTTGCTGTGTGTGGCAGTAAAAGCAGCCGTTGGCGCGATAGACTTCCTGGCCCCGGGTCGCCAGGCCCAGTCGGGGAGCCGGGTAAGTCTGAGAGCTCCCCGGCACGGCGACCGGTTGCTGGCTGCCCAGGTGGAACTGCGGCACCAACACCAGGCCCCACCAGGAAACTGCCAGCGTGCACAGCAGGCCGACGAAGATGAAGCTAACTCGGTTCATGAGTTCACCCCGCCGGTGGCTGGCTCGGACTCCGCCACCAAAAGGGCGCGCATCGGAACAGCGCACCGGAGCCAGCGAATCAGCGTCCAAGAGAGGTTGTACAGAAAGGCAACGTGGCCGAGTGCGAGCAGAAGCACCGCCAACGAAGCCGCCCTTAAAAACGGCGCCGTGGTTCTGCTCACTTGGTCGAAGGCCACCGCCGGGTCGTTCAGCGCCAATCCCTGCAGCACTCCGCCGACGGCCAGGGCCAGCGTCCCCAAGGCCAGACCAAAGATGGTCAGCAGCCAATGCGCCTTGACCAGCGCCGGTGCGGCCCATCCCTGCCGCGTCAGTCGCGGCAAGACCAGGTAGATGGCGCCGGCAAAAACCATCGTGACGAATCCGAACGACGTCAGCAGACCGTAAGCTTCCGCGAAACAGGTCAGACGGGTGATGTCGTGCACCGGTGCGAAGGCATCTGCCGCCCGCAGGAAACCCGCCAAAACATAGCTGGCTGTGCCGCCCAGGATGAAGCTCAGGGCCGGGCTGCATGGCTTGGCGCACGCCCCCGCCCGCCAGGTCCGGTAGCAGTTCACCGCCACCGCGAGAACCGGCAGGAGCATCCCCAGGCTCGCGGCGGTGCTCAAGGCCGTGATCCAGCGCGGCAGCGGCAAGCCAATCGAGAGCCCTCCCCAGCTACCGGAGAGCACCAGCAACCAGAACGTAAACATCGCCAGATAGCGACTGTGCAGCGGACGTTGCACCAACTTCGGCAGGAAGTAAAAAACGGCCGCCAAGCCCAACGGCGTCAGCCAGAGCTCGCGCAGATTGTTCAGGAACCAGCCGTTGATGACGATCTGGGCCGCGCCGCGGACCGGTTTGCAGACCAGCAGCAGGTGCGCGGTGGAGTAGATCCATGGAAACCAGAACAAGCCGGCCAACAAAAACCAATGCGAAACGTAGAGCCCGCGTTCTTGGCGCGCGTGAAACGTCACCAACGCGCCCACCGCGATGGGCAGATACGCGAGAAAGAGAATCGGGCCGACGTAGCCTGGCATTTCCAAACCCTCCAGGCCCGTGCTGTACCCGGCGAGAATCCCAATCACGCCCACACACACGCCGAGGTTCCAAAACAGCGCTGCCGTTCCTGAAGCCGCGGCGCCAACCAGGCTGACTCGCCCCAGCCGGCAGATTATCCACAAGGCCACTCCCAGTCCCGCCTGCGAGGCAAACCCGTAAATTACGGAGTTCCAGGCCGCTGGCCGGACCCGCCCATAAGCCAGCCAGGCGCAGTTCGCCAGGACTTCCCCGGCATGGAGTTCGACAAAGCTCACCAGCGCCAAGGCAGTCCCAACGGCCAGCCACAAGAGCGCTCCGCTAAACAACAGGATGACCGGAAAGCGGCAAGCCACGTCGATCTGCGCCAGCACGCGCCGGTGGCCGTCCGCACTCGAGGAACCAGCCGTCGGGGCTGTCGAGCCGGGCGTACCTGGAGGAACAAGGGTCATTCGCGGACGATCTTCAGGCGTGGTGCCGGCGCATCAAGGCCGGTTTGGGATCGGGTTGTTTGTCTCGTGTGGGGTTGACGACGGGTTGGCCGTCGGGGCGGCATTGGCCCTTTCGGCTCGGGCGATCAGGTTGGAGCGGGCCGCCGCGGGATTTCGCCATTCCTGCTCCGCCAGTTCCAGGGCGCGGGTGATTGGCACGCGCACAATTCCCTTGGCCTGGTCCCGCCAGGCATAGGAGTTCAACAGGTTGGTGCTGGCGGCTCTGAGCTCGGCCAGGGTTTTCCTGCGCAGATCGATCCGGGCTTGGTCCACCGGCGCCGGACGCGTGTAACGTTGCGTCAGCAGGACCATGGCCGCCACTATGAGCAGACCGCCCAGGAAGACGATCCCGAACACGAACAAGTTCGTTTTCTCAGGGGCGCGACGGTTGTCCTTCACGTGGCACCTCCGTTGGTTCGCGGCGCGCCGTCAGCGAAGCCCTCGGTCTCGTCCAGTTCGCCCCCGGAAATCTGCGTCGGCACAGGGTGCTCCAGGCCCATGGCCTCCCGGAGTCGTGGGTCTTTGAGCGGGTAGGCCGGAGAGCGGAGCAGGTCGTTGACAAAGACCTTGGCCAACACGCCAGCCATGAACGCGAGGCAGCCCAGGTCCAGCCACAGCCAACGCCAGGGGAAGCCTGCCGGATGGGCCACCGGCATGATGTTGAAAGCCAGGTCAACGTAGTGCAGCAGCCATGCCCACAGGCAAACGGGCGTCATGATGGCGCAGGATACCTTCACGTCCAGGCGCAGCAACGCCAGGAATGGCACAAAGAAATGGCCGAAGATGATGAAGAGGCCGACATAGTACCAGCTACCCTGCTCCCGGGCCACGTACCAGAACGTTTCCTCCGGCAGGTTCGCGTTCCAGATGATGAAATACTGCGAGAAATGGATGTAGGCATAAAAGACCGTGAAGGCGAACATCAGCAAGCCGAGGAAGTAGAACTGGTGCTCGTGGAGCACCGGGCGCAGCACGCCCTGTCGCGCCAGCAGCAAGGTGAGCAGGTAGGCGGTGGCCACACTCAACCACACGCTGCCGGCAAAGTAACAGGCGCCGTACAGGGTCGAGAACCACTGATGCTGGAGGGCTTTCATCCACATGATCGCGGCCAGGGTCAGCGTGATGGCAAAGGCCGCGATGCCCCACCCGGCGTAGGTCCGCATCTTGAACGTACACTGCGCTGACCCCGTGTCGTCCTGCCGCAACGACCATTTGCGCAAGCCCCGCGAGAGGACCCACCACACGCCAAAGCAAGCGCCCGCCACGCCGTAAAACATCGGCCGCGTGAACAGCGGGTACTTCGCGCTCAGCGCGGGGTCGGTCTGCGGATTGGCGACCTGCATCCAGGGATAGATGCTCGCAGCCAGGCACGCAACCGGGACGAACAACAGCGCCAGCCACGGGAAGAGCAAGCAGGCCAGGTGCTCACAGAAACGCCGGATCGCCACCGACCAACCCGCGTCGAACAGGTGATGCACCAGCACCAGGAACAAGGCGCCCAGGGACAAACTCAGGAAAAACATGAAGGCCAGCAACCAGGCGTACCCAAACTGCTTCAGATCGAGGAGCGCCCCGGCCAGGGCCAACAGCCCGCCAATCACGATCAAACCGTTCGGCACACGGCGCCACCAGGCAAGGTCCCGCGCGGCGATGGTGGCAAGGGAAGACGGGTTCATCAGTTACTGGTTCAGCGTTGGCCGCAAGGACTCCGGCACGTCTTCCAGGGTCGCCAACCGGCTGCGTTGCAGCGCTCGGACGTAGGCAACCACCGCCCACCGGTCCAGGATGGAAAGGTTCCCTCCGTATCCATTCATCAGGTTCTTGCCGTTGGTGATCGTGGCAAAGAGCTGGCCGTCGGGCATCTGGACCACTTTGCGAATGGTGCTGTCGTGCAGGTCGGCAATGGTAATCATGCCCAGCCTGGCAGTGATGCCCGTGCCGTCCCCCGCGGCCCCATGGCACAGCGAGCAATAGATCGCGAACTGTTCCTGGCCTCGCCGCAGCAACTCCGCTGTCACCGGGACGGGAATCGTTTCGACGTAGTTCGTAGTGCCGGGCGCCCGACCGGTATTCGCGGGCGTAGCCTGGTACGGCGCGCCGCGCGCGACAGTGCCCGCTACCGGCAGCCGCGAGCTGAGTTGGTCGGGAAAGAAGCCGTCCCGGGCCTGGGGCCGGAGCCTGGGCTGGCGGTCCATATCCGGGAAGATCTCGATCGGCGGTTTCCGCGAGAGGCTGCCCCGGAAACCGGTGATGCTCACGACCGCGACGCACAGGAAGAGGAGGGCGATGAGGAAACAGCGCATTACTCCTCCACCCATTCGAGGCGCTTGCTGCCGGCCGCTTCGAGCAGCTTGCGGGTTGCGGTGGCCGAATACTTCGGGTCCGCGCATTCGATCACGAGGAAGAAGCGGTCGTGCGTTGCCAGGGCGAAGCGTTTGTGCTTGAGCAACGGATGATGCAGGCGCGGCAGACGATTGAGAAACAACATGCCCAACAAAGCGCCCAATGCCCCGAAGAGGATCGTCAGCTCATACGCCGTCGGGAACGCGGCGAACGGGCTGAACATCGGTTTGCCGCCGACCGGAATGCGGTAGTCGAAGGCATTCATAAACCAGACCATTAGCATGCCCGCGGTGCAGCCGGCCGCGCCGCCGAGGAAGGCGAACCATCCCACTTTCGAGTTCTTCAAACCCATCGCCTTGTCCATGCCGTGCACCGGAAACGGCGTGAACACGTCCCACTTCCGGAACCCGGCCGCGCGCACGCGCCCGGCCGCGCGCAAGACATCACCCGCGGTCTCGAACTCGGCGATCAGACCGTAAGGTTTGGGGACCGAGTTCATTGGATCGGCCCTTTCCGTGAACCTGTAGTGGGGCAGGCTTCCAGCCTGCCACTCGGGTCTGTTGCCGACAACGACGTAGGGGGGCTGGAAGCCCCGGCGGCAG
>Ga0315274_10007294_pt1 | contig 16020 bp, 12 predicted proteins | sample YL17G02_20_MG_FD_203700 | JGI IMG/M metagenome (GOLD analysis project Ga0315274, IMG submission 203700) | Sediment microbial communities from Yellowstone Lake, YNP, Wyoming, USA - YL17G02_20 | ecosystem: Environmental > Aquatic > Freshwater > Lake > Sediment | place: USA: Wyoming | collected...
TATTCTCCCTGTCCTGCGGTCCCTGTGTGCTCTCTGTGGTTGGTTCCTATGGCAGGAAATCGTTGGTGAAGGCCTGGCCCGGCTCGATGGGCTTCGCGATCAAATCGTGCCTGGACATGAAAGCGGCGAACTGTTCCCAAATCTTTGGATCCTGTTGTCCCCAGCGCCCGGCGTCGGCCTGGTAGCGCGGGCTGAGGTAGGCCTGGCTGCGGCGCGCAAGGTTGGGATCGGTCTCCGGCGAGGCGCGCAGAAGGATGTTCGCCGCTTCTTCGGCATTAGCGATGGCATACTCATAACCGCGGGCCGTGGCGCTGATAAAGCGCCGGGTCAGGTCGGGCCTGCTCTTGAGCGTGGTCTCCCCGGTGATGATGACGGGTGTGTAATAGTCCGGCACACAGCTCCCGTACAGGGGCAGGGTGTTGAGCTTGAGTCCCATCAAGTCGGCCTGCACGCCATCCCAGCCCATGAAAATCCAGGCCACGTCGGCGCGCTTGCCGACAAGCGCCGGGAAGGCATCGAAGCCAACGTCGATGAACTCGACCTTGCCGACGTCCCCTCCATCACAGGCCATGAGCTGACCCAGGATTGGCCGCTCGATGGGTAGTCCATAGGAAGCGTAGCGCTTGCCCTCGATGTCCTTTGGGCGGACGATGCCGGTTTCCGCGAGCGAGGCGAAGGCGGACGTGTTGTGCTGGATGATGGCGGCCAGTGAGACCACGGGGATGCCGTTCGAACGCGCGATGGTGACCTCTTCCTGGAAGCTGACCCCAAAGTCGGTGTTGCCGTAGGCAACCTGCTTGAGGGCGGCCGCGGGGTCAGAGGGGATCTGGATCTCGAGGTCCAACCCCTGCTCGGCGTACCAACCCTTCTCGAGCGCCACGTAGAAACCGGTGTGGTTTGTGTTGGGTACCCAGTCCAACGAAAGCGTCGCCTTGGCCGGCTGAGGTGTGGCCTTGGGACCCGCAGTAGGCCTTGGCCGGCAGGACATCAGCAGCGCAAAGAGCAGCACTGCAACAAAGATGCGAAACCACCGCCTGATCATGTATACCTCCCTTGGCGCGACATGGTCGGAATCAAGAGCCTCTGATCTCTTCCCAGCGCTCCTCGCGTGTCGTCGTGTAGTACCAGGGCAACGACAACCTCTCAACGATCGCCACTGCCAGGAAGAGCGCGATGCTGAGCATGGAGCTGACGGCGATGGCGGCGAAGACCCAGTCGGTGCGGAAGGAATTGGATGCGCGCAGCATGAACACGCCCAACCCCTGGCTCGCGCCAACCCATTCGCCGATGATGGCGCCGACGACGCTGTAGGTCACTGCGATCTTGATGCCGGAGAAAACGGAGGGCAGCGCGCCTGGAACGCGGATCTTGAAGAACACCTGCCGGCGCGTCGCTCCCATGGCCTGCAAGAGGGCCAACAGCTCTGGGTCGGCGGACTGCAGGCCATCGGCGGCGGTCACGACGATGGGGAAGAAGCAGACCAGGGCCACTACGACGATTTTGGGCCAAATGGTGTAGCCCAGCCAGATAACCAACAGTGGCGCGATGGTCATGATGGGCACGGTTTGCGTCACGACCAACAACGGGTAGAGCGCACGGCGCAGCAATGAGGACAGGTCGATGGCCACGGCCAGCAAGAGGCCACTCATGAGTGCGAACGCAAAGCCCACCAACGTCTCGCGCAGCGTCTGCTGGATGTGGGCGCTGAGCAAGGCACGCGCCTGCACTCCTGCGTCCACAATCTGTGCCGGAGAAGGAAGCAGGTATGCTTCGATGCGCCATAACCAGGTGGCGCACTGCCACAGGGTCAGAAACAATCCCATCAGGAGGACGGGTGGCAGGTAGTTGCGCGACGCTCGCGCAAGGCGGACAATGAGCCTATTCATCTGGGGCAACCGCCTCCCGCCGGGATGCATGCGGTGGGCACGAGTTGGACACCGGAGCTACCATCACCGCGCCTCCGCACAGAGCTGCGGCTTCAAAGCCGTCGCGCAAGGCGGCAAAGACCGCGGCGGCATCGCCGCTTACGAGCGTGCTCATGGGTCCAGGCTGGTAGGTCAGACCCCGACCGTCGAAGGCAAGCAGGACGGCCTCGATGGCTGGCCGAAAGTCGCCCTGACCCAGTGGATACAGGCTCACCTGTGCACTCACGTGCATTTGTCGACCCTCCCCACGAGCAGCGCCCCGAAAGGTCGCAGCAAACGGCGGCCCGCGCGCTCCAGCCCCCAGGCCCAGCGCATCCCGCCACCTCCAGGGCCGATAAAGACTGTGCTTCTCCAGGTCACCGGGCCCAATCGACCCAGAAGCCGCAGCAACTCCCAAGGATAAAGAAAACGGGCGTGCGAGAACGGCGTTTTGAGGCGGCGGCTTTCCCGTCGCCGCGCCCATGCCCACGGGCTGAGCGCATTCAGAACGCCGACTACCAGGCGCCCACCCGGCCGCAGAGCGCGCCACATGGCATCGATTGTGCGCTCGGTGCTGGCGACGAACTCGAGCGCCGTCACTGACAGCACGAGATCGAAGGCGGCCGGCCTCAGCGGAAGAGACCCTGCATCGCCGCGCAGCCAGAAAACGACGGATCCCTTGGAGCGCGCAACCGCCAGCATGGGCGCGGATAGATCTACGCCCACCACATTGAGACTGCGCCGTGCCAGGTCGAGGGCAAAGTGACCGGTGCCCGTGCCAACCTCCAGTACGCGTTCTCCGGCACGCGGTGCGGCAATGGCGAGCAGCAGGTCCTTCTCCAGTGCGTCTACCGTCTGACCCAGGGGCGTGTCGAACCAGCCATCGTAGAGCGCGGCGACGGCATCAAAGGCATGTTCTGAGGGCGGCCTTTCTCCCGGTGCTTCCATGCTTTCAATCGCCGTCCGGAAGGCTCCGTTTGCCACTTCTCATGTGCAGCACCAGGAGCAGGCCCTCGCCCAGGGAGATGCGCGCCCGAGGCGCTGTCATGACATTACTGACGCCCCGCGCCTGCCCGAAGCGCAGGGTATCGCCCTGCAGGGCATACTCCAGGCCTTCGCTCTCCACCCCGAGGGCATCCTGCCCCAGGGGTAGCATAGTCACAATGTCTCCTGGTCTCCCCTCTAACTCGAGGCTGTCACGCGTGAGCCAAACCTCGGTTCTGCCAGCTACGATCCTGGCGTCGATGTTGCGCAGCTCCGGTAGTGCCAGAAGAAAGACATTGGCCAGAGTGTGATCAAGGCGCCCGCCGGTTGCCCCCAGGAAGACCAGTTCCTGTGCGCCCTCCTGCAGAGCGTAGCGCATGGCGAGCTCCGTGTCGGTCTCGTCCTTGCGCTCGGGATAGCGCAGGAACCGGCAGCCGAGCGCCTCCAGCCTGCCGCGCAGTTCAACCGGCATGGAGTCCATATCTCCGATCACCGCCTGTGGCTGCAGGCCCATCTGCAGAGCAATGGCCGCTCCGCCATCTGCGGCAATGACGAGATCGCCGGGCCGCACGAGAGCGGCGTACTTTTCTCCTTCGCCGACATGCCCATTCGCGACAATGAATGCGCGCACCTTCCCTCCCCCAGGAACACAAAAACCGCTGACCCTGACTTGGGCCAACGGCCATTTGCCTACGGTGGTCTCCCTACGCTAGCATTACCCAGGTCAGGTGTTAAGGGTCGATGACTATGCACCCCCACGTGCGCGGTCATCCTCTCAGCCCGGCTCCCCGAGCTCCCCTAGCACTTCTATTCGGATGTGAATGCATGATAGCTCAGGCCGGGGCGAAAGTCAAGACCTGTCCTCGGGTTCGGGGCGCACACTGAGAGTCGCCTCGCCGCTGCAGGTGACTTGGCCTTGCCTCCCTCCCGGGTGACGGCGCACGTTTCTGCGCAGGGTATGATCCACGAGCACCTTGTTGTCCTGCCTGGCCGCGGAGTAGTAGGCGGCCAGCTCGGCAGCCTTGCGCAGAACCGAGTCAGGCACCTCCCGGCCGCCGGTGCGGATCACGACATGTGCACCGGGCACGTTCCGGGTATGCAGCCAGATGTCATGGGGGTCACTGTCGTGAAATGTCAGCCGCTCATTCTGCCAACTGTTGCGGCCAACCAGGATGGCAAAGCCCTCAGGTGTGCCTACGCGCAGCGGCCCCGTCGTTGGAGGACGGCGGGCCTTCGGCTTCGGTACATACCCGGCTTCAGCGAGTGCGCAGGTCACCGCCTCCAGGCCAGGACGATCCTCAGCCAGGGCAAGATCCGTTGCCAGTTGTCCCAGGTGCGCGAGCTCGCCGTCGACCTTGGTGATGATACCAGGCACGTCCGCTACGGCGCTCCTGGCCTTCTCGTAGCGTCGAAAGTGCGCGCGTGCGTTCTCCACCGCCGTTAGGGTCGGATCCAACGGGATGCGGATCGAAGGCTCGTCCGCAGCCCAGCGCGCGACCAACACGGTCTGCCTAGGGGCGATCTCGTGCGCGTATGCCAGCAGCAACTCGCCCTTTCTGCGCAAGTCGTCCAGATCCTCTGCGGCCGTCAACGCCGAGACCAGGGCGGCGCGCTTCCGCAATTGGCGTTCGCGCTGCTCGTCAATGAGTCTCTGCACGGTGGCACGAGCCACCGCATAAGCATCCAGATGCGCCTGCTGCACATAAAAGGCCTCCATGGCAACGCTTGTGGACGGAGTTGACCGGTGCAGCGCATACTGCGTGAGGGAATACGGAGCGTAGGCAACGACTGCTTCATCCTCCACTGCCACGCTTGGCTTCCACTTGCCGGTCTCCGGTAGGCTTAGCAGCTCCTGCAGGTGCGTCAGAACCGCAGCGGCGTCTGCTTCCTGGCAGCGGGGGTTGCCCGTGGCGCGGAACGCGATTTCGCGTGCAAGCAGAGGACTGACGCCGAATACCGTCGCGACGAGCCTGTCTGACAAGGGCTGGTCCGGCGGCTGGGCGGCGAGCAGTTCGTTCAGGCGCGCAGAGGACAGGGCAAGGCCATTGGCCTTTTTCTGGGGCGGCGGAGGAACGTACGGGCGTCCCGGCAAGAGCGTCCGGTAGCGGTTCTGCGCTGGCGCCACATGTCGCGCGCACTCCAGGATGGTGCCATCCTCTTCCAACAGTGCGATGTTGCTGCGTTGACCCATGATCTCGACGACGAGCGTGCGTACCCCGGAACCACCCTGGAATACGAGGTGCAGCACGCGCTCGAGCGGAGGCTGTTCGACAGCGGTCAGGAGGGCGCCCTCGACTTCCTTGCAGAGACGCAGCCACAACGGGGACGGTGCCTCCGCCCCACGACGCAACCTGTCAGCGGCCAGGTGGATGCGTCCGCCCTCCTCGGGGCGCGCAGAAATCAGCAGGTAGTCGCGACGGCCACGATACAACTCGAGGCCCAAAACGAGACGATCCACCAGGAGCGCATTCTGCACGCGGCCCCCGAGCAGATCACGGCGGAGTTCGTTGGCTATGGCTGCGAGGGTGAGCGCATCGCAGTTCATGAAACCCCATTCATTGGGTCAACACGCCGCATGATGCAACCCAGCGGCCGCGTCAGGCGTGGATTGATCTGGCCAGCGTCGCGGCGACTTGAAACGGGTCGCTGGTGACGACGCTGCTGGCGTACAACTCCATAGCGCCAAAGTCGGCGGTCTTGTTGTTCGGGTCGCCGCGGTCCACGATGCGCACGACGAAGGGAAATCCGCTCCAGTCCTCGGGTACGCTGTCGATTGGCTGCATGTACAGGGCGAGGTTGAAGCTCTTGACGCTCATGCCGGTGACGAACATATTCAGGACATCGTAGATCGCTTGCTTGAGTCCGCGATCCAGGTGCCGGGAGACCAGGATGACCTCGCGTTCCTTGATGGGCGCGAGATACGCAAGAATGCGCACCTCCCCGACCTCCGTGGCCAGTCCTAATGCTTGATGCACCGCGTACAGGTCATCGAAGTAGTCCGTGCCGTGTGCGAGCCTGTAGAGGAGCGCCGAGCGGCGCAGGCCCTCGACCCTGGCGTAGTGCATGCCTCGCCCCAACGTCATCTGCATGTGGCCGTGCAGGATGGAAGCGCCGCTCTTCCAGAGGCAGTTCCACATCAGGAAGAAATAGCGCGCCTCTTTGTCACAACAGTGCGCCTCGCGTGCCCAGCACAGGGCGGTATCCACGTAATCCTGAACGCCCTCGGCGGTGAAACGCAACGGGTTGTGTTCGTCAAAGATGACCAGGCCGTGAAAGCCATCGTACTTGGCCACATTCGAGGCAGTAATGCTGTGCTTGCCCTTGACCCTCCCGAAAACGTCCTCCGGAGTCCCTTCGAGTGGTTTGCAGAACGGATCGCCCAGATTGCCCAGGATGGTCTTTTCGAGATCGGCGTCGGTCTTGGATTCCATCGGACGGCTGGCGCGCAGCTCGTTAAAGAGCGCAGCATCCAAAGTAATCAGGTTGGTGACCTTGACGATGCGCTGCTTCTGCACGGCCTCCAGAGAACCGAAGAACTTGACAATCCACGGGTGCATCGACTCGGGTGCTTTGACCTCGCCGATCGTGGTGGTGACCTTGAAGATGCGCTCGAAACGCGCGCGCTCCTCGGCCGGCAAAGCCTGGACATAGTCCTCCAGGCGGGCGATGGTCTTGGATGGAGTGGACATGGATACCCCCTTCGTACCTGTCAACGACCGCAGGCGCGGCAACCCGTTACTCTAGCACAGCCACGACAGAACGCAAAAGCGCCAGCTAGGGGAGGTCCATCGGCCACCATTCTCGGGCGGCAAAGCCACCCGGCGACACCTGCGCCTGCTCCGCATGTGCAAATGAGATTTTCACCTCCGGTGGGACAGTTGTTTCGCTTTGCTGACCATGACAGGGGCGTCACGCCTTATCCTCACTCAGCGCGAACAGACCTTTGACAGCAGAGGCTCGCTGTGCTAACATGACTGCAGGTGACGCCTTTGACGTGTGCAGCAACTAGGAATGAGTGCCAGGCAGGCACCGTGCGCAGAGCCGTGCTTCTGGCTCTGTGTTTTAGCTTATGTGCATGCGCACCCCCGGCAGAGAGCCTGGCACCCACGCCAACTACACCAGCGTCGAAGGTCCGCACCCCTACCCCCACGCTCTCCCCCGCAGCCGTTCGGGTGCGTAGCACAAGCGGGCCGCAGCCCACCCAGACGCACATCCCCGCGAACGGCGAGTTGCGTCTGGCGATCCGGGAGAGCATCAAGACCCTCAATCCATACGGCGTTGCCAACACTAGCGAGGCATTCGTCGTCAGCCTGCTGTACGATACTCTCCTGTCTTACGAATGGCAGAGCGGACTCAGTCCCAACATTGCCCAGCGTTGGGAGGTTGCGCCGGATAACGCCAGCCTCACGTTTTGGCTCAGTCCACAGGCGCGGTGGCACGATGGCCAGCCTCTCACCGCCCGTGATGTTGTCTTCTCGTTCAACCTGGCGTCGCGGAACGCATTCCCTGGCATGACGCGCCTGGCTTCGCTGGTAGATCGCGTGGAGGCGGTGAGTTCCGAAGAGGTCAGATTCACGCTGCTGAAAGGGGCGGCCGATGCCCCGCGCTGGCTGGCCACCCAGCTGTATATCGTGCCCGAGCACCTGTGGGGCGCAGTGCACGACCCGCCGCAGTTTGGGAATCTCGATCAGCCTGTCGGCTCCGGCCCATTCGCGCTGGCGGAGCATGTTCCAGGCAAGCGGCTCGTGCTCAGCAATACACTCGTTCATCCCGCCGGGTCCTTTCGGATCGCCAGAGTTGTCCTGGAGTTGATACCGGACGAAGACAAGGCCCTCCAGGCGCTGAAGGATGGCAAAGTCGACGCTCTGGGTTGGGACGTCTCGGCGCAATTGGCGAACGACGTAAGAACGCAGACCAAAGGTCTTGTCGACCTCCGATGGATGGAAACTTCTGGCGTGCAGACATACGCACTGCTGCTGAACCTCCGCGTGGCACCGTACTCCAACCGGGACTTTCGCAGCGCACTTGCGAAGGCGCTCGACATGCAGGCGGTTGTCCAGTCGATCCTGCTGGGATTCGCGGACGTTGCCACGCCTGGCATCTTTCCAGCCGCCTCTCCATGGAGGAATCCAGGCATCGCCTCCCTGGGGGCAGACTCAAAGGGCGCAGCGCAGACTCTGGACGACGCTGGCTTTGTCGATGCGAACGCCGATGGATTACGTGAGAAACCGGACGGAAGCACACTGCAGATCCAGGTGCTCTGCGCCAAAGAGGCGACAGCGTCGAGTGTCGCGGAATCGCTAGTGGTCCAGTGGCGCGCGGTTGGCATCGGAGCGAAGGTGCGGTCCGTGCCCCAGGATGCGCTCTTGCCGTCATTGATGCAGGCCCAGTTCGATGTTGCGCTGTACTCCATTGGGCTCGAGGAGCCGGAGATGGCGTTCTTCTATCTACACAGCTCGCGTGGGCTGGTCAGGGATGGACGAGTCGTGGGATTGAACTTTGGCGGCTATGTCAGCGCGCGCTACGATGAGCTAGCAGCGGCGTCACTGGAAGAGCCTGACACGGACAGGCGACGCAAGCTCCTGTACGACCTGCAGGTGGAACTGGCGGCCGACCTGCCACTGATTCCGCTCTATGTACCGCGCGAGGTGAGTCTGTATCGCGAAGACCAGTTCGGGGGGTGGAGGGGACAACCCGGGCGTGGCCTTCTGGGCCGCGCGACCCTCGCGCGGCTGCTGCCGCGCTAGCACGAGGCAACGAGGACTGGACGCACTGCCATGCCCTTGTGTCGGAGTGGCGGCGTAGCACCAGGGCCGAGCAGTCTGCAACAGACAGAAGATGCTTCATTCCCGCTTCGCTGGCCAGTATGTGGGCGCTACTTCTTGGCCACCCCATAATCTTCGAGTTTTGTCCCCTTGCCGCATGCCGCAATGGCGCGGTAGTAGAGGTCCACGTACTTGAGCGCCGACGCGCTCCACGAAAAGTCCGCGCCCATGCCCCTGACCTGCAGCTTGCGCCAGGTGTCCCGGTACTTAAAGTTCTCCAGGGCGCGCACGATGGTTGCGAACAGCGCCCAGCGGTCATAGTGTGCAAATGAGAAGCCGTTGCCCTCGCCCGTACGCGGATCGAAATCCTTGACCGTGTCCGCCAACCCTCCGGTGGCTCGCACGATGGGCACGCTTCCATAGCGCATGGCGATCATCTGCCCCAGGCCGCAGGGCTCAAAACGGGACGGCATGAGGAACATGTCCGTGCCGGCATAGATCTTTTGCGCGAGTTCCGCATTGAAGGTCAAGAACACGGCCGCCCTGCCCGGATAGGCCTGTGCGATGCGCGAGAACATCTCGTGGTAGTGCGGATCTCCGGTACCCAGGAGCACGAACTGCAGCCCCAGGTCAAGCAGGTGGTCAGTCACGTCACCCAGAATGTCAAAGCCCTTCTGGTCGGCCAGCCGTGAGATGATGCCGATCAGGGGCGCAGCTGCGTCCTCGTGTAGGTTGGCCTCACGCTGCAACTCCAGCTTGTTGGCGACGCGCTTGTCCAGGCTCTCCACATCGAATTGCTGTACGATGTGCTTGTCCGTGGCCGGGTTCATGACGTCAGTGTCGATCCCGTTCAGGATGCCAAACAGCCGATCGCGTCGATCGCGCAACAGGGGGTCGAGCTTCTCTCCGAACTCGGGTGTCAGGATTTCCTGAGCGTACTTTTCGCTGACCGTGTTGATGGCGTCGGCAAAGAAGATGCCGCGCGCCATAAAGTCAACGACCTCACTCAGGTCGGCCATTTCCGCGTGGTACATGAAGCCGTACTCGGCGATCCCGGCCACCTCGAGCACGCGGTATCCAAAGATGCCCTGGTACGCCAAATTGTGAATGGTATAGAGCGAGGCCGTATTGGCGAAGAACGCGTCTTCCTTGTAGACGGTCTTGAGCCAGTTGGGGATGATGGCCGTGTGCCAGTCATTGCAGTGGATGACGTCCGGACGCCAGTCCATGCGTTTGAGCATCTCCAGCGAGGCGCGGCAGAAGAAGATAAAGCGCTCGGCGTCGTCGGGGTACATGTAGATGCCGTCGCGGTCGTAATACTTGCCGTTTTCGATAAAGTAGACGGGGATGCCCGGCGCCAGAGCCCCCTCCATGATGGAGGCTTCCTCCATTTGTTTGTCCATGGGTACCGGGAAGGCGGCCAGGACCTCTTTCAGTCCGAACTTGTCGGGATCGATGCGCCCATAGCGCGGCATGGCGACGCGAATATCGTGGCCCAAAGCATGAAGCGCCTTGGGCAGAGACCCGGCCACATCGGCCAGTCCGCCGGTCTTGGCGAACGGCACGACCTCGGCAGAGAGCAGAAGGACTTTCAAGGGGCGTTGATCTGACATCATCGGTCTCCTGTTACTCACTCCCAGGTGATGATCCAGGTGCACAGCCCCGCCAAGCCCACGCAGGCCACAGCCATGAACAGGCGCTGCGAGGGAAGGAGCTCGGCGTCGCGAGAAGTCACCAGAAAGATGGCCACCATTCCGATCGCCAGGATGACCCACATGGTCAGAAACGGGTGCTCGTCCATCCATTCCCGAATTGCAGACATTGAACCTCCTTGCCTGCGCTCCACGCCTCCAGGCCTTGCCCGTGCTGGGCGCAGTGCTTCCACGATGCGTTCCCATTCCCTCGAGACCTGAGCCCGCGTCTGTCGCAGGTCACCGCTGTTGTCGATGACCACGTCTGCCTCTGCAACCTTGTCGGCCTGCGGAGGCTGTGACACAATGCGAAGCTGCGCCTCACCCGGGCTCATGCCGCGTCCTTCGGTGAGGCGCTGCACCTGTAGTTCGTATGGGCTGGTGACGACCCAGAGCTCGTCGCAGCGGCGGCGCATGCCGGATTCGATGAGCTTGATTGCCTCGAGCACCACTACCTGCCTTGCGCCCGTGGACGAACGGTCCGCCGCTGCCTGCCATCCCTCCAACCGCCGTTCGCTCTCGGCGATGACGGCGGGATGAACGACGGCCTCGAGGCGTGCCATGGCTGCGGAATCTGCGAAAACTTGCACTCCCAAACGCGCCCGGTCGATCTCTCCATCCGGCGCCAGGACCGCTGGACCAAACTGGTTTCGGACTGCTTGCCAGGCCGGCGTGCCGGATCTCAGCACCTCGTGGGCCAGCGCGTCGGCATCGAGCACCTGTGCGCCCAACTCCGCCAACATCGCAGCCACGGCGCTCTTGCCCGTGGCAATGCTGCCCGTCAGGCCGATAATGTAAAGCTGGTTGCTCATGGCTGCGCAACCCCAGCCCATTCCTCCAGCCGGCGTTGGAGCTGGTCCTGCACCTCGATGTATTCGCGTCCCAAATCGTGCACGCGATCCACGCGCTGGGCAATGCTGGCGCGCTCGAGGTCGCGGGAGAGCATAGTCAACCTAGTCTCCAAGCGCTGGATCTCGGCCTCGAGTTCCGCGCGCCTTGCCTCCTGCTGGCGAGCCAGCTTCTCAACCCTGCGTTGCTCCAGCAGTTCGCTCCTGTTCGCGTCCGGGCGTTTCCTGAGCGGCCCGGCCTCTTGAGGCTTTGCCATCCAGGCGCGTTCGCGTTCGTGCATGTACTGCGCATAGTTGCCGGGGCAAGCGCGCACCTGCCCGTCCTCCACTGCCCAGACCTGAGTGGCGACGGCGTCGATGAAGTAGCGATCGTGTGACACGAAAAGGATGGTGCCATCGAAGTCGCGCAGGACCTGCTCCAGAAGTTCTTGCGAGGCGATGTCCAGATGGTTTGTGGGTTCGTCGAGCAGAAGCAGGTTCGCCCCCTGCAACGAGAGGACCGCCAGGGCCACCCTGCCGCGTTCCCCGCCGCTCAGGCACGCGATGGGCTTGAAGACATCTTCGCCTGTGAACAGGAAGCGGCCGAGGAAACCGCGTGCCTGCTCCAGCGGAAGGTTCTTTGCCTGCAGGACCTCGTCCAGGACAGTGTTCTGTTCGTGCAGGTTTTCGTGTCCCTGTGCAAAGTAGGCCACCTGCACGTTCGCGCCCAGCCTGGCCTCACCGGCCAGAGCCTGCACTTCTCCCAGAACGGTCTTGAGAAGAGTGGTCTTGCCGCAGCCGTTGGGCCCAAGCAGGGCGGCGCGTTCGCGTCGTAGAAGCAGCAAATCGTGGAAGGAGAGCAGCGGGCGTTCGTAACCGACCTTGAGACCGCGTAGTGTCAGCACGTTGTTGCCACCACGGGTCTGGCTGGACAGGCGAAACCTCATCGTCCTGGACTGCTGGGGACGCGCCAAGCGCTCCAGGCGGTTCAAGCGCTTCTCACGACCCCTGGCTTCACGGGAACGCTGTCCCGCACCGTAGCGGCGGATAAAGTCTTCGGTCTCTGCGATGTGCTCCTGCTGCGCCTCGTACTCCGCGTGGCGCCGCGCCAGCCGCTCTGCCCGCAACCTTACAAACTGGCTGTAGTTTCCGTTGTACTGATCCAATGCGCCAGAACTCATCTCCCATACCCGATTAGCCACTTTGTCCAGGAAGTAGCGATCGTGCGCCACCACCATGAGGCTGCCGCGCCACTGCCCGAGGTACTCCTCCAGCCACTCGGTGGCCGCAAGGTCTAAATGGTTGGTTGGTTCGTCGAGGAGAAGCAGATCAGGGCTGAGCAAGAGAAGCTGGGCGAGTTGAGCGCGCGTCCTTTGACCGCCGCTCAGCAGGGCGAGAGGCTTGTCGAATTCCTCGGGACAAAAGCCGAGGCCAGTGAGCACGCGACGGATCTCCTGCTCGTACGTGTAGCCGCCGGCAAGCTCAAAGCGGTGCTGGAGCTCTCCGTAGCGCTTGAGGGCCTTCTCGGCGCGGTCGGAATCAGCCATCTGCTCCTCAAGCAAGCGCAGCCGCTCCTGCTGGCGGCGCAGGTCGGAAAAGACCTCCAACATCTCCTGGTACAAAGTGTTCCCGCGGTCGACGTCAGGTTTCTGGCTCAGGTAGCCAATGCGCAGGTCTTTGGCACGGCTGACGTGCCCGGAGGTGGGAACATCCGCGCCAGACAGGATGCGCAGGAGCGTCGTCTTTCCGACCCCGTTTGCGCCAACCAGAGCAATCTTGTCCCCATGCGCAAGCTGGAACGAGACACGCGCGAAGATGTCCTGTGCCCCAAAGTATTTGGATAGGTCCTCGGCAACGAGAATTGACATACCAACCCTGGCGTCGATTATACCATAGGCGCGGATTGCCCACCAAGGTGAGGATGGTAAGGCTATGTTGGGCTCGATTCCCAGCGCCGTGCGCCCCGTTGCGCATTTGACAGCACTGCGATTCGGTCTATAATCGCGTCAAAGGCGCTGAAGGAGAGGTGTAGGCGGGTCAGGGCCTCCAGGGAGAGGGGGTCATCGACTGCAAGCCCCCTTGGGAAGTAGCCCGCTCAAGTTCGCTCCTGAGCCGACGACTGAAACCGGGTGCTTTGCCCGGCAAGTAGGTTGCTCCGGTGCCCACCGTTAGAAGGGCAACTGGTACGCCGAGCTCTGCAGCAAGCGCCGGTTGCCAGCGCCAAGAGGGCCTGCATTGTGCAGGCCAAACAGGGTGGTACCGCGGAGGTGAAGGGTTGTGGCTTCGTCCCTGAAGTCGCAGCCCTTTTTTGTTTTGCCCGCATGCGTCGGACAGGCAGGCAACTGACGCGGTGCAAGGATGGCATAGTCCTCACTTCGGCCCGAGGAGATTGCACTGAGCGGAGCACGGCATTGTCTCTCGCCTGGACGCCTGCAATGAATTGTCACGGAGGGGAAAGCGATGCTAGAGCAACTGCATAGCCTGGAGGACCAGGCGCTGGACGAACTACGCGGCATGTCCACCACTGCAGCGGTGGAGAAATGGCATGTGGCCTACCTTGGCCGCAAGGGGGCGCTTACCCTGTTCCTGCGCAGCGTGGGACAATTGCCGCCGCAAGAACGGCCCGCCGCAGGCCTGGAGGCAAACCGCATCAAGACCGGGCTTGAGCGCGCGTACATCGAAAAGGTGGAGGCCTTGCATGCCCAGGCAGCCGCCGGACGCTTGACGACAGAGCAGGTTGATGTAACCTTGCCCGGGCGTCCAGTCGGACCTGGTCACTTGCACGTCATCACGCAGACGCTGCGCGATATCTACTCCATTTTCTCCGCCATGGGTTTCCAGGTGCTGGAGACGCCCGAGGTGGAAACGGACGAGAACAACTTCCAGTTGTTAAACATCCCGCCGTACCATCCGGCGCGGGACATGTGGAGCACCTTCCACACCACACGCGATGGCGTGTTGCTGCGCACACACACGTCTCCCGGGCAGATACGTGCGATGCGCATGTACTACCCGCAGCCGATCCGGGTGATCCTGCCCGGCAAGTGCTATCGCTACGAGGCCGTGACCAGCCGGCACGAGTCCATGTTCTATCAGGTCGAGGGCCTGGCCGTGGGTCATGACGTGACCATGGGCGACCTGAAAGGAGTGCTGACCGAGTTCGCCCGGCTGATGTTCGGGGCGGAGCGCCAAGTGCGTTTCCGCTGCTCCTACTTTCCGTTCACTGAGCCAAGCGCAGAGGTGGACATGGACTGCATTGTGTGTGGGGGCAAGGGCTGCCGTCTCTGCAAAGGCACGGGTTGGCTGGAAATATTGGGTTCGGGCATGGTCCACCCGCAGGTGCTGCGCAACGGCGGTTACGACCCGGCCAAGTACACAGGATTCGCCTTCGGCATGGGCCCGGAACGCATCGCGATGCTCAAGTACGGCATCGATGACATGCGGCTCTTCTATGCGAATGACCTGCGCTTCCTACACCAGTTCGCGTAGGGCCGCGGACCTACCACAGAGAACACTCAGAACATAGACAGGACAAACACGGGTAGCAGAGAGCACGGACAAACGACGGAGCCCCGGGGGGCAATGAGGCGCTGCCGTTGGGCGCCGTGATCTCCATGGATGCAACTGGAAGGAGATGGAAAACATGAGAGTGCCACTGAGTTGGCTGAAGGAATACGTGGACATTGTCCTGCCGGTAGCTGAGCTGGCCGAGCGCCTTACGCTGGCCGGACTCGAGGTGGAAGCAATCGAGCGCATCGGCGCCGAGTGGGAGCGCGAGAAGATCGTGGTTGGTCAGATCCTCGAGGTGCGCCGGCATCCCGACGCCGATCGGCTGACCATTGCAGTAATTGACCATGGAGTTGGCCAGCCGGAGGCAGTAGTGACCGGTGCGCCCAACATCCGTCCCGGCGACCACGGCCAGAAAGTGGCCTTTGCGCGCACCGGCGCGCGGCTCATCGACGGATATGCCCAGGAGCGGCGCTACGTCACTCTCAAACCCAGCAAGATCCGCGGGGTACTATCGGCAGGCATGGTCTGCTCCGAAAAGGAACTGGGTCTCTCGGACGAGCATGAAGGGATATTGCTCTTGGAGGACGACGCTCCGGTAGGTACGCCGCTGCAGGACTATCTTGGGGAAACCGTTCTCGACATTGATCCGACTCCCAACCTGGGGCGCTGCCTCTCGGTAATCGGCATCGCGCGCGAAGTGGCGGCCCTGACTGGACAGCCATTGAAGCTCAAGCAGCCGGAGATGAGGGCAGAGGGCGCCTCCATTGCGGGGCAGATCGGGATTGAGATCGCCGACCCAGACCTGTGCACGCGCTATAGCGCCACGCTCATTCGTGGAGTGAGGATCGGGCCAGCACCGGGGTGGATGCAGCGCCGGCTCCGAGCGGTAGGGATGCGGCCAATCAACAACATCGTCGACGTCAGCAACTACGTCATGCTCGAGTGGGGCCAGCCCCTGCATGCCTTTGACTACGACCGGCTGCGCGGCCGCAACGCGGGCGAAGCGCCGGTGATTATCGTGCGCCGCGCCGTTCCCGGGGAAAAGCTGACGACGCTGGACGGCACTACGCGCGACCTGATGGGGGACATGTTGCTGATTACCGATGGCGGAGGACCGGTGGCAGTGGCCGGTGTCATGGGAGGAGCAGAGAGCGAGATTGGGCCCTCCACGACCAACGTGCTCCTGGAGTCGGCCAGCTTCAACAACATCAACAACCGGCGCACGTCTGAGTTGCTCAAGCTGCCCAGCGAGGCTTCGCTGCGCTTCGGCCGAGGAGTGCCTTCCGAGACCACTGTTCCGGCCGCGCTGCGCGCAACCGAGCTCATGCGCGGCTTGACC
>Ga0315274_10007295_pt1 | contig 16019 bp, 12 predicted proteins | sample YL17G02_20_MG_FD_203700 | JGI IMG/M metagenome (GOLD analysis project Ga0315274, IMG submission 203700) | Sediment microbial communities from Yellowstone Lake, YNP, Wyoming, USA - YL17G02_20 | ecosystem: Environmental > Aquatic > Freshwater > Lake > Sediment | place: USA: Wyoming | collected...
CGGACGATTGAAAAGCGCGACCGGATCGAAGACGTGAGTCTCGACGTGGGCCGCCCCCACATTCGGACGCAGACCCACCAGACCACGATCTGCGTGAAGCCCGACTGCGACTATGGAATCATGTTCCACTTCGAAGGCGAAGGCTCGATGATCTATCGCCTGCGCGCGTCGGTGGTTGCCGCCGGAAAGAGCTTGCCCTAGCGCGCCGTGTTCCGAGGGCGCGGGTCGAGAGGTCTGTCCCGCGCCCTCTTCTCGTCGTTCTCTCGCCGCTCATTCGCCGCATGCATCTTGCCTTTGACATTTGACCGTCGTCCCGTTTCTCTACTTCCTCGGATCAGAGACTCCCAGCAGACGGGATTGATATGAAACTGGAGAGACGATCTTGAAGCGCATGAAACGAGTGCTATTTGCGGCGTCAGCGTTGCTCCTTGCGGCCAGGATTGGTCCGGCCGCCGGCAACGATCTGTCGGTCAGTCCCGGCGGCCACAACTTCGTCTATCGGGGCAAGACGGTCATGCTCGTCGGCGACAGCGGCACGCAGTGCGTGATGCAGAACCTGAACATTGATTATCGCCGTTGGGTCGCCGATTGCGCGGCGCGCGGAATGACGGCGGTTCACATCTGGTCGTTTGTTGCGCCGCGCCAGAGGCAGGACGGCAGCATCATCGAGAAGCGTTACGGCTACGTCTATCCGGGCGCAACGCCCTGGAAACGGCGCACATCCGGCCCGAAGGCGGTTGATCAGTTGTCTTGCTGGGACCTGACGCAGTTTGACGAAGGCGACGACCCCGCGAAGAACTACTGGCCGCGACTGCGCGACCTCGCCGCCTGTGCGCGCGAGAAAGGCATGGCCCTGGGGATCACGGTTTTCTTTGGCTGGCCCAAACACGCCGAACGGAACCAGAACGATTGGGCCTTTCATCCCTTCCACGTCGCCAACGGCGGCCACTTGGCCGACAATAACGCCGTGCAGATCCTCGATTCGCCCGATCGCGAGATTCTTGGCGAGCCGTGGTCCGATCAGTGGCCACGCGCAAAGAAAACGCAGTGGATTTGGGAACGATTCGCCGACAAGATGATCCGCGACCTTCATTCCTTCGGCAATGTCTTCTATGTCTTCATGGACGAACACAGCTACTCCGAGGGCAACTGCGGCGACCATTTTTTGGAGTTCTTCAAGAAACGCGGTGCGCTCTATGTGGACTGGAGCCGGCGGCGGGTGGCCGTGGACGCCGTCTATGTCGAAACGACGACGGCGACCGACCGAAACGCCGCCGCTGTCCGCGGCTTCAAGGCCGAGCCGGCGCGTCCGCTTCTTCTGCTCGAAGGCCCGCCCTATACGCCGGGCGATCCGGGCGTGCGCCACTCGATGTGGACGTTTGCCGCCGGCGGCGGACATTTCATCTTGCACGACGACCAGAACATGGACCCGACCATCACGGGCATCATGGCCTATGACCCAAAGATTCCCAACACCCAGCGCAGCCTGGAAACTTATGACTGGCTGGGCAACCTCAGCCGCTTCTTCAACGAGAAGGTGCATGACCTCGATGCCCTGGCGCCTCACAATGAATTGGTGAGCGGCGATTCGGCGGGCTACTGTTTGGCCAATCCGGGCGCGGAATACACGGTTTATCTCAAGCAGGGCGGCACGCTCCGCCTCGACCTGACGGCGCAGAAGGGCCGACTGTTCGAGGTGGAATGGTATGATCCACGATCCGGAAAGAGCCGTCCCGCGGCAGCGGTCAACGGCGGGCAGTTGGTTTCGTTGAATCCGCCCGAACCGGCGAAAGAGGATTGGGTGGTCCACCTGTGCGACCAATCAAAGAAAGCGAAAGGCGCGGCGAAATGAAACGCTACGGCATGGTCATCCGAGTCCGCCCGGAGAAGCTGGATGAGTACAAGCGCCTGCATGCCGCTGTCTGGCCGGACGTGCTCAAGATGATTTCCGCGTGCAATGTCCGCAACTACTCCATCTACCATAAGGACGGCTTCCTGTTCAGCTACTTCGAGTATCACGGCGAGGATTTTGTGGCCGACATGGCCAGGATGGCCGCCGATCCGACGACGCAGAAGTGGTGGAGCGTCTGCGAGCCCTGCCAACAGCCGTTGGAAACGCGCGGGCCGGGCGAATGGTGGGCGAACATGGAGGAAGTGTTTCACTGCGACTGAAGGAGCAAGGATGAACGATGAAGGATGAAGGATGAGGGATGAAGGATGAAGGATGAACAGAGACATGGCTCTGTATTGGGCCGACACGAGGAGAAAACGATGCGAGTGATCGGGATTCGCATTCTGGCGGTTCTCGTGGTTCTCTTTGGCATTCGGTTGGCGGCGAGCGAGGCGACTGCTCCGCAGCGCGTGGCCGCCCTCAGCTACAACATCCACCACGGCGAGGGGATGGACAAGAAGATTGACCTGGACCGGATCGCGGGCGTCATCCGGTCGGCGTCGCCCGATGTTGTGGCCCTGCAAGAGGTGGACCGCAAGACGAAGCGGTCGGGCGGCGTGGACCAGGCCGAGGAATTGGCGCGACTGACGGGTATGAAGATGATCTTTGGCCGCACAATGGATTATCAGGGCGGCCAATACGGCAACGCGGTCTTGACGCGGCTGCCCATCCGGGCGTCGTCGAATCACGCGCTGCCTTTCACGGCGGGCCGCGAGCCGCGCGCCGTCTTGAAAGTGGACTTGGGGGCGTGGGCGGCGGGCCGCGCTGTCGCTGCTGCCGCCCAGGCGTCTGACAGGTCGGACGCGTCTGACAGGTCGGACTCGTCGGACGCGTCCTCCCGCTCCCTTTTCTCCTTCTTCGCCACTCACTTCGATTTTTCCAGAGAGTCGAACGACCGGTTGGCGGCGACTTCGGAAATCGCCAAATTGGCCGCGATCAGTCGCAACGTTCCCGCGCTGTTGGCCGGCGATCTGAATTCGACTCCCGGCAGCCCGACACTGAAAGCACTGGGAGAGATTTGGAGAGTCGCGGGAGAGGGGAAGAAGTTGTTCACGACGCCGGTCGCACGTCCCAGGAGCCAGATTGATTTCATTCTCTATCGGCCCGCCGACCGGTGGAAGGTGGTTGAGGTGCGCGTCCTCGACGAAGCAGTGGCCTCGGATCACCGCGCGATTCTGGCCGTGCTCGAGTTGCAGTGAAGTTGCGGTTCCGTCTTCACATGGGGAATGCGTCCATTCCGTCCATCCCGTTCATGTCGTCCACGCCATTCGTTCAGGGCAGAAGCCGTAGGCCGGCCAGGCCATAAGCGCGCAAATCAAGCGCGACCTTGCCATCAGTGATTGCGAGCTCGCCCAGGTCGCGTTCGAGAAGGTCGGTTCGCACGACGCGCCGGAATCCCGACAGGCCGATCACAACGGGGCCGGACCGGCCGCCGGTCTCCCAGAGACGAACAATGCAGCCCTTCTTGCCGTTGTCATCGGCGGGCTTGAAACACGTCGCGATGGCGCGCCGGGAATCTATCGCAATCGGCGGCGCAACACCCGTCTCGTGCAGCGGACGACGCCGAGCATCCACGAGCGGCGTCGCGACGCAGCGACTCCACGCAATCGTTTCAGCGTTGTCATAACCGCCCCTGTGCGCCCGCACGGAATAGCGGAAGCGAAACTCCGTGACGCCGTGTTGCTCCTTCGAGACCTCGCGGTAGTTCTGGTCATTGCCGAGCGCCTCGAACGTGATCGGGTCGAGGTCCTGTCGCAAGGCAAAGGCATCGAGCGGCGCGATCGTGACGCCCGGCCCTTGGGGCAGCGAAACGTCCACGAAGCCTTGAACCGCAAATCGCCGCGTGTCGGCCCCCGGCAGCAAATCGCCTTCGGGTTGCGGTCGCGGACGTATCACGGCCGCCGGCGTTTCGATTCGCATAACCGCGCCCTCGCGCATGACCGGGAAGACCTGGCAAAAACGTTCCTGCCGGGTTGTGAAGGGCTTCGTGACGCGAAGATCGAAATCCACGCGATCGAGGTCGCCATAGACGGTTACGAAATTCGTAATGTGGGTGCCCGAGGTGGTTCCCGTGATTCGGAGCCGCGCCAGCACGGGCCCAACCGTAACGACCTCGGATTTGACATTGCTCAGGGTGTGTTCCCGGCCGTCGTAATAAATCGTCTGGCAGAGGGTGCGGCCTTTTTCGCCCGCAACGAGTTCGGCGCCGGTGGCCTTGTGAACGAGATGGGCGATGCCGCCGGTTTGCGGGTCAACCGTCAGTCGGTAGAAAGGACTCTCCAGTTGTGTCGAGGTCGCCTGCAGGTTGCCGGCCTTCTCTTCCTTGCCGGCCGATGTCAGCTGCAACGTCTTGAGACCAAAACCCGCGATTTCCGGAGTCACGGAATAGAGCACCTCCCGCCCGTCTTCTTCCACGATCTGCGAACGAAGATCGCTCGGTCCGTCTGCGACGGTATTCGCGCCGGCCAGAAACTCGAAGCGCACGAGGTCGGCGCGCGAGAAGCTCAGACTGTTGAAAAGGACAACGTTCCCCTGGCTTGCGACACAATCGACGCCCGACCAACCCTGTCGAAGCAGCGTCCGGCTGATCCGGTTCAGCTTCTCGCTCCAGTCGCGCCGCAGGTCGGCATTGTGGTACTTGTTCGCGGCGTTTGTGCCGTTCCAGGCATGATCGGCGAGCATGGCCCAGTACCATTCGGCGCGTTCGCGATCGGCGCGAGTCGCTTCGCGAAGGCCCGGCGAAGTTTGCGTGGCGAGAGCGAGCAGCGCCTCGGCGGCAAGGAAGCTGCGCTCGCCCTCGCGCATGTCGGCAACGTATTTCGCCAGCGAGACGGGCCAGAGGTCCCACGAATGGCCGAAGCAGCCGCGCACGGTTGGCAGAAACGGCTTCCTGGCCTCGACCTCGTCCACGGCGCTGCAAAACTGCGCCAGCGTCGCATTCACGATCCGGGGATGCGGCTCGGTCTGCTTGTTGAAGGCGATGATGGCGTCGCTGAACCCGCGCGCCTGGCCGCCGCTTCGCGGCGAAATGTCGCCGTGCGTTCCGCTGGCCAGGATCGCGCGCAACGGATGGGATTCGCCCAACTGCCGATAGTGCGGCAGCCACTCGGCAAGAACGGACTTGGGATTGAGCAGCATCTTGCCGCCCTGCGTATAGCTGGACTTGTTCGAGGCCCACGGGTCCATGACGACGCGAATCCGGCTGCCGTCCGGCCCTTCGTAGAAGAACACCGGCGGATTCTGGAGCGTCTTGAACGTCGAGTCGTAGTTGTAGAACGGATTCGACAGCCAACGCACCCCGCAGCCGGAGAGAATCGTCGCGACGCCCCAGGGCAGCGATGGCTCCTCGATGTGTTCGGCCACGTCCATCGGAATTCCCCACTCGCGTTCGAGGCGGCGCGCGGGATAGAACGCGCGAATCGAGCCCTCGATGCTCTGCAAGGCCCAGAGCGTGTTGCACAGGTACGGACTCACGAAAACCCGCCCATCCTTGATCCGCCGGACGAGTTCGTCCTTGCGGTCGGGATAGCGCTCGACGAAACACAGCGCCTCTTGCGTGACGGCCATATTGTAGCGGTCGTGGTTCTCGGGCGGCTCGTTGTCGGTGCGGTTCATTTCGTCGAGGTGGGCGCGCACGATGTCGGCGAACGCCTGGCGCGTCTGCTCCTCGGTGTAGCCCCACGTATAGTCGGGACAGTTGTCGTTGGTGACGTAGATCGTCCAGCCGGCGGCGTCATCGGGCGTTTGTGCCGCTGCCGGATTGGCGAGCGCCAAGAGCACGAGCATCCATATCCATCCGTGCGTTCGGTCCATGTTGAGCCCCCTTTGAATCGAGCAGTACTGTTTCCACTTTCCCGGCGAAATCTCTTGAGTCAACCCTCCAGTGCGCGATAGAGACGGTTCGCCGGAATGTTCGGTCGCCGCGTCGCCTTCGGATTCTCGCGGCGCGCTGTTGTTCGGGTCAAAGGGATTTGCGGCGGAGCAACGTCTATGAGCGAAACACGCCGGGTGGATTTCGGCGCCGGCGCAATCGGCGGCGGCGGGCCGCTGGCGTTCATCGCCGGCCCTTGCGTGATCGAGAGTCTCGATCACACGCTGGCGATGGCGCGTCGGTTGCGCGCCATCTGCGAGGCCGCCCACGCGCCGCTCCTCTTCAAGGCCTCTTATGACAAGGCCAACCGCACCAGCCACGAGTCGTATCGCGGCCCGGGACTCGAAGCGGGCCTGGCCATCCTTCGCCGCGTCAAAGACGAGGTCGGCGTGGCGATTCTGACCGACGTTCATCGCTTCGAGGAAATTGCCCCGGCCGCGGCGGTCGCCGACGTTCTTCAAGTGCCGGCGTTTCTTTGCCGCCAGACGGATTTCGTTCGCGAGGTAGCACGCGCCGCCAAAGCCATCAATCTCAAGAAGGGCCAGTTTCTCCCTCCCTGGGATATGCAGCACGTTGTGGCCAAAGCGCGCTCGGCCGGAAACGAAAACCTCATCCTGACCGAACGCGGGGCGACGTTTGGCTACAACAACCTGGTGGCCGACATGCGCTCGCTGGTCGTCCTGCGCCGGCTGGGCTATCCGGTGGTGTTCGACGCCACCCATTCGGTGCAGTTGCCCGGCGGTCAGGGAAAGGCTTCGGGCGGCCAGCGCGAGTTTGTTCTGCCGCTGGCGCGCGCCGCCGCCGCCGTGGGCGTGGACGGCATCTTCGCCGAGGTGCATAACGATCCCGACCGCGCGCTGTCCGACGGCCCCAATTCGTTGACGCCCGACATGTTTGAGCAACTGGTGGACGAGACGCAGCGTATTGCCGCCGCCCTGGCCCGTTCGTAGGTGCTCATGACGCTTTCGGCGTCACCCGGAAAGGGATGAGAAGTTCGTAGTAGCGCCGCAAGGCGCGTTCTCGTGTGACCGCTGTTCTCACTTCAGGTCCCGTGTTTCAACGCGCCTTGCGGCGCGACTACGAACTCATTCTGAGGGTGGTTCCCGCTTTAGCGGGTCTTCTTTCCGCCGAGAGGCGGGGCTACGAACCGTCGAGTGCAGCGTGTGGAGGTTGACCCATGACCGGTTTTATTTCTGGTGCGATCACCTCAACTCGAAAAGTCGAACGTCGCACCGCTCTTCTTTCCGCCTGTGGACTGCTGAGCGGCGGTGTTGGTTTCGGTCAACCGTCGGTCCAGCCTGTCCGGCGCATCCTCAGCGAAATCACGCTGCCCTCGCCGCAGACCACAAGCAAGTTGACGCTCGAAGAGGTGCTGGCGCGGCGACGGTCGGTTCGACGGTTTGCGCCTCAGGCTCTCGCGGTCAGCGAAATCGGACAACTGATGTGGGCGGGCCAGGGGATCACCGACGCTCCGCGCGGGTTCCGAACGGCGCCCTCCGCCGGCGCGCTCTATCCGTTGGAACTTTACGCCGTGACGCCCTACGGGCTTTACCATTACGTCCCCCGAGGCCACCGTCTTCAGCGATTGGGGATGGAAGATCTCCGGCGTGCGCTGGCCAAAGCCGCCGCCGACCAGGATTGCGTCGGCGAAGCCTCGCTGGACATCGTCGTCGCTGGCGTTCTCGAACGCACGGCGGTGAAGTATGGCGAGCGCGCCGAGCAATATATTCTGCTCGAAGCCGGCCACGCCGCCCAGAACATCCTGTTGGAAGCGACGGCCTTGGGGCTGGGCGGCGTTGCGATTGGGGCAATGTATGAAGACCAGTTGGCGGAGCTGCTTAGCTTTCCCGAGGAGGAAGAGCCCTTATATGTCCTTGCGCTGGGCCATCCCCGGTGAGAGCGACAGAGGAGACACCAACACGAGGAGAATCGTCATGAGAAAGGCTACAGCGTTGAGAGAGGCGTCCAGCATCACGGGTCGCGCCACAGTCGGTTTTCTCGCGACGGCACTATTCCTGAACGCCGCTCTATCGTGGGGACAGGAGAAGGCGAGCCAACCGTCTCGGGCGCTCGGAGAAGTGATTCTGCCGCCGCCGCAGACCAAAGGCGGTCTATCGCTCGACGAAGCACTCGCGCGGCGCCGCTCGATTCGCCAGTTCACCTCGCAACCGCTCACTCTAGCCGAGATCGGCCAGTTGCTCTGGGCCGCGCAGGGAATCACCGAGCCGAACAAGGGCCTGCGCACATCTCCCTCGGCCGGCGCCATGTTTCCACTCGAAATCTACCTTCTCGCGCCCGACGGCATCTTCCACTACGTTCCCAAGGGCCACCGCCTCGAGCGGCTCGGCAACGAGGACAAGCGCCGCGCGCTGGCCGGCGGGCCGTCGGGAGCCTCCTACTTGCGCGAGGCGGCGGTGGACATTGTGGTCACCGGCATTGTCGCCCGGACGACGGTGAAGTTTCGCGCCGACGAGTCCACGCGCTACATGCAGTTTGAGGCCGGCCACGTCACCCAGAACGTTCTCCTCGAGGCGACGGCGCTGGGGCTGGGCGCGGTCTGTGTCGGCGGCATGTCCGACGCGAAAGTCCGGCAGATAATCCCTCTGGCCGCCGGCGAAGAATCCCTCTACATCATTCCCGTGGGCCGCCCGCGCTGATCGCCTCGCGTTCTACTCGACCCGAACGACTCGCGGGAGCGCGCCGGCGATCTTCGTTTCGTCGGGGAGGAAGTTGAATTGAATCGTGTAGTGATCGGCGGGCGCTGCGGAGGGGATCGTGGCCCGGTAGAGATGCTCCATCACGTACCACCCATCGTCGGCGAGCAGGATTTTGGAGTGGGTCAGGAAGTTATCCATCCGAAACCGCGCGTCCCTGGCGTTGTAAAGGACCGATTTGTATCGCGGCTGCAAATAGGTGCGGTCCTGGAATTTCCAATAAACCCGCTGTTGAAGCGTCTCGCCGCGGCGAAGTTGCGCTGACGAAAGGGCATAGGCCCAGAGATACATCGGTGGAGCCTTCTCGGGCGTGGCGCGGCCACGAAACACCGTTTCGCCGCCCGGCACATAAGCCCGACCGGCGCGGATCGAAAGCAGAGGCGATGCGCGCGAGCCGCTCGCGGCCGGGTGGAAACCGACGGCAATGGTGTGCGATCCCGCCGACCACGCCTGTTTCAACAAGCGCGGCTCGCCGGCGGGACTGCCCGACGCCGCGGCGGCCACTCCATCCACCGAAAGCCGCTCGACGACGACGTTGTCGGTGCTTCGGACGACGACCACGTAGTCGCCGCTCTCGGCGGTCGAGAAGCGACGGACGACCTGGGGCGACGTGCTCGCTTGAATCTCCTTGGCCACCGGCAGGTCCCATCCCCAAATGTACGGGACCTGCAGCATTTCCTTCTTCACCGAGCGGTAAAGGACGGGAATCTCGCCGAATTGACCGACGCGTTCAAAGTGGCTCGCCAGCATCTGCGGAACGTTTGACTCCGAACGAAACAGATAGTCATAGACCGAGAACAACCAGACCGCGCGCAGTTGGCCCGCCGCCGCGAGCACGGAATACGTCTTCTCGTCCGACGGACGCAGGTCGGTCGCCGACGTCAGACTCATGATGTGAAACTCGGGGTTCTTGGCATACCAACGGAAGTAATCGTGGGCATAGGTGCTGGTTCGGGCGATCAACAGAAAGTCGCCGCGCGCGGCGTGGCTCTCCATATACCTGGCGGCGCCGCGCCAGTCCTCGACGGGCTGGCGGTGATAAAAGCGCCACACATTGTCCGCTCCCCAAACGACCGCGGCAACGCCGACGACCCCAATGGCCGCGTAGGTCCGTATCGCCGCGCGGCTCCACGGAATTCGCCGCGCGGCAAGTTGCGCCAGCGTGACGAACAAGGTCGAGACCGACAGAAGCAGCACGGGCTGGCAGTGGAACACATAGCGCGCGGGGAGGTCTTTCCAAATCCACTTGCCCGCCAGAAGCCCCACCAGCGTGACAACGTAGAAAAGCACGGTCGCCAGACACATCGCGCGCGATTTCAGAAACAACGCCGCCAGCGATGCGAAAAACACCGCCACCGCCGCATATCTCCATCGCTCGGCGATCCCCAGGAAGTCGGCCGTACTGTTGACGAACAGTCGCCAGTTGCGCGCCGCCATCTCCGGGATCTCCTTTTGTGTGGCCAATGGGATGAACGCCCGAATTTTGGGCCAGAGGATCACGAATCCGACCGCCCCGGCGATCAGAAGCCCACCCCCCGCGAAAAGCAACGGCTTGCGCCGGCCGCGTTCTTTTTTTCCCACTCGCGCAAGAACGACAATGACGAGGCACAACACTTCGGCGCCCAGAACCAGGAAGGCAACGACGTGGTTGAACAGGTTGAGCAGATGGACCACCAGAAACACCGGCAGGAGCCACCAGCGAAAGTCGCGCATCAACTCCAACAGCACCCACAGCGACAAGAGCGTCATCAGGCTCATGAAGCCGTAGTATCGCGCGTTCTGCGATTGCACGAGGTGGGCACAGTTGGCGGCGAGCAGAAACGTCGCCAGAAAGGCCGTCGGGCGGTCGAGATGGCGGCGCGCCAACAGATACATGACCGGCAGCGACAGCGAACCGCACAGCGCGGTCGGAAACCGCAGCCACCAGTCGGTTCGGCCCACCAGCGGCAGCAGCCAGTGGAGAATCAGATACTGAAGCATGACCGGCCGCTGGTAGGTCGCAATCTGGCTGACCGTCCAAGACGAATTGGTGGCCGTGGCCAGCTCGTCGCCCCACAGGCTAAGGTGGTCGAGACGATAGAAACGCAGAAACGTCCCCGCTGCGCATAGCACGAATGCCCCGGCCAACTCATACCAGTTCACCCGCGCGGTTGAGCCGCCGATCTGCCGGCCTGGTTCGTTTTGAGGAGTCTTGGCATCCGCAGACATGGCGTCCTCGAAGGCCATGCGGCGCTATCGTCGGGCCGCCGCGACCTCTTCCAGTCGGCGAACAAAGATCTCCGCAATGCGAGCGGTCTGGGCCTCCCAGGTGGACGTCCGCAGCCACTCCTGCGCGCCCGCGACGTCTTTCCTCTCGCCGCGCGCGACGATAGCGTCGAGCGCACTCAGAAACTCGTCGCGGCTGTGCGTCACCCACACCCACGGCTCCCACTCGCGCGCTTCTTCATAGAAAGTCGTCACCACCTGACGGCCTGCCGCCAGATACTCCTTGGCTTTGATCGGGTTGCAGTAGGCGTTGAACTCATCCTGCTTCCAGGGGATCAGACACGCCTCGAAGCCTTTGAGATAGGCCGGCACCCGTTGGTAGTCGCGCCAGCCCAGCCAATGCACGTTCGGCAGCGGAAGCACGTCCGACGCTTCGCCCGAATAGGGGCCGATCAGGACGAACTGCCACCGAGGTCTCTGTCCTATGACATGACGCAGGAGCTCATAATCGGGCGCTTGATCTAACGCGCCGACGTAGCCGATGCGCGGCGGCGCAATTGCCTGGAGGTCTTCGGGCACGGCCAGGTCGGGCCGTTGCGCCGTTGCGAAATGCGCATAGTCCACACCCTGCGAGACGTAGTAGGTCGAAGGATTGATCGGCCGGAGGAGATCGCGCAAGTGGCGCGAGGCGACCAGCACAACGTCGCACTCGCGGGCCAGCCGATCGAAGGCCTGCGCAATGTGGGCGTCGCGGACCTCGTAAAAGGCGTCGTACTTGTCGCTGACGTGGAAGACATTGAGACGCGCGCCGAACCGGCTCAGCAGATCGGAGTAGGTGGGAAGCCCGATCCACGTGATCGGCCGGCTCATGCCCAATGCGCGCAAGACGGTTCCGATCTGAAACCGAAGCATCAGCGCGTTGAGGCGGCGCACGGTCGGGCTGTCGTAGAATGGAAGCGCCACCGGGCTGAACACGTGGAGCGACGGTTGCGCCTGCCGGACCAACCGACCGATGCTGCGCAGCTTGTTGGTGATACGACGAAGGAAGTCGGGGTGAGTCAGAGGAGGACGGCGCATCCCGATAGAATTGACGAACAAAACCCGGTTGTGTCGGGCAAACATCTCCATGAACCGGCGGCGCGAGCGCGGCGGATGATACCACCAGTCCTCGGCGGCCAGACACAGGATCGAAGCATTGCGCAAAGGGAATTCATCCATGGTCCGCTCGGCGCCGTACTGCGGACGGCCTCAGTCCGGCTCCCGTCGAATGATGACCTTATCCAGATAGAAGTTGCGGTCGCCGGCGCTGTCCGGCGTCACGGTGTTGTTTACATAGACGATCCGCAGCCAGTGCGTTCCTGCCGTCAGCGGCTGATGGATTTCAAAGAGGTCCCAGACCGGCGAGTTGACGTACTGTTGGGCGACCAGATTGCCGTCGAGGTGGATTTCGACAATCGGCCAAAGACCAGCCGCCGCATCGCCGCGCGCGATCAGATCGAACGCATAGGGGCCGGTGGCCTCGGCCAGAAATGTGTGCGAAAACTCGCCCGCCGAGGTCAGCGCCCATCCGCGCTCATGCGCGTGACCGCTGGTCGGACTCATCTTGCCGGCATCGAGCGCCAGCGTGCCCGTTGTCAGAAACCGCCTCCAGACCGTCTCGTCCACAACCGCCGTGGTCGCCGAATCGAAAATGGCGGCCTCATAGGCCGCCAGGAAGAGCCGATCCGCTTCCTGCCGATAGAGCGTGGCGGCCAGCTCGCGGCGGCCCATCTCTTCGTAGAGAAGCGCCTGGCGAGTGGCGACGCCGATCCGTTCGGGAAAATCGCGCTGAACGGCGGCAAGAACAGACAAGGCATCGGAGCGGCGGCCCTGGCGCACGGCCACCGCCGCCGAGGCCAGCCGCAGATTGAACACTCGGAGCCGGTCGGCGGCCTGCTCGCGCAGAGAGAAATGGCGGCCATTGGCCCGAGAACGATCAAGCCACTGCTGGGTTTCCAAGCGAGCTTCTTCATAAGAATCGCGGCCCCCAGCGGCCAATTCATCGAGCAGCCGCCCCATCGCGGGCAAGTCGCCGGCCATGGCCTTGCACAGCGCCAAATAGAGACGGGTGCGAGGATTCTGCGCTCCCATGGCCACGGCGGTTTCGAGCTCTTTGGAGGCGGCGGCCACGTCGCCCAGCGAGTAACAGGTCCGCGCCAGCAACGAACGGTACCAGAGGCTGTCACGGAACCGCGGCGCGGCGACTTCGAGCAGCGTACGAGCCGATTCATACTCGCCGTGCGCGACGGCCAGATAGATGTTGACCAGCGGCATGGGAATATCGGCGAGTGCCTGGGGCGGCGACGTGAGCGTCTCGCACAGACGGACCGCTTCGTTCACGTCGCCGCGCTCATAGGCGCAGATCGCCAGGTGGTATCGGGCTTGGGGCGACAGCGACCGGGTCGTGGCGAAATCGCGCGCCAGCGAGCGAGCGCGATCGAACTGTCGCTGGGCCACCAGCCAGCCGATCGCCGCCTCGAGCGCCGGCTTGTAGTTCGGATTGCGGTCCAACAGCTCCAACGCCTGCCGAATCGCAGCCTCTTCTTTGTGATTCAGGAAGTCGTAGGCCGCCCGATTCAGGCGCAACTGGCAATAGAGGCGGTCGGTGTGGCGAATACCAATCCAGACGGCGGCCGCGAGAACGAGCACCCCGATGAAAGCGAACAAGGCGCGCATGAGTCTTCGTTCACAACCACTTTCTACGATTTCGCCGAGCGTGTCTCTGCGAGCAGGCCGCGTGCCGCCTCATAAACTGTCTCAACCGACACATTGGCCACACAGCGCCAATTCGCCTCGCACCGAACGGGCGGACGCAGCCCGATGCACGGCGAACACGGCTCGTCGCTTCGGACCACGCGAACGGCCTCGCCCCAGGGACGGACGCGCACCGGATCGCCCGGCCCGAAAATCGTCACCGTCGGCGTTCCGACGGCCGCCGCGACGTGGCCCAGCGCCGAGTCGGTGTTGATCATCAGCCGACAACGCGCGATGGTCGCCGCCACCTGCCCCAGGGTCGCCCCTTCCACCACGGCGTGTGGGACCCCTTGAAGGCCGGCGACCAGACCTTCGACGGCATCGGCGTCGTCGGGTCCCTGGAACACGACGAAGCAACTGTCGAAAGTTTCGTGCAACCGGCGGGCGAGTGCAATATGTTTCTCGGCGGGCCAGCGTTTGTAGGTCGCGCGGGCCAGACAACCGGGATGAATCCCGATCACAAGCGCCGCGGACGACATACCATGGTCGTCGAGGAACCGGCGCGCAAACGCGCGATCGCTCTCGCTGACACCGACGAGGACGCGCGGGCGGTCGGGCAAGGCAACGCCCATCTCGGCGGCCAGCGCAAGGTGAATCTCGACCTCATGGACCCGACGTGGCAAAGGCCGGCAGAACCGAAGCCACCGGCTCCGGTTCGCAAAATCCCATCCGTCCAGCCGCTGTGATGCGCCGTGACATCCCAGCCGCGCGATCCACCAGAGAAACGCCGCTTTCCAGCGCCGTTTGAATGGAAAGCAGAGCACCGCGAGGTCGAACGGCTGCGGTCCGAGACTCGCGAAAAAGCGGCGGGCGGCAGTCGTTCCGCGTTCGCCCTTCTCCGGGAGTTCAACCACGCGATCCACCAGCCCCGTGCCGTCGAAAAGATGAACCTTCTCAGGATGGGGCGCGACGACCAATATCAACTCCGCCCTGGGCCACGCCTGCCGCAACGCGGCCAAAAACGGAGTCAGCAAAATCAGATTCCCGATCCCTTCGCTCAGGTGAAAAACCAGCGCGCGTCGCGGCGGCCAGACCGGCCGGCGGCCAAACAACCTTCGCCAGAGACCGCCCGGCGCCAAACCGAGTTCCATCAAGTTGAACAACAGTACATAGAACAGGTCATTTAGCCAATACATGTTGCCCGCTGCTCGAGATGTGTTTTGTGCTACGTCATCTTCTCAAACAAGGCGATGAATCGAAGGTAACAATCCGGGTGAACGTCGCGAAAGTTCTCCACCCGAAGCACGGTCATTCTTAACCCGTTGAGATTGGGCAGAATTCGCCTCTTCAGATGCTCCACATCATAGTGACGCGAGTGTCTGTTGTTCCAGGAACAATATCGAATCTGCGCCTCCGGGTCGAATCGCAATCCTCGGCCAAAAAACAAGTCATAAATGGGATCGGTGTGGATTGTATATTCCTGTGCGATGTAAAATGGCAATATGCACAGCAGGCCTCCCGGGGCAAGCACGCGACTCATCTCCCGAAATAGCTCCATATCCGAATCGCCCTCGAAATGTTCGAGCGAGCAATGTAGTGTTGCTTTGGTGATTGACCGATCGAGCAGAGGCAGGTGGCCGGCGGTGCCGCCAATTGTATCGCCGTGAATCCCCTTCGGGAAGGCCAAATCCTGGCGATAAACCGTTTTCGGATTCCAAATCTCGCGCACGATACCATAAAAAGGGGAGCGCCGCGAGGCAATATCCATAAACGTGTCATCGGCGCTGAGCTGCAACAACGTCGCGGATACGTAATGTTCCAAGCTCTTCTGCAAGAAGCTACATGTCTTGCTTCCCGAACCGCCATGATAGGATCGTGGATAGTGCGCCATGCGCAAGTAGGCCGCATAGCCGGTTATGTCTATGCGGTAGGGACGCACAGGGATTCCGGCGTGCTGCAAATCCTCCACGAGATGGTCGTCAAGTGCGGGATTCTGCAAATGCGCTGTGGAAACGAAGCCCGATTTCACTCGTCGCCCGTTTACATACTTGGGAATGAAGGGAAAAAACGGTATTGCTTTGTACAAAACGGCATGGAGAACCCAATAGGCGCGCTTGAGACTAGCCCTGAACATGATTCTCTCACCTGGCCCACGGCGTAACATAACGGCGCAATCCCTGCAAGCGGACAGTTTCGCCGTGCGTCAGAAAGCCAAGCGCCAGCAGAAGCAGCGGAAACGCCGCAACCGGTCCGAGGGAAATCACCAGACGCCACTGCGGCAAGCCACTGCGAAGACCCCAGGCGAAACCGTACGCGACGGCAAAGGCGAGCAGGGCTTTTGCGACTCGCGGCTTCTCGAGGCTGAAATGAATGATCCTTCCGGCGAAAATCGCCGTCAGTAACGCATGAATCGCCATGGCCGTGAACAAAACACCGCATGCCGCCCCAAGCCCATATCGCGGAATCGCCAGCCAACCCCCGACGATGGAGACGGCGAAGGGCAGCAACGAAATCAAAAGAATCCGCACGGTCATCTCGCGGCCCA
>Ga0315274_10007297_pt1 | contig 16016 bp, 23 predicted proteins | sample YL17G02_20_MG_FD_203700 | JGI IMG/M metagenome (GOLD analysis project Ga0315274, IMG submission 203700) | Sediment microbial communities from Yellowstone Lake, YNP, Wyoming, USA - YL17G02_20 | ecosystem: Environmental > Aquatic > Freshwater > Lake > Sediment | place: USA: Wyoming | collected...
TCCTGGGACATAATTAGCTCCTTTCACATTTGGTCAGTCTACTACCTCTCAGGAGCTTGTGCCACCCGTTTAGACTCTACGGTTTTAGTGGCCCTACTTGTGTCCCATTATCGCTGACGGTCTACACAAGTGGGTCAGTTTCGTCATATGTTGGGAGATATCGCCGTTTTCATTCACTCACTTCTAACGGAATTGGAATCCTTCTGTAGTCTTGAAAATAATGTACAACCATACGTCATTGGTATTAGCTTTTTCCAGATGGCCTGGCCATCGGATGACTTCAAGGGATTTCTACCCCAGTATTCCACTAACAAAAAGAGTGCGAGTGCGAGAGACTATTACATAGCAAATCGTAGCTTAATACAAACCACCCTATTTCCAAGGCTAAACAAATCTCGTGAGCGGTTAGACTCAATGTGTGATAACCTTCAAAAGCGCTTAGGATCAATTGCGAGTATGTTGGAAGATATACGTGCTGACCTTTGTGAGCAGTATCTCATCAGCGAAACCGCTGTTAGGCAGATAAGAGAGACGCGGCGCAGTAAAGGCGCATGGCCTTACTAGCGTGGTCGCCGTCATTCAAAATCGTGCTGTGATGTCACATTAGCTTGAAATGTTACTTCAGACTTTTTGTGGAGTGAACCCTTGAGACTGGACACTTGAGGTTAGGAAGGTTTGGCAGGGTCAGGTACCCTATAATAGGGGGCAGAAAGGATCTTGCCATGAGCAATCAGAGGAGTTTCAGCGTAGAGTTTAAGAGACAGGTAATTCAGGAGCTTCTAAGCGAGGAAAGCCGCCCGGCCCAGCTCTGCCGGCGGTACAACATATCATCGAGCCTGCTCTACCACTGGAAGAAACAGTACAGCCGGGGCAAATTCAATAACGAGCCCACCGAGGAAGCCGCTCTTAAAGACCGGGTGGAGAAACTGGAGCGACTGGTGGGCCAGCTGACCCTGGAGAACGAGTTTCTTAAAAAGGGGCTTCAGAGCAGACTCAGTCAGCCGCGGAGAAACGGGAAATGTCGCCAGGTGGCGGCCTCTCGTCCGCAACATCCGGTGGGGGTGTAAGCTCATGAATATCGCCAGGAGCACCTTCTACCACAGACGTAAAACCCGGAATCCCGATAGGATGAAAACGGAGGCGGACCTCATAGACCGCATCGAGACTATTTGTCTTGAGTTCCCCCTTATGGCTACCGGCCACCGAATGAGTTCGAGGAGTTACCAGTCATTCAGCAAAATAACGCTCAGCCCAGCCAGACTCTCCTAACCCTATCTGTCCACCCATAGGGTGCAGTCCAGGATTTAATAACTTCTAATATCCGGTTGACCCGATTTACATGTGAAAAGACATAGGGTTTGGCTTCTTATCAACGTGCCAATATTGACTAATCAATATTTATCTGATATGCTTATTATGAGCATATGCTCATTATTCAGGAGGAAATATGTCCAGGCCACAAAAATGCCGTCGAGTCGAATTTTTACCCAACGTTACTTACTTTAAACCAGCGGGTATACCGTTAAGAGACCTTGAAGAGGTATGCATGTCGATAGAAGAAGCTGAAGCGATACGACTTAAAGACATCGAGGGACTGGAGCAAGCGCAGGGAGCCGAGAAGATGAACATCTCCCGCCCTACTTTCCAGCGTATCCTGGCATCGGCACGACAAAAGGTAGCTGACGCTTTACTTAACGGTAAGGCGATAAGAATCGATGGTGGGAACTTCAAGATGACGTGGCGCCGGTTCCGGTGTCACAGGGGGCATGAGTGGGAACTGGAAATACCAGTTAGCGTACTACCCGAACTTTGTCCTACATGTAGTCTACCCGATGTTCAACCTGTCCAGCTAGCAGGAATTGGTCAGATTCTCAAGGGCCGGGGGAGACATCATGGAAGGAGCGACTAAAGTTATCTCATAGCAAGATGAGGCTCATGCATGAAAATTATTGATGACATACTTTCAACATTAAATTGTAAAGCTTCGGTAACGGACATCCGTCAGGGGCCTTTTCAGACGGCAGTGCTGACGCGCAACTGTGGACTGGCGTCTACGCCTCATGACCCTGGGCCTCATCATGACCGAACACCGGTGAAAGAAGCCGGCCTACTATTAGAGAAAGATGCCCGGGCGTTAGCACTCATGGCTAATTCGCTTAGCCCTATGGAGTCAGCCATCGGCATGGCTACCATAAACTCGCTTATCGAGGTGGATGAAAAGCGTTGTATAGAGCTCAACGCTGGCGACCTTCTGGTCGGGAAGGGTGAAGGTAAGAAAATAGCTATTGTCGGGCATTTCCCCTTTGTGCCCAGGCTGCGTAAGGTGGCCAGGGAACTATGGGTGATTGAGAAAAATCCGCAGGAAGGCGACTTGACCGAAGGCGAAGCGGAGAATATCATTCCGCAGGCACAAGTTGTAGGAATCACGGGGACCGCTTTCACCAATCACACGATTGAGCATCTGCTACATCTCTGCAATCCCGATGCTTATATCGTTGTCCTGGGAGGTACGGCACCCTTATCACCTGTACTTTTTGATTACGGTATCAGTGCGGTTTCAGGCACGCTGGTAATCGACCCAGAAAGCGTGCTTCGCTGTGTCAGCCAGGGAGCAACGTTCCGCCAGATAACAGGCGTGAAATTGCTTACCATGACAAAGAATTAGAAATAAACCAAGGAGGTGTAAAAATGGTGTACGGGTTTGGTCGAGGACAAGGCGGCAGAGGAGGTGCAGGACTCGGCTTCAGGGGAAGCTCTCCGCCCTGGCCTTATATTGGCAGAGGTAGAGGCGGTTTGCCTCGCTGTCAGTATCCCGGCGCGGCTTTACCTTTTCGCGATGCGCCATTTCCAACCTATGCAGCTCAAATGACGCGTGAGCAGGAACTTGACTTACTGAAGGGTCAGGCTGGGGAAATTAAGAAAGAGCTGGACAGAACGGAATCCCGGATACGTGATCTAGAAGCAAACAAAAAGGAGTAAATCATGAAAATTGCAATTACAGCGACCGCCCCTAACCTGGATGCCGATATCGACCCTCGCTTTGGGCGGTGTCAGTATTTTGTCATTGCCGACCCTGACACAATGGAGTTTGAATCTTTAGAGAACTCCGGAGCCACGGCGGGTGGCGGAGCAGGCATCGCCACTGCCCAGAACCTTGCCGGTAAAAGCATAGAAGCAGTGCTTACCGGAAACTGCGGCCCCAATGCTTACGAGGTGTTGGCGGCTGCTGGTATTAAGGTTGTCACCGGAGTGTCCGGCAAAGTACGGGACGCTATCCAGAGCTATAAATCTGGTAAGCTTAAAGCCAGTTCCCAGCCCAACGTTGCCGGGCATTTTGGCATGGGTGGAGGAATGGGGCGAGGTAGAGGTATGGGCAGGCAATAAAAACAAATAATTTGGAGGTGTTACAATGCCAAGAGGAGATGGAATGGGTCCGCCTACCGGACGAGGTCAGAGAGGGGGGAGAATGAAAGGCAGCCAAGCCGGGTCTGGCCCCGGCGGCAATTGTGTTTGCCCCGGCTGTGGGGAAAAAGTGCCGCACAAGCAAGGAACGCCGTGCTACTCGGTAAGCTGCCCCAAGTGTGGCGCCAAAATGATAAGAGAATAACATGATTATCTCGGTTGCCAGCGGTAAAGGGGGAACCGGCAAGACACTGGTGGCTACCAGCCTTGCCCTTTCTCTGAAAGATAGGTGCAGGGTGCAGTTGCTTGACTGTGATGTCGAGGAGCCAAACGACCATATTTTCTTAAGGCCAGTCATCACGGGTAGCGAAGCGGTATGTGTCCCTATCCCCAGGGTGGATGAGGCTAAGTGCACATTCTGCGGTAAATGCGCCGAGGTCTGCGCCTATCATGCCATCGCTGTTTTCCCAAAGAACGTACTCGTCTTCCCGCATCTCTGCCACGGCTGCGGCGCCTGCACCTATCTCTGTCCGGAAAAGGCTATCACCGAAGAAGGAAAAGAAATTGGCGTCGTTGAATTCGGGCACGCGGATGGGATTACTTTCGTTCAGGGCAGATTAAACGTGGGTGAGGCTATGCCGACACCGGTCATCAGGAAGGTGAAAGAACTGGTCAATCACGAAGGTATTTCTATTATTGACGTCTCGCCGGGAACATCCTGTCCCGTCGTGGAATCAATCAAGGGCAGCGATTTCTGTTTGCTGGTAACCGAGCCGACTCCCTTCGGACTTAATGACCTTATCCTGGCGGTGGAAACGGTAAAAGAGCTTGAAGTGCCATGTGGCGTGGTCGTCAACCGCGCTGGCGCAGGTAACGGGAAAGTGGGAGAGTACTGTCTGAAAGAAAACTTGCCAATACTCCTTACCATCCCTCTGGATATGGAGATTGCCCGTTTCTACTCCAGAGGGGTAACCCTGGTTGAGGGGATGCCGCAGTGGAAAGAGAGCTTTACAAGTCTTTTTAACCGGATCCAGGAGATAGCAGATGAAAGAAGTCGTAGTCTTAAGCGGTAAAGGAGGCACAGGCAAGACCAGCATCGTTGGCTCCTTGGCTACCCTGGCCAAGAACAAGGTGCTGGTTGATTGCGATGTCGATGCCGCTGACCTTCATCTACTGCTCCGGCCGGCTCTGCGCGAGAAACACGAATTCTGGAGCGGGCAGGTAGCTGAAATTGACGAAGAGAAATGCTCTCGCTGTGGCTTATGCCAGGAGATATGTCGTTTCAAGGCAATTACAGATTTTAAAGTTTACCCGGTCTCATGCGAGGGCTGCGGTTTCTGTGCTCATATATGTCCTGCCGAAGCTATTACAATGAGGGAGAACCTGGCGGGTCAGTGGTTTATCTCTAATACCAACTATGGCGACCTGGTACATGCACGACTGGGTATTGCCCAGGAGAACTCCGGCAAGCTGGTAGCGCTGGTCAGGCAACAAGCAAGGGAACTAGCCGAAAAGCAAGGGGCTGAATACGTCATCAGCGATGGGCCGCCGGGTATCGGCTGCCCGGTCATCTCATCTCTATCCGGAGCAAACATGGCTCTATTAGTAACCGAACCGACACTATCCGGAATACATGACCTGGAGCGAGTCCTCGGAGTTTGCCGTCACTTCGGAGTTCCGGCTATGGTCTGCATCAACAAGTATGACATTAACGAAGAAAACACCCATCGGATTGAAGAGTTTTGTCACGGTCAAGGGATAGAGACTGTCGTTCGTATTCCCTTCGATAACGTGTTTACCGAAGCGATGGTGCGCGGTCTACCGGTGGTCAGGTATTCTGACGGAGCAGTCAGCCGGCAGATAACGCTACTGTGGCAGAACATAGCCGAGAGATTATCCAAAAACTAAGGAGAGTGTTATGCCAATTTACGATTATAAATGCCATGCTTGTGGTAAGGTGTCAGAGTTCCTGATTTCCGGTTCAAGGGACGGCAGTACATTAGCCTGCCCCGACTGCGGCAGCCAGAATCTGGAAAGGCTGCTATCTACTCCCACGCTATTGAGGAGTACTAAAAAGTCGGGCACCACCTGCTGTGGCCGCGAAGAACGGTGCGAGAAACCACCCTGCTCTACCGGTGAACGGTGCCGCAGGCATTAACTTACGCAGAAGTGGGGAAACATGAAGTCTTTTGACCTTGAACCAAGGTATTCAACTAACGAAATATCGGGTAAATGTCTCAAATGCCTTAGCGAGCAAGAATTGAACAGCTGCCTTATGCAGTTGCTGCAGGAGGAGGGGACTAATGAGGAGGTCCAGCATAAATATGAGGCTCTGGTAGCCTTTCTGCAATCGCCTGAGTTCAAGCGGCTTCGTGAAGAATCGGAGCGATACCTGGCCGAGGGGAAAAAGGTATCGGTAAAAATATCTATTATTGACGGTCAACCAAAATACGAATTAATAATAAAGTGAAGGAGTAAACCAGTTATGAAAATCGCAGCAATATCTGAAGATGGAGTAACCATCAGCCAGCACTTCGGCAGGGCACCGCTTTATGTGGTGGTCACGGTAGAAAACGGGAAAATCGTAAGCAAGGAAAGCAGGTCCAAGGCAGGGCACCACACTTTTTCCGGCAGCCAGCACCCCGAGACAGCGCCCGGGGAAAAGCATGGCTATGATGCCGGCGCTCAATCCAGACACGACACCATGGCTCAAAGTATTGATGACTGTAAAGTGCTCATCGCCGGGGGGATGGGGTGGGGTGCCTACGATAGCCTGAAGAGCCGCGGTATCGAAACGGTAGTCACCGATGTTGAAAACATTGAAGAAGCCATTAAGCTCTATCTTGATGGTAAACTGCCTAACCTGATGGAACGACTGCACTAGAGGGCATTTAATGGTAAAGGCGATTGAAGTCTCTGGTCTAACCAAACATTATGACGGACTAGCCGCGGTAAGCGATATTACCTTTTCTGTTGAAGAAGGCGAGGTATTTGGCTTTCTTGGGTCAAACGGCGCTGGTAAGACGACAACCATCCGGATGCTTATTGGCTTGTCCAAACCTACTGCTGGCGGTGTCCGAGTCCTTGGCTACGACATAGCTTCAGAAATTATCAAGGCCAAAAAGGCATTCGGTGTCGTACCAGAGCAGTCAAACATGTATGATGAACTCAGCGGTCTGGAAAACCTCATATTCACGGGGCAGCTTTACGGCATACCACGCCCTCAACGCCGCACAAGAGCAGAGGAACTCCTGAAGACCTTTGGGCTCTTTGAGAGAAAGGACTCCAAATTCGCCACCTATTCTCGAGGGATGAAGCGGGCGCTGACGATTGCCGCTGCCCTCGTTCACCAACCGCGACTTCTTTTTCTTGACGAACCCACCGTAGGCCTGGATGTGGTAGCAGCCCGCTCCCTGCGTACCATAATTAAGCAGCTGAAAGAGTCCGGGATAACCGTCTTTCTCACCACTCATTATCTTGAGGAGGCGGATATCCTGTGCGACCGTATTGCACTACTGGTCAAGGGAAAGATAGAAGTCATTGATACCCCTGCCAGTCTTAAGAGTATGGCTGAGGAGAAGCCCGCACTTGAGTTTTCCTTCAAGATACATCTTGCGAATGCGGCAGACGAGCTGGGGAGGAGACTCCCCGGTCTGGCGGTCGTAAAAGTAGACGATAGAATACGCATCTATGGCGGTGACGCCGATGTAGTGCTTCGCGCTATTCTTGGCTACGCCACCGAGAACGGGACACAGGTAGCTTCGGTAAGTAGTCTGAAACCTAGCCTTGAAGACGCTTTTGTCAAGCTCACCGGACTAAGCCCGCTGGTGATGGCTGCCGAGAAGGGAGGCCGATAATGTGGTACGAGAACCTGCGCAGCATCTACTATATCGCCCTCAAGGACATGAAGACCTATTACCTGAAGCCGCCGGCGATTAGCTGGGGCATCGTTTTCCCGGTAGCCTGGATATTGGCTTTCTATCTGAGGAATCCACGGAACTTTGAAGAGCTTGTCCCCGGGCTTATTGCCATGACCGTCCTCTTCAGCACCACAGCCATGGAGGTAGTAGTCATCAACTTTGAGCTCAGGTTGGGTTCTCTAGAGAGACTGCTCTTGACGCCGGTGAGTCTCTCGGGTGTGCTTTTCGGCAAGATCCTGGGCGGCACTATTTTTGGCCTTATGATAACGGCGGTGATAACCCTGGTATCTGTCATCTCCCTGGGACTTTTCAGCGTCAATATCATCTATCTTCTCCTGATTCTGCTGCTGTCACTCTTGGTGTTTTCCTCCCTTGGTGCGTTACTATGTGTCCTGGTCAAGGAGGTGTTTGAGGCTCAGACCCTGGCTAATCTGCCCCGTTTCCTCATGGTGTTTCTCTGCGGCGTTTTCGTGCCGATTTCAACTTTACCTCCGGTACTCAAACAAATTGCTTATATTTTGCCCCTTACTTACACGGTTGACGGGATAAGGCAGTCCTTTGGCGGGGCCGGGGATATTGCTATCGTGATTGATATTTTGGTTCTCATTGCCCTGATACCGGTGTTTATTTTTCCAGCTACGAAATTGCTGGCAAGAAGATTCGCCTGACATGAATTAAGGAGGTATGCATGAAGACACTCATTATTTTAAATCGGAATCCGTATGACGGCAATGATGTAACCTGGAATGCGCTAAGACTCGGTGAAAAGCTGCTCGATAGGGGAATGGAAGTAAAGATTTTCCTGATGAATGATTCCATTGACCTAGCCAAGGAAGGTGTTGAGCCTCCATCTGGATATTTTAACCTTACCGAAATGTTAGCGGGTCTGATTGCAAAAGGGATACCGGTTAAAATTTGCGGTACGTGTCTGGTGCGCTGCGGCATCCATAAAGGAAAGAACCTTATCAAAGGCGCGCTGGAAGCGAAAATGCCGGAACTCGCTGAGTGGATTGTTGATTGTGATAAGGTTATCTCATTTTAAAAATTACATAAAGGAGATTCATGCCCACACCTGAAGAAGTAAAAGCTGTTCTGGATACAGTGCTGGTTCCCGGTGTCATGCGCAGCCTGGTCAAGATGAACCTGGTCAGGGATATCAGCGTGGCTGATGGAACGGTTGATGTTACGCTTGCCACGGCGGCACTGATGAAAGGCGCCCAGGACTGGCTAAAAGACAAGGTAAAAGACGCAGCGGCTAAGCTGGAGGGAGTGAAAGAAGTCAATGTCAGCTATGCCGAGATTAAACCCAAGGAACTGAATGATATAAGTCATGTTATCGCCGTTATGAGCGGCAAGGGAGGCGTAGGTAAATCTCTCATTGCCAGCCTCGCCGCCATAGCGCTCCGGCGCCAGGGCTACGAGGTCGGTATTCTGGATGCCGATATCACCGGCCCCAGTATCCCTAAAATGTTCGGCATCAGCGGCAGACCTGCCATCGGTGAAAATGGACTTCTCCCGGTGCCGTCGCGGTCAGGTATCGAGGTCATGTCTATCAATCTCTTACTGCCCACCGAGGACGACGCCGTTATCTGGCGCGGCCCGCTTATCGGGCATGCTATAACCCAGTTCTGGGAAGAGGTGCTCTGGGGCAAGCTGGACTATCTGATTGTCGACCTGCCGCCGGGCACAGCCGACGCTCCTCTTACCGTGATGCAGCAGCTCCCGATATCAGGAATAATTATCGTTTTCACTCCCCAGGACCTGACGGCAATGGTAGTGCGTAAAGCCGTTAATATGACAAGACAGATGAATAAACCTATTTTGGGTGTTGTCGAGAACATGAGTTATCTCTATATACCTGAAATTGATAAAAAGATGGAGATATTCGGGAAAAGCCGCGGCGAAGAAATGGCACAGGCTGCCGGCGCTCCCCTTCTGGCACAACTGCCGATAGACCCGGAACTAGCTAAGCTATGCGACGAAGGCAATATTGAACGCTATGATACCGATATGTATAATACCTTTGCACAAAACCTTACCAACACTTTATCAAAGCAAAAAGGATAAAAACCTGAATAATTATTATAGAGTAGGCGCCAGGCTTCTATTTAATGCTCTTAGATTCCGCTATTTTAAATTCAGGAGCATCCCTCTAAAACCTACCGTGGTAAGCCTGGCGGTTACTAACCGCTGTAACTCCCACTGTATTATGTGCAATATCTGGCAGAGTGCCAGGGACATTCCCGATATTAAAAGCTTTGAATTATCCGGTGAGAAGATTATCAGCATATTTTCCAGTCGCCTGTTCGCGGAACTGGTGGAACTGGATTTAACCGGCGGCGAACCGCATCTCAGAGATGACCTAGTTGATATTGTGCTTGGAATAATCCGACTGAAGAAGAGTGCTCTTTCAAAATTAAGAAGCATCGTTATTACCTCTAACGGATTTTTGACTCGCCAGATAACCTCTAATTATCAGAAAATATTATGTGCTTTGGAGGATACGGATATCGACCTGGTCAGCGTTACTTCTATCGATGGTATTGGGGAAACTCACGACCGCATTAGAGGGACGGGGTACGCTTTTAAACTGGCTTCTGAAACACTCGGCGCACTTTCAGAACTCAAGAAAGAATTTCCAAATTTTATAACTGGAATAAAAACCACTATTTTACCCCAAAATGTCAATGTTCTTGATAATATATTAAATTTTGCTTTATCTAATAATCTCTTTCACATCATTTCACCGGCCCTCTTTACCGAGGTGAGGTTCAGAAACATGGACAAGAGAGACGAAATAATGCTGGCGCCGGATGAGTACAAAAAGGTTCTGGATTTTTACTGTCGTGATGAATTAAAGACAAGCTACTTCTACTCGATGGCACGCGACTTTCTTGCTTCCGGTTATAAGCAATGGGCATGTGCCGCTTGGTATAACTATTTGTTCATCGATTTCGATGGGAAAGTATATCCCTGCGAGATAATACCCGAACCAATCGGAAATGTGAAAGAGAAAAATTGTGAAGATATCTGGTATAATTTCTCATCCCGGTATTGGCGTAAAAGAATCGGGAAGCTGGAATGCTGCCAGACATGCCATGAGCCCGGCGCCATCCGCTACAGCGCTTTTACGGAGGGATTAAGTTATTTGAAATTTTTAATGAAATCAGGCAAGAATGAATTTGTAAAATCCTGGCGCGGCGAAGGGTTTTCTAAATATAATAGCGGTGAGATTAATCGATAGAGGTAATCGCCATGAAATGCCAGCGCTGCAATCGTGAAATAACCGAAGAACAGGGCTACCCGCACGCGGGGGAAACGCTATGTGAAGACTGCTATCTGGATATCAGGTTTCCGGCAAAAGCCTGCGACCCCTGGGCTGTATATTCCGCTACCCGCACGAGAGACCAATCGGGGCTAAAAGGGACGGAAGGGCTGACTGATTTACAGAAAGAAATGCATGCGTTCGTCAAGAAAAACGGAAAAGTGACCCCGGAAGAGATGATGAAAAGGTTCGACCTTTCTGTAAAAGAGATGCAGACACAAATGGCCATGCTACGGCACTGTGAGCTAATAAAGGGACAAAAGGATGGCGATAAAATTTATCTGGTCCCTTTCAAATTGAATGGAGAAGGGCAAAATTAAAAGTTTTTCCGGTCAAAGTATGCTATTGAAGATATAAATAATTTAAGGGGGAGGAAGATAAAATGGCGAAAAAAATGGAATGGATGATAAGCGGAGACTGCACCGAGGCCTGCACCTCGCCGCCGGTGTGCCCGTACTACTGGGGCTCAAGCACACCCAAAGACCTCCACGATGGTAAAAACCAGTGCGAGGGAGCCTTCACGTTCCATATCAAAAAGGGATATTACGGAGATATTGACCTGGGTGGTCTGAACGCCGGCTTTGGTTTTAATTCGCCCATCGGCGGCACGGCAGTTCGCGACCCCTGGAAAACTATTCTGTACATCGATTCCCATGCAGATGCTGAACAGGCGGCGGCTTTAGAAAAGGTATTCAAAACAGGCTGGTCGACGATGGGAGACGTGCTCAAGGTAAAAAAGGCGTCAATCTCGTTTAAAAAGGAACCGGTCAGCAATGCGACCGAACCGGGATACAGGCACCGGGTCACCTGGGGGGATGTTTACAGCCTGAAAGCCGAGCCGCTCATGACCATGAACGGGCTGCCCAGGTTTATCAGCGGCATGATGAACGGCACTATCTATATTGGTAAATCTACGGAAAATAAAATTAACGACCCCGACCTGCCGCGGGGAAAGTGGGACCGGCCCGATATGAGCAACACTTACTACGAGTTCTCGCTTAATCCTGATAAGCTCAACTGGATGCCTTAAAAAGTGAAGTCGGACCTGAAGCGCATGCCGTTCCTTCTGGCAGGCAATGGCAAAAGTTAAAAAAGACGGGGGATATAAATATGGCTGAAAACCGGATTGGACGTGAACTAAAAACGCTGGTAATTTACTGGTCCGCCACCGGGAATACGGAGAAAGTGGCGGCTGCTATCCAGCAGGCTCTCAATCGCGAGGGGCTTAAACCGGTCATCAAGAAAGTCGGCGAAGTGGCGGCAGAGGAACTGTATGATTATGACCTGGTATTTCTAGGAACGCCGTCATACATGTGGCAGCCGCCGGCGCCGGTACAGGAATATATCAAAGCTAAAATGGACTACTACCGAAAGCGCGGCAGTATTAAATTGTGCGCTCCGAAGGTACCCGGGAAAAAGGCTGTAGTTTTTGTCACCTATTCCGGCCCGCATACAGGTATCGACGAAGCTGTACCTGTTGGGAAATATCTCAGGCAATTTTTTGAACACCTTGGGTTTGACATGGTCGGAGAATGGTATGTTGTCGGTGAGTTCCACGGTTCCGAAGAAAATAGCACCAGAGGCAGACTGGGGGATATCAGGGGACGCCCCAACCGGCAGGACTTAAATGCGGTGGAGAATAACGTCTCTGCATTGATAAAATCTATCCGGTCGAAATAATAATTGTGACAGGAGGAGTCGGAAAATGCCAGCGATAAAAGACTTCAATCGTTACGGAGAAGAGCTAGAGAATCGACTGGGATTACAGACATCCCCGATAGCTGTAAAAATGCTGGAGAAGGAAGCGGATATCCCGGAGGGAGCCGTCCGGCCGAAGAAAGACCGCAGCTATCATCTTGCCCAGTGCCAGGCTTTCGCCATGTCACGGCGGGAGAGAGTCACGGTAGCTATGCTGAAGGAAGACAACTGGTGTCCGGGCGCCGTGCTGGCCTACGGGCTGGTGCCCAAGCCGGATGACCCTGCTGCCAGGGCCCGGAACACGTACGATAGCTTTGAGTACGGCAAGTACATCGGCATCCTTACCGCCCCGCTGAAGAAGACCGCTTTTAAACCGGATGTGGTAATTATCTATTGTGATACCAATCAACTCCGCATTATACTCCTTTCGCTGAAAATGGAAGACAGACCTCTGGTGAAATCGAACTTCTTCCCTTTCTCCTGTTCTAATTCCGTAGTGCCCGTAATGCTGAGAGGCGAGTACTGGATTAACCTGCCCGACCCCGGCGAATATGCCCGGGCGCTGACCATTGCGGGAGAGATGATGTTTTCTGTGCCCGGGGATAAACTGGCCGGGCTGGTGGAAAACCTCGGGCAGTTTGAAAGGAACGAATCCGGATTTGCCCATGAACAAATGATGATGATGCCGGATTTCCCTCAGCCGGAGCTTTACAAGAAGGTATTCGAAGCCTGGGGTATGGAGCACGGGTAGATATAGGCATGGTGACAACGAACGACTTTTTCCGAGGCTCCTCGGTGATTGACTTATGATATATATAGATGTGAACCCGGTAGCGTTTTCTATCGGACCTGTATCCGTCGGCTGGTACAGTATCATGGTAGCCCTGGCGGTGATAACGCTGGTCATTTGGGCGCTCTTTTCGGTAAAAATATACCCCCGTCTTTCCTATGATATGGTTATCAACGCTGCTCTAGTCGGTATCCCCTCCGGCGTTATTTTTTCCCGCCTTCTTCATGTCGTTGATTTGTGGGACTATTACTCCAAGAACCCCGGGCAAATAATCGGCGGCGAAGGACTATCCATTTGGGGAGCGGTGCTGGGGGCGACTCTAGGGATATGGCTCTTCAGCCTGTTAAGTAGAAAGTTCTCCTTTGGCTACCTGGCTGACGTGCTGGCCCCTGGCATTATCCTGGCCCAAGCCATCGGTCGGGTAGGCTGCACTCTGAACGGCTGTTGCTACGGAAAGACGACCACGCTGCCTTGGGCGATTGTCTATACTAATCCGAACAGCCATGGCCCCATCGGTATTCCCGTGCACCCTACGCAAATCTATGAAATTATCTATAATCTCATAGTCTTCAGTATCCTGTTCAAGTTAAGGGGGCGTTTTAAGCCCGATGGCTCGCTTTTCCTTGTCTACCTAGCTTTATATTCGATATGGCGCCTGGGTATCGACTTTATACGGGACGGCACGCCCTTTCTCTTCGGTCTGCATCAGGCACAGGTTGTCTCCATTATCGTGCTGGTCATCACCGTGCCCCTGCTGGCGGTTAGAACACTCTGGGTAAAGAAAGAAGCAGCGAGTTAAGAGAGAGTTCCCTTTGCAAATGAATGACTTCTGTTTCTATTGCAGAAGGAAGTATCAGTGAGTTTATATTGACAACGATATAGCGTTCATGCTAACATGAGCCAGTTTCTCCTGAGCTGTATCACCTAAATCCCGCTGCAATCGGGATATGGCGTACAGCCGGCAGACGAGAATCTCGACGGCACCGCTGGAAACGGCGGTGTTTCCCAGGATTGGAAAAGGAGAAGATGATTATCTAGGCTGTTTAAGAATAGCGTATCTCTTTGAAAGAGTACGCTATTTTTATTTCTGTTAAATTCCGGAGGAGTTAATATTATGTCCCCCAGACGGTATAAAGCGTTTATTTTAATATTTCTGGTGTTTCTGGCACTGGTTATGAACTTTAATGCATCATGTTCAACGGCACAGTCCAAGCTGAGCGTTTTCGCCGCCGCTGGAGCCAAACCTGCGCTTGACGAGATTGGTCAGAAATTCGAGGAGAAATATGGCACCACCGTTGAAATCAGCTACGGAGGCGGTGGCGAGGTGCTGAATCAGATGGTGCTCTCCCAGAGTGGCGATGTTTATGTAGCTCCGGAACAGAGCTTTATGGAGACGGCAGCGGCAAAGCAAGCCATTTACCCTGAAACGGTCGAGAGTATCGCTTACATGATTCCGGTAATCGCCGTGAAGAAGGGGAACCCCCGGAATATATTGACTTTAGCCGACCTTGCCAGGCCGGGCGTTCGAGTTGCCGTCACCCGTCCGGAGACGACGCTGCTGGGGAAATATGCCTCCGAGATATTCAGCAAGGCAGGGCTTGCCGATGCTATAGGAAACAATATCGTAACTGAAGCTCTCCGGCCCGATAGCCTGTTAACCATGCTGGTCATGGGGCAGGTTGATGCAGGGATTATCTGGCATTTTTACGAGGTTCAGGCTCCGGAAGATATTGAAGTGATTTTCCTGCCGCCCGAGCAGCTTACGGGTATCGGTGAAATGCAGATAGCCGTCTCGTCATACAGCCAGAATAAAAAGGTAGCGCAGCAGTTTATCGACTTTGTAACTTCAGCCAGCGGCAAAGAAATATTTCAGAAGCTTGGTTATCTCGTTGATACTGAGGAGGTAAGCCAGTATTGGCATTAAAACCTGTACTTAAGGAAGTGAAAGAAAAGCTCCAGGCGATTGTTGCCGGTCATCACCTGGGCAATGCGGCGGTGCGGGTGAGTATCGGGACACTGTCCGTCAAGCAGGCTATCGGCAGTCCCAATCGGCAGGACTTTCCTCTCCTGCAAGGCAAGGAAGTCATGATTGAGGCGCAGTTTCTGGGAAGCTTCGGCCAGGCATTTACCGACCGACCTCACGATTTCAACGGTTCGTTGAATGACGTCCTGGGATTAAAACTGAACACCAACGATAATAGAGCTATATTCATCGCTACCCTCAATGCGGTTGCGGCACACCTGAATATGGTTACCCGGACGCGTCATTGCCGCGATGAAGAACCGGAGGAATGCGCCTCGCAGATTGCGCAACATATCCTGGCCGATTCAGGTAAGGTTAAGGTTGGTTTGATAGGGCTTCAGCCAGCCATCCTGGAAAATCTCGTTCTTACCTTCGGGACGGAGAATGTGCGCTGCACTGACCTCAATCCCAATAATGCAGGTACTACAAAATATGGAGCCGAAATCTGGGATGGCAGAACGGACACCGAAAAGCTGATAAAGTGGGGTGACCTTTTACTCGTCACCAGCAGCACGATTGTTAATAATACATTTGATGAAATACGAGAAATAACCATCTCGCAAGGTAAGCGGCTGGTTATTTTTGGAGTTACCGGAGTTGGAGTTTCGACATTAGTTGGCCTGGAGATTTTATGTTTCCAACCGCACTAATTGTCACTGTCTGATAGAACGTAGGGGCGATAAAGCAGCCGATTTCTACCTGGGTCAGAAGGCTTCTTACAGGTAACATTCAAGATATCCTAATAGTTGTCAAGAGTAATTTATTAAGTTTTATTGACCTCTGAGCCACTCTCAATTAAACTGTTATCCGGGAGATGCTTAAGCGACCACAGGTTGAGGAGCGGTAGCTGCCTCGTGT
>Ga0315274_10007298_pt1 | contig 16016 bp, 13 predicted proteins | sample YL17G02_20_MG_FD_203700 | JGI IMG/M metagenome (GOLD analysis project Ga0315274, IMG submission 203700) | Sediment microbial communities from Yellowstone Lake, YNP, Wyoming, USA - YL17G02_20 | ecosystem: Environmental > Aquatic > Freshwater > Lake > Sediment | place: USA: Wyoming | collected...
GGAAAATTTAATTTCGTGGAACGAGCCAAAATTCCTCTACTGGGTAAAATTGCTATTATTGGCGGCGGAAGCTTGGCTGATTTAATTATTTTAAAGGGAAAAAGATTAAAAAACATCTCGACGCCTTACGGAAAAGTCTCTTACTATTTAATAGAAAATTCACCTTTAATCTTGCGGCATGGGACAGAAAATAATATTCCACCGCATAAAATTAATCATAAGGCCAATATTTCTGCCCTTAAAAAATTAGGAGTAAAATTTATTTTTTCTTTCAATTCTGTAGGTTCTTTAAAGCTGAATTTAAAACCTGGAACATTTTTTCTTCCTTCAGATTATATAGATTTTTCAGGCCCGATTACTTTTTATGATAAAAAATGTTATCACGTAACTCCAAAAATTTCCTTCGAATTAAGAGGAATTTCAGAAAAAATTTTGAACAGACTAAAAATAAAATTTAAAAAAGAAGGAGTTTATTTTAATATGATAGGCCCGCGATTGGAGACCAAAGCCGAAATAAAAATGATAAAAAAATTTGCTGATGTGGTTGGTATGACTATGGCCAAAGAAGCGACTCTCGCAAGCGAGTTAAATTTGAAATACGTTTCTTTGTGCACAGTGGATAATTTTGCTAATGGTCTGGGTAAAACTTCTTTAATTCAAGAAGAAATATCAAGAAATCAGAAAGAGGCAGCAAAAAAGATTGAAAAAATAATTAAAGAAATTCTAAAATTAAAAATCTGATATGAATTCGGTTTTAATTAAGAATGTAATTTTAAACGGGAAAACGAAAGATATTTTCGTTGAAGGAAACAGAATAAAAAAGATTGGCAAAAATATAAATTTGCGAGCTAAAGAAAAGATCGATGGAAAGAAAGAAAAGGCGATTTTACCGGGATTGATAAATTGCCATACCCATGCCGCAATGACTCTTTTTCGCGGATATGGAGATGATTTGCCGTTGAAAGAGTGGTTAGAAAACAAAATTTGGCCATTAGAATTTAAAATGACATCGGACGATATTTATTGGGGAACGAAATTAGCGATTCTTGAAATTATTAAATCAGGTACAACCTGTTTTAATGATATGTATTGGATGGGAGATACTATGATCCAGGCAGCTCAAGAAACAGGTATTCGGGCAAAAATCGGCCTTGTTCTCTTAGACCAAGGGCCAACTGGTAAAAAAGAAAATGTAAAAAAATATTGGGAGAATTGTAGAGAGAAAAAACTTGAGATAATTACATTTTCCATTGCTCCCCATGCAATTTTTACCGTATCGCGAGACAATCTTATTTGGGCAAAAAATTTTGCCAAGAAAAACAATTTAATTTTACATACTCATTTGTCTGAAACAGAGAAGGAAGTCAAAGATTGTCTAAAAAAATACAAAATGAGGCCGGTTGAGTATTTAGATAAAATTGGATTCTTAGACAAAAATTGTGTCTTAGCTCATTCAATTTGGCTTTCGGAAAAAGAAATTAAAATTTTAGCAAAAAAAGAATGTAGTGTGGTTTATAATCCCTGCTCAAATATGAAATTGGCTTCAGGAATTTTCCCTTATAAAAAAATGAAAGAAGCTGGAGTTAATATTACTTTGGGAACTGATGGACCGGCTTCAAATAATAGTTTGGATATGTTCAGAGAAATGAAATTCGCCTCACTTTTACAAAAATTAACTCAAAAAGATCCTACTTTAACTCCAGTTCAAGAAATTTTTGAAACTGCAACAAAAAATGGAGCCAAAGCTTTGAAAATAAACGCTGGAGAAATAAAAGTTGGCAAGTTAGCCGATTTAATTCTGATTGATTTAAATAATGTTTCTTTTAAACCTGGCCATAATTTTATTTCAGATGCTGTCTATTCCGCATCAGGAGATTGTGTTTCTGATTTAATTTGTAACGGTAAAATATTAATGCGAGACAAAGAAATTGAAGATGAGGAAAAAATTAAAAAAGAGGCAACTAAAAGAGCCAAGAATCTTATTGTTTAAAGCATTTCCAGTGTTTTTTGAGGATTTGTTTTAATTCTTTTATAATTTCTTTTACTTCTTCCAGGCCATAATCTCTTCGTGGGGCAAGTTTTTCGTTCGGATCTTTTAGATTAATCTTTAAATCTAAAAGGCCGGAAAGCAAAGAAGTCCAGGCAAGAGGCAAAATTTCTTTGTTATATCCTGAAGCAATTAAATCCACTTCTTTTCCTTGGCAGACTTCGTCTGCCAAGTTTTTAACTTTTTGCCCTATCATTTTAAATCCTTCCAAGGTCAAGCCAAGTTGGGTTAGAGAGTCATTAAAATAAGGATCAGAACCGCCGTATCTTATAATTATTTCCGGTTTAAATTCTTTGGCCAAAGGAAAAATTATTTCATCAAAACAATATTCAAAAGATTTATCACCGGCTCGAGGCGGCAGGGGAATATTGACGGTAAAACCTTCTCCTTTTCCTTTACCTGTTTCATTTAAAAAGCCAGTTCCGGGATACAAAGTCAGAGGATTTTGATGAAAATCAATAAATAAAGTTCTGTTTTCTTCTTTCAGAGCTTCGGCCACTCCATTTCCGGCGTGGGCGTCGGTGTCTAAAACTAAAATTCTTTTTGCTCCTTTTTCCAGCAAATTTTTTACACAGATTACGACATCATTAAAAGTGCAAAAACCCTCGCCATAGTTCCACTTGGCATGATGCAGACCTCCGCCGACCCCGACTGCCTTTCTAAATTTACCCTCAAAGACCAATTCTCCGGCTAAAAGAGAAGTGCCAGCTATAATTCTAGCCGGTTTATCAATTCCCTTTGGCAAATATCCTGTTTCGTAATCAATATTGTCGTTGGAAATATAATCTGAAATATTAGGCAGAATAATCCCCTTTGAAGCTTTTCCAATTGCTTCAATATAGTCTTCACTGTGGGCTAATTTCAGATCTTTGTCTTCAGCTGGTTCTGGCAGAATTTCTTCAAAATGGTCTTTAAAATTAGGCAGATTAGTTTTTAGAAAATTAACAAAAATTTCAAAACGCTCGCCCTTGAATGGATGAGCTTTTCCAAAATGATAGTTTTTAATTTCTGGATTATGAACTAAAGCGGTTTTTTCCATACCCAGTAGGAGAATTCCGAATGAAAAATTTCTTCGAAATTTTCTCGGTTAGCCCAGCGGAGTTGTTCAGAATTCCTCTACTGGGCATACCCAAATTTATTATATCTTTTTGACAAAAGATTATTAAGGTGATAAATCAATAAAGGAGGTGAAAAAGTGCCGCCAGAGGAGATGAAAATCGGTGAGATAATAGAAAGCCATACTTTAGGTGGAGAAACTTGCCGGCTATTGCCCGAAAAAGACATTGTAAAGTTTATGCGAGTTATCACAGAGTGTCCATTCTGTGGAACTAAGAATCTTAGGAAGCAAGAATTTTATGGTGGTCTTGTCCTAACTTGTAGGGATTGCGATTTTCAGATTACGAGTAGCCATCTCTATCATCATTCAAGAGTCGAGGAAGGAATGCAAACTATAAGAGATGTCGTTTCTGGAAATATCAAAGAAGCGGTGGAAAAACACGAACCGGAACTGATGAAAAAATTTACGTTTGTTACTTTAAGACTCGATCGAATTAAGAAGGCGCTGGAGTCGCATTTTGCTCTTTAGTCAAAAATCGGGAGACAATATTTTGCTCCCTTTTTATTTTTGGATAATTCGAAAATTACATTTTATGTGATAAAATAAGAAAATATGGGATACGACTCGAAGAAAATTGAAAAAAAGTGGCAAATGATTTGGGAAAAAAGCGGTTTATTTCAAGCCAAAGACTTTTCCAGGAAAAAGAAGTTTTATTGTCTAGATATGTTTCCTTATCCTTCAGCCGAAGGCCTGCACGTTGGTCACCCCCGAGGTTATTTAGCCACTGATATCATTTCTCATTTAATGAGAAGAAAAGGTTTTAATGTTTTACATCCTATGGGCTGGGATGCTTTTGGTTTGCCGGCTGAAAATTATGCCATAAAAACCGGAGTCAATCCGGCTGTTTCAACCAGAAATAACATTAAAAATTTTAAAAGGCAGATAAAATCAACCGGCTTGAGTTACGACTGGTCAAGAGAGATAAATACAACTGACCCTGAATACTACAAATGGACGCAAAGGATTTTTCTTTTGCTTTATAAAATGGGTTTAGCTTATGAGGCTACCCTGCCTATTAACTTTTGTCCTTCTTGCAAAACAGGTCTGGCTAATGAAGAAGTAATCGATGGTGAGTGCGAAAGATGCGGTGCGAAAGTCATAAAAAAAGATTTAAGGCAGTGGGTTTTAAAAATTACAGCTTATGCCGAAAAATTGCTAAAGGGTTTGGATTCTCTTGATTGGCCAGAACGAATTAAAGAAATGCAGAGGAACTGGATAGGGAAAAGTGAAGGATGGGAGGTTAATTTTTCAATTCCCAATTCCCAAATATCAATTCCAGTTTTTACCACCCGAGTTGATACCATATTCGGGGCTACTTACATCGTTCTAGCGCCAGAGCACCCCATAATTAATAATCTTGAATCTAAGATTGAGAATTTAAGCAGTATCAAGAAATATATTGAAGAAGCAAAAAATAAAGCAGACAGAGAAAGAATAAGCGAAGCAAAAGAAAAAACAGGGATAGAATTAAAAGGGATAAAAGCTATTAATCCGGCAAACTCCAGAGAAATTTCAATTTTTATAGCTGACTATGTTTTACCTTATTATGGGACAGGTGCTGTCATGGCCGTTCCTTGTCATGATCAGCGGGATTTTGATTTTGCCCGGAGATTTAATTTGCCGATGGTTGAAGTTATTGAGCCGCCTGAAAAAAATAAAAAATTTAAAAAAGAAAAATCTTCTGATTTTTCCAACGGAAGATTTGAATGCGCTTTTGAAGAAGAAGGAGTTTTGATAGATTCCGGTCGATTTATCGGAATGAAGTCAGGGGAAGCCAAGACCGAGATCGGTGAGTGGTTGGCAAAAAATAACTTTGCCAAAAAAGCTAAATATTTTAAATTAAGAGACTGGATTTTTTCCAGACAAAGATATTGGGGCGAACCTATCCCAGTCGTTCATTGCAAAGTGTGCGGAGTAGTTCCGCTTTCAGAAAAAGACCTGCCTTTAAAACTTCCGGGAGTTACAAAATTTCAGCCAACCGGTACTGGCGAATCGCCTTTAGCTTCAATTAAAAGCTGGGTTAAAACAAAATGCCCAAAGTGCGGGGGCGAAGCAGAAAGAGAAACAAATACTATGCCTCAATGGGCAGGATCTTGCTGGTATTTTTTGAGATATTCTGATCCTCAAAACCAGGACAAGATTTTTGATTCGAAAAAAGTAGGCTACTGGTTGCCAGTTGATCTTTATGTGGGCGGGGCGGAACACGCGGTTTTGCATTTATTATATGCTAGGTTCTGGACTGAAGTTTTATACGATGCCGGTTTAATAAAATTTAAAGAGCCATTTTTAAAATTAAGAAACCAGGGCTTGATTTTAGCTCCGGACGGCCAAAAAATGTCAAAATCAAGGGGAAACGTGATATCACCTGATACTCTCATTGAAAAATATGGTGCTGATGCCTTCAGGTTATATGAAATGTTTATGGGTCCATTTGGCGACGCCATAACTTGGGATATAAAAGGAATCGTAGGTACGAAAAGGTTTTTGGATAAGGTTTGGAAATTATTCGAGGTGAAGCGAGAAATTATTTCTGCTAAAGAAGATAAAGATCTAGATAGATCAGTTCATAAAACCATTAAAAAAGTCACTGATGATATCTTGAACTTCAGGTTCAATACCGCTGTTTCTTCTTTGATGGTTTTGGTAAATAGTTTTTCTGATAAAAACTATGGTGTCTGGCATTTGAAAACCTTACTTTTGATATTAGCGCCATTTGCTCCTTATATTTCCGAAGAGCTGTGGCAGAGCCATTTTGCCAGGAGTAGAGAATCAGATTTTGAAATTAAAGATTCCGTTCACAGCCAATCTTGGCCGAAATATGATCCCCAGTTAGCAAAAGAAGAAACTATAATTTTAGTGATTCAAATCAATGGTAAGGTCAGGGACAAAATAGAGGTTGCGGCAGATATTTCGGAAGAAAAAGCAAGAGAATTAGCGCTTTCTCGAGAAAAAATTAAAAAATGGATATATAAAGAGAAAATACAAAAAGTCATTTTCGTTCCCGGAAAATTAATTAATATAGTAATTAAATAACAAAAATTAATATGGAATATAAAATAATTTTTATAGAAAATCCTCCATCAGATTTCGAACCAAAATATTTTGATACTCAAGCAGGTTTTGCTGGTAAAAGAGGAAAGGTTATTTTGAATAATGAGCTTAAACTATCAGCCAAAAAAATAAATCCTTTCTCACTAATTCTTCCTCTTTTGCTATTAAGTATTGCTACAAGTTTTAGCACGGGACACTTTTCTTTTCTCTTTCCTTTTGTAGTAATTCTAGCCGTCATTTTTTTAATTTTAACGATAGTTTCGCTAGTCAGGTCGAAAACCGAGGAAATAATAATAAAATTTGATGAAATAAAATCATTAAACCTTCATGAATATGGGGCTGGATTTCTTAAGATTAAAAGATTTGTTATTAATGTTAAAACAGCTTCAAAAGATATGTGGATACAAAGCCATAATGGGAAAAAAGACCAAGAAATCTACAACACTTTAAAATCAAAAATGTTCCATTAATTGAATAAATATTATGATTTACTTAGTTTCGCACAAAAACCCCGACACCGATTCGATCGTTTCTTCATTAGTGATGAAATATTTTTTAAAAAAGAGTGGACAAAAAGTTAAAGCTTGCCGAATAGGCGAAGTCAATAAAGAAACGGCTTATGTTTTGAATTATTTAAAAGAGAAAACGCCGGCTTTAATAAAAAACGTCGCCGGAAAAAAATTATTCTTAGTTGATCACAACGAGATTGAGCACGGCGGAAAAGGGATGGAAAAAGCTGAGATTGTTGGAATTTTAGATCATCATCGTCTGGGCGGGATAGAAACAACATTCCCGATTTTTTCCAGGACAGAACCTCTTGGCGCAACTTCGACTCTAGTTTTTAAAATGTTTAAAGAAAAAGGATTCGCTATTCAAAAAAAACAGGCAACCTTGCTTTTAGCTGGCATAATTTCCGATACTTTAAAATTTATATCGCCGACTACCACAAATGAAGACAAGAAGATTGTCAAGGAACTAGAAAGAATTTCCGGTGAGAAGATTAAAAAATTAGCTAAAGAAATGTTCAAGGCGAGATTTGACGTTTCTGGGATTAATCTGAAGGATTTATTAACTAAAGATTACAAAGAATTCAAATTAGGGAAAACTGTGGTGGGGATTGCAGTCTGGGAGGCTCCTAATATTCAAGGAATATTTGAAAAAAAGACGAGAATTGTGGAGGAACTTAAAAAAATTAAAAAACAAAGGAAAGTCGGTCTAATTTATTTCGGGACAATTAATATTTTCAAAAAAGATTGCAATATGTTTATAATCGGAGAAGAAGAAAAAAGAGCGGCGGAAAAGGCCTTTGGCAAAAAAGAAAAAGAAAATATCATTTATCTGCCGGGTGTAATTTCAAGAAAAAAACAGATTGTTCCAAAATTCGCTAAAGTTTTAGGGAAATAAAATTTTTGAGACTTTAGGCCCTGGCGGCCTGCAGGCCGTCAGGGCTTTATTTTTCAGTAAATAAAAGATAAAATGAAAAATCACATTATGTGCGGTATTGTTGGCTACATAGGGAAAAATAATGATATTAGAATCGGCTTGGAGGCTTTAAAGAGATTAGAGTATCGGGGCTATGATTCGGCCGGTTTGTGTTTCATCAACCAAGAAAAAAAAGATATAGTTTTTATTAAAGCTGCCGGAAGAATTGATAATTTGGAAAAGCAAATCGAAAAATCAAAAACTAATCTCTTGGGGACTCCGTCGATTTTTCATACTAGATGGGCGACTCATGGAGGGGTGACCGATGAAAACGCTCATCCTCTTTTTGATTGTCAGAAAAATATATTTTTGGTTCATAACGGCATTATTGAAAATTACCGGGAATTGAAAAAAGGACTAATAAAAGAAGGTCACAAGTTTATTTCAGAAACCGACACCGAAGTTTTGTGCCACTTAATTGAGAAATTTTTTAAAGGAAACCTGGAGGAAGCAGTTAGAAAGAGTTTAAGATTAGTGAGAGGAACTTATGGTTTGGCTGTTATATCTAAAAAAGATCCGAATAAAATCGTTGTGGCCAGAAATGCCAGTCCTTTAGTATTGGCTTTTAACGGTCAGGAAGCGATTGTCGCTTCTGATCCAGCGGCCTTAATCTCTCATTCTAAAAAAGTTATTTTCCTTGATGATGGAGAAATTGCGGTTTTGAAACGTGATGATTTCTCAATTTTTGATTTGGACAGAAAGCTAAAAGAAAAAGAAGAAGTTTTGATTGATTGGACAATTGAAGAAGCTAAAAAAGGCGGCTACCCCCATTTTATGTTAAAAGAAATTATGGAACAGCCTGACAGTTTGAGAGATTCTCAAAGAGGAAGGATAATCTTGGAAGAAGGAATGGCAAAACTTGGTGGTTTGGAAAGCGTAAAAGAGAAATTAAGAAATATAAAAAGACTGATTATTATTGCTTGCGGAACTGCCCATCATGCGGGTCTAATCGGTGAATACATGTTAGAAGAATATGCCGGCCTGCCTGTTGAAGTAGAGGTGGCTTCTGAATTTCGTTACAAAAAACCGGTTTTAGAAAAAGACACAGCCGTTTTAGCCATTTCCCAATCTGGGGAAACTGCTGATACTCTAGCCGCCATAAAAGAAGCCAAGGAAAAAGGAGTTTTGACCTTGGGTATTGTAAACAGTGTTGGGTCAACTATTGCCAGAGAAACTGAGGCCGGAGTTTATAACCACGCCGGGCCGGAAATCGGCGTGGCTTCGACAAAGGCCTTCACTTCCCAAGTTGAAGTCTTAGCTCTCTGGGCTTTGTTTTTGGGCAGGCAGAGAGATTTATCTTTAGTTATGGGTCAGAGAATCGCTAAGGAAATTTCACTCATTCCCAATTTGGTTAGAGAGGTTTTAAAAACAGCTCCTGACATTAAAAAATTAGTTAAAAAATATAAAGATTATAATAATTTTTTATTTATTGGCAGAAAATACAATTTTCCAATTGCCTTAGAAGGTGCACTTAAATTGAAAGAAATATCTTATATCCATTCTGAGGGTTATGGTGCAGGTGAAATGAAACACGGACCAATTGCCTTAATAAGTGAAAAATTCCCAACGCTTGCTATATGTCCGGAAGACTCAGTTTATGATAAAATGATATCCAACATTGAAGAAATTAAAGCCAGAAAAGGAAAGGTTATAGCTTTAACAACTAAAGGAAATGAAAAGATAAAAGAACTAGTTGATGATGTTATTTATATTCCAAAAACTTTGGAAATGTTGACCCCGATTTTAAGCATAATACCGCTGCAGTTGTTTGCTTATCATGCCGGAGTCCTGAGAGGCTGTGATGTCGATAAGCCTCGGAATTTAGCTAAATCAGTAACTGTTGAATAATAAAAAAATGTCAAAAGAAATTTCTATTCTAATCGGTGGAGCGGCTGGTGAAGGAACAAGAATGTCCGGTCAATTAATTGGGAAACTTTTAAACCAATATGGTTGGCGTATTTTTGTTTACGAAGATTATCAATCTTTAATCACTGGCGGCCACAATTTTTCTATAATTCGTGCTTCCGAAGAGCGAATTTCTGCTTCTACAAAAGAGATCGATTACTTAATCGCTTTAAACCAGGACACTCTCCAGAGACATAGGGGAAGACTAAAAAAAGACGGAATTATTATCTATAATTCGGATCAAATCAAAGACGAAAAAGGTATTGGTATTGCCGCCTTAACAATCACCACTAAATTAGGCGGAAAACCGATAATGAAAAACTCTTCATTACTTGGTGCTCTGGCAAAATCATTAGGAGTAGAGTGGAAATCTGTTGAAGAGTTGCTAAAAAGAGAATTTGGTGAAAAGGCAGAGTTAAATTTAAAGATTGCCAAGGCTGGTTTTGACCAAGCAACTCCAAATAAGAAAATAGAAAAATTAAATCAAAAACCATTGCCTTTAATAACTGGAAACGAAGCCGTAGCTTTGGGAGCTCTAAAAGCAGGGCTAGAAATTTATATTTCCTATCCCATGACTCCGGCCAGCAGTATTTTGCATTATTTGGCCGGAGTTAAAAAAGATTTAAATAATATTGTTGTTTTTCAGCCAGAAAATGAAATTGAAGTCATTAATGCCGCGATAGGCGCAGTTTATTCAGGGAAAAGGACAATGGTGGGAAGTTCTGGCGGCGGATTTGCCTTGATGGTTGAGGCCTTAAGTTTAGCTGGACAAAGCGAGAGTCCGATAGTAATAGTTGAAAGCCAAAGGCCAGGACCAGCCACGGGTTTACCGACATACACGGCTCAGGGTGACTTATTATTCGTTTTATCATCTGGCCACGGTGATTTTAAAAGATTAGTAGTTGCTCCAGGAGATGCTGAAGAAGCATTTTATCTGACGGGTTTAGCCATGAATATGGCTTGGAAATATCAAATGCCAGCCATTGTTTTGATTGATAAAGAAATCAGCGAAGACACTTTTAATTTAGACGAATCAATCGTCGACAAAGTTGAGAAGAAAGAAGCTAATTTCTGGGATAAAAAAGGAGAATATAAAAGATACTTGGATACTTCAAGCGGTATTTCTCCTTTAGCTTTTCCAGGAGAAGCAGGAGCAGTAGTAAAGGCAACCAGTTATGAGCATGATGAGGCAGGGATTACGGCTGAGGAAAGTGAGCAAGAAATTAAGAAAATGCAAGATAAAAAATTGAGAAAATACGAAAACTTGGAAAAAGAAATCAAAAATTTAGAATCAGTGAAAATTTTTGGCAACAAAAATTCAGACAAAGCTCTGGTTGTTTTTGGATCAAACAAAGGCGTAGCAGCTGAGCTGGGAAGAGAATTAAATTTAAGGGTTATCCAGCCTTTAATTTTCCAGCCCTTCCCAAAAGCAAAAATGGAAGAAGCATTGTCGGGAGTAAAGAAAGTATTTACAATTGAAACTAATGCCACGGCTCAACTGGCTCAATTATTAAAGTCTCAAGGAATAAAAGTTGACGGCTCAATATTAAAATACACAGGTCGGCCGTTCTTTATTGAAGAGTTAAGGGAAGAATTAATTAAGAAAATTAAATAAATATGAACAATTTAGATTTAGCTACCAAAAATACTTGGTGTCCGGGCTGCGGAAATTTCGGGATTTTGCAAGCAATAAAAAATGCGATTACCAACTTGGAGAAAAAAGGAATAAAAAAAGAAAATTTTGTTCTGACAACCGGGATTGGTTGCCACGCCAAGATTGTTGATTATATTAATATAAATACTTTTTATGGTTTGCATGGTCGGGGATTGGCCGCAGCAGTTGGAATAAAAATTGGAAACCCCAATCTTAAAGTAATCACTTCTTCCGGAGACGGTGATTCTTATAATGAGGGAATTTCTCATCTTGTTTATGCCGCCAAAAGAAATATAGATTTAACAATGATGATTCACGACAACAGGAATTTTGCTTTGACCACCGGCCAATATTCTGCCACCAGTCCCAGAGGTTTTAAAGGCAGATCAACGCCTCAAGGTAGCCAGGAAAGCGCTTTTAATCCTTTAGAATTAATGCTGGCTTCCGGCGCTACCTTTATTGCTCGAGGGTATGCAGCAAAAATTGATCATTTATCAGATTTGATTACTCAAGCAATAGAACATAAAGGTTTTTCTTTTATTGATATTCTTGATCCTTGCGTTGCTTGGTTTAATACTTACGAGGACTACAATAAAAGAGTTTATGAATTAAAAGATAATAATCAATCCTCAAAAGAGGACGCTATAAAGAAAATATGGGAATGGGACTATAATAATGGTGGTAAAATTCCTATTGGTGTTTTTTACAAGATTCAGAAACCGGCTTTTGATGAGGAGGTGAATTTGGGTGTCAAAAGCATCCAAAACATTGGTGACAAAATAAAAGAAATTTTAGCGGCGAAAATATAATTATAGTTATTATGAAAGCAGTAATTTTTGATATGGACGGAGTGATTTCTGATACTAATTTTCTTCAATCGAGGGTAGAAGAAGAACTTCTTAGAAAATGTGGCATAAATTTGCCTTATAAAGAGATAACAAAGAAATACGCGGGCATGGCTGATAAGGAATTTTTTGAGAAAATGTTTAAGGATTTTGATACAAAATGCGATGTTGAAGCAACAATTAAAGATAAATATAGAAATTTACTACAGTTAGGTAAAGGGAAAATTAAACCGATAGAAGGAGTCCTGGAGTTAATAAACAAATTAAAAAATAATGGATTCAAACTCGCAGTTGCTTCAGCTTCTAGGGAAGATCTTATTGAATTCATTCTATCTGAACTTAAAATTTTAGATAAATTTGACACATTAACAAGTTCAACCGAAGTTCAAAAAGGCAAACCAGATCCAGAAACATTTTTACTTACAGCTGAGAAATTAAAAATAAAACCTAAAGACTGTACAGTAATTGAAGATGGAAAATTGGGCATGATTGCCGCAAAAAAAGGCGGCATGAGATGTATTGGATTAGTTGAAGATATTAAAGGTAATTATCCAGCTGATAAGTTAGTTTCCAGTTTAAATCAACTTAATTTAGAAGATTTTAAATAACTTTACGTAGATGCAAGCAGTAATCTTAGCGGCAGGCGAGTGTTCGAGATGCTGGCCTTTAAATTCTAAGCACAAAAGTCTTATTAAAATAATGGGGAAACCCTTGATTTTGTATTTGGTGGAATCTCTGAAAAAAGAAGGAGTAAAAGAAATAATAATCATTCAAGGGGAAAAGAGAGATATTGAAAGGGAGTTTAAAAAATACAACTTAAAAGGAATAAAATATATTATTCAGCCAAAACCTTTAGGAAGCGGAGAAGCAATTTTGAGAGTTGAAAAATTGATAAAAGATTATTTTTTTGTTTTTAATGCTGAAAGAATTGATGTCAAAGAGTATGTTAAACCGATTTTAAAAAAGTTTAAAGAATTAAATTCTTTTAAAGACAAGAAAAACCAATTAATAATTTCGGCTGGCCCGACAAAAACTCCCTGGCTTTTTGGAATTCTGAAGTTAAGAGGCGACAGAGTTTTAGATATAGTTGAACAGCCAAAACCAGGCAAAGAATTTTCCAATCTGAAGATAACCGGCGTTTATTTTCTGCCAAAAGGATTTTTTGACTATTTAAAAAAAGTTCCCACTCATCCTTATTCTTTAGAAGAAGCGCTTTTGAATTATGCCAAAAAAGAAGAGATGAGGATAGTTAATATAAAAAAAGACACTTTTGCTTTTAAATATCCCTGGGATTTGTTTCCCATCAGAAATTATATTTTTGATAATTTTCTGGAAAGGAAAATATCAAAAAGCGCCAAAATCGGGAAAGATGTTTTGATAGAAGGCAAAGTTTTTATCGGAGAAAATACCAGAGTTTTTGAAAAAGCAGTAATTAAGGGACCATGCTTTATAGGCAAAAATTGCACTGTTGGAAACAATGTTTTAATTCGTGACTATACTAATTTCGATGATAATAATTTAATTGGAGCCAAAGCTGAGGTTGCACGTTCGATTTTTCAAAATGATTGTCAAATCCACTCCGGTTTTTTTGGCGATTCAATTTTTGGAGATCATTGTCTTATCGGAGCGGGAACAATAACAGGAAACGTCAGGATTGATAGAGGCGAAATAAAATCAATCATTAAGGGAAAGAAAGTAAATACCGGTTTAAAGTCATTTGGTTGCGTTATGGGGAAGAATGTCAGAACGGGCATCCAATGTGCTTTTATGCCTGGCGTTTTGATCGGTGAGAACTCCAGGATTGGTCCCAAAAGCTTTGTAAAAGAAAATATTCAAAATAACTCTTTTTTATACACTAAGTTTCAAAAAATAATAAGAAAGAAAATTTAAACTTGCTATAAACGATTAGATTTGCTATACTTTAGGATGTCGATTATTTTGATCGACATCCGTTATTTTGTAAAAGGGGAATAGAGAAAGAATGACTAAGCGCAGCGATAAGACACCAAAGAAAGCACAAAACATAGAAGTTGGACCCAAAAGGATGATACTAATCTCTAGAGCAAAGCCTGCACCAGAAGTAGCAGTGATAAGCCAAAAACTTCAAGAAGAGTTTCCATCACTGCTGGTTTCATCAACGCAGACAGTTCGAAGAGAACAGATGGGACTGCTTAGAGATTCAGAACCAAAAATACTACACGATAAATGATTATAAATTGACTTATCACAACCCCCTCCTTTTTTCCCCCAAGATGAAGCTCTTTCCAAATAATCTTAATAATACAGGCAAGTTAACTTGCCTTGCCCGCCCAATTTTTGCTTCGCAAAATTTAAGCGGGCTTGTTTTTTTATTTGCGAACTTATATAATTAAAAAATTGAGGAAAAAATTATGAAATATGATGTCATAATCATTGGGGCCGGACCCGGAGGTTTGTTCGCTGCCCACAAGTTGGTTGGAAAAGCAAAAGTCGCCATTTTTGAAATGGGAAAAGAAATCGAGAAGAGAGTTTGTCCAAGCAATTCACACAATAATCTTTGTTATAAATGCTCACCTTGCAACATAACCTCGGGGGTTGGCGGCGCCGGAGGGTTGTCAGACGGAAAATTGAATTTCGTTCATCCTGATTATTTATCAAGCTACAGCGTTGGAGGAGATTTTGATTTTTTGGGGAGAGATTATTTAACTCAAAAAATGGAAGAAGTAGACAAGGTATTTGGAGAAAACGGCGCCTCTAAAAAATTATACGGCACAGAAAAAGAAAAAATTGGACAATTAGTCAGAAGAGCGAATAAGGTCGGAATAGAATTAGTGCCTTTGAGACAAAAGCATGTTGGAAGCGACGAATTGCCAAAGGTTATAAAAAATATCGAGGATTATTTAAAACAAAATGGAATTGAAATTTTTACCGAAGAAACAGTTTTAGACATTGATCCCCAGAAAAAACAAATAAAAACAAAAAAGGGAAAGGAATTTCAATATGACTATTTAATCATCGGAGTCGGCCGAGAAGGAGCGAAATTTCTTGAAAAATGGACCGAAGAATACAATTTTTTGCAGCAAAATGGAGAAAAAGCAATTGATGTCGGAGTAAGAGTCGAGGTCCCATCGTCAATAATGGAAGAGGTCACCACTATAATGTATGATCCCAAACTGAGAATTACCACCAAAAAGCACGATGACTATTTAAGAACATTTTGTACTTGTCCCCAGGGATGGGTGATAAGGGAAAACTATGATGATTTTTGTTTGGTAAACGGACACAGTAAGGCCAAGGAAAAAACAAACAATACTAATTTTGCCTTGTTAGGCCACTACAGATTTACCGAGCCATTTAAATATCCAAATGAATGGGGAAGAGACTTGGCGAGATTAACAACGAAGTTAGGGGGAGAAAATGTAATCGTCCAAAGATTAAAAGATTTAAGATTAGGCAGAAGAAGCAATGAAAGCAGAATAAAAAACAATAAATTAGTGTATCCTACTTTAAAAACCGCAATGCCCGGAGATATCACTTTGGCTTATCCGGGAAGAGTAGTTGATGATGTTATAGACGCTTTAGACCAACTGGATAAATTTTTACCAGGCGTGGCTGAAGATTCAACTCTGATTTATGCGCCGGAAATTAAATTTTACTCCCTGAAGCTGAAAGTTGATGAAGGAATGAGGACGAACATTCCTTTTGTCTATGCCATAGGAGATGGCGCTGGAATTAGCCGGGGTATAGTTGGAGCAGCAGTAACCGGTTTGGCGGCTGGAGAAAACATTATTTCTAATAAGAAAAACTAAATTTCCTCTATTCAAAAAGCGTTATTCAAAAGCGCTTTTTGTTTAATTTAAAACTCATAAATGATAAAATGAAAAATGGAAATTAAAAGATTAAAAATTACTGAATTGCTAAAAATTATTAAGCAAG
>Ga0315274_10007299_pt1 | contig 16015 bp, 16 predicted proteins | sample YL17G02_20_MG_FD_203700 | JGI IMG/M metagenome (GOLD analysis project Ga0315274, IMG submission 203700) | Sediment microbial communities from Yellowstone Lake, YNP, Wyoming, USA - YL17G02_20 | ecosystem: Environmental > Aquatic > Freshwater > Lake > Sediment | place: USA: Wyoming | collected...
AGAAAGCACGATTGTCTGTGCGTGTGGCGAGACAATACATACCCGCTCCACTAAACCAAATATCAGGGTTGAGATCTGCTCAAAGTGCCATCCTTTCTTTACGGGGAAACAGAAGTTTGTGGATTCTGCTGGTCGCGTGGATAAATTCATGAAGAAATACGGAAAAAGATTAGTTTAAATAAAATATGCTTGAGCAGTTACAAAAATTAGAAAGGCGTTACCAAGAGTTAGAACAACTCCTGGCTTCTTACGAGGTTATTTCTGATAAGGAGCAATACAATAAATACGCGAAGGAATTATCAGAACTAAAAGAAGCGGTATCTTTATTCCGTGAATACAAAAGGCTAGCTAAAGAAATAGAGGACTTGGAAGTTGTGCTTAAGGAAAAACATGACAGGGAATTCTTGGAAATGGCGCAGAAAGAATTACAGGAGTTAATAAATAAAAGGGGCGATTTAGAAAATAGATTAAAAAATATTCTGGCAGGCGAGGATAAGGATTCCGGGCGGGATGTGATTGTGGAGATAAGGCAGGGGACCGGAGGAGATGAGGCAGGGTTATTTGCCGCTGATCTTTACCGCATGTATACAAAATACGCTGCAAATAAAGGATGGTCAATTGAGTCAATGTCAGTTAGTCCCGGTGAACTTGGCGGGTTCAAAGAAGTCGTCTTTAGCGTAAAAGGTCGAGATGCCTACCGCAGACTTAGATTTGAGAGCGGCGTGCACCGCGTGCAGCGCGTTCCTGCCACGGAGGCGCAGGGCAGGATCCATACCTCGACAGCCACGGTAGCTGTATTAGTAGAGCCGCAAGAAGTAGATATGATTATTGAGCCGAAAGATTTAAGGATAGATACCTATCGGTCTAGCGGTCCCGGTGGTCAGCATATGCAGAAAACCGATTCCGCCGTCAGGATTACGCACCTGCAAACAGGCGTAGTGGTTGCTTGTCAAGACGAGCGTTCACAATTAAAAAACAAGAATAAGGCGATGAGAATTTTACGCGCCCGGCTTCTGGATGCGAAAAGGCAGGAGGAGTCCAAAAAGATTTCGCAAGAAAGAAAATCCCAGATCGGCTCAGGAGACCGAAGCGAAAAAATACGCACCTATAATTTTCCTGACCGCAGGGTAACCGACCACCGCATCAATTTAACATTGCATAGGTTGGAGGCGATACTCGAAGGAGATTTGGATGAACTTTCGGATGCACTGGTAAAGGCAGCGCAAGAGCAGAAACATGAACCCCGCCCTTCCTAATGGGTTGGGGTATAGATAAAGTTGGAGGAAGAGCGGGGTGAATGAAGCAGAATTATTATTTAGCAGCGTGTTAAACAGCGATAGATTGTCTTTACATCTGAATAAGGGTTCGCATTTAGAAAAGGATAAGTCCTTTTTAATATCTTCTGTATTAAAAAGAAGAATATCTAGTGAGCCCATACAGTATATCCTGGGTAAGACGGAATTTATGGGTTTGGAATTTAAGGTGGGGCCAGGCGTATTCATACCGCGGCCGGAGACGGAGATTTTAGTGGAAACAGCGATAAAACAAGTCACTAGGTCACCCTGCCTGTCCGGCAGGCAGGCAGGTCACCAGGTCACCAGTTTAGATATTTTAGATGTGGGTACGGGCTCAGGCTGTATCGCAATATCTTTAGCTAAATTGTTACCCTATGCCGCTATAACCGCGACAGATATTTCAGATAAGGCCTTGGCAGCAGCAATGGAAAATGCTGATTTAAATGGCGCAAAAGTTAATTTCGTACAAGGTGATTTATTCTGCGGTTTGCCGCCAGGCAGTTACGACCTTGTAGTAAGCAATCCGCCCTACATACCTAGCCCAGAAATCCAGAATTTGCAACCAGAGATAAGGCATGAGCCTATCGTTGCTTTAGACGGTGGCAGTGACGGTTTAGATTTTTATCGCAGGATGATTAAAGATGCGCCGCAGTATCTAAAAGAAAACAGCTACTTCATTATGGAAATTGGTTTTAACCAGAAAGACAGCATAAAAGATATTTTTCAAAAGAATAAAAATTTTAAGGTAATAGATATTGTTCAGGATTATAATAATATAGATAGAATTATAATTGCAAAAAGAGAGGATAGATGGATAAATTAGTTATTGAAGGTGGAGTGAGGCTTAAGGGCGAGGTAATAGTCTCGGGCGCCAAGAATGCAGTCTTGCCAATACTGGCTGCCACGCTATTGACCGATGACTCCTGTGTTATAAAAGGCGTGCCAAATCTACGCGATACCAACACGATGCTAAAGATTATGCGGTCATTAGGAAAAAATCCTGAATTAGACAAGGGCGTGTTAACAATCAGCCCAGGAAGATTTACAAATTTTGTGGCTGACTATAAACTTGTTTCTACGATGCGGGCATCTTTTTGCGTTTTAGGTCCGCTTCTGGCCAAACTAAAAAAAGCCAAGGTTTCCCTTCCGGGCGGTTGTGTCATTGGTATCCGTCCCGTGGATTTGCATCTTAAGGGAATGAAGGCCCTGGGTGCGGATATCAACATTGAGTCCGGTTATGTACTGGCAAAGGCAGATAGGCTGAAAGGCGCTCATATGTATTTAGGTGGCGTATACGGTTCATCAGTCCTGGCTACGGATAATGTAATGATGGCTGCGGTATTGGCGAAGGGTAAAACCATAATGGAGTCTGCGGCCTGCGAACCAGAGGTGGTGGATTTAGCAGAATTCTTGATTAAGATGGGAGCGAAGATAAAAGGCCACGGCACTCCGATTATAGAAATTGAAGGAGTGAAACATTTACACGGTGCAACGCACACTGTGATCCCTGACAGGATAGAGGCAGGCACATTGATAATCGCCTCTCTCATTACCCATGGCGATCTCCTTATAAAAAATGTTCTCTTTCAGCACCTGGGTGCACTGATTGATAAATTAGAGGAAGCAGGCGCTTCTATCACTAAGACGGATGGCGCTGTTCGCGTATACTGCAAGAGGAGACTTAAACCAGTAAATATTACTACGCTTCCTTACCCGGGATTCCCAACGGATATGCAGGCGCAGATTATGGCACTGATGAGCGTAATACCAGGAATAAGCGTAATTACCGAGAAGATTTATCCTGATAGATTTATGCATGTAGCTGAACTCAACCGTATGGGAGCGCATATTCAAAGGGAAGGACCGCATGCAATCGTAGAAGGTATCAGGGAATTGTCAGGCGCTCCTGTCATGGCTTCAGACCTGCGCGCCTCGGCGTGTCTGGTATTGGCAGGTCTGGCTGCCCGCGGCAGGACATTAGTATCTAGGATTTATCATTTAGAACGCGGCTACGAGAACCTGGAAGAAAAATTTCAGGGCCTAGGTGCTAAAATTTGGAGAGAAAAAGAATGATCCTGATGATTGATAACTACGATTCATTTACCTACAACCTCGTCCAGTATCTAGCGAGCCTTGGCGCAGATATTAAAGTATTCAGAAATGACAAGATCACAATGGAGGAGATTAAGAAGCTCGCGCCCAAAAGAATTGTTATCTCTCCAGGTCCGGGCAGGCCAGAGGATGCAGGCATCTCCTGCGCTATAATAAAGGAATTCGCAGGCAAGATCCCCGTATTAGGGGTATGTCTTGGGCACCAGTGTCTGGGTTCCGTTTATGGCGGGCGTATTGTAGGCGCAAAAAAACTTATGCACGGGAAAACCTCTTTTATTTATCATAATCAACGTGGTATATTCAAAGGCATACCTAACCCTTTTGAGGCTACCAGGTATCATTCTTTGATCGTTGAGAAAAGAAGCCTCCCTTCGTGTTTAGAGATAACTGCCTGGACAAAGGAAGATGAGATTATGGGCTTAAGGCACAAAAAATATCCTTTATGGGGAGTGCAATTTCATCCTGAATCACTTTTGACTAAGTCGGGTAAAGATATCCTGGCCAATTTCTTAAAGATATGATTAAAGACGCGATAAGAGAATTAGCGCAAAAAAAGGATTTAAGCGCAGAAAAGATGCAGGAAGTAATGCAGGAAATCTTAAGTGGCTCAATCGATACCGCGGATATAGTCGCTTTTTTGACTTCTTTGAATGATAAGGGCGAGACAGTTGAAGAGCTTACTGCTGCGGTCACAGTAATGCTTAAATACATCGATGCTATTGTGGTTGATAGACCCAATATACTTGATACCTGCGGCACCGGCGGTGATAAAAAAGGAACATTCAACATTTCTACGCTTACGGCATTCGTAGCAAGCGGCGCAGGGATAACCGTTGCCAAGCACGGCAACCGTTCGGTCTCGAGTAAATGCGGCAGCGCCGATATCCTGGAGGCCTTAGGGATAAATATAAACATGAGCAAGGATAAGATAAAAAAGTGCCTGGAGGAAATCGGGATTGCCTTTCTTTTCGCCCCGAATTTACATCCGGCAATGAAACACGTTATGCCAGCTAGAAAACAGATCGGCAAGAGGACTATGTTTAACATATTAGGCCCATTGATTAACCCTGCTAGGGCAACTAACCAGTTAATCGGCGTCTATAGCGCTGAATGGACAAAGACCTTAGCGCAAGTTCTATACAATTTGGGGACGGTGCATGTTTTGGTAGTTTATGGGGCAGATGGGTTAGATGAAGTGACCACCACCGATAAGACGATTGTTTCTGAAGTCAACGCCGGTAAATTCATGGATTACGAGATTATTCCGGAAGATTTCGGTTTCAAAAGGGCGCGTCTTGAGGATTTAATGTGTAGCGATATCTCAGAGAACTTACGCATTGTCACGGACGTATTAAACGGTAAGAAAGGATGCCATCGCGACATAGTTTTGCTTAATTCCGGATGCGCAATATATGCAGCAAATAAGGCAGAGTCAATCAGAGAAGGTATAAAAGTTGCTATTGAATCAATAGATTCTGGCGAGGCGTTAAAAAAGTTAGAATTGCTTAAAGAATATTCGCATAAATGAAAACCCCTGATATTTTAAAAGAGATTGTCCAGAAAAAGAAGGAAAAAATCATTTTGGCTAAGCAACAGTTTAGTGAAGAGGATTTAAAAATAAAAATCCAAGGCCTTCCTCCCGCGCGTTCATTTATAGAGGCAATAAATAAGCCGCGCACAATTTCGCTCATCGCCGAGATAAAAAAGGCATCACCTTCACAGGGCGTTATCCGCCAGGAATTTAATCCTGCGGATATAGCCGGTATTTACCAGGAGGTCGGGGTGCAGGCTATTTCAGTGCTTACTGAAGAGGATTATTTTATGGGGAATATCTCGCATCTTAGCGAAGTAAGAAACGCTGTAAACCTGCCCCTATTAAGAAAAGATTTTATCTTAGAGCCTTACCAGGTTTATGAATCGCGTTATTTCGGGGCAGATGCAATACTCTTGATCGCAGATTTGCTTAACAAAGATAAAATAACAGAATTAATGCAGATAGCTTCTGAATTAGGGCTCTCTTGCCTGGTGGAGGTGCATGGCGAAAAGGAATTAAAAAAGGTCTTGAATTTAAAGGTGCCGCTCATCGGTATCAACAACCGTGATTTACATACGCTGGCAGTAGATTTTAAGATTACGGAGAAACTCTATCCTTTAATCCCAAAGGATAGAGTTGTAATTGTGGAGAGCGGTATAAAAAGCTATCAGGATGTATTATTTTTAAAGATCCTAGGCGTGAATGCCGTCCTGATCGGTCAGGTATTTATAGAGTCCCAGGATTTAAGAAGGAAAGTTGAAGAGGTAATGGGTTGGTAAAGGCAAAGATATGCGGGATAACTAATCTGGAAGATGCATTAAATGCCGCAGATGCTGGTTGCGATGCCTTGGGTTTTGTATTTTATAAGAGGAGCCAGCGTTACATTACTCCGGAGAAGGCAAGCAAAATAATCAGACACCTGCCGCCGGATATTTTAAAAATAGGTGTATTTGTAGATGCGGCAGAAAAGACAATCAGGCGTATCGCTAAGCTATGCCGCCTTGATATGCTGCAGTTTCACGGAAACGAATCACCGGGCTTTTGCGCAAGGTTTGGGGACTTTAGAATAATTAAGGCCTTTAGAGTAAAAAAGAGGATAGATATAAAGAATATTTCTAAATATAAAACCTTTGCCTATCTCTTCGATACATTTGTAAAAACAAAAATAGGAGGGACAGGCAGGAAATTTGACTGGAAGTTAGCGGGGAATATGCGTAGAGATGATACAGACCGCCAGATATTCTTATCCGGAGGCCTTACCGAGAAGAACCTTAAAGAGGCGATAGAGGTTATACGTCCTGATTGGGTGGATGTCTCTACTTCCGTTGAAATAAAGCCTGGCAAAAAAGACAGCAAGAAAATAAGAGATTTTATTAGAACATTAAAAGAGATGCAGATATGAAAAAGTGCCCGTATTGTGCAGAGGAGATTCAGGATGCTGCTATAAAATGCCGCTTTTGCGGAGAGTATCTTAAGAAAAAGAAAAAATGGCTAAATTGTCTTTTGGGCTGTTGTATTACATTTGCGCTATCAATAATATCGCTATATTTGTTTTTCTTTTTTAGTTTGCTGCTTCTTAAATTCATTATCTATAAGACTTTCTTTGTACCGTCGCAGCCGAATCCTTATTTTTATTATTCGCCTTTTAGCGCACCGGGTTGGGATAATATATTTAGGGATTTTGCTGATTTTTTCAGGAGCTCTTGGGATAAATTAATGAATTTGTTACATATCGTTCCATCAGTCCATAACTTATAAATTGACAGGCATTTGTTTTCTTCTTATAATGACACAAAACTATGCGAGGTAATAAAATGGCGTTACCTGATAAAGAGGGTCATTTCTTGGGCTTCGGCGGCAGGTTTGTACCTGAGACGCTTATCTATGCCTTGGATGAGTTGGAGGAAGAGTACAGGAAGGCCAAGCACGATAGAAAATTTATCCAACAACTCGATTATTATCTGGAGGAATACGCTGGAAGGCCCACGCCGTTATACCTTGCTTCCAGGTTCAGTAGCGCTTTAGGTATAAATAAGATCTATTTAAAGAGGGAAGATCTGCTGCATACCGGTGCCCATAAAATAAATAATACCTTAGGACAGATTCTCTTGGCGCTACGTATGAAAAAGAGCCGTGTCATTGCTGAGACAGGCGCAGGCCAGCACGGCGTTGCTACGGCAACGGTAGCTGCGATGTTCGGGCTTAAATGCGATATCTATATGGGCGAGGAAGATATTGTAAGGCAGAGCCCGAATGTCTTCCGTATGAAATTATTAGGCGCCCGTGTTATTCCGGTTAAGAGCGGCACAAGAACATTAAAAGATGCGATGACCGAGGCGCTGAGGGATTGGGTAACTAATGTGCGTTCGACACATTATATTATAGGCACTGTAGCAGGGCCGCATCCGTATCCTGCAATGGTGCGTGATTTTCAATCAGTAATTGGCCGTGAAGCAAGAAAGCAGATTTTAGAAAAAGAAAACAGGCTCCCTGACTATTTAGTTGCCTGTGTTGGCGGTGGCAGTAATGCGATGGGTTTATTCTATTCATTTTTTAAAGATAAAAAAGTGAAATTTATCGGCGTAGAAGCGGCTGGCCTTGGTTTAGCTTCTGGCAGGCACGCAGCTACGCTGGTAGCCGGTAAGCCGGGGGTCTTGCATGGCGCAAAGTCTGACCTTCTGGAGGATAAATTTGGTCAGGTCAAAAATACACATTCTATTGCTGCCGGTCTTGATTATCCAGGCGTGGGTCCTGAGCACGCCTATTATAAAAAGATAAAGAGGGCCACTTACGTAGCAGTTACCGATACAGAGGCGCTAGAAGGTTTTAGATTGCTCTCACAGATAGAGGGGATAATCCCTGCGTTGGAGTCAGCACACGCTATTGCCTATCTAAAGAAGATGCGCAACAGAATAAAGAAGAACGCTGTTATTATAGTCTGTCTTTCTGGCAGAGGCGATAAGGATCTGGGGATAGTTACGCAGAGATTGAAACTATGAGCCCCGCCCTTCCTAATGGGCTGGGGTATAGATAAAGTTGGAGGAAGAGCGGGGTGAATAGAATTGAAAAGAGGTTTAAGGAATTAAAAAGAAATAAAAAGAAGGCTTTCGTTGCTTTTATTACTGCCGGATATCCTGATCTTAATACTACTGGAAGGCTTATTAAAGAGTTCAGCAGGATCAAGGTGGATATTGTAGAGTTAGGCGTGCCTTTTTCAGACCCCATGGCTGATGGGCCGATAATCCAGGAGGCCTCCCAGCATGCCCTAAAAAAGAATGTGCATTTGGTTGATATATTAAACCTGGTAAAAAAAGTCCGTCCCGATACAGAAATACCCATCTGCCTGATGACTTACTATAACCCTATATTTTGTTTTGGCGAGAAGAGGTTTGTAGAGAAGGCAAGGGAGTCAGGGGTAGACGGCGTCATTATCCCCGACCTCCCGCCTGAAGAAGGCAGGTCACTTATCCAATTAGCAAATAAACACAACCTGGATGTAATATGTTTTATTTCTCCCACCACTTCACCAAGACGTATAAAGTATATATCGGCTATCGCAAAAGGATTTATCTATTATGTTTCTTTAACTGGGGTCACCGGTCCGCGTCAGGCACTACCCTCTGATCTTAAAGACCAGTTAAAGGCAATTAAGAAAGCCACCAAGAAACCTGTTTGTGTAGGATTTGGCGTCTCTGCTGCCCGGCAGGTAGAACAGATTTTAAAAATAGCTGATGGGGTAATCGTGGGAAGCGCCATCGTAAAGAAGATTAGAGAGAATATCGGTAAACCGGATTTAGTAAAAAGAGTGGGCAGATTTGTCTCTCAATTAAAAAATGTATAAGAAAGTCAGATTAGAAAACGGCTTAAGGATAATTGCACACCGCATGCCTAATATGCAATCTTTGGCCTTGGGCATCTGGGTAAAAGTGGGCGGCAGATATGAGACTAATAAATTAAAAGGTATTTCTCATTTTTTAGAACACCTGCTCTTTAAGGGCAGCAAAAATTACTCCTGTCGTAAGATTAAAGAATCCATCGAGGGGGTGGGAGGTTCTTTAAACGGATTTACTTCTGAGGAACTAACTTGCTATCTGGTAAAAATACCTAGCCGTTACTTAGAATTAACCCTGGATATTTTATCTGATATGGTTATAAACCCTTCTTTAGCTAGTGTAGAGATTGAGAAAGAAAAACAGGTGATTGTAGAAGAGATAAAAATGTACAAAGACCAGCCTCAGAGTTATGTCTATGAGTTATTGGATGGGCTTCTTTGGCCTAATCAACCTCTCGGTAGCCCTATAATAGGCACCGTTGATTCTGTCAGCGGGATAACAGGAGAGGAATTGCATTTGTTTAAAAGGAAGTTTTATACTCCCGCAAACATCGTCGTTAGTGCCGCCGGTCTCTTAGACTACAGAAAGTTGATCAAAGGCGTAGCCAAGGTTTTTTTGCACGAGAATAGCCAGAAGGTTACTACATTTATAGATGCCAAAGAGAGGCAAGACAGACAACAGCTGAAGGTATTCCATAAGGATACCGAACAGACCCATATGGCTTTAGGTTTTCACGCTTTTCAACGAGAACACCCCTTAAGGCATGCATTAGGAATATTGCATATAGCCTTGGGCGCAAATATGTCTAGCCGCCTCTTCCATGAATTAAGGGAGAAAAGAGGGCTTGCCTATGAAATTGGCACACAGGTCAAGCGTTTTCAGGATACAGGTGCTTTTATTGTGCATGCGGGCATTGATAACCGCAAGGTAGAACAGGCAGTAACCTTGATTTTAAAAGAGCTAAAAAAGTCCAAGTTAAAATTAATTAATAGAGATGAGTTCAAGCGGGCAAAGGAATTCTATCTGGGGCAGCTATTGTTGGCCTTAGAGGATACCTTAGACCACATGTTTTGGATAGGAGAAAGCACAGTGTCTCTGGATAAAACCTATTCCTTAGGAGAGATAATTAAAGAGGTAAAGAGGGTCAAGAGAGAAGACATCCGCGAAGTAGCAAGATACATATTTAAAGAAGAGAATCTAAACCTGGCATTAATCGGTCCGCTTAAGAACAGCGAAGAAAAGATACGCAAACGATTGCTTATAGAATAGGGCAAAAAATGGAATCTCTTTTATCAATATTAATATCTTTACTACTCCTTTCTTTTGTGTCGTTTTTCTTTTCTGCCGCTGAAACTTCCATCATCGCTCTTAGTAAGATTCGCCTGCATCATATGGTTGCGCAGGGGATTAAGCGCGCTAAGAATATCCAGCAGTTAGTTAAAAAGCTGGATAAATTTATCGCTGCTATTTTAATCGGGAACAACTTCGTAAATATTGCTATGTCTGCTATTGTGACGGGGATATTTGTGCAGATATTCGGTTATAACTGGGGAGTAATTATAGCGGCCTTTGCTTCCAGCTTCTTTATACTTATTTTCTGCGAAATAACCCCGAAAATATTAGCCACTAAGCATACAGAAAAGGTAGCCCTCTTTATCGCCCCCTTCATGGAGATATTCATTAATATATTCAATCCGGTTATACGTTTCTTTATAGGCATAAGCAATTTGGTTCTTAAGGTATTAAGGGTGGGTCCCAGCAAGAGGTCGCCGTTGATTACCGAAGAAGAATTGCGGCTGATGATAGAGGTGGGGAAGGAAGAAGGGGTCTTAAGCGATGAAGAAAGAAAGATGCTGCATCGTATCTTTGAGTTTGGCGATACGCGCCTAAAAGAAGTGATGATGCCGAAGGAGAAAATTGTTGCCGTAAACATAAATACCGGCTCAGAAGAAATATTAAATATTTTTGTGGAAGAGGGGCATGCCAGACTCCCCGTTTTTAATGGGACCATTGATAATATTGTGGGTATTATTTATGCCAGGGACTTACTTTATATACTCAGGGATAAAGGGCTGTTTCTATTGCAGGACCTGATACATAGTGCCTATTATGCCCCAGCCACGATGCGGGTAAATGAACTTTTAAGGAAATTCCAGTTAGATAAAATCCAGATTGCTATTGTTGTGGACGAGCATAAGAAGACGTTAGGCCTGGTTACCTTAGAGGACTTAATCGAAGAGATAGTCGGAGAAATAGAAGAGGAACACAGCAATCACTTTATAAATAAAAATTGACCCCGCGCTTTTTATTGTATAATATCAATAATATTAAAGAGGCGGGATTGACATAAAGAGTAAGTTATGATAAAATAAAAATACCATGCTTAAAAAGGAGGAAACAGATGGCTGAAACTGGATATTGCGTAAAATGCAAAGGCAAGAAAGAAATGAAAGACGAACAGAAGGTCACTATGAAGAACGGCCGCCTGGCAGTAAAAGGAAAATGCCCCGATTGCGGTACTGGTATGTATAGGATCTTAGGGAAAAAATAATACTTCTCTAAGGAGGTAGAGTACTAATAGAGCCCAAAAAATTAGCACTACGCATTGCAGCAATCGCTAAAGCTAAAAAAGCTCAAAAAGTAATCATCCTGGATATGCGTCAAGTTTCGAGTTTCTGTGATTACTTTGTGATATCAAGCGGGACATCCTTAAGGCAGGTGGGCGCAATCGCGCTCGCCATAGGGCAGGATTTAGAAAAGAACAGAATAAAATCTCTCTCTAAGGTTTCGCCCAACGATGAGTCAGGTTGGGTAGTTTTAGACTTCATGTCTGTCATAGCCCATATTTTTTACAAACCGATGAGAGAGTTTTATTCTTTAGAGCGCCTGTGGAGCGATGCAAAGAAGATCCGCATCCCCAGAAGCGCGGCGTTAAAATAAATTTGCTTTTTCCTCAATAGCATTTCCTGTCGCAATTTTTAAAATTACCAACCAGATGCTCTCAATTAAGATGAAAAAGAACATCCAGGAATCGCTGATAACAACCATAGGAGATTCATTAAGAGAACTAAAATTAGATACAATATATCGTAAAGGACTTTACTTGGATTTTCCCACAGATAACCGCTTTGGTGACCTCTCCACCAATATTGCCCTTCAGTTAAGCAGGCTGCTTAAGAAATCTCCCCCTGAAATTGCAAAGGCATTAGTAGATGTTATAGAAAAACATTTAGAAAAAGGCTCTTTAAGAGATTACGTAAAACAGGTCAAGGTTGAAGGCGCCGGCTTTATAAATTTCTATTTAAATGAGAAATACTTTTATGAACAATTGAGGGATATTGTCAGAAGAGGCAGGAAGGCGTTAAAAACAGATACCGCAGAAGCCAGGCGCGTACTCGTTGAGTTTGTAAGTGCAAATCCTACCGGCCCCTTGTCAGTGGCTCACGCCAGACAGGCAGTAGTAGGTGATGCCCTGGCAAATATTCTACAATTCTTGGGTTTTAAGGTTAAAAGGGAATACTATCTTAATGATGAGGGTAATCAGATCAATATACTGGGTAAGTCTCTGGAGCTAAGAACCAGAGAATTAAACGGAGAGAAAATAGAATTTCCTGAGAATTATTATCAGGGAGATTATATCTATGATATAGCAAAAGAGGCTGTAAGCGAAAAAAGAGAAATAAAAGACTTAGGCGAATACGCTGCAGAATACATTTTAGAGATAATCAGGAAAGAATTAGATGATTTCGGTATAAAGTTTGATTACTGGTATTCTCAAAAGGAATTGAGGAAGAGCGGTAAGATTAATAAGGCGCTTGCCTTTTTAAAGAAAAAGAGTTTTCTCTATGAACAGGACGGTGCCCTCTGGTTTAAATCTACCCAGTTCGGGGATGATAAGGACAGGGTAGTAATAAAAAGTGATGGTTCTTATACGTATCTGGCTCCAGACATTGCCTACCATCAGGAAAAATACAGGCGCGGATTCAACTGGCTGATAAATTTATGGGGTCCGGACCACCACGGTTATATCAACAGGCTCAAGGCAGCAGTGCAGGCATTGGGTCGCTCTCCCGGAAGTTTAACAATTGTGATTGTGCAATTAGCCTCCATCTTCAAAGAGGGTAGGCCGTTGGAGATGTCTACGCGTCGCGGCCAATACATAACCTTAAGAGAGGTGCTTGATGAAGTAGGCAGGGACGCCTCAAGATTTTTCTTTCTGATGCGTAGGACTTCAAGCCACTTGGATTTCGACTTGGATATCGCCAAAAAACAAACTTCGGAAAACCCGGTTTATTACGTGCAGTATGCCTATGCCAGGATTTGCAGTATCTTACGCAGCAGCCCTATAAAAATCAAGAGGAACACGGATTTGACTATATTAAGAGAAAGGGAAGAACTAGAACTGATAAAAAAGATTTGGCAGTTTTCTTATATTTTGAATGTGTGTCTAGATACCCAAGACCCTTACATGTTAACAGTGTATCTTGCGGAACTCTCAGAGGCCTTTCATCAATTCTATGACCGGCACCGTGTCCTAGGCCAGGATAATTTGTTGACAAAATCCCGTCTGGCGCTTATCGAAGCAACCAGGATTGTCTTGGCCACAGGGTTAGATTTATTAGGCATATCAAAGCCTCAGAAAATGTAATAATGAGAAGTCAGAAGATTTTGAGGATCGCCCCACTCTGTACCCATCTGCAGAATAGCCTAAGTAAGGAACTCGGCATTTCCAGGATTCTCTCACAGATATTAGTAAATCGCGGCCTAAACAATACTGAGGAGGCAGAAAAATTCCTAAACGCATGCCCAGCGCATCTTTTGGATCCCTTTTTATTTTCTGATATGCATAAGGCAGTAGACCTTATTAAGAGGGCATACAGGAATAAGGAAAGGGTGATGATTTTTGGCGATTACGATGTGGATGGCATAACCGCCCTTGCCTTGCTTAAAGAGACGTTCTCTAAAATAGGGTTAGAGGTATTGCATTATCTGCCTCATAGGATTAAAGAAGGTTACGGTTTAAGTAAGAATATAACGCATATTGCCAAACAGAACAATATAAAAACGCTGATTACGGTTGATTGCGGTACAAGTAACTATAGAGAGATAGAGGCGCTTCGTCGCCAACATATAGAAGTAATAATAACCGATCACCATGAACCCGCAAGTACAGCCTTGCCTCCTGCCTCGGCAATTATTAACCCCAAATTAAAGTCGTCTACTTATAAATATAAAGATTTAGCAGGCGTTGGCGTAGCGTATAAACTATGCCAGGCTTTAACCGCCAAGAAAATGGTTGAAGATTTAGATTTAGTGGCTTTAGGTACTATTGCTGATGTTGTGCCGCTGACTGGTGAGAACCGTGTAATTGCCAAAGAGGGCCTGCTAAGGCTTTTCAAGACTAAACGACTGGGTCTACGCGCCCTTATAGAAAACGCTGGTATACAGGATAAGAAATTTACCTCTACCTTCGTCAGTTTTATACTTGGACCGCGCCTCAATGCCAGCGGACGTATGGACACCGCTGAGACATCCTTAAATCTACTGATGAGTCAAACAGAGGAAGAGGCAGACAGACTTGCTAAGGTTGTAGAGGCACACAACCGCCAGCGCCAGAAGATAGAAAATAAAATTCTAGAAGAGGCCGAGGATTTAATTAACAAGGAGATTAATTTCAAAGAACACAAGATAATTGTTATTGCCAAAGAGGACTGGCACGAAGGTGTCTTAGGGATAGTGGCATCGAAACTGGCGGATAGATTTTACAGGCCTGCTATAGTTATTTCTTTAGATGAAGATTTATGCAGAGGTTCTGGCCGTTCCATAAAAAATTTTCATCTCTTTCATGCACTTCAAGAATGCAAGAAATTTTTGAATGCCTTCGGAGGACACAGCCACGCCGTAGGATTAGTTATTACGAGGGATAGTATAGAAGATTTCAAGCAGAGTATTAACCGCCTAGCAAAAGAGAGATTGTCTCTAGAGGATTTGCTTCCCAGTTTAGATATTGATATGGAGATTAGTTTTTCTGAATTAAACGAGGAAACAATATCAGAACTGGAGATGCTGGAGCCTTTTGGCACAGCTAACCCCGAACCTCTGTTTTATACCAGAAATCTTAAATTAAAAGGTGAGCCACAAATCTTAAGCAGGGACACCTTAAAGTTTTGGGTGAGTGATGGCAATATTACCTATCAGGCAATAGGATTCGGTATGGGTAATTTTAAAGACAGTCTAAAAATGGCAGATTTTTTTGATTTGGTATACAGTCCGCGAATAGATAATTGGCGGGGTGAAGGGTCGATTCTCTTAGGAGTCAGGGATATATTTTTCCACTAACCTACGCTTTTCTGAAATCACCTTTTTTAATGCATTTTGTACAGATATATACCTTCTCTGGGCGGTTCTTGATTAAGATGCGCATCTTCTGCAGGTTGGGAAAGAATTTACGCTTACTCCAACGGGCAATCTTACTTCCCGTTCCGCCTTTACTTTTATACTGCCCTTTTCGCGTGATAACTTTTCCGGTGAGTGCGCCTTTGCCACACAAAGCACATTTTTTTAACATATCTAGCACTCCTTAGTGGACTAAGTATACTTGAAAATAGAATATTGTCAAGGTAAAATAAGGTAGTTTATAATAAATATGAATAAAATTTTAGAGGATTTAAATAAGGAACAAAGAGAAGCGGTTGCCTATAGAGAAGGGCCTCTTTTGATTATTGCCGGTGCAGGCACAGGTAAGACTACTGTCATCACGCGCAGAATTGCCTGGTTTTTATCCGAAGGCTTGGCCAAGACTAATGAAATATTAGCGCTGACCTTTACTGATAAGGCAGCTCAGGCAATGCAGGAACGCGTGGATATCTTTACGCCTTATGGCTACACCGATATCTGGATTTCTACATTTCATGCCTTTGGTGATAAATTGTTGCGCGAAAATGCCCTGGTAGCAGGTCTGAATCCCGATTTTAAAGTTTTAACCCAGACTGAGGCAGCAGTATTTCTCCGCGAGCACCTCTTTGAATTTGTGCTTTCTTGCTACCGGCCTTTAGCTGAACCCACGCGTTTTATCGAAGCCTTAATATCATTATTCAGCCGCGCAAAAGATGAAGACGTATCGCCGCAGGAATACTTGAAGTTAGCGCAAGACTTCGTCTTAAAATCAAAAGATAAATCTGAAGATAAGGCGCAGGAAGAAGAGGCCTTGCAGCAGATGGAAGTAGCCTCTGCCTACGCTA
>Ga0315274_10007300_pt1 | contig 16014 bp, 14 predicted proteins | sample YL17G02_20_MG_FD_203700 | JGI IMG/M metagenome (GOLD analysis project Ga0315274, IMG submission 203700) | Sediment microbial communities from Yellowstone Lake, YNP, Wyoming, USA - YL17G02_20 | ecosystem: Environmental > Aquatic > Freshwater > Lake > Sediment | place: USA: Wyoming | collected...
ATGATGACCCTACTGAGGGAGCTGATGATAGTGTGGAAGTTTATTTTGACCGCAATCATGCTCCAGGCGTTCAAGCTTGGACTACAGAGTTCTACCTTTTTAAGTTAAATCTTGCCAATAGTTGGGGTGGTGGAAGAGGAACAGCTCCTGTCTCTGCACCTGCTTTTACTTTCGATGCGGCCTGGAGACCTGCAAACAACTTAGCAGCAAATACCTATGTTGGAACTCTGAATAACAACGGTGATACAGACACAAGCTATATCATTGAAGCAAGGGTATCCTGGTCCGATTTGAACGGTGCCCCAATTGTTGGCAAAAAAGAAGGATTAGGAACAGCAACTCCTGACGATGATGATGGTGGAGGAAATGACGGAGGGACCTACAACTATAACCTTTTTGATTTAACAACCTTCCCAGAAATCGAATACTCTGGAGAAGCTGCCGCTGTTAAGAACTTTGTTTTATATGACTAAAATTTAAAATCTTTAACTCAATAAATTAAGGTTATATTTGAAGTAGTTCTTTTTTATTTTCTTTGGGGGTGAAAAGAAAAATAAAGGTATTTATAAAACCTTTCAAATCAGTGATTTATGAGTTTTCCGAAAGGCACTTTGTGAAAAGGGAAAGGAGGTGATGGAATGAGATAAATGTGTATCTCTATCAAGCAATAATTATACGTTGCGTGATAGAACTTTTTTTACCAAACTGAATTAGGAGGTTCGATAATTATGTTTAAAAAGAATGGAGTATTATTACTAATGATGATTTGTTTCTTGTTAGTGGGGCTTGTATTCAGCCAGACCAAGGTACAAAAGGTTAGTCCTCTTACTATTGATGGAAATCTTAGTGATTGGCCTGTTGGCGTTGAATATTTTGATATGTCGTATGGTGTAGCACCATTATCTTGGGGAGCCCCTCTGGACTGGAATATTAATTCAAAGTTATATTTAGCTTGGGATGATACTTATTTTTATTTTGCCTACACCACAACTGATACCCATCTTTGGTTAGATGGTGACCCTACTGAGGGAGCTGATGATAGTGTGGAAGTTTATTTTGACCGCAATCATGCTCCAGGCGTTCAAGCTTGGACTACAGAGTTCTACCTTTTTAAGTTAAATCTTGCCAATAGTTGGGGCGGTGGAAGAGGAACAGCTCCTGTCTCTACACCTGCTTATACTTTCGATGCGGCCTGGAGACCTGCAAACAAATTGGCAGCAAATTCCTATGTTGGAACTCTGAATAACAACGGTGATACAGACACAAGCTATATCATTGAAGCAAGGGTATCCTGGTCCGATTTGAACGGTGCCCCAAGTGTTGGTAAAAAAGAAGGATTGGGAACAGCAACCCCTGACGATGATGATGGTGGAGGAAATGACGCAGGGACCTATAACTATAACCTTTTTGATTTAACAACCTTCCCCGAGATACAATACGCCCAGGATTTAGATGTTAATGATTGGCTACTTTACTAAATCATAATTAGAGTCCCATTTCCCTCTATGTTCAAGGGAATGGGACTCTACCCATTCTTAATAATAAGGTCTCTTGAATCTAAGATTATTCTATAAAAATTTATGATTATAAAAATAACGAAGTACCTTTGCTATATTGTTTGTTTTACCCTCTGTTGGTGGTTCCTTATTGATTTGTTTTCAACAAATTCTCTGGCATATACAACAAAATATACTATTAAAAAAATAGAAGAGGGAAAAATCATTATAGATGGTGACTTATCAGATTGGAATATACAAGAATATTCTATCCAGGTCTCGAGTAGCCCAGCTCAATTTGATTACAATAACTTTTGTGATGTCTGGATCAAATGGAATGATAAATATCTTTACATAGCGGTTAAAGTGGAGGATGAACAACTTTGGGCGGATACAAGTGAAAAGAATGCTATGATTGATGCTGTTACAGATGATGATAATATCGAAGTTTATTTGAATCGTTCCAATCTACCCAAATCTTTGCAAAACAATCTATTCTATATAAAAATCGACTTGGGAGGTGAAATCATTTCTTCTACTTTTGGTAACTGCCAAGATTCAAAAGATATACTATATAAGGTTAAAGTTCTTGGTACAATCAACAATAATGCAGATAAAGATAAAGGGTTTAGCATCGAGTTAGCTATACCTTGGGAAAAACTTGGCGGAACTCCAACAGTTGGGGAAAGTATGAGTTTGGCGTTAGTTAACTGTGATGATGATATGGGTGGATCAAATCATACTTGGTCAGTGTTCCCTCCTGGAATGAGACTCAATAATTCTAATACTTTTTTAGAAATTTTATTTTGTAAAAGTACAGATTCTAAAGTTAAATGATACAATTCTTGAGTTTTGTATTGTCAAATATATATTCATATCAGTATAGTGAATATTAAGAATGACTAAAAATAAACAGACGATTATAATAATTTTAATAATATTCATTTTTTTTATATTTTTTCTCTTCGAAAGGAATTTTTTAAACCATCAAGAAAACATCGTAATACATTTCTGGAATGGATTTACCGGTCCAGCTGGTTATGGTATTTTGGAAATGGTAAAAGACTTTAACCAGTTACATCCTGAAACTTTCGTAAAGATGCAGAGAATGGACTGGGCTACATATTATAACAAAGTTATGGTTTCCATAATGGCAAATCGAGGTCCAGATGTATTTATAGTTCATAATGATCAAATGAACAGATTCGTACAATCAGGAGAAATTTTGCCATTAGATAAACATATTGAGCAGGAAAAGTTAGAATGGCGTTCGGATTTTGCAGAGATTCCCTGGCAAGTCTCCAATTACAATGTAAAGCAATGGGGAATTACTCTGGATGTTTTTTGTATTGGGCTTTGGTACAACAAGGAGCTATTCAAAAAAGCAGGGATTGTTGATGATAAAGGGAATCCTTTACCACCTTGTAATCTTCAGGAATTTCTTATCGTTGGTAAAAAACTTACTCAAGATTTTGATAATGATGGGAAAATTGATCAATGGGGATTTGCCTATAATTACCCACACTCAGTTTTTTATAGTTTATTGAAGCAAAATGGTGGTTCTTTGCTATCTCAAGATGGGCATAATGCACAATTAAATTCACCAGCGGGGGTAAATTCACTTCAGCTAATGGTTGATTTTATATATAAATATAAAATTGCTCCACCACTTAGTGCAGGTATAAACTGGTTTAGTTTTCGTAAAGGTGAAGTGGGTATGATGTTAGAGGGAATCTATCTTGTTCGTGATTTAGAAGTTTTGAAAGACACGTTAGATTATGGAGCCGCTCCTATTCCACAATTTGGAGATGTTCCAGCTGCTTGGGGCGGTTCACACATTCTGGTTATTCGAAAAGGATTGCCACCTGAGAAAGAAGCGGAATGCTGGAAGTTTATTAAGTATATTTCTGAACACTCTATTAAATGGGCAAAGGGAGGTACCCTGCCAATTCGTAAAAGTATAATTCAAAGTCCAGAATTTCGCACACTCAAAGAACATTTTGAATTTGCAAAACAGATTTCTTATGTTGCTTATGAACCAAACAATCTTTTTGCCCAAGAAATTCGCTTCTATTTAGATACAGCCATTGAAAGAGCTTTATTTCAAACCGAATCACCTCAAGTTGCTTTAGATAAGGCAACCACTGAAATTCAAGCTCTGTTAAATAGAGGTTCTGATTAATTCTATATAGGAAAAGATAAATATTTTATAATGAAGTCTACCTTAACATCTACTTATTCAAAATGGATGATGAAAGTTAATAGAAAGGGTTGGGGTAATTACATTTTCTTCTTGCCCTATTTTTGCCTTTTCCTTGTTTTTTACGTTGTTCCCATTTTTTACGGTCTATATATTAGCCTATGTAATTGGGAAATGGTGAGACAACGTGTCCCACAATTCACAGGATTAGATAATTATGTTGATGTGCTTAAAAGTTCAGAATTCTGGTCCTCCATTTATGTCACTTTATATTTCCTCATATTATCTTTACCACTGCTAATTATTATTCCCTTTATCCTTGCATACCTTTTATATAAAGTAGAGTTTCTTAAATCGCTTTTTCGAGCAGTTTATTTTCTTCCGGCAATTCTATCAATTGCTATTGTTGGCATACTCTGGCACTGGATTTATAATCCCCAATTTGGTCTTCTTAACACTTTCTTGAAAATTGTAGGATTATCCCAAGTCCCGTGGATTACAAGTAAAACCTGGGCTATGCCATCAATCGCAATTATGACTATATGGTGGATTTATGGAATAAATATGATAATTCTCCTAGCGGGACTTGAGGAAATCCCTTCATCCTATATAGAAGCAGCAAAAATCGATGGTGCGAACGAACTTCAGATTATTAATCAGATCATATTACCTTTATTAAAACCCCTTTTCTTATTTGTCATTACAATGGGTATCATCGGATCTTTCCAGGTATTTGGTCAGACATTTATTGTAACACATGGAGGTCCTGAAAAGGCGACATTAGTGGTATTACATCACATTTATAATAATGCGTTTGTTTTTTATCGTATGGGATATGGTTGCGCTGCAAGTTTCGTATTGTTCGCTATAATTGCTGTTTTCAGCTTTCTTAATTTTATTCTATTGAGGGATAAGCATTTAGGAGGTTATGTGTGATTAAACCAAAAAAGATTCCTTATGTTGCAATAATCTTAATTGTTTTTTCCTTCATACCCTTACTCCCATTAATAATGGTTATTCTCACTTCCTTCAAACCAGAAAAGGAAATTCTCTCCTTTTCAACCCTTTTCCCCCAAAATTGGACTCTCCATAACTTCACCTTTATTCTATCTAACAAAGAAGAAATCCCCATTTTTAGGTGGCTTTTTAACAGTATCTTTGTTGCTATTGCTACGACGTTTTTTGTATTGTTTATTAATTCATTAGCTGCCTTCGCTTTAGCACGTTTAAAACTGCCTTTTAAAAAAATTGCTTTCACTATGATCATTGCTACACTTATGATACCAGGAGTTGTCACTTTTGTTCCACTTTATCTTGTATTAAATTACTTAAAATGGATTGACAGCTATAAGGCTTTAATTATACCCGGAGGAGCAAGTGCATTTGGTGTGTTTCTTCTCTACCAGTTTTTTAAGGGAATACCAAGAGATTATGATGAGTCAGCAATGATTGATGGTGCCAGTAAAATTAGAATTTATTTTAGTATTATCCTCCCAATGAGTAAGCCAGTTCTTTCAACACTTGGGATATTTACGTTTATGGGAAGCTGGAATTCATTTCTTTATCCACTAATTGTTATTGATAGTAATGATCTATACACATTGCCAGTAGGATTAGCCCTTTTTCAAGGAACTTATACAGAAGAATATGGTTTAGCCTTTGCTTTATCATTAATGTCATCAATTCCAATACTTATTATTTTTCTTATCTTTCAAAAGGCAATTATCAAGGGTATGGCTTTGACGGGAATCAAATAAAGAGTGCCTTCTAATATTCTATAATTTTCTTTTAGAATTTAATGAAATGTTTTATAAAAGAAAAGGTTAAGAGTTAATGTTTTCTGAAGAAAATGGAATCAATCCGTTTATTGACGAAAGTTTCGATACCCCAGAACTTTTCTCTGGGTTTCCTGATGCTCGGATTCTCAGGATTGGAAAATACTATTACTTGTTTGGAACAGGGCTCCGATTTTGTAGAACACAAAGATTTACTAAAAAAGACATAAAGCTTTTCCCATTACTTCTTGATTTTACTAGTAATCAAGAAATGACTCCTAATGGGATTTGGGCTTTTACAGTTTATAAGAATACAGACGGTTCTTTCCATGGGTATGCAACCCTTCACTATTGGAAATTCAAAACCGTAGTTGCTCATTTTGTCCCAAATTCAAGTCAGAAATGGACTGTCAAAAAACCGATTGTCTCGTGGAGGTTTAATAAAGTTTTGATTGGCTCAATTAATGAAGGTAAATTTGCTTATGATAGCAATTTAGTTAAAAATGACAAAGGCGAATTGTATCTGATATCTAATGCCGGTAATCCTGAAGGACCTGTAGGGACAGATATTCACATTAAAATTTACAAAATGCTCAATCCCGAAAATATAGACCCAACCTTTGAACCACGAGCTATTCTAAGCCCAGAGGGCTTTCGTTCAGAAGATCGAGATCCTCAAAGAAATCATCAACTTTTAGAAGGGACAGCAATCGCCAGAGTTCAGGATAAGTTTGTTCTTATCTATAGCGTTGGCAATTTTGATAATTCTAATTATAAGATAGGTATTGCATTTTCAGATCAACTCATCCCTTCTCCTGGTAGAACATATCAAAAGGTCTTAATTCCTGATTTTAAAAAAACTTGGGGAAATGAAAATAAGGAAAACGAGGTGTGCTATCTCCTACAAACCCAATTGGAGAATTGGCCCAATTATTGTGGTCATCTGATGAATGGACCCGGAATTGGAAATATTCTTCAACTGAAAGATGGTAGATATTTTTTAATTTTCCATGCACGGAGACCCGGGATCAAACTAACAGGAGGAAAAAAGCGCTATCTTTGGAAGATTCCTCTAAGAATTCAAATCTCAGATAATAATGAAATGCATACTTGGATTCAACCAATTTTACCAACAAAAAGTAGCTATTAACTGAACTTTTAATCGTGTTATTCCTATCTGCTCACTGATAAATAGTAATGAAAATATCTTTAGACAATACTTATAGCAATCTTTTCTCGTTTAACGATATGGAAGAATTGGTTTGCTCTCTAAGTATCTGAATTTCTTCATCTGAATAAGGCTCTCCGTTTGGATGTAGCAAATCATGAAACCATTCTCCAGGTTCCTCAGCACGTTTAGATGCACTTTCGAGTGTTTCCCATCCAAAGGAAGTTTGTGTTTTCCCATTCACTAAACCCCATATATAACAACCTATTCCTTCTTGACAGAAAAATGGCAAATGTGTGTTAATCCTGCTACCTCGAGACCGAGCCATCCATTCTGTACAAATCAGAGGACGAGAAAACGCTCTTAATTTTTCAACAACCATCTTGAGGTGTGGAAGAGGATTATAATTATGAAAAGTAATGATATCTGATAATTTTAAAACCACTTCATTTATGTCGTGCAGATCTTTATCATAAATGCATGCAGTTAATGGTTGTATTGGCTTAGCGGTTCTTGCCCAAATAAAACATTCTTTTAGTAAAGGGAGACTCTTGTTACCCATTTTTGCATTACCTGCCTCATTATACAAATCCCACATCAGGATTCTATGGTCTGCACTAAAATGAGAAACAATTTCATTTATATAGGCTTCTAAATCTGGCCAAAATGAACGATTGATTACCCTTTCATGACCTGGGCTTGGGGTCCAACAGCTGTTATGAATACCAGGCTTAGGATTGTCTTGGGGTCCTAAATAAGGTTGTTTCCCGGAAAAGGCACAATCGTCCATAAGGCACATTACTGTAGTGATTTTATGGTGATTAGCTACATCGAGGAATTTATCTATTCGCTTTAATAATCCCTTCTTATCGACCGTCCAGACTAGATATTGTATGAATATTCTACAACTGTTAAATCCAAGCTGTTCTGCCCACCCCAATTCGCGATCAATTGTCTGGAGGTCAAATGTCTCGCATTGCCACATTTCTGTCGTATTTATAGCTGTACTTGGAACATAATTAAATCCACACAACCAACCTACATTTTCATACCATTCCCAAGCTTTATTCTTTGTCCAATTCATAATGACTCCCATTATCTATAATTTTAAAATATTTATTAAATAGAAACACTTAATTAAACAACATCCACTTTACTCATTGCCACTTTATTATATTCGTAATAATGAGAATAATAAAGATTATAAGGATATAATTATAACCATAGTAATTGACTTATATATTTTATTAATTTCTGTTTAGTATTCTCAACCTATTTTGTCAAGCTAATTTTGTTTAATTAATTTTTTTGTTTGAGTGAAGTGAATCCATAGGACTGAACAGTTAGATAGTTATAGTCTGACAGAGAGCAAGCTCTTGTTTATAGACAATTTTTTTGTTTTTAAGAAGCTCTAATTCAAATTCATCAGGGGGTTGATAACCCAAGGCAGAATGTAATCTTTTTTTGTTATAAACCTCCTGAAGGAAAAAGGGAACTCGCTCTGCTACATCTTCTATTGTCCTATAATCCCATAGGATCACCTCCCTGCCTGTGCATGCACGCAGACAGGTTCGTGTTTTAGGGTCTTGATAAAGCTTTCAGCATAAGCATTCTCTCATAAGGATTACCTTTCGATGCCATACTTATCTTAAAATCGTTATTATTTAGTTCTTTGACATACTCCAAAGAGGCATATTGAATCCCTTGATCCGAGTGATGAATACAACCCGGTAAAGGTCTTCTTCTCTCAATCGCCATCTGTAAAGCACTTAAGACCAATTCCGTATCCAGAGCCTTAGAAATAGCATATCCTACTATTTTTCTCGAATAACCATCTAAGACAATAGCTAAATAAACAAACTCCATCAAGAGACTAATGTAAGTAATATCTGCAAACCATACTTGATTGATATGATTAAGAATCAAATTCTTTACTAAGTTAGGAAATCTTGGAAATGAATGGTTCGAATTAGTTGTTATTTTCTTCTTTCTCTTAATAATACACAATAGAGAACTTTCTCTTATAATCCTTAAAACCTTCTTATGATTAATTACGAATCCTTCACGACTTAGCTGATCTATGATTCTTCGATACCCTTATCGAGGAAATTTACAGGCAATTTGTTCCATACGGTCTCTTAAGTCCGCTTTTTGCTTTTGAATGGGAAGCGGTTTTTTTTCTTCCTGTAGTAGTAGGTGCTTTTGGGTAAATCCATCACTTCAAATCTCCTTTGGACACTTCGGAAGATAGGTTATGATCGGTGATGATTTGCCGTTTGGTTGCTCTTTTAAAATCGCCTGCTTTAAGGCTTTTTTTAAAACCTCATTTACTATCGTTAATCGCCCCACAATCCGTTCTAATTGCTCAATCCTCTCTTGCCCACCCTACATTACACATTGGCTCATTATACAATCGCCCCCATCGCAGAGTCTTTGTACCAGCGCTTTACCAGATAATAAGCTATGTTATACTTTTGAAAGACCTGAGCAGTATTTGAGACACCGCTTAAAATCTTCTCCATGACTTGTCGTTTAGATTTCTTTGTAAAGCTTATTTTCGTTCTCATTTTTGAGACCTTCCTCACCGGTCTCTAAACTCCTATATAACTATTTAACTGTTTAGCCTCAAGGGTTCACTCCAACAATAATAATATTTATGTTATGAAAAATCTTTATTAACTCCAATTAAACATGCCAAAAATTGAACTTGCATTAATAGCTTAGAAAGTATATCTAAACCTTGAATTCGTGGAAAATAGCCAATTTGAGATTCCCGAAATATTAATACTTGTAGGAGCAAGGTCTCCCTGTTTTCAATATTTAGGCGGGGGAACTCTGCCCTAAAACCAATCTTATTAACTGCATAATATGAAATGTTAATCCTTCAGAGATCTCAATTTAGATATTTAACTTATAAATTAAAACCATTCTATGAACAAAATATATTTCTCTAAAAGCAAAATAGAACAAATTAAGAATATTATGAATAAAAGAAATTTATGTTTGATCTTTTTAAAAAACTCATCTTGTCATAAATAGAAATGAACATTGATTTATCTGAGATAAATAGCAATGCTTATCCATGGTTTTATTAGTGATAAAATGGAGATTCTAATTGAGAATTTCGATGAAAAAACAAAATTTTTATGGGACTTATTTTTATTACTGAAAAAATATAAACAAAAATTATACTTTATGCTAAGAATAATACTTTTACATAAAAGATTAAAACTATTATCTAAGGAGGATTTAAATTATGAAAACAAAAATTAAAAAGATAAAAGTTGCATGCTTTGATTCCATAAGGGTCGAAAATCAGTGGATTGGTATAACTGTAATACCATCTCTTGGAGGAAAGATTTCCAGTATTCAGAATCTAAAAACGGGGAGAGAATGGATGTGGACAAGTCCTTATTTAAATTACAAATCCCCAATATATGGCAAGTCTTATATACAAGAATATGACACAGGGGGATTCGATGAATGTTTTCCCACTGTAGATGCTTGCTTTCATCCATCTCACCCATGGGATGGAGTTTATATTCCAGATCACGGTGAAGTTTTTTCTCAGCCTTGGGAGACCGAATGCTGTGAAATAAATGAAAAACAGGAAGTACTCATCACTTTATCTGTGTCTGGAGTGCGTTTTCCTTATAAGTTTAAACGAAGTATTGTATTGTACCCCAATGAAAAACTGTTAAGTCTGTCCTATTCTATAAAAAATCACTGTGACTTTAATCTTCCATTTATCTGGTCATCACACCCAATTATGAATATAGAACCAGGTATGAAAATTCTTTTTCCGACTCAAACAGAGGCAAAAATTGGTTTCGCCGTAGATGATTATCCTGGTCGATCTGGTGATTCATTTGTCTGGCCCGAGTTTAAAAATCCCGGTTCCCCCCCTGTAAATCTTGGATTGATTCCTGATCCAACCAGTAAGAATTTTAAACCACTTGGAGTGAAGATTTTTACAAAAAATTTGCGAGAGGGTTGGACCAAATTGATAACAAAAGATGGAAAAGAAGCATTCTCTTTTTCATTTTCTTTGAATGAAATCCGAAATGTAGCATTATGGTTAAACTTCAAAAAATGGTCTGGTTCATGCTCACCGCCCTATTTTAATATAGCTTACGAACCAACTATTGGAGCCTGTGATGCGCTTGATATTGCAGTGCGATACCATCATTGTGCGGCTTCAATTCCTGCTCGGGGCGAATATAAATGGTCTCTTGGAATAGGAATCCACTGAGTCAATAAGTCACCTCTTGACATTCTCTTATTGTGAGTAAACTGTTTGGCACCATGAATACATTGAAAGAGAAAAATATCTTTAATTGTGATGGAAATACCTACACGTTTACGTGGAAGGATCTAAGAGTTAAATATCGTAATACTACTCTATCTGAAGGGAAAATTGTATAATAGAGTTATTGTTTGGGAAAAATCATATCCAAGTCTTATCCCCAATTCATAAGAGCTACAGATAGATATTATATCCAAAAGAGTGTTTCGCACATTTAAAGACATGAATATCTTTTTAGTGAAAAGGACAAGATTGCTCAGATGATTTGATTAACTCACAGTGATATATATAAGTCTATAATGAGATTTAGAGATTTGAAAAATTGTTAGAATGAATATGTGATTAGTTTTGGGCTTTAAATGCTAATTAGCTATTCAGTAAATTAAGAATTATTTTAATAAAAAAAGATGACTCTGGATTAGAAGACCGAGGGTTCAAGTCCTTCCTTCCCAGCTAATTTTTATTATTAACATAAGTCTAACAATTCTAATTGTGTCATTGTCGTACAGTCTAATTCAGGACGCTTCTATATCAATTTATAAAAAGACTTAAAACATTTTGTCATTTTTTTAATATTGAAAAAGATATATTCAAAGTACTTTGTTAAGTCAATTACAACGCTGCAAATAGCAATTATTTTCGATTAATCTAGTAAAAAAGTTGGATTATGAAAAAATAAATGTTGAAATGATATTGAAATTCGATTGTCATCTCATCGATACCTAAGTGATATGTAACTGATATGTCAGCGTGTCGTTTTCGATTTAAGTGAAAAATTAGTAATGTTTTAAGTCAAATAAGTTCAATACATCAAAAAAGTATGAAAATTGTTTCAAAGATGCAATAATTTTTGAAGATTCCTTTACCGGCTTCAAGGATGCAGAAGCTTATTGTACTTCTTACATTGTCATAACAGCTGGAATGAATAAAAAAGAATTAAAATATGCAAAAAATGCTAAAGCTATTTATCCCGACATCTCTCACATTACACCCGATGAATTAATAAGAATGTGCTTTTAAACATTTCACAAAAACACTTCTAACTTTTATTAATCCCCCAAATTAATGAACTGTATCCCTGGAAGATTATAATAAAAAATGCGGATTTTGTTTTCTTATTAGGTTCAAAGAAAACAAAATCCTTCACGATGATTAATGAGGGATTTGGAGGGTGAAAAAATGATGAAACAAAAAAGTTACATTATTAAGGGATTCGGAAGCGAAAAGGATTCACATAAAAAACAACTAAAATTACTTGATTGGATTGAGCTAACAGAAGAAGAGGAGTTACTGCTCAACAAGATTCGTACTGAAGCAGAATATGAAGGATACAAATTTAGACAAAAAAACAAGCTCACTCAATAATGATGAGCTTGTTTTTAAAAGAAAAATTATTTTGGAGGTGAAAGAATGAAAAGACCTAAAATAGAAATAGATGAAGAGCTTGAGGAAAAAATCAATGCAGAAGCCCAATGGGAAATATATAGGGAAACATTTAAGAGAGACAAAATAGATAAACTAAATCCAGCAAAGCAAAATTCATTACAGCAAAGACCTGACTGGGAAGAAGAAATAATAGAAGAAGTTATACAGCAACTTAAAGAAGAACAAAAAAAGTTAGATGAAGAAGAAAAACAAAGACAATCCGCACCGCAAACTCAGACAAAGACAATAAAAAAGAAATCGAAGATGAATCCCATATATAAAATTTAAATAGAGCCAATTAATTCTTGGCGGGGGTGAAAAAGAAGATGGAGAAAACAAGACCAGAGATGAGTTTTCAACAAGGCAACTGCAGAGTTAGCATCTTCATAAACGAAGCAACAAAAAACGGCAACATAATAAAAATAAGAAAAGCATCATTCCAAAAAAGATATTTAGACAAAAATGGTGAATGGAACTCAACAAACACACTCGACACAAACGACATACCAAAAGCAATACTATGCCTCACAAAAGCCTATGACTACTTAACAACAAAACAAGAAAACGGTGAGTGAAATTATTTTTTTTTCTTTTGATTGCCTTTGGGATCAGAATAATCCTGAAGGCAATTTTTTTCTATTAAATTTTTAATTCTCTCGATCAATCCGTTCCTATTTTCCTAATATTCAAAAACCGAAAAACTTATAAACTCATCTATACTTCCATCCTTTTAATATACATAACCACACGCCCTAAATTGTTTAACTCTCTTCAAAGAAATGAAGATTGATGAGACAATTATTAAGCAGTAAATAAAATTATTCATCACAAAAAATTTCCTGCTTCAAAAAAATCGGCTCAAAAAAAAGCCTGATATGGAAGCAGTTGAAAAAAAAGATGAATAAACTGCTTAAAAAAAAGTAAAAGTCGTTCCTCGACGAGAACGACAAAAACAAAGATTTCTATAGCGAAAGCTTTATTCTTACTCTCTTCAAGTTTTCTCGACGAGACTCCTAATTCCCCAACAGATTAGAAAAATTTGAATCAGAAACAAAATACTTAAGAAATTTTTCTAAAAAGGATTTTATCAAAAAATAATAATCCAAAGAATTTTTTCTGTAACAAGATTATCAGAAAAAATTCTTAAAATGAAAGGAGGCGAATAAAAATGGAAGAAGTAAAAGAAAAAACACAACAACAAACAGAAAGTAATAATTTAATAGTTGTAGTAACAGCATCAGTTTATCAAGAACTTTCAAGAAATGAAATTGATGAGGCATTTAAGCAATTGAAGGAAAAGATGAAGAAGCAGGATCCACAAAATCCCGACTTATGGACTATTCAAATATCCGGACACGAACTCTGGGGAATCCTTGACCACAAAGCCGGTCCAAATGAGGAAGATGTATTAACAATCCTATTCCCATCGGACTACTAAAAAATAAATCTTCCTAATTTCCTCTCATACATCCCCAAACCAAAAAATAATTGTTGTAACGTGAGCTTTAGCTCGTAATTACTTGCGACATAAATGTCGCGTTACAACTTTTAAAAACCTAACCTAACAATAAGAAATTTCTAAGAAGGGACAGACCACAAATAAAGGTTTGTGTTATCTGTCCCTTTTTCATTTTAAGGAGGTGCATTAAGATGGAAATAACTCTCGAAATAGTAAGACAAGTATTAAAAGAAGCCTTAGGATTCAACAGCTTCGTTGCATCATTTATTTCAGAAGTTCATCAAGATAAGAATCATCCCACTGCAGGCATAACAAAAAATGGTGAACTAAGATACAATCCTGAATTCATACAAAAATATGTTTCCTGCAAAGAAGACTTATTTAGCCTAATCTTCCACGAACTCCTTCACCCAATGTTTGGTCACTTTATATACAGTAATGGTGATTTGGAAAACATTGCGGCAGATGCCATCATCAATGCAGTTATCACGACTCTTTATCCAAAACATTCAAATAATGGTAACTTATTCAAAAAGACTCATAGACCAAGAGGATTAGAAGGATTAATGAGACCACAAAGCCAGATGCATAATAGCCGATATGAACAAATATACCAGAAACTCTATTACAATTATGGTTGTGGTGAAGACCCAATGACTACAGGAGAACTCATTCAAACACTTAAAATCCTAACACAAACAGAAAAGCTCAACACAATCCTACTCATAGGTACACACTTCTCGACAGGTAACAGTAATGATAACCTGAGTGCTTTGCCTAATGAAGTCCTCACTAAAATCGCAGAAGAAATAAAAGAAAGTCTAAAAGAAGGATATGGTAGACAAGCAGGATACAACAATCATCTCGTCCATATGCTTATGGAGGCTTTACACACACATCTATCAATTAAAAAAGTCATCTTACAAAAGTTCACTACAAAGAGAAAGATAGACAGATTCAAAGAACTCTTCCAAGAAAAAGGATTAACAGTATCACCAATCCCAATCCATCCCTCAAAAAGAGACCTAATACTCTTATCAATAGACCAATACCCTTTTTACTTTCACAACAACATTAACAGACCAAGAACGAAAGACAGGGGCTTAGCTATTTATTTGGATGTATCAGGAAGTGTAAATGAATACTTACCCAAAATCATCGGTATATTAAGAAACTTAAAGAAAGAAATCACAACAATTTTCCAATTCAGCAACAAAGTAGTCGAAACATCATTCGAGACATTACTCAAAGGCAACATAGAAACAACTTACGGAACAGACTTCGACTGCATCGCAAAATCAATCATAGAAAAAGGATATGACAAAGCAGTAATCATTACAGACGGCTACGCATCGATGAACGACGATTTAAAGAAACAACTCAAGAAACAAAAACTAAAAACGCTAACAATTCTCTTCGATGATGCACAAAAATGTGAGGACTTCGAAGAATTTGGGAATATTATACAAATGCAAGATGTTTTGGTGAATGGTGCATTATGAAGACATTGATCTCGCGCATGCCAAGGTCGAAGAGTGGGAGTTCGAGCCCATCCCTGACTGCAAGTACCAGGTGAACATCGAGTAGTTGGAAGTGGACCTCCGGAACATTCTCGACAGTTCTGCTTGCACCAAACATTGCACACTACACACTTGAATGCCTCCGCCGCTAATTAATACAGTTTCCAGTCATTAACGATGGGTGTTTCTTCAAAATTCGCCATCACAGTGATATTACCAATTACGTTGGTGTCCGTGCGCGGATTCTGAGTCAAGTCATCGCTCCACTTCACGAAATGATAACCAGTGTCAGGAACCGCTGTCACCTCTGTGCCATTTAAGCCGTGATTAACCGTCTGCGGCGATGTGCCGCTGATCGAACCGCCTGCCCCGGCCGTGTAAGTCAACGTATATTGATTAATGGCAAAAGTCGCCGTCACAGTGATATTACCAATTACATTTGTATCCGTGCGCGCGGCGGTCATTACGCTGTCGCTCCATTGGACAAAGTGATAGCCTGTATTTGGAACTGCTTCAACCTGTGTGCTGTCTGATCCATGATTGACTGTCTGAGGCGATGTGCCGCTAATCGATCCGTTCACACCCGCTGTGTAAGTCAACGTATATTGGTTGATGGCGAAGGTTGCAGTTACGGAGATGTCGGCGGTTACATTCGAGTCCGTGCG